>ERZ1026800.149-NODE-149-length-66725-cov-4.611490_pt1 | contig 66725 bp, 58 predicted proteins | sample MGYA00520873_ERZ1026800 | MGnify/ENA primary metagenome ERZ1026800 (study PRJEB33270, sample SAMEA104284475) | anaerobic digester metagenome | biome: Anaerobic digester microbiome; feature: mesophilic sludge digester; material: Anaerobic digester biomass | place...
GGCATACATACACAGCCGAAGCATACAAACACACTTTTGCGGAATGAACACCAGAAAATATCACAATGATCCTTTTGATCCTGAACTCTTCAGGCAGGAAGGTCATAAAATAATCGACCTTCTGTCCGATTACCTGAAGGAAATTACAAGCAGGCCCGACACACCGGTTTTACCCCGGACAGATCCGGATGAACTTTCGGCATACTATTCCAAAAAACTTGAATCAGGCGATCCCGAATCCTTCACCGACTATATAAGCGATTTCCTTGACAAGTCAAATCACCTTCACCATCCGAGGTATTTAGGTCACCAGGTGACATCGCCATTGCCTCATGTGGCGCTGGCACAGCTATGCTCAACACTGCTGAACAACGCGGCGGCGGTATATGAAATGGGACCGGTTGCCATAGCAATGGAAAGGAGTATTATCAGGATGTTTTCAGGAATGATCGGTTATGACGATAATGCAGACGGTATTTTCACCCATGGCGGAAGTACGGGAAACCTGACTGCCATGCTGGCTGCCAGGCAGGTAAAATCGCCTCATAACATATGGGAAGATGGCGTTCAAAAAGAAATGAAGATCGGATTCATGGTTACGGACCAGTCGCACTACAGTGTGGCCAGAAACGTGAAAATCATGGGCCTGGGAAACGATGCTCTTGTAAAGGTCCCCTATGATAAAAGCAACAGGATGTGTGCCTGTCAGCTTGAAAAATGCTACGAAGAAGCACTTCAAAAAGGAATTCAGCCTGCCGCCGTAGTAGCCAACTCATGCTCAACGGCAACCGGTTCATACGATGATCTTAATGCTATTGCCGACTTCTGCGGCAAGCATAATTTGTGGCTTCATGTCGACGGTGCTCACGGAATGGGAGTACTCTTCTCCGGCAAATACCGCCACCTTGTAAGAGGAATAGAGAGAGCTGACTCAATAGTTATTGACTTTCACAAAATGCTGCTTTCACCGGCGCCGAACACGATGGTGTTATTCCGCGACGGCAATCAATCGTACGAGACATTTGCACATAAAGCATCTTATCTGTTCGGGAAGCAGGGTGGACATGAATGGCATGCCAGTGCAAAAAGAACCCTCGAATGCACAAAAAGCTCACTCGGATTTGTTGCTTATACCGCATTCAAATACTGCGACAACGAGTACTTTGAAAACTATATCGACAGTCGCTACAACCTGGCAAAGAGATTCACTGAAATGATCAGGAATACAAAAAACTTCGAGTCCGCGCTCGAACCCGACGCCAACATAGTATGCTTCAGATATAATCCGGGCGGAATGGAGACTGAGGAACTCAACCGGCTCAATGCCGCCATCCGCGGCAATATCATAAATGAAGGTAAGTTTTACATTGTCCGGACCGAACTGGAGGAGAAACTCTGGTTACGTATCACCATTATCAATCCCCTGACTTCGGAGGAGGATTTGAAGCTGCTTCTCGATACAATCGAAGAGGCAGCATTATTGATAATGTCGCCGGATATATCCTGAAAGGCACTGCAGGAAAGCAGACCAGGGGAAAAAATATCCTGGGATCCATCCTGGAAAGCATGCTCAAAAAATAAACAAAGACATTCCCGGCCCTGATACGGTCATTGTCAAATCCCCCTTCCCGGGGGGATTTTTACGTGTGTTATAAAAACACATCTGCTTTCTCCATTCAGCATGTACAGACCATCATTTTGCCAGAATATGTATAAATTATTGTTAAATTTGTTAAAGAAGTTTAAATCAAGGGAATGGCATTTTAGAATTTCCTAATTTCGCTTTCACATACGATGTTGTAACAGATCATAATCAATATTTTCCGGATGAAAAGGACAATCATAATCACCCTGGCAGTTTTTGTATTCACAATGATTGCCCTGTATGTATTCAATAAGTTAACTTCCCGGCAGGACCGTAATCTTATGTTTGCCGAGGCCGTTAAAGGCGATTTTGAAGTGTCGATATCGACACCTGGCGAGATCTTAGCAGAAAATGCTATCGATATTAAAGCCCCTGAGGTAAGCAGGGGAAGGGATTTTCGTGCCCAGCCGCTGAGGATCACCGATATGGTCTCGGAAGGAACAGTTGTAAAAACAGGCGATTATGTAGCAACCCTCGACAGGACACAATACGACAACACCCTGAAGGATGAGCGTGAAAGGCTCAACGAGTACAGGAACAACATCGAGATGAAAAAGATGGATACAGCTGTGACGCTCACCAATTTAAGAAACAACATAAGAAATCAGCTTCATACCGTGGAGGAGGCTGAAATAACACTCCAAAACTCAAAATACGAACCGCCGGCCACAATCAGACAGGCTGAAATAAACCTGGAAAAACAGAAAAGACTCCTTGAACAGAGAAAGAGAGGATATGAGCTCAGGCTTGCCCAGGTTAAAAGGGACCTTATAAGACAGAATATGTATTATAACAGGATCGAAAGAAGGGTTGCAAGTCTCGAAGAGGTACTTGCCGGCTTTACCATCACTGCACCCTCGCCCGGAATGGTAGTCTATAAAAGGGATCGCAGGGGCACAAAGATCAAAATAGGATCGACAATAAACATGGCCGACAGGATTGTAGCCACGTTGCCCGATCTCAGTTCTCTTCTGTCACGTATCTATATCAGTGAAATTGAAATAAGAAAGGTCAAGCCTGGCCAGAATGTTGAAATAAAGGTTGATGCTTTCCCCAACAAGGTTTTCACAGGCAAGGTTTATACCGTTGCCAATATCGGGGAACAGCTTGATAATTCCGATTCAAAGGTTTTCGAGGTAATGGTTAAGTTTGACGGATCCGATCCCGATCTCCGTCCGGCAATGACCACAAGCAACAAGGTGGTAATCCAGAGATACAGCGATGTAATTTATATTCCCACGGAGTGCGTTCACGCCGAAACTGACGGTATTCCCTTTGTTTACACCAGGGACAAGACCAAGCAGATTGTTGTTACCGGTGATGCTAACGATAAGCATATCATAATAGAACAGGGCTTGAAGCCGAAACAGTCAGTCTACATTATGACACCGGAAAACGCTGATGAATTCATTGTGAGGGGTGAGGAACTCAAGGAGATCAATCACGAAAGGATGACTGCCAGTAAATAGAAAAACCGCGAAACACACTGGCGCTTCGCGGTTCCTGTTAGAGTGCCTGATTTCCCTATTTTTTATCGTAGGCCATTTTTGTTGTAACCTCACCGTTCGGGGTGTCCCTTTTGGAAACAATTGTGAGTGAAGCAGGACTGTTCAATGTCCAGGTCTCTGTAGTTGTAAACTCCATCGACTGCCCATCACGTTCAAATGCCATTTTGGTCACAATGTTAAGTGATTTTCCGTCGGCCGACCAGGTTGCGGTGGACTTGCTCTCACCCATTCCCATTGTGTTTACACTTTCCTTTCCGTCGAGAGTATATTTACTGGTGATGTTCATGGTCTGACCATCCCTGCCCTGACGTGTTCTTTCAACGGTAAGAAGATTGGCTTCCTGGCTTACAGTGAGATCACCGCCGCCCATTCCCATTCTTCCGCCGCCCTGGCCCATTTCGCTCTTTTCAGCGTTAAAAGCCCACTTTCCCGAGAAATTTGCCTTTGAGCCCTGGGCATTGAGAACCAGCGGCATGCAAAGAAAAGCAAGCATTACTGTAATTGACAGTATCTGCATGGTAACATTTTTCTTCATATTCAATAAATTTTTATTGGTTATTACTAATAGACATCCCGGCATGGCTAATTATTCCATGCGATCAATAAATCTCCACATCGTGATAAAACTCATAATAAGAAACAAATCCTTATGGAAAACCATCCCGGCATCCGGAAGCGTTGCAATTCCTAACCAGGGAATACAGCCAGGGATGAGAACTCTGATAATTTGATAAATATGGAAATTTATTTATATCTTTCGCCTGAAAAATATATTAAAATTATCGGGGCTATGATAAAGAAGTTATTTTCATTTTCAGTAATCGCTTTTTTGCTGATCTCATGCGGAACAGGCGGAAACAGGGAAGTCTCTCAGAACAACGGGGAACAGGGTCCTGTAAAGGTTGAGTTTGCTTCGCTGATAGATAATCCTTCAGAATATGTAGGTAAAAACATAAGCGTCGAAGGCAAGGTCGTACATGTGTGCATGCACAGCGGGAAAAAACTGTTCATCACCGGCGACAATCCGGATATAAGGCTTTATATTCAGGCTGGAGAGGAAATGCCGAAATTCCCGACCGAGCTTCTTGGAAGTATAGTTAAGGTTGAAGGCAAACTGACCCAGCCCGCTGCAGCTTCAGTTGAGACTCACCACGGCGACCATGCATCGTCAGCCGAGCATGCTGAAGCCGGAACCGATGTCTGCGAAACTGAAAAAGCACTCGCTTCACAAACCGCACTTGCCGATCTGATGATGGTCTATTCAAAGCACACCGTTATTAAGTAGCAATTATTTAATTACTTGATTTAAAGGTCAGCCCCAAACTGACCTTTTTTAAATTTTTCTTCCATGAATATCAACAAATTCAACCGAATAACACATCGCGATATAGGATATCTGATCGCGGGCATGACGATCATTTACGCGTTGTCAGGAATTGCCCTGAACCACAAGAATGACTGGAATCCCAATTACATTATAGACAACAGGTCATTCCGGACCGAAATACCCGTATCGAGGGATAGTTTCAATGAAGATGCTGCAATGGAGATCCTGAAAGAAATTCCCGGCAGTCTGGAATACAAAACTTTCTATTATCCCTCAGGAAACATTCTTACCATCTTCGTCGACAACGGTTCGGTAAGGATAAACTCCGACACCGGCGAAGGAACGATTGAGAGAATAAGCAAGCGACCCCTGTTTTACCATATAAACTTCCTCCATTACAATCCGGGAAGATGGTGGAAATACTTCAGCGACATCTTTTGCCTCAGTCTGATGTTCGTGACTGTCACAGGGCTTTTCCTTGTAAAGGGAAAAAACGGAATAACACGAAGAGGAGCAGTTCTGACAGCAATAGGAATTATACTGCCGCTGATCTTTTTATTTATTTACTGATATTAAGCTGAGGTCTGACTTAATCAGATAACCGGGGAAGCTGAAAATAACAACAAAAATTTATCGTGATTCAAATAACCTGCTTATTGTAATTCAATAAATTTTTTACCTGAAACGATATGTATTTCAGGACTTTTTGTCGTCCTCTCCGGATTCTGCCTTCGTATTATCCGGTTCATCATCGACCCTGGAGGCTTTTTTGAAATCCTTAAGTCCCTGGCCGAGACCTTTCATTAGCTCGGGTATTTTTCTTCCTCCGAAAAGAAGTACTACCACAAGCAAAATGAGAATTATTTCCGTCATACCTATTCTTCCCATGATACAAAGTATTAGTGATCGGCTAAAGATAGTTTTTATTGTTCAAACCGTCAAGTACATCGATCCGGACCGAGATGAGCACAAAGGTCATCGGATTTGCCGGTGTCAGGATATTTCAGGAAAAAGCATTCTTCTTCCTGAGCTTATAGTTGCATAAAGGCCCAGGCAATAAATATGAGCAGACCGACCATCACCCAGCTCAGGAAAAAACCAACCAGATCCTCCCTGTAGCGCCTGAAGAAGTTCTTCCACCTCTCCTTTTTCCTCCAACCCGGAAGATCGAGGAGCAGCAGATCGTCACCCGTCAGCTCACCAAGGGGTTTAAGACCGTCGGGACCCAGATGGTCAGCATCTGATTTCCGCCTCATATTGTCGAAGAAGCCTTCTATCCTCTCCCTGTCTTCGGGCTTTGTAAGCAGGCTGACCAGCCAGAACACGAAGAATCCTGAAAGCATTGCCAGTCCGAAGGGTCCGGGCATCCACTTATAAACAAGTACGAGTTCCCCGGTCGATATGTAATTTGCTGTATAGTAAACAATAAAAGATACCAGCACTGCAGCTGCGGCACCGTACCTGTTTGCCCTTTTCCAGATAATACCGCCAAGGAATATTATACCCATGAAAGCTGCGATTGTTTCCACAAAAAGAAATCCGTGAAGCACATTCTTCACCCCCAGTGCAAACAGGACAGCCATCAGGGATAATCCGAGCCCTGAGTAACGCCCCATCCACAGCAGCTTATTGTCGTCTGCTTCCGGATTGATGTATTTTTTATAAAGATTCTGAGTGAAAAGCGCACCGGTGTTCACCATGAAATTGGAGCACGACGACATATTTGCCGCCAGTATGGCGGCCAGCATCAGGCCTACAAGCCCCGGTACAAGGAGCACACTGCAGGCATAGCCGAATGCCATTTCCGGATCTGGGAGCTCAACTCCCTTTATTATAACCAGGGCGGCAACGACGAGACCGGTCATGGCCCAGCCTATGGTAATCAGTCTCTTTATCATTGATCCGAAAGTCTGGCCTATCCTTCCTGCCCTTTCGGTGTTTCCTGTTGCGCACATCGACACCATATGGGGTTGTGCAGTTATTCCGACAATACCATTCACTGCAAGCATCGCGATCGTGAAAGCGTCTATCCCGCTGGCGCTGTTGAACAAATCAAAGAAATGATCTGGCAGGAGCTCCCTCATGGTATGAAATCCGCCCACTTCCCTGAGGCCAAGAGGAATAAGCATGATTGAAAGGATTATAATCAGGAACGACTGTATAAAGTCGGTGTAAGCCGCGGCGATAAGGCCTCCAGCGAAGCTGTATATTATAAAGGCCACTGTCATCGCGAGCACTATCGCGTTTGGCTTAAATAAATTTCCCGAAGCGACAGCGATAACCTTCGCTGCTCCCTGAAGCATGACACCCATGCTGAATACAAAGAATACTATTGCAAAGATTGAATATACAAGTCCCATTGATCTGCCATACCTGTCTTCTATAATCTCGCCCACGGTTGTACGCTCACTACGGCGGTAAAAGGGAGCAATAAGCCAGTAAAAGGGGGTTATGAGCATGTTTTTCCACTGGTACCAGATCGTGGCAAATCCGTTACTGAATGTGGCGCCTGTCTGGGCTACGGGCATCTCGGCATGGGTCCCGACACCGAATGCCTGCCCAAGCATTATGTACCACTTGAATTCTCTGTCGCCCCTGAAATAACTGTCACTGCTTTTTATTTTCCTGGAAATCCATATTCCGAATCCCGTTATCAGGACAAAATATCCTGTCAGAACTGCATAATCAAGTATTGCCATAAGGTTTTTCTGCTTCAGTTTTTACTCCCGGAGGAATTATCCTTTCCGTTAACGATTACTTTTTTTATTGACATCCTGTAGTCCTCCATCTGAAAAATGATCAGATCGGCACGCTTTCCGGGTTCGAGAGAGCCGCGGTCAGTAATCCTGCATGCCGCCGAAACATTCCTAGTGGCCAGGTCAATTGCCTCACCCATGGAATATCCGGTGAACTTCATCACATTCCCGACACCGTTTCTCAGAGGAAATGATGCTCCCGCGAGGCAATTCAGCACCGGGTTCTTTATAAGTCCATCAGCGGAAAGAACGATATCGCTGCCGAGGAAGACATAATTGCCGGGGTCCATTCCAATAAAATGCGTTACATCAGAAACAAGGATAATATTACGGGGACCCTTAACCTTGCAGAACACCCTTACCTCCTCCGGAAGAAGATGATGCCCATCAGCTATTATTGAAGGAGTAAGCAGATCACAGGCCAGCTGCGGCCAGATCGGGTTACGGTGACGGTCGATCAGGTTTGCACAGCCATTGCCGAGATGTGTTGAAAGACGTGCTCCCCGGTCAGCTGCTTCCATGATCTGATCTGCGGAGGCATTTGTATGCCCGATGGAGACAATAATATTCTGCCTGACGCAGCGGCCGATGAAATCCATGGCACCTTCAGCTCCGGGGCATACCGTAACCTGGCGTATATTCCCGGCTGCCGCATCCTGATATTGCATGAATTCATCCCACGAAGGTTTCCTTATGAATTCAAAGGGGTGGCAGCCGTAATAACCGGTCTCGGGAGATATGTAAGGCCCTTCGAGGTGAAATCCGGCAACTGAAGTTCTTACCTCCTCATCCTCCTGCAATGCCCTTGCCAGGTTTCTGAAAACCTTTACAAGCTTATCATGCGGGCCGGTAATCACAGTAGGAAAAAAAGTTGTCACCCCATCCGCCCTTATGGCATCTACAGCCATCCTTATCTTTCCTGTAGCGGCAGCAGGATCTGAGAAATCAACACCCCTGTAACCGTTGATCTGATTATCAATCAGTCCGGGAGCAACAAAAACATCATTTAGCTCTTCCGACATCGGAATTTCATTAACCGAAGCGATCAGGCCGCCTCTGAATTTTATCCTGACCGGTTTGCCTGTTTCATAGTGAATGGCTGATACTTCTCCTGATCTTTCCATCATTGATTATTTGTATCATTAGTCAACCAATGCCGTTCACAATCTGATAACCCTGCTTGCCGACTCCTTGTCGAGGAAAAGGTGCCAGTCGGGATGTTGCTTCAGCATCGTGGCAGGTACCATTTTGCCGGGGCTTTCAGAAAAAGTCAGCCTGACAGCTTCTGCCTTAACCTTATGCGGCACTACCGAAATTATTGTTTTACATTGCATTATCTGCCATACACTCATTGAAATCGCAGTTTCGGGAACCTCCTCAACCGACCCGAACCATCCCTCATTTACCTGCTGAAGTTTACATTCCTTATTAAGCTTTACCCTGAAAAATGCCTCGCGGGTTTCGAGATCAGCCGGGGGATCATTGAATGCGATATGTCCGTTGACTCCTATCCCGATAATACCAAGATCCACCGGTTTGTTTCTGAGTGAACTTGTCAGTTCATTTAGAAGTGTGTCAATATTCTTTTCCACATCTATGCTGTGAAATCGCTTCACGGCAACCAGGTTAATGAATCTCTCATAAAGGTACTTCCGGAAACTGGCCTTGTGGGTAATCGGGATCCCGATATACTCATCGAGATGAAAAACCTCAACTCTCTGCCAGTTAACATTCTCCCTTACCAGTTCCCTGAACATCTCAAACTGCGAACTGCCGGTTGAAACCACCATTCTTGCCTCTCCCCTGGCGGCAATTATTTCATTCAGTTTAGATGCAATCATACTGGCGGCTTCGGAGCCAAGCTCATTTGCATCGTTGGAAACATAAATCTTCATATCAATACTTATTTCAAATATACATCATCACAAAACCGGCACCCATAAAATGTGAAAAAACTCTAAAATCAAGATTTATCCGGCAAATGCATAAAATTAGAATTTAATATTAACAAAGCAATTCTTTATCTTCACCCAAATTTAAAATCCGATGCCACGATTTACAACAATTTCTGTTATTATTCTACTGCTTTTTTCAGAAGCCTACGTCATGAGTCAGACAAGGGGCATTAACCGTGACAAGTACCGTATTTCTATCAAAAAAACCGACACTCCGATTATCATCGACGGGATTCTGGATGAAGAACCATGGATGACCGCGGAAAGAACAACTGAATTTCAGCGTGTTACACCTACAGACACCGGTATGGCAATTGCAAAAACCGAAGTGATGTTAACCTACGACAAGTCAAATCTCTATCTTGGAATAATATGTCATGATCCCACCCCCGGCAAGAGGCCTGTTGAATCGCTGAGAAGGGATTTCAGTTTTATGAATAACGATAACTTCATGTTTTTCCTGAACACCTACAACGACCTGACAAACGGATTTGCCTTCGGGATATCGGCGGCAGGGGCACAGACGGAAGGATTGCAGTACGAAGGCACCAAGGTTGATTACAGCTGGGATATCAAGTGGAAGTCGGAAGTCAGGAGTTACGATGATAAATGGGTTACGGAAGTCAGTATTCCGTTTCGCAGCATCAGGTACTTTGAAGGAGACAAGGAATGGGGAATTAATTTCGGTCGGCTCGATCTCAAAAACATTGAAAAATCGGCATGGGCCCCGATGCCCCGTCAGTTTCCCCACTGTTCCCTTCCGTACGTTGGAACCCTGGAATGGGATGAACCGCGCGACAAGGCCGGGCTCAGATTCTCGCTGATTCCCTACGGCACGGCAAAGGTGACCCGCGACTTCGAAGCGGGGGAAAGCACTCACTGGAAGTGGAATGCGGGAATGGATGCAAAGATGATACTGTCGACATCCCTCAATCTCGACCTCACGGTGAACCCCGACTACTCTCAGGTTGAAGTTGACAAGCAACAGACGAACCTCGACAGGTACGAACTCTTCTTCCCTGAAAAAAGGCAGTTCTACCTCGAGAACAGCGATCTGTTCGCGAGCCTGGGAACTGAAAGGGTCAGACCTTTCTTTTCACGAAGAATAGGCCTCGACAATCCCGTTCTGGCGGGAGCCAGGCTGAGCGGGAACCTGGGCAACAGATGGAGACTCGGCATCATGGACATACAGACAGGAAAGAATGATGAGGTCCATGCAGCCAATTATATGGTGGCAGCCCTTCAGAGACTGGTTTTCAGCAGGTCGAGTGTTACCGGCTTTCTGATAAACAAACAAGTGTTGAATACCGGTAATGATGAAACTTTTACAGGGAACAAATACAACAGGATTGCCGGTCTGGAGTATAATCTTTCCACAGCCGACAACAGATGGAACGGCAAGGTTTATTATCATCAGAACCTTGTTAACAACATGAATCTGAAAGATGCGGCCATGGCTGCCAATATAACACACTCCACGCAGTACATAACGGCATCGGTCAACCAGGCGCTGACCGGTTCGGGTTATAATGCAGAGACCGGCTACGTAAGAAGAATGGGATACTACCAGCTGAATGGATCGTTCCAGTACAAATTCTTTCCTAAAAGCGAAAGAATTATCAGTCACGGGCCAATCCTGAAGCTTGACACCTACTTTGATCCATACAACTCGTTTTCCCTTACCGACAGGGAGACAAATCTTATGTACAGGCTTGACTGGCTTAACAAAAGTTCAATCTCGATCGATGTAAAGGAAAACTATATAAAACTTCTTCAGCCCTTCGATCCTACCAATACAGGAGGCCTGAAGCTAGCGGCCGGAGAGGATTTCAGCTGGAATGAGATCGGTATAACTTATGTTTCCGACAACCGGAAGATGTTCAACTATTCTCTTATGGCAAGGTATGGAGGATATTACAACGGCGACCGCCTTACCCTGAACGGCGAGGTCAATTACAGGGTTCAGCCCTATGCCAGTCTGAGCCTTGTAAGCACCTACAACGATATTGAATTACCCTCTCCGTACAATGACGCGAAACTTCTTCTCATAGGTCCGAGATTCGATTTTACCTTTACTAACAACCTGTTCTTCACCAGTTTTGTTCAGTACAATAACCAGATTGACAACCTGAATCTGAATCTCCGTTTCCAGTGGCGCTTTGCACCTGTATCGGACCTGTTCATAGTATATACCGAAAACTCCTGGGCAGGGGACATCCTCAACAACAGTTTCGGGAGTCCTTATGCCGGAGATCTCAAAGCGAAGAACCGGGGACTGGTGGTCAAATTATCCTACTGGTTTAACTAAAAGCGGACTTTCACTCTGATATAAAGAAGTACAGGCAGTTTGGTTGAAGCTGAACGAACTATGTGATCAGCTCACTTGACTACAAAATCGAGAAGAGTTTTTTCACCGATCCGGGCCACCAGATGGTCGTTGCGCTTCAACGGGCCAACCCCCGAAGGAGTTCCCGTGAATATAAGGTCGCCTGTTTTCAGGGTAAAGTAACGGGATATATAGGAAATCAGCTCATCCACCCCGAATATCATATCGGATGTATTGCCCTGCTGGACAATCTTCCCGTTTATTTCCAGGCTGAAATCAAGGTTATTTATATCTCCGGCTGAACTTAGCGGAATGAATTCACCTATTGGGGCGGAACCGTCAAAACCCTTCGATATCTCCCAGGGCAGCATCGATTTGGACAGTCTGGTCTGGATATCGCGTGCCGTTATGTCAATTCCTGCAGTGATCTCATCATAATAGCGCGGGGCGAATTTCGGGGAGATCGATTTTCCAAGCTTCGATATCTTAACCACCACCTCCATTTCATAATGGATATCCGTCGAAAAATCGGGAAGAAAGAAAGGTTTGTTTTTCTTTAGAAGCGAAGAGTCGGGTTTCATAAACACTACAGGTTCCAGGGGAAAAGCCCTGCCCATCTCCAGGATATGCCTGCGGTAGTTCATACCGATACAGATAATTTTCATTTTACTGTTGAGCTTTGCCTGATGAACTGAGTTTTAGTTTCGTTAGTATCCTCTTGGTATAAAGGGGGAAATCGCCGTTCATCATCCATGAATAGTATGACGGATCGTCCCTGAAGACCTCTTCCACAGTTTTCCCCTTGTGTTTCCCGAAATTGAAAACCTCAACGCCATTCTCATCATAGATAATCCGGCCCGCGAAATCGACAAGGTTGTTGTAAGCACTGAAGTCGGCGAGTTTTTCCACGTCGTTCTCCAGGTCCCCGTACATATCGAGCTGGGCCTGAAGCACCTCATAAGTGGCCTGTGTATCGGCCTTTGAACTGTGGGCATTCTCAAGTTCCTTTCCGCAGTAGAACTTATAGGCTGCCGTAAGCGTCCTTTGTTCTTTCTTGTGGAAAATGACCTGGACATCGACGTACTTTCTTTCAAGAAAATTGAAGTCGATGTTGACCCGAAGAAACTCCTCGGCGAGAACCGGGATATCGAACTTGATGGCATTGAATCCGGCAAGATCGCTTCCCGCGAGGAAAGTTGCAAGGTTTTTTGCTATCTCCCGGAATTTCGGGGCGTTGGCAACATCGGCATCGGTTATCCCATGAATCTCAGTCGATTTTGGCGGAATGGGCATCTCAGGATTGATCCTTGAGATCATCCATTCCTCAATGCCGTTGGGGTTTATCTTGAGAACGGAGATTTCAACAATACGATCTGACGACACGTTAACGCCGGTCGTTTCCAGATCGATAAAAGCGATGGGTCTACGGAGATTCAGTTTCACCTGTCAGGCATTTATCATCATTGGCATAAGGAGCATGAGAAGATCTTCCGACTCATTTTCCGTTTCTCCCGGGAGGAACAATCCTGCTCTTGTCGGATCGGCCAGTTCTATCATGACATCCTGTGATGACATGTTCGAAAGTATTTCAAGAAGGAAGACCGATTTGAATCCTATTTCAAGGTCTTCACCCTCATACTGGCATTTGATCTTCTCGTAGGCAGAAATGGAAAAATCTATATCCTGAGCGGAAACCATCATCTGGCTACCCTTAAGCTGAAGTTTGACAAGGTTGCTTGCCTGGTTTGAAAAAACCGACACCCTCCTGAGAGTGTTGTAGAATTCAGCGCGGTCGACAGTAACCTTTCGCGGGTTGTTTTTTGGAATGACCGAATTGTAATTGGGATAGTTTCCTTCAACCAGCCTGCAGACCACCTTGTAGTCGTTAAGATTGAAGAATGCATTTTTATCGTCGAACTCAACTGTTACAGGTCCCTCCTCCCTGGGCAGAATGTTTTTAAGAAGCGAAGCTGGCTTCTTCGGAAGAATGAACGAAGAATTCTCATCAGCATGGGAGTCATTGCGCTGATATCTGACAAGTTTATGGGCATCGGATGCCACAAATGTTATCATGTCGGTGGATGCCTCGATAAAAATACCTCCCATTACAGGCCGGAGTTCATCATCGGCAGTGGCAAAAAGGGTTCTGTTAATCCCAGCCAGCATGACATCAGCATTGATAACGAATGAAAACTTCTTCTCCTTCCTGATTGCCGGGAGCGCCGGAAAATCTATTCCATTCTGACCGACCACATTGAACTTTCCGTTTTCTGATGTTATAACTACGGCAAGTGTATCCAGGTTGATATCGAATGAAAGAGGCTGATCGGAGAATTCTTTGAGAGTGTCGAGAAGTATCCTTGCCGGGATGGCTAAAATACCGTCACCTGTGGCATTCTCGATTTTCATCCTTGTGATCAGGGTCGATTCAAGATCAGATGCCGTAATTTCAAGATCGTTTCCTGAAAGATTAAACAGGAAATTATCAAGGATCGGCAGGGTGTTTTTTGAGCTGATAACCCGGCTTATGGCCTGCAAATGACCTAATAACTCTGTGCTGGATACAACAAATTTCATATTATAATGGATTTAATTACTTCTCTATTTCCCAACTATCAATATTACAAAAAAAACATTTAACCTCAAATAAATTATTACTCTGGCAGGAAGTATGAGCGCTTTTTGATAAGCGGATCAATATCCGCGTATTTAACTATGAAGAAATCCCCGCCATTGTTCTTCAGTGCCCACATCCTGTCCGTATCCTCCCTCACGGAGTCCTGTTCTGTTATGCTGCGCTTCCATAAACTGACAATGCTTCTCTCCCCTTCCGCTGTTAAAACAGTAATTCTGTAAGCCGGATTCTCTTTCAGCACTGATTCCTTATCCTCTTCGTTCATATCACTTGCCCATGATTCAAAGGGTACCTGGGCAAAATAAGAGATGTATCTCACAACACGCGAGGTATCCCAGCCTGAAAGCAGCCTGTCGTTCCCGAAAAACGAAGGGATGCCCCCTGCAAACTTTATCATGAAGGATGATGCCGTATCTGCCATATTATCAAAGCTCACCGAGTGAATCTCCCTGGGAAGCAGGCTGAATATGGTGTAAGGCTGCCAGTAGTTCTCATTAAGGGTGAATGCCGATCCTATCTCTGCTTCACTTCCGGGAACCGAAACTATGAAAGGCATTGATCCCGGCTTCAGTTTCATTATGTTGCCGTACTGGTTTGAAGCTGTCTTGTAAACCAGGAAGGACTTTAGAAGCTTTCTCCTTTCATATACCCTGACAAGGACAGGCTCAATACTCTTTGCCACGATCTCCGAATTAAACAGATCGGGGGAAACCGGCGATTTGATCTGCATTTCTGTCAGTATCCTTTTTATGAAAAGAATACTGTTACGCCTTGCCTGCTTCGCGCCATTGACAAGCCATTCTTCCCCGTCTTCGCTGAGCGTCAGCATATTGTCACCTTCCGTGAATTCGATCCTGGTGATTCTGTTAACCGGCTCAGAGGCAAACGAGGTATTGCTACCTCCAAAGGGTTTTCTGTCCCTCAGCATAAGAAAAGCGATGAAAGCAATAGCTGCCACACCCAGAACAATCAGTGCATTGTTGCGTTTCACCATCATGGTTTTGTATACTTGTTTTTTCTCAGCCATCCGAACAGCGCCCCGGCAATGAGAACAAGCAACACCGGCCCTGCAATATTGACGATCTGCCAGAAGGCTCTCCTGGTTTTCACTTCCTTGCTGTCGAGCAACCTGAGCTTGAGCTCCCTCGACCTCAGTTCCATAATACCGTTATCATCAACGAGATAATTAAGGCTGTTTAAAATAAAATCCCTATTACCGAACATCTCGAGAGTATAGCGGTCTTGTCCAAGGGGAAGCGGAGTTTCAAGATTCCCGCTTCTCCTTACCTCATTCCTGATTATGTCTCCGTCAGCCACGACTATCATCCGCGTCGGGACACTTTCGTTTCTTACCCTCACCGATTCATCATTTACCAGATTCCCGGTAAGCCTGTTCCTGAAGGCCGACGGGAATACCCCTTCGAGCAGCACCGCAACCGGCAGTCCCGATTTATTGAACGACCTTTCATCGGGAAACATTTCAGCTTCCCGCAGACTGATAAAGAAAGGAGGAGATAGAGTCCGGGCTGTGGCGGATGTTGAAAGCAGGATTTTCTTGCTGATATTCGGGTCGAGCCCGACAGTATCTATGTAATTGGAGAATTCCCCCTTAACCCTGTTTATATTTCTTGTTATGGGATGACCGGGATTGGGAGTCAGAAGAGGGAAATAAAGCCAGGGAACCGAAACCGGCTGCTGCCTCACTCCTCCGCTCGACAGTATCAGTCGGATCTGAGCACATTCAACATCCTGAACTATCTGGGGATTTACCCGTGCTCCATACCTGAAAATCTGGTCCTCAAGATTGAGAGGCCTGTAGATTGCAGCTGTCTCTCCCGTCACAAGGCTGTCGGAATCGACATTCACCTCTTCCAGGAGCCAGAGTACCTTGCCTCCGTTCATTATGTACTGGTCGAGCACGAATTTGTCGCTCTCACTGAATTCTTTACGTGGTCCGGCTATCACCACCGCCGCATATTTGTCGAGGATACCCGGCGTTCCGCCGATAACACCCCTGTCGACTGTAAAAAACCTGGCCATATGGAATATAATATCAGCCACTCCCACCTCGGCAATTTCATCATGTCCCTCAATAAAGGCCACCCGGTAAACCGTATCGGCACTAAGTGTAGCGATAGGTTGTATAAGCTCATATTCAAGGCCTTCAGCTGAGTGAAGAAGGTTTTCTTCAGCTGTCAGGGTCGGATTGTTCTTAAGAAAATTTACAGGCACCTCTATGCCGTTGTAATTGACTATCATCCCCGGGAAAATGATTTTCTGGCTCGATCCTCCCTCCGGATCGCTGTCCTGAATATTCACTGGATTTAGGCCTTTTTCAAGCAGCGACTGGTAAAGGGCATCCCTTTTTTCAGGATCATCGCTTTCCGAGGGATTGATGAAATCATAGTCAATCTTGCGGCCCGAATAAATCCTGAACTCGTCCAGCATCTCCCCTACAGATCGTTTCAGCCTTTTAAAAGGAATGGGCATTTCCCCGTCGAGCCAGACCTGAACGAAAATATCGTTCCTGATACCTGAAAGAATCTTGCGGCTTGGCTCCGAGAGGGTATAGCGCCTGTCTTCAGTAAGGTCAGCACGAATTTTAAGGAACGAAACTGCAAAAACTGCAAGAACGACTGCAATAATTGTTGTTCCGAAGCTTATCCAGTTTCGCTTCTCGTGTTTCCTTGAAAGAAGTACCATCCGGGTAGCTTCATTGAACATGATGACAACCGCGGTGAAGTATACTATATCCCTGATGTCCAGCACTCCCCTGCTCATCGACTTGTAATGCTCATTTATTCCCAGTCCGATAACGAATTCATCTATCTTCCTGAGACCGGGCAGATAGGCAAAGGCATCGAAGCCAAGGTAAAGGAACAGGCACAGGATCACCGCGATAATAAATGCAACAACCTGGTTATCCGTAAGAGATGACGCGAACAGACCTGCTGATGCATATACCGCCGCAAGAAAAAACAAACCGATAAAAGCCCCTGCTGTTCCTCCCTTGTCAAGATTTCCGGGTGTTTCGCCAAGATAGTATACCGATATATAGTAAATTATTCCGGGGACAAGCGCCAGGAGCACCAGTGTTACTGCAGCCAGATATTTTCCATAAACTATCCCTCTTTCAGTAACCGGTTTGGAATACAGCAGTTCCATGGTTCCCAGGCGCTTCTCCTCGGCAATCATCTTCATTGTGACTGCCGGGACCAGGAAGAGGAAGATCCATGGCGACAGCAGGAAAAGGGTGTCAAGGCCGGCATAACCACTGTCGAGAATATTCCATTCACCCGGAAGCCCCCACATGAACAGCGAGTTGATCAGCAGGAAAACAATAATAACTATATATCCTGTAAGGCTGCTGAAAAACCCTGTTGTCTCCTTTCTGAAAATTGCGAACATCCTATACTGTTTGAACTGTTTATACTCCAAAATGCCAGGCAAAAATAATCATTGAAAGCCACCATTCCGTTTATTATTCATTTTTTAAGGCTTTGGCATTCTTAACATCGCTGATTATGACATCCGAATAATAGAATTTTATTATATCATCCGATTTGAATCCCCTTGCAGCCATTACCATTGCGCCCTCCTGGCAAAGGCCCACACCGTGACCATATCCCCGTCCCCTGAGAATTACGGAATTGCCTTCCCTGCTCACCGAGAAGAACGATGATTTGAGATTAAGGTCATTCCTGATCCTGTTGAAAGGAATGGAGAAAGATCCTATCCGGTATTCTTTTTGCCGGGTGTCCTGCACAAAATTGTAGGATTGCACTGTTTTCCCCTCCGGATTGAAACCTGAACGTCGCAGGTACGACTCCCATTCAGCCAGGGGTATTGTTTTTTTCCAGTGGGCATTCGGCGATTTAATACAATACGGATCATTTACATTTTTAAGATAGGCATACGATGAAAGCCATACAAAGTCGGAAGTGCATGTTTCACCTCCGCAGTTGGAGTGAAAGGCGGATATTATCAGGCTGCTGTCGGCTGCCAGGATTACCTGTCGCCTGGTTTCCAATACCGCTCTCATTATCAGCGAATCGGAGCTAATCCCGTTAAAAGCCTGGCAATGAATATTATCGCAAATGTTATAGCCGTCAATAAGATGACGGTCAAAATGCCTGTAAAGGTAAGTTCTGGCAAGAAGAGACAGCGATTTATGATACTCTATCCTTTTCCCGGGGCCTCCTTCCGTTCTGACAACTCCGGCAATATAATCATCTTCGCTGCAGATATTTATCAGAACCATAACCCCCAGGTCAGCATAGCATTTCAGACTTCCGCTGTAGTGACGGCGCTCCCCCTGGTTGCCGTTGGCTCTCAGAAAAAAGCGGTCGTTGCCCTCAAGTCCCCTGACAGTGAGTGAATCAATCATAAAGCTCGCTGAATTCCTGAGTTTTACAGCAATCCTGCCTTCGTACAGTGCAAGTATAACCGGAGAGCCCGCTTCTATGGCAACCGGAGAGCCGTCGTATATATCCAATTCAAATCTACCCTGATCTACAGACAGGGATACCGCGGAGGGTTTCCGGTCGGCAAAAATCCTCACTTTAACCTGTGCCCGGGCAACAACCGGCATCAGGATAACTATCAGCATTATATTCAGGATGATCCTATGCATTTGAGTTTCACATCATTGGATGGCGCATCGCCTGTTTATCATCATCAGACCCCTCCTTGCTTCAGCACCTGTACCATATCGGATGCCACCCGTTCCGAAGCTCCTTCGGGGCCAAGTATTTGTTTCACTCTTGCATAATCCCTGAGCACCTTTTCCCTTTTGGAGCCTCCCGGCAGAAGAGCTTTCAGCTCGTGAACCAGGTTTTTTCTGTTAAGCGAATACTGAATCAGTTCCCTGACGGCCTCATAACCTGCAATCAGGTTTACCAGGGAAATATATTTCACTTTTACCAGGGTCCAGGCTATAATCATCGAGATAAAATCGCCCCTGTAACAAACCACTTCAGGAACACCAATCAATGCTGCTTCGAGAGTGGCGGTACCGGATTTAACAAGAGCTGCTTCCGAAATATAAAGTATCTCATAGGTTTTATCCCTGACAAGCTTCACGGGATAATCCTTTATAATTCCATTATAGAGTTCCTCAGGCAGATTCTTCACCCCTGCCAGGACGAACTGGTACCCGGGAAAATCCTGAACAACTTTAAGCATACGCGGAAGTATTTGCCTTACTTCGCTTTTTCTGCTTCCGGCAAGCATCGCTATCACCGGTTTTTCTTCAAGCCCCAGCGATTTTCTGATCTCGCTCTCTGCCGGAATCGCCCTCAGTCTCTTTGCCGTCTCATCCAGAAGAGGATTTCCCATATAAACTGCCTCCACTCCATGTTTCATATAGAAGTCCACCTCAAAAGGAAAGATGATGTACATTCTGTCTACATATTTCTTCACCTTTTTTACCCGTCCTTCATTCCACGCCCATAGTTTTGGGGAAATGTAATAGAACACTTTCAGTCCTGATTTTTTTGCAAATTCCGCTATGCGGAGATTAAAACCGGGATAATCGATAAGAATCACTGTATCGGGTTTGAATGAAGTGATCTGTTGCCTGCACAGGGAAAAAAGTTTCCGTATGGAGCCAAGGTTTTTGGCTACTTCGACGAAACCCATGAATGCCGTCCTGCGGTAATGCATAAGCAGTTCCGCCCCTGCCGACTGCATCATGTCGCCTCCCCAGCAACTTATAACGGCTTCAGTGTCCTTACGCAGCAGTTCCCTTACAAGGTTTGATCCGTGAAGATCACCCGACTGTTCTCCGGCTATTATGAAATACCTCATAACAGAAACTTTACTGCAAAGACCAATACGGCCCAGAATATTGTAATTCCCAGCACTCCCCTGGCAGACTTAAGCATATCGAAGCGGATAAAGAGGAGGAACAGGAATATATTCGGGAACACGCATAATGATATGATGTGAGTCAGTATATCGACTTCAACTATCCTTCTCAGATATTCCTGCAGGGTACTGTTACCCTGTGAAAAAAGCCAGACCACGAGTAAAATCAGCAAGGGAACAACAAATCCTGAAAGGACGCCGGTCCATTGTTTGTCATATTTCTCAGTTAAGCTCATGTGTTAAAGCCTTCCTTCAGGGTTTTGAGATAAGAGTGTGCTGTCATGTCTACTGAAACGGGAACTATTGACACATAACCATTTGCCAGTGCCCATTCGTCAGTGTCGGTAGCTTCGGGCTCATGGTTATGGAAGAATCCTGTAAGCCAGTAATATGTCCTTCCCATCGGATCCTTCCTCTTTTCAAATTCCTCCTTCCAGTTGCCTTTTGATTGCCGGCATACGAGTAAACCTTTGATCTCATTTTCCGGAATAGAGGGAATATTGACATTCAGGCAGATTCCTTCAGGCAGTTTCATTTCAGTAAGTTTTCGCATCACTGTCCTTATGACCTCGCGGCACACGGAGAAGTCTGCTGTAGGCGAGAAATCGCTTAATGAAAACCCCACCGAGTCGATTCCGTATAGGCATCCCTCGATGGTCGCGGCCATGGTTCCCGAATACAGAACGCTCACCGATGCATTGGCTCCATGGTTAATTCCGGCAACAACCCAGTCGGGCTTCCTTTCAAGCAGCTGATTTACAGCGAGCTTGATGCTATCGGTAGGCGTTCCGTTGCAGGTATACACCCTGCGGCGGTCAGTCTCCTCCAGCAGTTTGACCCTGAGCGGCGTCTTCACTGTAAGAGCCATCGACATACCCGACATGCTTTCCTGGGTGGAAACAACCACCACCTTTCCAAATTCCTCCATCACTTCAGTCAGAGCCCTGAGCCCTGCAGCATACATGCCGTCATCATTTGTTAAAAGTATCAGTCTGTCGTTCTGTTCCAGAGTCATAAAATCAAGTTTTAATGTGCAAAGATAGATAATTACCCTTAGCTTAAAGAAATTGTTTACTTTTGCAATCTTGATAATTTTTTTGTTTTGGACAGAAGGGCATAATGAAAGTATCCCACAAACCGGACAAACTTTTTAACAATAAGTTTTTCTCTGTTATATGAAAATTTCTTACAACTGGCTGAAAGAATACCTTAAAATTGACATCGATCCGCGCAATTTATCGGATATACTGACAGGAATTGGACTTGAGATTGAAGGGATTGAAGAATGGGAATCAGTCAGGGGCGGACTTAAAGGTGTGGTTGTCGGGGAAGTCCTGAGTTGTAAAAAACATCCTGATGCCGACAAGCTTTCCGTAACAACAGTTGACATTGGTCAGCCGGAACCGCTCAGTATTGTTTGCGGAGCGCCTAATGTGGCTGCCGGGCAGAAAGTACCCGTGGCTGTTGCCGGAACAACTCTTCACATAGGGGAGAAAACAATCGAACTGAAAAAGACAAAGATCAGGGGCGAAGTGTCGGAGGGCATGATCTGTGCCGAGGATGAGCTTGGACTCGGGACTGATCATGAGGGTATTATGGTTCTCGACAATAGTGCCGTGCCGGGCACTCCTGCCAGTGAATACTTCAACGTGGTTCGCGATACCATATTTGAAATAGGCCTGACTCCCAACAGGATCGACAGCGGATCGCATTTTGGCGTAGCCCGCGACCTTGCAGCTTACCTGAGCCTTAACAGCGGTAGCAACCACACCGCGATAATGCCGTCCGTGGAAGCTTTCAGCGTCGACAGCAATACCTCAGGCTTTGAGGTTATAGTGGAAAACACCAGAGACTGTCCGCGCTATTCAGGTATTACGATCAGCGATGTAAAAATCGGGGAATCACCCGAATGGCTCAAAACCAGGCTAAGGTCGATAGGCCTTAATCCGATAAACAATGTGGTTGACATAACAAACTTCGTCCAGCACGAAATAGGACAGCCTCTTCACGCTTTCGACGCCGACAAGGTCACGGGAAAGAAAGTCATTATAAAAAATCTTCCCGACAAGACCCGATTCGTCACCCTCGACGGAATGGAAAGAAGCCTGTCGCACCGCGACCTGATGATATGCAATGAAGAAGAAGGAATGTGCATTGCCGGAGTATTCGGCGGGATCAAATCGGGAGTTACCGCGGAAACAAGGAACATCTTCCTCGAGAGCGCACATTTCAATCCCGTTTCCATCAGGAAAAGCTCTAAAAGACATTCATTGCAAACGGATGCCTCATTCAGGTTTGAGAGGGGAACAGATCCCAATATAACCATATGGACCCTCAAAAGGGCAGCCATGCTGATGAAGGAACTCGCCGGCGGTAAAATAAGCTCCGAAATAATGGATGTATATCCTGAGAAGATCCTGAATGCAACAACCGAAGTGAGTTACAATAATATTGACAGGCTTATCGGGAAGAAGATCGGGAAAGAAACCATCCACAGGATACTCGGACTGCTCGACTTCACAATCCTGAGGGAAGATGAATCAGCAATGCTGGTAGATATCCCCGCCTACAGGGTAGACGTAAAGCTGGAAGCTGACATCATAGAAGAGATACTGAGGATTTACGGATACAATAATGTGGAAATCAGCAATCATGTAAATTCCACTCTTACATTTATTGAGAAGCCCGACAAGGAGAATCTGGTGAACATCGTTTCAGACCTTCTGTCGGCCAATGGCTTTGCCGAGATTATGTGCAACTCCCTCAACCCGGCGGCCTGGTATGAGGACGACAGCGATTTCGACGCCGCTCAGCTTGTTACACTGGCAAATCCCCTCAGCTCCGACCTTAATGCCATGAGGCAATCGCTGCTGTACGGAGGCCTGAACTCGGTTATCCGGAACATCAACAGGCAGTGTTATGACCTGAAGCTTTATGAATTCGGGAACTGCTATTTCAGAACCGGCCACAGCACTGCTGTCCCATCAGTGAATGACTATACCGAAAGACAGTCGCTCGATCTGTTCATTACCGGAAGAACAGGCAGGGAAAGCTGGAACCATAAGCCGGCACCAGGCGATTTCTACCATATAAAATCGGCCACCGAGATGATCTTCTCGCGGCTCGGCATCGACACAGTCCTTCTCAGCAACGGAGAAAGCCGGAAAAAATATTTCTCCGAATCAATAAGCTATGTTATCAATAACCAGGTGCTTGCCGAGACAGGGAAACTATCAAAAAGCATGCTTTCGAGGTTTGATATCGATCAGGATGTATTTTACAGCCATATCGACTGGGATCTGGTGTTAAAGCTTGCCGGCAGAAGAAAAGCCATTCAGTTTGCCGAACTCCCGAAATACCCGGCCGTAAGACGCGACATGGCCATGCTTCTCGACCGTGATGTAAAGTTTATCCGTATCAGGGATATTGCCTTCAAAACCGAAAGAAATGTTTTGCGCGATGTAAACCTGTTTGATGTATATGAAAGCGACAGCCTCGGAGAAAACAAGAAATCATACGCGGTGAGCTTCATTCTCAGGGATGATCTAAGAACCCTTACCGACAAGAATATAGATAAGGTAATGGACAAGCTCAGAATGGCCTTTGAGAAAGAGCTTGGAGCAAAAATAAGATAGGAATCTTCAGCTACGGATCCCGCTTTAACCCTAATTCCGTATACTGACATGGGAAGAATAATTAAGGCAGCCGGCGATTACCTCTCGCTTGTCAAGTTCATTCATACAGTGTTTGCAATGCCGTTTGCAATGATCGGCTTCACGCTTGCAGTAACCACCACTGATCATGAATTCAGTCTGAAGCTTCTTGTGCTGATCATCCTGTGCATGATTTTCGCGAGAAATGCCGCCATGGGATTCAACAGGCTGGCCGACAGGAAATTCGACTCGCTGAATCCCCGGACCGGTCAGAGGGAAATACCTTCGGGCAGGATAGGCGTGAAATCAGCAGCTGTTTTTGTCGCGATAAACGCCATTCTTTTCGTTATATCAGCAGGACTGATCAACAGGCTGACTCTTTTACTCTCACCGGTTGCACTTGCTGTGATACTTGGATACAGCCTTGCCAAGAGGTTTACCCCGCTTTGCCACTTCATCCTCGGACTCGGGCTCAGTCTTGCTCCCATAGGAGCCTACATTTCAGTAACAGGCGCCTTCCACTTCCTCCCTATAATCTACTCACTGATTGTGCTAACCTGGGTAAGCGGGTTTGACATTATATATGCCCTGCAGGATGTGGAATTCGACAGAGAGCAGAAGCTGCATTCCATTCCATCGCTTACCGGAAGGAAGAGAGCGCTTGCCATCTCAGCCATAGTGCATTTCATGACCTTTGTTCTGGTGGTTATTGCAGGGCTGGCAGGAAGGGGAAACATTTTATATCTGGCCGGAGCCATAATCTTCACCGGACTTCTGTTATGGCAGCACCTTCTGGTGAAGCCCGATGACCTGAGCAGGATTAACCTCGCATTTCAAACAACAAATGGGATTGCAAGCGTGGTTTATGCTGTCTTCGTAATACTCGACCTTGTCATATTTGCCTGAAAAAGGGTTGATCAGGAACACAACTCCATTTATTGTTGAGTTAAAATTCAACCCCTCAGTGAGACTTTATTAAAAAATAAGCCCAAATTAGAAGATACTGTCAGTTTTTTTTGTTTATTGGTATCAAAATAACCTGACCTGATGCCCGAAATTATTGTAAAAGAAGTCCGATCCCGCGCGGAGTTACGGGAATTCATCTATCTGCCTGCAAAGATCCACAAAGGGGAAGCCAACTGGTTGCCGCCCCTATACTCCGATGAATGGCACCTGTTCGACAAGAAAAAGAACAGGTCCTACAGTTATTCGGATGCTGAATTCTTCCTGGCCTGGAAGGACAACAAGCCGGTCGGCAGGATCATGACGCTGATCAACAACAGGTATAACGAAATTAAGAAAGAGAAAAACGGCAGGTTCAGCTTTATGGAGTGCTACAATGACAGGGAGGTTTTCCATGCCCTGATAACAAAGGCTGAGGAGTGGCTCAGAAACAGGGGAATGGTAAAGATAGTCGGCCCAATGGGTTTTTCCGACAAAGACCCGCAGGGATTCCAGATAGAGGGTTTCGAGTATCCGTTTCTCTTCACGGCTCCGACCAATTCACCTTATATGCCTGCCATGCTTGAAGCTGAAGGATATACCAAGGAAATTGACCTTGTAAATTACAATATGCCCGTTCCTGATAAAGATCCGCCGATTTACCTGAAAGCATATGAAAGATACTCTCGTAACAGCAATATAACAATTTCCGAATTCAAGTCGAAGAAGGAACTGAAACCAGTAATAATCCCCGTTCTGGAACTCATGAACAGTACCTTCGTCGACATCTACGGGTATGTTCCCCTCAATGATGCTGAAAAGGTAGAATTGGCAAAAAGATATCTTCCGATACTGGACCCTGCATTCATTAAAGTGGCCCAAACAAAAAACGAGCTGGTAGGTTTCATAGTTGCCCTTCCTGACATGACCACCGGCATTATTGAAGCAAGAGGGAAACTCTTTCCCTTCGGATTATTCAAAATCCTCAGGTCGATGAAGAAATCCACAAAACTCATGATGATGCTCGGCGGCATAAAAGAAGAATACAGGGGAAAGGGCATTGATGTGATGATGGGGATGAAGCTTCTCGATTCGGCAAGAAAGCAAAATAAGACCATCCTCGACAGCCACCTGATAATGGAAGAAAACCCAAAGATGAGAGCCGAATACGAAAGGATGAACGGAAAAATCGTGAAACGTTTCAGGATCTTTCAGAAAAGCCTGGTCTGAAAGATCAGTGGCGGTTTCCGGTCTTTAAACAATTCCTGCTTCAACAGTATTCAGATTATCAGAAGCTAATACAAGCTGATACGTTCTGCTTACGGCCCGGTTCGTATGACCGGATGTCAGGCTACATTGATTTTAATGTCCTGTCCGTATTTGATAATCTCGTTAACAATCGGATTTGTAATATTAAAATCTTTTTCCCTAAACGGATGTGGTTCAATTCTACTGTCTATTTTTCTCCTTAAACGCATCAAATCCACTTGTACATCAATCAAGTTGTTGTAGTCTTTTAAAACCACAGCAATATCAATATCACTATCTGCAGTGAAATTACCTTTTACGTAAGAACCAAAAAGAATAATCCTGACAAAATCATATTTTGATTTTACAGCATTAGCATATTCAATCGCAATATCTAAAACATCTCTTTTATCCATGTCCGAATAGCTTTTATTTTCTCAATCCAGGCTTGGGTATATTCAGGAGTACATAATTTGTAAAACTCTCTTTTATAATCATCGTATCTGGCATTCAGGTTAAACGAAGTAATCTCGTCTAACCAGTCAGAATACTCATCCGACATTTCCAATCCAATCAGCTCTCCCAATCTGTACAAATTATGCGTGAAAGGTGCATGTTCTCTAAATCGCTTAATATATAGAGCCTTAAGCAACTTCTCGGTTGAGATATGTCCTAAAAATAATGACCAACTGAATGATTTTGAATTATATAAAGTCAACATGGTATTGAAGTCATCATCCGATGTCTCAACCCAATGCTTCACAATCTTGTCAACATCAATATTTGATTTATTGTCACTCATTAATCAGTCTGTTATCAGCCTCGAATATAGCAATTTTAATCAGTAAATTATTGTAGTTGTGGTACTCATTCATTGTGGCCTAAGGGTTGGTAATATGGTCAGTGGCGGTTTTTAGTAAGTTCTGTAATCTCCAAAAAATCGGGTTCTGAATATTCGAATTTTTATCTGTCCTAATGGCGCGTAATTATTTTTTCAGACCCTCTTTAATCAGGCAATAAGCAATATTGATTTTAGTAGTATTTTTTGATAAGACTTATTGTTTTTCTGACACCTTCATCCTCCGGCTGGGTATTACCTTCGTACTCAACCCCGATATACCCTTTGAATCCGGATTTCTTCACTATTCCCAGAAGCCTTTTATAATCAAGTTTGGGTTGTTCCCCATTGCCATCAAAATCATATGTTTTTGCGCTTACTCCTTTTGCATAAGGCAATAATAACTCCAATCCCTTATAAATATCGTACATTTCAGTACATTCACCCTGAATGGTCCCCCACGGATGGGAAATACACCAATTTCCAAAATCCGGTAATGTGCCAACATTCTTCATGTTTACCTGCTTCATGATATCGACTACCCATTCAGCATTTGAGGTAACACTTCCGTGATTTTCCACAACAACGTTTATATTCATGGGTTTAGCAAATTCTCCCAGTCTTCCCATTGAATCAACGGAAGCATTTTTTCTTTCTTCGGTTGTGCCTTCACCATGTAGATTAACGCGTACTGTCACACAATTCAGAAATTTTGCTGCCTCAATCCATTTCTTGTGGTTTTCAATTGCTTCATCTCTTAATTTCTTATCTGCAGAAGATAAAGGTCCTTCATCATCAACCATTATCAGATGATTTACTACTCCAGCATCCTTACTTCTCAGGAGAAGTTCATTAAGATATGATTTGTCCCTGGCAGCTTGTTTAGAATCCATTTTTTTACCTCCAAAGAAGCCACTGACATATTCTACTACAGATATGCCATATTCATTTTTCGCAAGAGCCGGAAAATCGAGATGGTCCAGTTTTCCTCCAAATAATGCCCTGTTAAAGGACCATTCAGCAAGTGATAAGGTTAAATCAGATTTCGGCATTTCTGGAAACTTAAATGATGATCCGGTCATTAAAGCTCCGGTTGCAAAAAGTGATTGTTTAATAAAGGTTCTGCGGTCTTTCATAATTGTGTCAGTATTAATTAATCATATGGTTAGTTAGAATCCTTAAATGTAGCTCGATTTAATTTCATAAAAAACATATTAATCCGGTTTTATCTGGTGAAATCATGTTTACATCATAAAATAATTGCTGACGCTTAATTGGTATCATGCATGATTACGAAGCATTTTTCTATTAGTTAACACTGATCTTTTAGAGCATAAACGCTCGAAAACCACTGAACCGACCGCGGGGAGCTCATGACCGAAGGGAACAACGCAGCTCATTGAATGCAAACCCGTGCAACGGTTGTGGTATGTTGAATATACCAGTCTGTTACCAGTTGGCGTTAAACAGATAATTATCTATATGTTCTCTAGTTTGGTAATCCAGTCATTGAAATGAGGACATTTTCTTCTTAGCTCACTCAATCCAATATCTCCTGCTACAAGTGGCCCAACCTGGGCTTTCTGGCCTTCATAATCAGGCAAATATTTTATTATTCTCTTAGATGGTGCTGAATGTTCAGATTCATTTATTTTTTCAGGATCCATAACGCCAATATCATGTTTCAGCCGATTTATACCTGATTGTTGATCAGGATACATTAAAATTAGCCTGTCGGGATTAACCAATAAAAAAGCCTCAAATTCATGCAGTTGGACATAGGGTATAAATCGTGGATGATTAATATCCTGAGAAATTGAAGATTCTAAAGCATCTATTTTTTGATATGGATCATTTATTGATTTAATAGCATCTGAATATGGACTTAAATCATCCTTTGGGAAAGCATATAAATCAATCATACTTGTATACCAAAAAATTGGATTGGCCCTGTCAGATTGTATCCATCTTAGAACATCATTGCGAAATTGAATATACTTCAACAAACCTCCTTTTGCAGGTTTATTATTAAGTCTATCCCAACCAGTCCTGATCTTTCGCGCAGAAACATAAACGTTAATAGATCTAAAATGCGGTTCCAAAACTTCATTGACAAATGCCTCTTCGGAGCTACCTTCAACGATGAAATTCAAATGTTTCATGGACGCCCTCCAATAATATTTTTTTCCCAAATTTGTCCGGTTGAGAATTCCTCCAGATAAGCATCAAGCCTTTCACTATCGGGGCGTGTATATTCAGAACTTCTATGTTTTCGATCAATAACGACCAGATCATCCAATTCAAAATTATTGACCAGGCTGATAGATTGAGTAGCAATAAACACCTGACAATTAGAAGATGCGGCTTTTATCAGACCAGCCACAGCATCAATTGCACTGGGATGTAAGCCTAATTCGGGTTCATCAAGAAACAATACAGCTGGTAAGTCTTTGGGATTTTGTGCGAGTAGACTAATCAATGCAATTGTTCTTAACATTCCATCGGATGCCTGTCCTGCATTAAAAACCTTGTTCGTTCCTTTCTCTTTCCATCTTAAGAGAATCTGTCCAAATTCATCATACAGTTCGAAATCATCAAAAAATGGAAGAACAAGACGAATGTATTTTATTATACGTAAGTAATACGCCTTTTCTTCATTTTGTAAACGGAAAAGGAAGCTCCCCAGATTCTCTCCATTTTGTCTTAACCATCTACCATCAGAAATGGACCATTTAAGACGCATGGGGGCAGTGTCGCTTGTATTATGAAACTGATAAACAATTAGTTTCCTTAGAAGGTTTAAAATTGTTGTGGCTGTTTGGTTATTTACCTCAGGCAGGCGTGCCTCTTCATGTCCAACCCCGCAGGAGCTCCAACGAGGTTTTCCTTGAATGTGATTTGCAGCGAATCGATACTTTTCTTCTTTGAAAACCAGTTTGTCAGGTTTTGCGAACATCAAGCCAAAAGAGTACTCATTGATACCCGAAGCAGTTTCTATTTGAATCTTAGCATCAATACTTTTCGTTGTATCAGCTCCATCGTGCAGAATGTCATTGGCCCCACCCAAATAAGCTACATGTTCTTGTAACTTACCATCTGAGTTTAACATCCAGCTTAAAAACTTGAAAAAAGATATGAAGTTGCTTTTCCCGGATCCATTAGGTCCAATAAGTACATTAATTGGCCGAGGTGTAAATCCTTCAATGCTTTTGATGCTTTTATAGCCTTTAATTGTGAAAGATTTAAGCTTTATATCCGACATTATTTTAATTATTGAATAATAATGCAAATATATGTGTTTTGCACAATGAATTTAAAGTAAAATGACTGATCTTTCAACCGCTTGCCGGCAACGTTCGGCGTTATGCGTTGTTTGCTCCGAATCGAGGTGGCATGTATTTTTGCATCCGTGGAGTGTCAATGACATATACCGACTTATTGGCAGTTGTATTTATTCAATGTCTTCTATAAGAAGAAGGAGCGCCCATATTTCATTTATTCATATAGAGTGTCTTAATCATTTCGCTAACGGGCTGGCAGATGTTGTCGGGCCGATTTCGGATAGCATTCCAATGTCGGAAATATTTAAACATTATTATCTCGGATAAAACTCATAAACGTCTGAAGTAAATGCTTTCCCGACAACAGCTTTATTTTCGTTCTGAAAAACGAAACTAAATTCATACATATCTGTCGGATCATCCAGATAAAATAATAAGCCGTCAGTAAGTGAATACTGAATTAAATTCCCTGCTTTTGTAGGGATGTAAAGGTTGTCATTAATAATAAATGAACCTGTTTCTATTCCTGAGTTTACCAATACGGAATGGTTAATTGTAAAAGAATTAGTTGCATCATTAAATTTCCAAATATTGAATGCAAATTTGTAGATACCAATATCCATTTCAAGTAAATAGCCGGTATTATTGTACAAATATCCGCAAATAAATTCTCTGTTATTCAATTCGGTTGGGGTTGGAAGCTGTACCCATGTGTCAGATTCAATTAAATACTTCCAAAATTCATGAAAACCATCTTGATATGAGTACAGATAAACGGAATTGTTTATTTGAAAAACAGGATAAGATAAGTAGTGCAACAATCCCGGATAACTTGATTTCTGAAACCATGTTTTTGAATTTAAGTTAAACTGCCACAAATCTCGTTGATAGCTTCCTAATCCACAAAAGAGATCATTCCCTTTTGAAAAGCCAATTGACTCAATACCTGTTGAAAAAGGGATATTACTAATCATATCCCATTCATAAGAGTTCATATCAAATTCCCATAACTTTTTTTGCTCTTCATCAGAATCGGAAATTATAGCTTCTGAAATTAAGTACCCTTTTGAATTATGGGTTAAATGACCGTTTAAGTTATATGGATTTGCCGGAAGACTGTCAATCTGTTTCCATGGATTTAGTAGTTTAAAATCTTGACTTGCTTCAGTTGTTTGTGATGCAACCGTAACCTTTATTTTCACAGATTTATCTGTTGAAGTATTTGGGCAAAAGACAACCAATGTATCAATACTTGCTTTGATTATTGTGGATTTCAGATCATCAAAACAGACCTCAAGGTGTGATATTACGCTACTAAAGTTATTTCCAATAATAGTAATACGATTCCCTGAAGTTGCTGATATATCACTAATCGATGAAATATCCGGGGGAAGACAGCCCTGGGATTCAAAGGATAATGTATTGCTATAAATGAGTTTGTTGGAAGTACGAATAAATGCCCGAACATAATAGATCTCTCCTTTTATTAGATCATTGTTAATACTGACCTGAAATTCTTTACCAGGGTCATTGTAAAACACAATTCTGCTGTCAGAAATGGTTGGTTCATGTTCAGAGGCACTAACCAAGCCATATTCAAAAAAAGGAACTTCATTATCATTATACAACGACGCCGATATGACAACTCCCTCGTTTGAAATGGAAAGTATTTCGTTTAGAATAATGAAAGGGAAGTCTTTATTTGTGATTTCAACAAAATCATTATTACAGCTGAATAAGAAAAACTGTAAGACATAAATAAGGATTAATTTTTTCACTGGTTAAAGGTTAAAACTGGCTAAGAACTGAATGTCCTGATTATTGAGAGTTTTGTTGTTACCTAAAAGTCTGTTAAAACGCACTTCAAAAAACAGCGAATGCTTGTAATGTAAGCGATATTCCATCCCCAAACCGGCAGAGAAACCTATTGGCGTGTCAGCAATTATAGACTCATCAGTAATTTCCTCAATCTCAATAATATTATCAGTAAACTCTGTTTTAAAAAATTTCGCTTCTTTATCTGTGCTGTAAGCAAAAACAACACCTGCATTAATAAACGGGCTGATTTTTTTTGAAGGATAAGTATATCTCAGAAGAATTGGAGCTTTTATCCATGAAATATTGGTTGCAAAGTCGATAATTCTGTTATTCGTTTCGGTAGAAAATGAATAGTTATGTTTTGTAAACAGAAATTCCAAGTGCAATGACAAATTGCTCACATCTATAGGAATATCAGTAAAAACTCCGGCGCCGAATGAATTATCATATTTGTAATTTATCTGGTTTACAAAGACATACGAGGCATTTCTGGGTGAATAGAATTCAGCCATTTCCGTAAATCCAATAAGTCCGATTTTAAAGTATGGGAATGGTTTGTATAAACGGTTATTATATTCGTTTATAAATTTCGATAATGCCCTTCCGTTATATTGTACATGTCTGGCATTATTATATATTTCAGGGAAGTCAGAACTAAGTTTCTGAAGTTGCTTCTGATAGTAGGAATCGTCAAATTTATTCCCTTTTGCAAATTCCCGGAAAGTTATGCTATCGTTCTCGATAAAGTAAGTATGGTGCCTTTTATCAGCAAAATAAAATAAATTGAGTTTACCATCAGAAAGTTGTTCCAGAAAGTATCTTTTGGTTGATCCGGCATATGTTATCGTTTTTGATTTATAAATTCTGCCTTCATTGGTTCCATACTCTGTTACTTCGTCGGGAGAGAATTTTTTCGTCTCATTTCCTTGTTTTACAACACACCAACGGCTATTTTCAATTCTTCCATTATCGATTATTCTCACACCAGCCAAAATAGTACTGTCGGTTACATAGAAACCCCGCTGACCAAATGCACTTAAACAAGAAAATATTAAAACCAGTACTGATAAAGTGTCTTTCATGCAAATAATTGAGTATCTATATTAAATTGTCGTTGTTTGACTTTTTAAAATTAAGCATCATCCATATTGTGTAGTCTTATGTTGAAACAATTTTTTAATTGCTTATCGATTATGTCATATTTCTCTTCCAATCTAATAAATCTGAGCTTTCAGTTTTATAAGTAAAAGAGTTAATCCTTTTTGAGAATACCCAATGAATGAATAGAATAAGGCAATCAGTGTCAAAAAGTATTCATGTCAGCTTCTATAAAAAAATCTTTTGTCTTTCTTTAGTTTTATAAAAAATCCAACATTAAGTTGTGAAACAGTAAAATGGTCATCGCTATATAATATTGATTGTACGCGATTATATTGCAAAGAATATGAAATAAGCATTCCTATAGCTTGAGTAAAAGCACATTCAATTCCTGTACTCCCATTGAATCCATAATAAAAATCATTGCATGTTGTTGGTATTGGGATCTTATCTGTCTCATGAACAACATATAACTCATTTGAGGACGAAAAAGCAGAAAATCCAATTGTTGGTGATATTTCAAGATAGATTTTACAATGGCTAAAAATCCTGCGAGGTGAAAGTTTATTATGTAACTGAAATGTTGCTGCCAGTGATTCATACGAAGTTGTATTCTCTGTTTGAACGTATCCCCGAACATAAAATGTTTTTCCTGGTAATAACTTTTCATTAGTGTATAAAGAGTATATACCACTAACATTCTCAGGATTTTTGATTTTAATACCATTATTATCCTTTGAATGTACCCCCCAAATAAAGCCGGACTCTAATATTGGATAATCTCCTAAAAATGAAATCTTTGCTGAAAATAAAGCATTTGTATCAGTGATATTTGTTACATCCCCGGTATAAACCAAAGGATATTCAAAATCATGTCCTTTTTCACAAGAAATCAATATTAATAGTATTGTCAATCCATGTAAAATTATTTTTTTATTTCTCATACCTTTACTAGTATAATCGTTTCTTTAAATATTGCCCAACGTTCGGCAGCCCCGGTGCCGCTGAGGCTGTCCTTGTTAGCATTTCGTGCTGTATATTTAATCAGTTAATATTTTCCTTTTGATTGATCCAATAAGTAAAACCGGATTATCCATAGGATTTAATCCTTCCTGAATCTTCTGCAGCTGAATTGAGAGATCTGATAGCGTTGAAAGATTCTCTTTAGAATTATCATTACTCAGTTCATATGGATTATATAGAACACAGATTTTATTTCCAGGTAATACAGTTGGAAAATTTAGTTCTTTACCATTACACTCATGCATTTTGCCTGTTATATTATCAGTATATGATTTAATCCTTGAAAAGGATCTGTCCGATTTATTAAGGAAATAATAATATCTGTCATAATTATGTTTAATCCAACCATCTTCCTGACTCTGACTCTGCCCTTCGTAAATACTTTCATTCAATAGAATAAAGCTGGAATTATCAACTGACGGATAACCAACCCTGCTTTCTCCAATTTCGTAGCCCATTGAGCGCATGTAGTTCCTTTGAGAATTGTATGAGACTATAAGATAAGGAGATAAATTATTGTTGCTAAACCTGAAAAGGGTATCATCATAAACATAATAAGCAAAGATATCTTTTTCTCCCTGACAAAACAGTAATCTTTGGACTGTTTCTTTATTGAGTACTGCATCCAGAACTTTTCTTGAATTGGTCATACCGGTGACCAATTCGCCTTTAAAATTCTGAATGAACATGGCATATCGGTTTGTATCAACACGTATGGGTTCCATTGATCCCATTATCAGAGAATCATTATACACTAAAAAATCCCCCCAGGTACCCGGAAAACATTTCATTACAGGTTCCAGGAATTCTTCTTCTTCAATATCATAGATCTGAAATCTGTCTTTGTTTTGTATTCTGTCTGCAATAAATAGCAGATTTCTTCTTTCATAAAAATAATAATCTATTACAGGGGAAAGTTCTTCCGGACCTCTTCCAAATTTTATTATTTTTCTAACGAAACGGCCTTCAGGTGTAAACTTATAAACGCCATTCATATCTATGACAATTATATTATCCCTGGTGAGAATGATTCCTGGGGAATTAGCAATTAAAGACTCAGGTGTTGTTTCGAGTCTAACCAACTTAATACTGTCAACCAAATCGCTAAGCTTTAAGTCTATAGTTGTTCTGCAATTTTCAAAACTCACATTATAAACCGCCTTATCCTGATTTTTCCGTTTATGATTAGTACATGATACAATGATAATTGCAAGAAACAGAATAGTAAGTTTTGGATTCATTGGCAGAAGCATTTAATTGATTGAGATTAAATTGATATTCAGAATTTCCCGAAAGGATGTGTTCATAGTACACGATTATTATGAATGCTAACGGTCAACATAACCGAGGCTGTGGATCGGACAAGCCCCTGCCCCGTCAGTCACAATAATGGTAATGATAGTCACTCCCCCCTGCCCCCAATCCGGCATTATGCAGACTGACAAACTACTTTGTTCGTTAAAGATACGGGAATTATTGGAAGAGATAAAAGAAATAATCAGTGTTTGATTAAAAAGAATTAAGATTTTACGGCCTTTGGACTTATATCACAAAACCCGGCGGTAAACCGGATTTTAATTCTTCTGAAACCATTATGCCTGACCCGATTAAGCGGGGGAAGCACTAAACAAGATCCGCTGCAACAGTTTTTCAGCTTGCCAGAACCTGAATATATCAGAACCTGAATATAAAAGAGAAACCCAGGAGTTCCTTGAACTGTATCCTGGCAGTCTTTTTTTGTTTTCCATCCTCCCCCATTACCGGATTTTTATCCTTATCAAAAAGCGGTGTTTTGGTGTCATCGTCAAAGATAAGATGGGTATTGAGCCTTACATCGGTAAACCAGTTGAGATTGGCCTGGACTATCATTTCCCAGTCGACGTCGATATTAAGGGGATTATCTATATAATTTGTAAAGAGTTGTAGCCTGTTGGTCAAAGTCACATTCTTCAGCGGACGCATTTCATTCATTATCATACAGCTGGCTCCTGGTTCATGTTTCGACCTCCTGTCGGCGGCTATACCGTACTTTGTCTGCTCAATGGTTGCCGTGTCGGGAACAAAAGTAGCCTTGTACGAAAGAGGCGAAAAGTTGATCGATGTTTTCTTGTTAGGCTTGTAGTCAAGTCCGAATCCCAATGTCAGGATCGCGGGATTAAGCAGTTTGGAAACGGGTATAGTGTCAGGGTAATTGTAACCCTTTGAAACCTGTGTTTTTAAAAGCATTATTGCACTGAAATCGAATTTGCCGAAAGCCTTGTGGTTTAGCTTTGAGTTTGTCTCAAGCAGGTCGATATTCTTTCTGATTTTTTCATTCCCCGACTTGATAAGGCCGTATTTTATCCTTGCAAAATTGGATGATGAAAGGCGTTTGCTCTTGTTGTTGTAATCGGCAAACCCGGTGATGTCGAAAGCAGTTGATATGTTGTTTTCCCCGCCTTTCACCCAGTTCGAAACAATCCCCTGGTTCAGGGAAATGGCAGCTTCGGTGCGATACTTCCAGAACTGCGATTTTGTAAGTATTCTGTTTATGTCGACCAGGGTGTAGTTGTCGCGGGGCTCGACATCGATCCGTGCTTCGGTTATATATCCCTGCCGTGTGGGTCTTCTTAGATCCACACCGTGTTCAAGGTACAGTCCGATTGTGTTCCGCCTTAGATTTCCAATCCAAACGGTAACGGAGTCATCCAGGTCATTTTTAAGCCAGAACCTGATCATCCGGTCGTTCTTTGAGTTAATCCACAGGGGGTATTCTCCCACTCCGGCTCCGGTAAACTTAATTATACTTGAATCGCGGGCTTCCAGACAGTCAAGCAGGGTGTTTACCGCTGCCCTTATCGAGTCGTTCCTTAAAATATAGCGTGAGAACACTATGGAATCAGCCTCAGCCACCAGTTGCAGACTGTCTTTCCTCTGAAGAGTGTCGGCCGGCAATGTGTAAGCAATCCTTTTCGATGAGGGAAAGCTGTCTCCGGCCAGCCTCAGCGAATCGAAAGGATATTCAATCAGGTAGCGCCTCGTGGAATCAAAAGGAGGGTTTGATGCCTCAACAATAAGGCGTGCTACAGCAGGAAAGAGCGGATCTCTGGACCTTTGTCCGGGTCTGATCCTGAATTTCTTCTGAAGCAGGCTCATAGCCTGATCCCGGGTCAGAATGATGGTCACAGGAGACGCTGTATCGCCGGTAAAAGTCTGATCAGCCTGATCCATATCACGCACTGAAAGAACAGTATCAGCAACAATTGTAACTTCCTGGGAGAATCCGGGAGAAAAACAACAGAAAATAAACAACATCAAAGGGAGCAGAAATCTTCCTTTCATAAACAGCTCTTTAATTTCCAGATTTACCTGTTCAAGATATTATATAATAACGTCAAATAAGACGTTTAATTTGCGCAAATATAACAAAATCAATATGAGAGAAGCTGAAATACCTCTGCCGGCCTTTCATATAATGTTCAAAACAAGATCATTGCTGCTTTTTATTGTAATATTTATTTAACAATTTTTATTAAACCGGCGGGAATTCGTACCTTTCAGAGTTAATCTGAACATAAATGATCAAGTCCATGACAGGCTATGGGAAAGCCGTAGCCGAAACAGCTCAAAAAAAGATCACTGTCGAGATCAAATCATTGAATTCCAAACAATTCGATCTTAACACCAAGGTGCCCTGGCTTTATAAGGAAAAGGAACTTGAGATCAGGAACATGATCAGTCAACTGCTCGACAGGGGGAAGATAGACTTCTCAATATACTTCGATATGCTTGAAGACGAAGGGATACCGGTAATCAACAAGACTGTAGTGAAAAGCTATTTCAGGCAACTGAGGGAAATGGCCTCAGAGTTGGACGTCAATGTTGACGACCAGATAATGCCAATAATAATGAGATTCCCCGACTCGCTTAAAACCGAAAAGCCTGAACTGACAGAGGACGAGTGGAATCTAGTCAGGGAACGCATTGTCGAATCGGTTAATACCCTCGACCTGTATCGCACCACGGAAGGAAAATCGATAGAAGACGATCTGAGAAAGCGGATATCGGGGATACTCGAGTGCCTTGCCGAAGTTGAGACCTTCGAGCCCGGAAGAATTGAAAAAGTGAGGGAAAAGCTTTATTCGATACTCTGCGATAATAAAGGCGCTGAAAACATTGACATGAACCGCTTCGAACAGGAACTGATATTCTATCTCGAGAGATATGACATCAATGAGGAAAAGGTCAGGCTGAAAAAGCATTGCGAGTATTTCCTCGAGACCGTTGAAAGCCCTGCGCCAAACGGTAAAGTTCTTGGGTTTATCGCCCAGGAAATCGGAAGGGAGATAAACACGCTGGGGTCGAAAGCCAACGATGCCAGCATACAGAAGCTGGTGGTCAGGATGAAAGACGAACTGGAAAAGATAAAGGAACAGACAAACAATATTTTATAGGATCACAGAAGGATGAAAGGTAAACTGGTAATTGTATCGGCGCCGTCGGGAGCGGGTAAGACCACTATTGTGAACCATCTTCTGGAACAGGATCTTAACCTGCAGTTCTCCGTGTCAGTCACCACCAGGCCACCGAGGGGAAATGAAAAGAACGGAAAGGAATACTGGTTCATTTCTGATGATGAATTCAGGGAAAAAGTAAAAAACGGTGAATTTGCCGAATGGGAGGAGGTCTACAGGGGTTACTGCTATGGAACGCTGAAGAGCGAGATCGAAAGGATCAGGAGCGCGGGGAATAACGTGATCTTTGATGTTGATGTAAAGGGTGGGATCAATCTGAAGGATCAGTACGGCACAAAGGCAATTTCCATTTTCATCATGCCCCCATCGGTAAGCGAGCTCGAGAAACGACTGCTGCGAAGAGCAACCGACGACAGGGAGAGAATAAGAATCAGACTCGAAAAGGCAAGGGAGGAAATGAAACTTGCCGATATGTTCGACCATATTGTGGTCAATGACATTCTTGACCAGGCAAAGACGGAGGTCAGCATGATAGTAAAGGGTTTTCTCGATCAAAAGACCTGATCTCACTTTTGAAACCATAAGCAATCATTCAGGAAAAACCTGAAAAGACAGACATATGCAAAAAACAGGCTTATTCTTCGGATCGTTCAATCCGGTTCACATAGGGCACCTGATCATCGCGGGTTATATGAAGGAATTCACCGATCTCGACGAGATCTGGTTCGTGGTCAGTCCTCATAACCCACTGAAGATTAAGTCATCCCTTCTTGCTGACCGTGACAGGCTTTATCTGGTCGATCTGGCAATCGGTGACAGGGAGGCATTCAGATCGTCCGACATCGAGTTCAACCGGCCTTTACCATCCTATACCATCGACACCATGGCCCTTCTTACCGAGAAGTATCCCAATCGCGGATTCGTACTGATAATGGGCGAAGACAACCTGTACACCCTTCACAAATGGAAAAATGCAGAAGAGCTGGTGAAAAGGTTTCCGGTATACGTTTATCCGCGGCCCGATGCCATTAAAAACAATAATGAACAGCTGAAGACCATCATTGATAAAGCAAGCATTAAATGGGTAGATGCACCGCTGATGCAGATCTCCGGCTCATTTATCAGGAAGGGGATCAAAGCAGGAAAGGATATGTCGTATTTCCTCCATCCGGCAGTCTGGAAATACATAATTGAGATGCATTTCTACAAATGACCTGAAAAAAGACCACAGGGTGAGCCCTGAAAACAATATCCAGGTTCACTCTGTGGTCAGCAAGGATATCTTTCGGTTAAACCTTGTTAATTTCCCTGATTATTTCTCCGCCTCTTTTCAACGATCTCTCGTTTTCAGGAATCATCTTATGGTATCTCTCGGGCAGAGATTTCTTCAGGCCGGCAACAACATTTTCCATTGTGAGCACCGGCTTTATTCTAAGAAAACCGCCAAGCACAATCATGTTAAATGTTTTGGGACTGTTCATTTTTATCGCTTCTTCAGTTGCATCAATCCTGTAGACGGATATATCCTTTCTTTCGGGATGACGGCTTATTCCGTTTGAATCGTAGATAAGCACCCCACCCGGCTTTACAGCCTGCTCGAATTTATCCAACGACTGCTGGTTCAGGATTATGACTGTGTCGAAATGCCTTATAATCGGAGAGCTGATCCTTTCATTGCTGAGAATGACTATCACGTTGGCGGTCCCTCCCCTCATTTCCGGGCCGTACGAAGGCATCCAGCTTACCTCCATATCCTGCAACATTCCTGAGTAAGCCATTATCATGCCCATGGAGAGGACTCCCTGTCCTCCGAATCCGGCTATCAATATTTCTTCTGTCATTTTACTCGGTTTTAGGTTGTTGGTCCTGCTGTTCTTCCGGCACTTTAAGGTCGCCCAGGGGATACCAGGGAAACATGTTTTCTTCCATCCATTTGTTTGCCTGGACCGGAGTCATCTTCCAGCCTGAGGGACAATTTGATACTATCTCGATAAAGCATGTTCCCCTGTTCAGCTTCTGATACTGGAATGCCTTTCTCATTACTCTTTTGGTTCGCCTGACATTTGCGGGAGTGTGCACGCTTTGCCTGGTGACATAAAAAGTTCCCGGCAGAGTGGCAACTATATCAGTTATTTTCAACGGGTTACCCATTGTTGCAACATCCCTTCCGTATGGAGATGTGGACGATTTCATCCCGGGCAGCGTGGTGGGAGCCATCTGGCCTCCTGTCATCCCGTAAATCCCATTGTTTATAAAGATGATAAGAATATTCTCCCCGCGGTTGCAGCTGTGAATTGTTTCTGCCGTCCCGATTGCAGCAAGGTCGCCGTCGCCCTGGTATGTAAACACGAATTTATCGGGAAGAAGGCGCTTGATCGCGGTTGCAATGGCCGGGGCCCTTCCATGAGCGGCTTCCTGCCAGTCGATATCGATATAGTTATAGAGAAAAACCGAACAGCCTACCGGTGAGATCCCGATTGTGTCCTGCTGTATTCCCTCTTCCTCTATAATCTCTGCAAGTATCCTGTGAGTAGTGCTGTGACCGCATCCCGGACAGTAGTGCATAATATCATCCGTGAGCAATGATGATTTCCTGTAAACAAGATTTTCGGGTTTAATGTATTCCTTTATTCCTGTAATTTCCTTCATATCTCAGCCTCCTATTATCCTTTCTTTAAGGTTTTCAACAACTTCATCGGGAGTGGGCACCATTCCGCCCATTCTGCCGTAATAATGCACCGGGATCTTCCCGTTGATACTTAGCTGCACATCCTCTACCATCTGCCCGGCGCTCATCTCAACCGCCAGCGCCATTTTGAGCTGCCCTGCAAGCTCGCTTATCCGTTTTGTCGGGAAGGGGAAAAGAGTAATCGGCCTCAACAGTCCGGCCTTTATTCCCTGCTCACGGGCAAGCTGAACCGCTTTCTGGCAAACCCTTGCACTTGTTCCGTAAGCAACCAGGAGATACTCGGCATCTTCACAGAGGTATTCCTCAAAGCGGACCTCATTCTCCCTGATAGCGTCGTATTTTTCCACCAGTTTCCGGTTAAAGACCTCCTGCCTGAAAGGATCCAGTTCAAGAGAGGTTATTATGTTTCTTTTCCTGTCAGCCGTCTTCCCTGTTGTAGCCCATTCGGGTATTTCCTTCGATCTTTCCCTTGGAGGATCGAGCCATACTTTCTCCATCATCTGACCGATGGCTCCGTCGGACAGGATCATCACCGGATTCCTGTATTTGAAGGCAAGGTCAAATCCAAGGCCTACAAAATCGGCCATTTCCTGCACCGATGCCGGGGCAAGCACAATAAGGTGGTAATCGCCGTGCCCTCCTCCTTTCACAGCCTGGAAGTAATCCGACTGTGCAGGTTGTATGGTGCCAAGGCCGGGACCTCCCCTTACAACGTTTACAATGACGCATGGCAGCTCTGCACCGGCTATATAGGTTATGCCTTCCTGTTTAAGGCTTATACCGGGCGAAGAGGATGTGGTCATCACTTTCTTACCGCAGCCTGCTCCACCATAAACCATGTTAATGGCTGCCACCTCGCTTTCAGCCTGAACAACCACCATGCCGGTGGTCTTGGCCGGATCCGCTTCCATGAGATATTCAATTATCTCGCTTTGCGGCGTTATGGGATATCCGAAATATCCGTCAACCCCGGCTCTGATAGCTGCCTCCGCGACAGCCTCATTTCCTTTCATCAGTCTGAGTTCTCTTTCCATGGCCGCTAAACTTTTGTTTTATAAACTGTTATCACCCCATCGGGGCATACAACGGCGCAGTTCGCGCATCCGATGCACAGCCCGGGATTGGCCGGGTATGCATAATTGTATCCCTTGCCATTGACCTCCCTGGCCATGGCAATAGTACCCGTGGGACACGAAACCATACAGATCTCGCATCCCTTACATCTATCCACATCTATTACGATGCTTCCTTTTATTTTTGCCATATTATATGACTTTTTAATTATTTTACCGGATATTTATTTCTAAACGATTTCAGTCGGTGTTCCAGATCACTGAAAAGTGAACGGGGAACCTGCGAGACACAGGCCCTAAGGCCGTCTTTTCTCTCGCTTCCAGTGGAATTTAAAGTGATGGCGCTTATTCCGAACGGGATAAGTGCATCAATAAGCTCGGAGGCAGTCATTCCGGGGTAAGATATTGTAAAATAAAACCCGTCGGCAATCGGCTGATCAATATCCTTGTCGTAAGTAATTGTGAATCCATTGCCTGTAAACAGCTCCTTCATAATCTTTGCCTTCTCGCCATATTCAATGATATCGTCCCTGAACCGGTAGGTGCCGTCATTGACTGCTTTAAGAAGGGCGGAAAAGCCGTACTGTACCGAATGGCTAACACCCGCCGAGATACCGTAAAGTGCTCCGAATACAACCGAGTGACCAAACTTGTCCGATGAGTAATACCTCAAAAGATCGGGATAAGAACGGTTGAAAAGGCTGTCGGAAATTGCCATGATGGCAATTCGCTGTCCTGCATAGCTGAATATCTTGGAACTGGATATCAGCAATACATAATCGTCGGTATAACGTGCAACCGTTGGCTGGAAAGGCGGTTCGCCCGGGTTCAGATAATCCTTTCTGAAGTCCATCCCGAAATATGCAAGATCCTCGATTGCTATAACGTCATACTTCCTGCAAAGCTCCCCGATTATTGAAAGCTCTTCCTCGGTGAGACATATCCATGTCGGGTTGTTGGGATTGGAATAGATAAGCGACGACACTTTACCCGTCTCAAGTAAGGATTCGAGTTTGTCTCTCAGTTTTTTCCCCCGGAAATTGTATATATCGAAGGAAAAATAATTGTGTCCCAGCATTTTGACCTGCTGCTTCTGGACCGGGAATCCCGGATCGATGAACAACGAACCCTCCTTGGTTCTGTCATTCCTGTTGGCAACGAGAAAGCATATCATTGACCCCATCATTGATCCGACCGTCGGTATACATCCCCCGGGACTAATGTCAATGTCGAGAAAAAGCTTTATGAAGCGGGAGGCTTCTTCCTTGAGTGACCTGAGCCCGGTAATATCCGGGTAAAGTGATCCCACTCCGCTTTTCAGCGCTTCTATTTCAGCATTGATTCCTATCTCAGGGGCAGGCAGTCCCGGAACTCCCATTTCCATTCTGACGAACCGGATACCCGTCTCCTTTTCAATCCTGTTGACAAGCGCGACTATCTCTCTTATTGAGGCTGTTCCGGGAGAAAGAATTCCTGTGGCTTTTTTCAGCGATTCAATAATATCTTCAGATATTGGTATATTATCCATGGCATCTGGTTAAAATTTCCTTTTGTCGATAACCCTGTTTGATTTGCCTTCGCTTCGTCCGAGAATTTTGGGTTCAACAAGGGTTACTTTGATCCCCAGACCGAGGGAACTCTGCAGGTTATCCTGCAATTTCATCCTCAATGTTTCAAGCTGACTGATCTTATCGAGGAAGAAGTCCTCATCGACTTCAACCTTAAGTTCAAGTGTATCAAGGTTATTCACCCTGTCGACGATAAGCTGATAATGAGGCTTGATCCCGCTCATTTCCAGCAGCACGCTTTCGATCTGCGACGGGAAGAGGTTCACGCCGCGGATGATCAGCATATCATCGCTTCTGCCGATGCACTTGTCCATTCTCACCATGCTGCGCCCGCATTTGCACCTCCCGTAGTTAAGCCTTGTAAGGTCGCGCGTCCTGTACCTTATCAGGGGCAGGCCCTCCTTGGTAAGGGTGGTGAACACCAGTTCTCCCATTGAGCCCTCGGGCAGTACTTCCAGTGTTTCCGGATCGATTATCTCAGGGTAAAAATGGTCTTCGGAGATATGAAGTCCTTCCTGTACCAGACATTCGCTTGCCACACCGGGACCCATTACCTCGCTCAGTCCATAAATGTCTATTGCTTTGATTTTCAATTTATCCTCTATTTCCCTCCTCATGTTTTCAGTCCAGGGTTCAGCTCCGAAAACACCTGCCTTCAGTTTGAATTCATCGCGGCTTATACCGCTTTCTATCATAGCTTCGGCCAGGTAGAGGGCATATGAAGGAGTGCATGCAATAACTGTACTTCCGAAGTCGTGCATTATCTGTATCTGGCGCCGTGTATTGCCTCCCGAGATAGGGATTACCGATGCCCCAATCTTCTCACCGCCGTAATGAAGCCCGAGTCCCCCTGTAAAGAGCCCGTATCCGTAAGCAATCTGTATAAAATCGTTGCGGTTGGCTCCGGCACAGGTCAGTGTGCGGGCCATCACTTCCGACCAGATAGCAATGTCATCCCTGGTATAACCTACAACGGTGGGCTTGCCGGTGGTGCCCGACGAACCATGTATCCTCACTATCTCAGTCATCGGAACGGCAAAAAGGCCGAAAGGATAATTGTCCCTGAGATCCTGTTTGGTTGTAAACGGAAGTTTCCACAAATCATCAATCGACTTTACTTTCTCGGGACCTATGCCCGCTTCCTGCATTTTATGCCTGTAATAAGGTACATTGAAGTAGACCCGTTCAACTGTCTCTACAATACGCTCACTCTGAATCCTCTTCAGTTCATCACGATCCATGCACTCAATATGCCTGTTCCAAATATCCATTCTCTAAAAATCCTTAAAATCCTTTGCGCTAAGCAATTCAATATTTTTATTTTCAAGTGCCTTTACAGCCTCCTCGTTGTTACTGCATCTCAACACTATCACGGCCTCCTTTCCATGAGGAAAACCATATGTATATTCAACACTTATGTCGAGGTCGGAAAGTATCCTGAGAAGCCGGGCATAGTGTTGTGCCTCATTAGGCGTCCTGACTGAAATGACTTCAGATATGTTGACGGTAAAGTGCTGTTCTTTTAACAGCGCCCTTGCCCTGTCGGGATCGGGAACTATCAGTCTCAGTATCCCGAATTCTGATGTGTCTGCTACACTCAGGGCTATTATTCTGATATTCTCCTTCCCGAGAGCTTCAAGGACTTCGGTAAGGCGCCCCGACTTGTTTTCAAGAAAGATCGAAAGCTGTGGAATAATCATTTTGTAAATAGTTTAACTGGTTGCTGGGTAAGTGAAAAGTGAAAAGTGAAAAGTGAAAAGTTTAAAAGTTAAAAGGTTAAAGTTAAAGTTAAAAGGTTCAAGGTTGTGTCTTGTGTCTTGAGTCATTTGCAGTCAAAGTTCGAGGTTCAAGGTTCGCTGTTATGCAAGTTTCGTTAAGTGTTTAGTGTTTAGCGTTTAGTGTTTAGCGTTTAGCGTTTAGCGTTTAGCGTTTAGCGTTTAATGCAAATGCCTCATTATATGAGACTTGCAGGACCTGTACGACTTGCAAGACCTGTCACTGCCCCCTGTTGCCCTGCGCTTTTGCCGCGTGCCGCAAGCCGTTCTTCCGCCCTGTGCCCTGCGCCTTGTGTCATTTATCAGCTAATTGTTAATTGCTAATTGTTAATTGCTAATTGTTCATTGCTAATTGTTCATTGCTAATTGTTCATTGCTAATTGTTCATTGCTAATTGTTCATTGCTAATTGCTAATTGCCAATTGCCAATTGCTTATCCATCGCCTATAATCCATAATACATAATACATAATACATCCAAAAGTTTGCCAACATAAGGAAAAAATCGAAAATATTTCAGGAAAAGGATCATCATCATTTTTCAATTCTGATTCTGGCGTCCACCACCGTAACACTTTCCTCGCTGCCAATCAAGGGATTAAGATCCAGTTCCTTTATCTCCGTGGCAAAGCGGAGCAGAGTTGACAGGCGGACTATTATCTCGGCGAACAAGGTTTCATTGATACCCGGTTTACCCCTTGTACCCCTTATGATCCTGTATGCACGCAGGCTTCTTATCATTGAACGGGCCTCATTCAAAGTAAGCGGTGCAAGGCCTGAAGAGACATCTCCCAGCACTTCCACGAATATGCCTCCCAGTCCGCAAAGAATTATGTGTCCGAACCTTGATTCATACTTGGCTCCGATGAAAAGTTCTGTTCCTGAGAGCATTTTCTGTACCATCACCCCTGTAACACCCTCGATTTTCTCCATCCTCGAGAATTCCGCCTCCAGGTGGCGCTGTGACTTGATATTGAGAGTCACGCCGCCTACATCCGACTTGTGAACGGGGCCTACCACTTTCAGGGCAAGGGGATACCCGATGCTCCCGGCAAGTTCGATTACCTCAGCCTTTGTTTTGGCAACTCCTTCCCTTACAAGCGGGATATTTGCCGCCCTCAGCAGTCCCTGTATTCCGGCCGGCTCCAGATAGCCGTTTTCGCTGTTGTCGATAACCCTGCGTATCTGCGGTACATCCACATTCTGAAGGTAGATTTTCTCTTCTGCAGGAAGGGGAGTGTTGTAAATCCTGGTAAGCGCCCTGCCAAGCACAACTTCATCAGGGAAATTCACGTTTCCCATGCCCATGAAGTATTCCAGTTCCCTAAAAGAGCTTGATATAGAGGGAAGTATGGGATAAAGCGGCTTCCGGCACTCCTTGATCTTACTGTGAAGAAGGTCGTACACCCCGGTCATGTCGTTTAACCCGTTGTTCCCGAATATAACACTCATGCCGTCGATTCCATCTACCTTCCTGTCGACATAATCAATAACCTTTCCCAGTTGTTCGACCGATCCTGTCGCTATCATATCGATGGGGTTGATAGCCGATGCACCGGGATTCATCATTGAAAGTATATTGTTCTGATCAGTTTCGCTGAACCTGGGTATATTCATTCCGCCTGACGAAAGAGCGTCGGTCAGCATAACAGCGGGTCCACCCGCGTGAGTGATTATGGCTATATTCCTTCCATTCAAGGGCTTATGCATGAATACCGAGCCAACTGTTGTAAGTTCCTCGCGACCTGAGCATCTGACTATGCCAGCTTTTCTGAAAAGAGCTTCCACTGCCGAATCGGATGTGGCTATAGCACCGGTATGGGAAGAAGCTGCCCGGTTTCCCGCCTCGGATGTTCCCGCTTTTATGGCAGCTATCCTGCATCCCTTGCGGATAAGGGATGAGGCATGCTGGAGCAGTTTGTCGGGATTGAAGATCGATTCTACATATATAAGTTTGATTAGGGAGCTCTTTTCCGGATCGAAGTTCAGGTCCCAGTATTCCAGAACCTCTTCCACTCCGGTCTGGGCGCTGTTGCCCACTGAAAAAACACTTGAGAACCTCAGTCCCTTGGGAAGAGCCGATTCAATAATGAAGAGGGCTGTTGCTCCTGATCCGGAAACAAAGTCGCAGCCTTTGTCGGACAGAAGAGGAACAGGGGTGGTAAAAACACCGTGGTAGTTTCGGGTTACCACACCTATACAGTTGGGGCCGATCAGGCAGCCTCCCGTATCATTTACAACGGATGCAATATCCTTTTCAAGCTTCCTCCCCTCCTCGCTTATCTCGCTGAAACCTGCCGAAATAATAATAAAGGCTTTCACATTCTTCTGGCGTGCAAGAACATCAACCGCTTCGAGGCAGTATTTCGATGGAATTGCAAGGATTGCCAGATCGACCGGCGGTATATCCCTGACATCGCGGTATGATTTTATACCCTGAACCAAATCCCGTTTAGGATTTACAACCAGGAGATTGCCGGAATAACCGCCCTCAATAATATTCTGAAGTATCTTTCCCCCGGGTTTCATCAGATCATCCGATCCCCCTACAACGGCTATACCTGAAGGATTTATAAGTTGGTCATTTATCATACAGCTTTCAGATAAAGTTTGGCGAACAATAATTCTGTTTCATAGATCAGTGATTGATCGAAGTCATGCGAAACCTTTCATACAAAATGAGTTCAGTGCCACTGTGAAAAATATTCTTCCGGATTATATTCAACTACAAACCAAACAAAACTTACAGATAGAATATGAAAGCAATATAATAAAAATTAACAGTTCAAAACAAAAGACTGATCATGATTATTATTTTTCCTTCAAAAATTACTGAAATCAGTACCTGACAGGGCTATCTGAATGACAATATACATATTAAATAATTCTCAATAAATACATTACAATTTCTAACTTAATAATATACATATTGTTTCAGGTAAATTATTTATCGTTATTCATAGTGTTTATTATTGTTTTACGATAAATATTTGTTGTTATTTTTGAGCTTACAGTTTTATGCCAGCTTCTTTTTTCACAGTGTTACCAAAAATCAAAAATAATTTAATTTTTATTTCCACTCTCCTATTGTTTATTGAATAAATATAAGCTAGATTTGCCCGGAGCTTAAAATTTTAAAATGATCATCAACGGCTGTAATTATTACCACTACTATTATTATCACGGGCTTCCGGGGGTAAGTCGGGATTGGTAACAGATGCAGTCATCAGATATCATAACAAGGCTTACCCGAAACGGTAAGCCTTTTTCAGTTTCTAACCCAAAAACGAAAGAATAATGGAGAAGATTTCTACAAAAGGTACGGTAAGGTTTTTCAACGGGAAAGACATCCCTCTCGAAATGCACAAGGTGAAAGTAGTCCAGTCGATAAGTCTGGTCCCGGTTGAAAGGCGTCTTGAGGCGATCAGGGAAGCGGGATTCAATTCATTCCTGCTCAAGACCAATGACATATTCCTGGATATGCTTACCGACAGCGGAACAAATGCCCAGAGTGATACACAGGTATCGAAGATGTTTATTGCCGATGAATCCTATGCCGGATCTCAGAGTTTTACACGTTTTCAGGAGAGCGTCCTGGAGGTATTCGGCAAGAAATTCGTCATACCCGCGCACCAGGGCCGTGCAGCCGAGCACCTGTTAAGCAAGACATTTGTAAAGGAAGGTTCTGTTATACCTACCAACTATCATTTCACCACCTCGATGGCACATGTCCAGCTATGCGGGGGAAAGTTCCTTGAAATCTTCACCGATGAGGCAATGAAGGTTAAGAGTTCTTTTCCCTTCAAGGGCAATATGGATATCGTGAAACTTGAGAAGGCAATAGCCGATTACGGAAGTGAGAACATTCCGTACATAAGAATGGAGGCATCGACAAACCTCATTGGAGGCCAGCCCTTCTCGATGGAAAACCTGAAAGAAATAAGGAAAGTGGCTGACAGGCATGGTATAAAAATAGTTCTTGACGCCAGTCTGGTCGGTGAGAATGTCTATATGATAAAGCAGAGGGAGAAGGGGTACAAGGACGCTTCACTTGCATCCATCCTTCTTGAGATGAGCAGTCTGTGCGACATCATTTATTTTTCAGGAAGAAAAGTAAGTTCGTCGAGGGGAGGCGCTATCTGCACCAACAGCAAGGAAATCTATGACAATATCAAGTTCCTTGTCCCTGTCTATGAGGGTTTCCTGACCTACGGAGGTATCCCGATAAAGGAACTGGAATCGATGGCTGAAGGACTCAGGGAGACTCTTGATGAGCATGTGGTAAACCAGTCGCCCCGCTACATTTCCTATATGGCTAATGAGCTTGACAAGCTGGGTATTCCTGTCATCTTGCCCGGCGGTGCTCTCGGATGTCATGTTGATGCAGGCCAGTTCCTGAGTCACATCCCTCAGAAGGACTATCCGGCAGGAGCCCTGATTGCAGCATACTATATTGTATCCGGTGTCAGGGGAATGGAAAGGGGCACCATGAGCAACAGCCGCGACATGGATGGGAATGACGTCCCGGCCGACCTCGAGCTGATGAGGCTTGCTGTGCCCAGAAGGGTTTACACCCTGTCGCAGATCGAATATGTTATTGACAGGCTGAACTGGCTGTACCACAACAGGGAACTCGTCGGCGGACTGAGGTTCATAGAAGAGCCACCCCTGCTCAGGTTCTTCATCGGGCGTCTCGAACCTCTGTCAGACTGGCCTCAGAAACTTGCAGCAAAATACAGGAGTGATTTCGGGGACAGCCTTTAAGCCTTGTTCTCCTTGGCAAAATAGGCCACCTTCTCGAGCGATGTTATCATGTCGTATTCCTCGAGATAGACGTCTGAAGGGACATTCAGGGGTTTCGTAGTGAAATTCAGTATGCCTTTTATTCCGAAACGGACTGCATCCTGTGTAACTTCCGGGGCCATATCGGCCGGTACGGTCAGGATCGCGATCCGGATATTGAGTTCGGCTATCATTTTTTCGAGTTCATCATAGGGATAGCATTTGATTCCGGAAATTACCTTGTTTATCTTCTGGGGATCGTTGTCAAATGAAGCCACAAGGTTCAGTTTTGATCTTTTCCCCTTGAAGTATCCGGCGAGAGCCCTGCCGAAATTTCCGATTCCTATTATGGCAACATTCATCCCGTCGTCCGAATCAAGTATTCTACCGATGGTCTCGATAAGTTCCTTAACGTCATATCCTTTCCTGTTGGGGCTGGAATAGCCTATCAGCATCAGGTCGCGCCTTACCTGCACCGCCGTGATGTGAAGACGCGATGCAAGATGATGCGAAAAAATAAAATTCCTGTTCTCTTCCAGGCAGGCAAGAAGGGTTCTTCTGTATTCACTCAGACGTTCTACTGTTTTACCGGGTAAAGCATTCATGTTACTCATTTGAAATTAATTGAATTTTTTTGGAAGACAAATCCTGAAAGTGGTTCCCACATCCGGCACACTATCGACGGTGATTGAACCATGGTACATATCAAGCACCTGTTTGACTATCGAAAGCCCAAGTCCGCTTCCCCCTATGTTTTTTGTTTTCTCGTTTTTGATCCTCACAAAGTCGGAGAACAGGTTTTTCCTGTCCGGTTCACTGATTCCTATTCCGGTATCGGCAAAGAGCAGAATAACATTTTCCTCATCCTCATCGATCACAATGTCCACTTTACCTCCTCTCCTGTTATACTTGACCGCGTTGGAGACCAGGTTGTTGAAAATAATTTCCATATCGGTCGGATCGGCCATAATGATCACATCCGATTTCATTCCGAGGTTTATCCCGACCTCCATCCGGATGGCATAAGGCCTGACCGCAACTATCGCGTTGGATGCAATATCCTTCAGATGAACCTCTTCTATCTTCTCATCTTTCCTTTCCAGCCTTATCCTGGTAAAATCGAGAAGGTCCATGATCAGGCTTTTCATCCAATGTATCCGCTGGAGCGATCTTTCTATCGGTATCGTATAATCCTCTATCCTGTCGCCCGACTGTCGTTCCTGCATCATTTTAAGATAACCCTCCACCGCGTTGAGCGGGGCCTTTAGCTCGTGGGATAGAACCGAAAGGAACTTGAGTTTCACCTTTCTGTCTTCTTCATTCATCTTGTGGGTTATCTTTTTCAGGTAGAGCTGTTTTGTTATGTTTTCCACGCTTGATTTAAGTTCCCGCGGAGTGAACGGTTTTGGGATAAAATCGGTGGCTCCGAACTTATAGGCTTTCAAAGCAACATCAAGTGAAGCGTAGGAGGTTATCATGGCCACCGCCATGTCGTAGTTCTTGTTCCGGATGTATTCGAGAACTTCAATTCCCTGGATACCCGGGAGCTTGTTGTCAAGAAGCACTATATCCGGACGGTCGTCGTCGATAATCTTTATTCCGTCCTCACCTGTGGCGGCCTCTGTCACTTCAAAGGTAAAATCCTCATCTACGAAAGAATAGCCAACGCGGAAGTTATTCAGGATACGCGCCACGCCCGATCTTATTCCGGGTTCATCATCAACGACAAGGACCTTTAACACTGCCATATCATAGCTTTAATAGTTTCATTATTTCCATGTCGAATTGTTCGGGACGGATACCCTTTTCGAGATACCTGTCTGCTTTTATCCATGATTTTTCAGATTCTGAGTCGAGACTGAACGAGATACCGGTTTCATGTGCCACTCCTGTTGCCAGGATGACCGGAACGTCGGGATACTTCTTCTTGATCTTGTAGCAAAGGATGAAGCCGCTATCCTCGTATTCCATCATCAGGTCGATAATGGCCAGACTGGGTTTCATCTTCTGTATCACCGATTCAGCCTCTGCCTGACTCTCCACCGCAACAGTCTTATAGCCTGCTCGTCCCAGGTTATTTACCGTCTGGAACAGGTAGTCGGGATCATCATCCGCCACAAGAATCGTGAAATCACTTTTTTCCATTATATTATTCTCTATTTACATTTCCCAGTTTTTTTATCCCAGTATCCCTTGAAAGAGACTTCACAAAACCCCTTCAGGGGCACAGGGGATGTTATAACAATACATCTCTTTTCTCAAAGTGCGTAAAAAATATTCTCTTATCCGATATTTCAGCGTTCTCCTTTAAAAGCTTCTCATAGAGGTTTATAAGCGTTGGCGACTTACATGGCAGGCTGATAGCTTCGCTGTCGTCGGTCTGATAAACAATCTTTGCCCTGGCCTTCAGATCTTCCTTTGACATAACAAAAGGAAGTCCTGCTCCGTGGATGCATCCTCCCTGGCAGGTCATCACCTCAACCAGATCATAAAATGTACCGGAAGCCTGTGCCGATCTGAGTTTTTCGAGACCGTTAAGTCCGTCAACAACAGCCACTCTGATCTCACGGTCTTCAATTTTGAATACCGCTTCCCTGAATATTCCCGAAAGTCTTAGCTTCCTGAACTCCTGCCGGTCGATCTCCCTTCCAGTCTTTTTAAAATAAAGAAGCCTGATCACCGACTCGGCGAGACCTCCGGAAACCTCGGCAAGCACTGCTGAAGAACTTCTTCCGCTCAGCGGTTCGTCGGCCGCTTCCCTTTCTATATTGGTCACATCGATCCCGTTGAGTCGTATCAGCCGGGCCAGTTCCCTTACCGTCATCACCGAATCGACGTCGCTGATTCCCTTTCTCATCATACCGTCGCGACGTGCCTCATACTTCATGGCTATACAGGGCGACACCGACACAGAGAATATCTGTTCGGGCTTCACCTTCAGCTGCCCGGCAACCAGTGTCTTTACAAGTACACCTGTGATCTGCTGCGGTGACTTGACTTTTGAAAGAGACGGCAATATCGACGGGGTGAATTGTTCGGCATATTTTACCCATGCCGGGCAGGCGCTTATGTAAAGAGGTTGAGGCGGATTCTCTCCCTCTTTCTCCATCATGGTGTTGACAATTTCAGTCACGCAGATGTCGGTCCCGACTCCGGTGGAATATATCTTATCGAATCCTATCTTGCGAAGGATGGCATTAAGGCTCTTGTCGAAATCCCTGGCGTTCCGTATTCCGAGTTCTTCCGCGATGCCTGTGGCTACCGCGGGCGAATACTGGATTGCCTTTACCATATCCTGCTTGTTCAGGTATTCCTGTACCTCGGTTATGTTATGTTTTTCATGAAGGGCTCCTGTCGGACAAACCAGAACGCATTGTCCGCAATGAATACAGCTTGAGAAGTTGAAATCCTTGTCCATGGCAGCGCCGATATGAGTAAGGCGTCCGCGGTTAATAAAATCGAGAGAGGTGCATGTGATCAGTTCCTCGCACACCCTGACGCATCTGCCGCACAGGATGCACTTCGCCAGTTCCCTGACAATGGCCGGGCTCGACTGGTCGAGGCGCTGCTTGGTCTTTTTCCCCTTGATCCTCCGTTCACGAATATTCAGCGCCTCAGCCAGTCGCTGTAACTCGCAGTAAAGATTTCTGTCGCAGTAAAGGCAGTCGCCGGGATGGTTTGAAAGAAGCAATTCGACGATGGTTTTTCTGGCTGTTATCACTCTCGGGGAATGGGTTTTTATCTTCATCCATTCCTCAACAGGCTGTGAGCATGCCGTCACAAGACGGTCACGCCCCTCAACCTCAACAACACATATTCTGCAGGCTCCCGTCGGGGTAAATTCCTTAATCCTGCAAAGTGTTGGTATCATAATCCCGTTGCGGTTAAGTGCCGAAAGTATGGTTTCTCCCTTTTGGGCCTTTATCTTCTTATTATTTACCTGGATCGTGAATAGCATGTTGCTGATAAGAGTTGAAAGTTGAAAGTTTGAAAAGAACGGCTAGCGGCACGCGGTCTTGCAGTCTTGCAGTCTTGCAGTCTTGCCAGGAACCCTCCCCCACCCCCAAGTTCGTTTTGTACACGCCCCGTGCCCTGAGCCCTGAGCCCTGTGCCCTGTGCCCCGCGTCATTAAATAATTGCTAATTGTTCATTGCTAATTGTTCATTGCTAATTGTTCATTGCTAATTGCTAATTGTTCATTGCTAATTGCTAATTGTTCATTGCTTACCATATACATTCCAGTTTTTTTCTACTTCACAATAACTGCACTGAATTTACACACATCATAACAGATTCCGCAGCCTATGCATTTATCCTCCACGATAAAGAAAGGCTGAAGGCGTGTGCCGTAAATAGCGTTCACCGGGCATTTTCCGGCGCAAACCGTGCATCCCGTGCATTTTTCAACATTTATAATAAAGGTTCTGAGTCCGCGGCATACATTGGCGCGGCATTTCCTGTCAAAAATATGTTCCTCGAATTCCTCCCTGAAGTTTCTGAGTGCGCTCATAAATGGATTCGGGGCCGTTTGGCCAAGGCCGCACAGAGAGGTGTCCTTCATCACTGATGATATGGTTTCCAACTGCATTACTCCCTTGAATCTCTCGAGAGTGGTTCCGGAATCCTCACTGGCAGGTTTTTTTATAATGCTTTCCAGGATTTCGAGCATCCTTCCCGTTCCTTCGCGGCAGGGAATGCATTTGCCACAGCTCTCCCCGCGGATGAATTCCATGTAATACCTCACCAGGTCGACCATGCATGAAGAATCGTCAATCACCACGAATCCGCCCGCACCCATTGTTATTCCCTTTTCCTTCAAGGCTTCAAAGTCGATAGGAGTATCCAAATCACTTTCGGCAATGAAGGTTCCCGCGGCCCCTCCCAGCTGAACAGCCTTGAAGTCCTTTCCGTCCCTTATTCCATCCACTATATCCTCGACTACCTTTCTGATGGTGGTTCCCATTTCAACTTCCACCACTCCCGACATTCTCCCGCGACCAGTTATGGCAAGAATCTTTGTACCCGGACTTTTCTCGGTTCCGAATCCTCTGAACCATTCGGGACCGTATTGCATTATAAGCGGTACATTCATTAGAGTTTCTACATTGTTGATAACCGTAGGTTTTCCCGCCAGGCCTGAAGATGTCGGGTATGGAGGTTTGAGCTGGGGCATTCCCCTTTTACCTTCAAGGCTGTTGATAAGGGCTGTCTCCTCGCCGCAAACAAAGGCTCCGGGTTCAACCCTCACAGTTATTTCGAGATTGTATCCGCTTGAGTAAATGTCATGTCCGATAATGCTGTATTCTCTCGCCCGCTCAAGCGCTTTGAGAAACCGGGCCAAAGCATGATCGGAACCCGATTTCAGGTACAGAGTCGCGTTAGAGGCTCCGATAGCATATGCTGAGATTGCCATACCTTCGATAAGCCGGTGGGGGTCGCTTTCGAGAATTGTCCGGTCGCTGAATGAACCGGGGTCGCTCTCCTTGGCATTGCATATCAGGTAACGGGAGTTTGAAGGAGTTGTGAGTGCCTGTTTCCATTTCAAACCGGTTAAATACCCGCCTCCGCTCCTGCCTCTCAGGCCGCTTCGTTCGATTATGTCGCAAACCTCCTCGGAAGTATAATGGCGTATGGTTTTAATAAATGTCCGGTAGCCCCCACGGGAGATGTATTCCTCTATACTTTCAGGATTATAGCAACCGCAGTTGCTGAGTATGACCCTTTTCTGCAGGGCAAAGAAAGGAAGTTCATTCATGAACGGGATTCCCGGCCAAAGTCCGAAACCCTTTTCACCTGTCTGACCGAGCAGGTCATCATCATTGATATCGCTATGAAAGACACCGTTCAGAAGAGAATCAACCTTTTCCTCAGTTATATTCCTGAAAAACAGTCTGTTCTTTCCCGGCATCTGTACGCAAACCAGCGGCTCGTAGTTGGCCGGACCCGCGCATCCTACCGTAACCACCTCCGCAGAGGTCTGGTTATCAGCAACATACGATTTAATGGCAGTAAGAGTCTTGTCGGCACCTGCAATAATTGAACTTGAATTATAAGTGACATGGATCACGGGAACGCTGGTCTTATCGCGGCGAACCTTCTGCAATACCTTTTCCGTCCCGGAAGCAAGGGTATCCGATTCAAACAACAATACCTTCTCTATAAGGAATGTCTTTAAATCTTCCATTTAGTCGTTGTCAATTATGTATTTAAGCCTTTTGATAAGCTCCGGGACCTGTTCTGGCTGAACATGTATATGATACTCACCGTTTATCATGATTACCGGTCCGTGGTAACATCCCCCCATGCATGTTACGGTTTCAAGGCTGAAATTTCCGTTTCGTGTCGTTTGTCCGGGTTCAATCCTCAGCTCTTCCCTGAACCTGTCTGCTACGGCTTTTAATCCGTTCATATAGCAACTTGTCCCGTTGCAAAGCTTTATGTGAATTTTACCCGCGGGAAAGAACCTGAACTGGTCGTAGAATGTGGCTAATCCGTAAATCTTTGTGGTGCTCAGCCCCAGGTGACTTCCCACGCGGACAATGGCATCTTCGGAGATATATCCAAAGACTGACTGTATCTCCTGCAGGAGGGGTATCAGTTCCTCGCGCCGCCCCTGCCTGTACTTGCCAATAATATCGTTGATGTCTGCTGCCATCCTGTCAGATACTGAATATATTTCAAATATACGGATTTTGTTGTTACATAATTAACATTGTTATTTTATTAACAATAATCATCTCTCTGCTCCTCACCATTATCAGGCTTGCAACAGATGTTTAAACAGGTACACGGATGATAGCCCGAAAAATATTATTACATTTGAGTTTTATAACCGTATAACATTAACACAGAGGATGCCGCAAAAGATTGAAATGCACATATGCATGGGTAGTTCCTGCTTCTCCCGGGGAAACCGCGATGTAGTCAACTATATCAGGGATTATCTGAAAAGAAACCATCTTGAAGACAGAATAGTGTTCAAGGGCGCCAGGTGCATGAATCTTTGCAGCAACGGGCCTAATCTGAAGATAAATGACAGAATAATAGAAGGGGTTACTCTTTCTAAAATCGATGCCATACTTGAAAAGGAGTTCGGGAACATAAGGTAGCATTCCAATCATTCGGGATTTATGAACGACATAAAGCCAATCTTTTACATTAACGACCAGCTTTGCCGGAATGCCTATTCCTGCGTGAGGGTCTGCCCTGTGAATGCCATTGAGGTGAGGGCTCAGAAAGAACACCCGACTATAGTGAATGAAAGGTGTATAGGCTGCGGCCTGTGTTTTATAGAATGCTCGCCCCGTGCTGTGGAATTCCGTGATTCGAAGGAAGAAGTTAAAAAGCTTCTGGCATCGGAGCGTAAGACTGCCGCCCTGGTCGCCCCCAGCATAGCTTCAGAATTTGAAGACATCACTGATTACAGGAAATTTGCAAGCATGCTGAAAGCCCTTGGTTTCGAATATGTTCATGAAGATTCCTTCGGTGTCGATCTGATCGCATCACAGTATGCAAACCTGTTTGAAGAGGCCGAGGGCAAGTATTTTATCACAGCCAACTGCCCGGTGATAGTCAAGCTGATAGAGAAGTATCACCCGGGGCTTGTTACCAACCTTGCTCCCCTGGTATCACCCATGATTGCCACGGCAATGGTTGTTAAGGAGTTGTATGGCGATGATGTCGCGGTCGTCTTCATTGGTCCCTGCATCGACAACAAGGATGAAGCAATGAACCACCGGGGAGGCAAATTGGTCGATCAGGTTCTCACCTTCATAGAGCTGAGGCAGCTTTTTGAAGAATTTGACATTCAGGAAAAGAAAGTCAGGATGGATGATTTTGATCCTCCCTACGGTTACTGGGGGGCGCTATATCCTCTCCCGGCCGGCATACTCCAGGCAGCAGGCATTAAGCGCGACATTGCTGTCAGCGGCGTGATAACCGCTGCAGGCAGGGAAGATGTGTTTGAAGGAATAAATGATTTCGAGAACTATATTGACACCATCCATCATCATTTCAACCTCTTCTTTTGTCCCGGATGTCTTCTGGGTCCCGGCATGGAGACTCATAACGAAAGATTCAAGAGAAGGGCACTGGTTCGTCTCTACACTGAAAAAAGGGTTGGAATGCTTGACAAGGAGAGGTGGGAAAAGGATATGAAGCGCTGGTCGAAACTCGACTTCTCAAGGGATTTCCACCCGAACGATCAGCGGATACCCGAACCTCCCGAGGAGGCTATAGCAGAGGTGATGAAGTTCATTGGGCGTGAAAACATGAATGACACACTCGACTGCGGAGCCTGCGGCTACAAGTCGTGCCGGCAGTTTGCATCGACAGTCGCGAAAGGGCTCGCGGTTCCGGAAATGTGTCACACCTACAACCTCAGGAACAAGCAGGAATACATTGAAACACTGCGGCAGACAAACAGGAAGCTTGCCGAGACAAAAAAAGCCCTTAAGGAATCAGAAGAGCTTGCCATGAGGGAAAAGGAAATGGCTCAGAGCACATCGGACATGATGAACAACATGCTTGAGAAGCTTCCATCGGGTGTTGTGATAGTCGACAACAACCTGAAGGTTCTTCACTCCAATCTCAGCTTTGTGAATATCCTTGGTGAAGACGCCAAAGCCATATCTGAAATTATCCCGGGGCTTGTCGGAGCCGACCTCAAAACGCTTCTTCCCTTTAACGTCTACAACATGTTCTCCTATGTCCTCAAGGAAGATGAGCCGGTGGTGAGCAAAGACATTCATTATGAGGACAGCATGCTCAATGTTTCGATATTTCCCATAAAGAAGAACAGGATGTGCGGCGCCATAATAAGGGATCTTTACTCACCCGAGGTCCAGGGCGAGGAAGTCATCAACAGGCTTAGCGATGTAATTGATAAAAACCTTGAAATGGTTCAGAAGATAGGATTCCTGCTTGGGGAAGGCGCCTCAGAAACCGAGCAGATGCTTAATTCCATCATCGAATCGTATAAGAAAAAGTCACTTATCAGAAAGGAACCCCGTTAATAGACAGAGTGTACAGGGATTTTTACATAGAAGTTAACAGCCAGCAGAGAAATCACGACGGTGAAAGAATCTGTGGCGATGTCTTCCTGAACAAATACATTAAGGAGGAAGACAGGGTCATTGCCGTTCTGTCGGACGGGATGGGGCATGGTGTGAAGGCCAACGTTCTGGCCACGCTGACGGCAACCATGGCCCTCAACTTCACCAGGGAGCACAAGGAGGTAGACCGTATTGCCGAGATAATCATGAACACCCTTCCTGTGTGCAGTGAGAGGATGATAAGCTATTCTACCTTCACCATAGTTGATATAGAAAGCAGCGGAAGCGTTAAAATCCTTGAATATGACAATCCTTCGACAATAGTGCTCAGGGGAACCGAGATGTTTGAACCGGAATGGAAGCAGGTAGTGCTTCAAAAGGGGAAGAATGCAGGTAAAGTACTGAAAACCTGCACTTTTATGCCCTCGAAGGAAGACAGGATAATATTTTTCTCCGACGGTGTGGCTCAGAGCGGTATGGGCAGCGAAGCCTTCCCCTTCGGCTGGGGAAGGGATGATATTGCATCCTATGCATCGGCCCTGGTCAAAGGCGATACATCGATATCGGCGCTGAACCTGTCGGGGAAAATAGTCACCATGGCCCATAAGAATGATGCATACAAGGCAAAGGACGACATATCATGCGCCACCATATATTTTCGTGAGCCGAGGAAACTGCTTCTCAGCACCGGTCCTCCCTATGAAAAGGAAAAAGACAGGGATCTTGCTGCCAAGGTCAGGGATTACAGGGGAAAGGTTATTATTTCCGGGGGAACAACTGCCGATATCGTTGCCAGGGAACTCAATAAGACGATTATTGATGAGTTGATCTTTGAGGACCCCGAGCTGCCGCCCGAAAGTTTTATTGAAGGCATCGACCTTGTTACCGAAGGCATCCTTACCCTTCAGAAAGTAAGTGAGATACTGAAGATATACAATAACAGTGTCAGGCTGGGCAAGGGGCCGGCCGACAAGATAGTGAGGCTTCTGATGGAGAGCGATGAGATTCATTTCGTTATCGGAACAAGAATCAACGTGGCTCATCAGGATCCGACACTGCCTGTCGATCTGGAAATCAGAAGAACCGTGGTGAGGAGGATTGCCAGGCTCCTTGAAGAGAAATGGATAAAGAAGATCAGCTTCGAGTATATCTGATCACAGCTGGGGAATCAGTCAGGATTTTTTACCACGGACCGTGAAACCCGTGGCAAACAACAATGTAATGTAAATCATTCAAAGAAATTTACCTATTGAGCAGCCTGGTCTTCAATCACTTAATACTGCCAGCCATACAGCAATATCAGTGAGGATAATCCCGAATATAAACCCTGATCTTCCGCTAACCCCGGTTTTACCCGGGATAAAGGGCAACAGCACCAGATCCATCTCTGAAGAGTAGCCCTCAGTAATTGTCAGGCAGACTCCTTTTAATAGCACTAAATTATCCTATATCACAAGTTCATTATAATTAAGTATTTGGATTCATTATTATTAGGTATTGTCCAGAACCTGGAATAGGATAATTTTACACCATTAATTAAAAATGATGGCTAAGAAACTCATTAAATTGATATTTGGTTAATCAGTAATTGTTTTAAGAAGTCTTCGTCAGATTTTTATTGTAACAAACGCGTTCGTATTATCGGTTTGTATCCTGTCGAAGATTACTGCTGTTACTATCTTGAAACATAATTAATTCAAAGAATGATAACCCTATAAATCACTTAAAATATGCCTTGGCATGTTAAGCGCACAATACTTTTCAAAAATATTATTTTACCATTTCCTAAAAATGTCACTATCATGAAAAAGGATTTGTTTTATAAATGTTTAAGCATTATAGCTTTCTTTTCACTAACATTGTTTTTTTCATACTGCATAAAATATGGTCCTTCTCCTGTTTTTGTCGATCAAGGTGATATTGGTTCTGATGGCGGAATAGTTAAAACAAATGATGGTGCTTCAGTTGAAATACCTGCAGGAGCATTAAGTACAAATAAGACTATCTCCATTACCAATAAAACCGGAAGTGATTCTATTGCGAAAAATGGATATTGTATTTATGAGTTGAAGCCTGATGGATTAGTCTTCTCAGATAGTGTAATAATAACCTTACCTTTTGATGATTCTTATTTTAATTTGAATAACGAATTAGATTATGGAATTGGTGTAATGGTATTTCAGGACACTGCATGGATTAGATTGAGGGCTGAGATTGACCTTACAAACAAAGTAGCCCGTATCAAAACACTTCACTTTTCAAACTATGTGATTCGTTATCCAAGCAAATGGACCAAGTATTTCATTCAGAATAAAAACGGTCCTAAAAAAACGATAAATGTACCCTATTATGAACAGTCAGGCAATTGGTGTGGTTATTATTCTTTAAGTATGGTTCTTAAATATGCTGGGTATTCATTTAAAGCACCATACTTGACTACTCTGTTCAATGAACCTGATTCTGATAATGATAAAAGTGGTATGATGGTGTTGGAATTTCTTTTCTTGCATAGAGTTTTAAAAGAATTTGGAATATCATCAAGAGTAACAGAAGTACCATTCCTTAGCGAAAACGAACTTAGCGGTTATATCTTGAGTGAACTTAATAACGGAAAACCGGTTTTTATAGCATGTCAGTCCATTGAACATGCTATTGTTGTTACAGGTCATGATCCAACAGGATTTTATGTAAATGACCCCTCTACAGCTTTCCTGGAAAGAACAACTTCTAGTTTTTGTCGTGGGCAGCCTATGGTACACGTAAGCTATGATGATTTTAAAACTGCTCTTAATACAAAATGGGGTCAATTACGTATGTATCGTGAAAATACTTTGGTTATTACATCCTCCGGAGATCAGTCAAATAAAGGATACTCATTAAATTTTTACCATGGGAAAGAAAGCCTAAAGATTATTGACAAAGATGACCCTTGGTTATTCCACTCTCCAATAACGAGCAGTGCAAAAGGGGAATTGAGTTTTTGTGGAGGCTATAGATCTGGACATGTTTCTACTAATGGAACTGCCATAACATTGCCAGATTCTAAATCATGTGAACCTGAAATCGGATTTGATGGTTCTGACTATATTTATTTTCATCCTCTTGTTACAAATAGTGACCTTGAAAATGAAGTTTCATGCAGACTGCATTTCAAAATAGATGATAAGGATTTTGAGGGAAGTCCAATTACTGTATTAGTTCCCAAAGGGGATGTTAGAATACCCACATTTATCGCCCAACTTCGCAATCTTAAAAAGGGCTATTATGCAGTGGATGTTGAACTAAGGTCCGTAGATGATATGGTTCTTTATGATTCTTGGAAATTTAATCTTAGAATTAATAATGAATTTTGGATAAATGTACCACAAACCGAATTTACAGCAACCCCAAGAACAATCACGGCAGGACAAAGCGTCCAGTTCACTGATCAGTCAACTAATTCCCCCACAAGCTGGAGTTGGAACTTCGGAGATGGAGGTACAAGCACTTTGCGTAATCCTTCACATACTTACAATACAACTGGAACATATACTGTAAGACTGACAACTACTAATAGTGCAGGATCGGATGAGGAAATCAAAAGTAACTACATTACAGTAACCCTCCCAGTTATTGCCCCTGTGACAGCATTCTATGGCACCCCAAGAACAATCACGGCAGGACAAAGCGTCCAGTTCACTGATAAATCAACTAATTCCCCGACTAGCTGGAATTGGAACTTCGGAGATGGAGGTACAAGCACTTTGCGTAATCCTTCACATACTTACCATACAGCTGGAACATATACTGTCACATTAACTGCAATTAATAGTGCTGGATCAGATGGTGAAACCAAGACCGGATATATTACTGTTAATCCTTCTGTCATAGCACCAGTGGCTGCATTTACAGGTTCACCAAGGACTATCACAGCAGGACAAAATGTGCAATTCACTGATCAATCAACTAATAATCCGACAAGCTGGAGTTGGAGCTTTGGTGACGGAGGGACAAGTACAACAAGGAACCCTTCTCATGTTTATAATACGGCAGGTACTTTTACAGTCACCTTGACTGCAACTAATAGTGCTGGATCAGATGGTGAAACCAAGACTGGATATATTACTGTTAATCCTTCTGTCATAGCACCAGTGGCAGCATTTACTGCTTCTACGACAACACCAAATGTAGGTCAGAGTGTTCAGTTTAGTGATCAATCCACAAATAATCCGACGAGCTGGAATTGGAGCTTTGGTGATGGAGGTACAAGTACATCAAAGAATCCTTTCCATACATACTTAGTTGCAGGTATATATACTGTCACATTAACTGCAACAAATAGCGCAGGATCGAATGTGGCGGCAAAAAGTAACTATGTAACAGTTTCAGATTATTGTGTGCCAGAATTTATTTCTCCCTCTCCCGGCCAAATAATGGATAATGGTTGCACAAATCAATCGGATGATATTATCTGGTATTTCACATGGAGTGAATGCCCTGGAGCAACGATGTACAATCTATATGTAAAACATACAGATGCAGTTTACCCAGCAATTGATATAGAGACAAATAACACAGATTATACCCGAATTTTCCCAAATAGCGATATAGATAATTCAACTAGGTTTGGTTGGATATATAGAATAAGGGCATATATTAATGGAAACTGGAGGCTTTGGTCACAGGACAGAGAGTTCGTTGTAGAACCGATGGATTCTGACTGTGATCCAACTATTTCTGACATTGATGGAAATGTATATAATACTGTTATCATTGGTACACAAACATGGATGAAGGAAAATCTTAAAACGACAAAATTTAATGACGGGTCTGACATACCTTTAGTAATAGACAACACTAACTGGACTAATTTATCAACTCCAGCATATTGCTGGTATAACAACAATGAAGCATATAAAACAACCTTTGGAGCACTATACAATGCATATGCAGTTAATTCAGGAAAAGTTTGCCCAACTGGTTGGCATGTACCAACAGATGAAGAATGGCATCAATTAGCTTTATTTCTTGACCCAAATGCAGTATATAACGAGGGTGATAATTATTGGGAAAGCACAATTGCAGGTGGTAAACTAAAAGAAGATGGATTGACCCACTGGCAAAGTCCAAACACTGATGCGACTAATGAAGTAGGATTCATGGCACTGCCGTCAGGAGGACGTTCATATGATGGAACTTTTAATATGCTTTATTTAAGAACACAGTTTTGGTCTTCAACATTATACAATGATGTTTCAAATCGCGGTGTTAGGTCTCTCTCAAATGATCATGCTAATCTTCATAGATATAATGCCAATCATAAGTTTGGTTTTTCTATCCGATGCATCAAGGATAATTAGAAGCTTTTTCTGCGTCTGGGTTAATTTAAGGCTTGGTAAAAAAGTTATAAACAATTGAATGTTAATAATATACATAGATTTTCGATGAATAATTGCAAGGTTTTTGTATCTTATCATCAAAAATCCATGCATTTATGATCAGATATACTTCTCAACATCAAATGACCATCGAATAGTTTAAAACGCCATTCGAAATAAGGCTTCACAAGGAGAACAGGTGGGTAAAACTTGGGGAATCAATGCCTTGGGATGCATTGACAAAAATCTATTACCGTTCGATGAGTTCCAATACGGGAGCACCTTCCATAGACGCCAGGATAGTAATAGGAGCCATGATAATAAAGCTAAGATGAAGCTTGATGACAGGGAGACTATAGAAGCTATCCGTGAAAATATTTATATGCAGTACTTTCTGGGCTTGAGAGAATATAAATATTAAGATGTATTTGACCGTACCCTTTTCACGACACTATGTTACCGTTTGGGAGCAGATAAATTTGATGCGATAACCCGTCAGATCATACTTAGGTCTGAAAATAAAGAAGATGCCGCGGAAAAGGACCACGACAATGATGTGACAATGAACAAATTATGTGGTGACACTGAAGAAGATAATGTAAAAAGAACCGGAAGTTCAGAGGTAAGCAGGACAAAAGGAAAGTCGGCAAAGAATAAAGGTAAGCTGATCATGGATGCCACTGTGGCCGATCGATGATAGCATATCCAACGGATATTGGTCTTCTTTCCAGGAGCATAGAAGAAAGTGAAAGGTTGATTGACGCACTTTGCAAAAAGCTGGCCATCAAAGATAAACCACGCACATACAGACGTATAGTCAGGGAAGAGTATCGAAATCTGGCAGAAAAAAAACAAGAGTAAAAAAGGAAATACGCGAAGGAATTGGGAAACAGTTGAGACACCTCAGTCGTAATCTGAAAAGCATCGATAAGCTGTTAGACAAAACAGGAGGTACGCGATTCCCACTTGGACACCGTGATCAGAGGATATACTGGGTAATACGAATTTCCCGCTTTGGTGACTCACAAACAGTACGAAGCACTCCGGATGTACTAAATTAACGGCGCTTCGGTATAACTCTCAATGCTTTGGTTACACCTACCGTGTTTTTATCTCTCTGGTTTCGAACTTTCGCAGAAAGCTCCTGATAAAACCCAAGGACATTGGACTTTTATATATGAAACCATATCAGAGTAATCAACAGGAAGTCAGCCCTTCCAGTATTGTGCCTGTTGTGGGGTATCATCTTACTAGGACGACGCCCGAGTTATTGCCCCAAGTGCCAGGAATCCCAATATAATCCAGCCTTGAGAACTGGTCTTTCGATAGTCCCGGTTTTGCCAGTGGTAAAGGACAACAGCACCAGGTCCATCTCTGAAGAGTAGCCCTCAGTAATTGTCAGGCAGACTCCTTTTAATTAATGGCACTTAGTTATTCTATATCACAAGTTCATTATAATTAAGTATCTGGATTCATTACTATTAAGTATTGTCCAGAACCTGGAATAGGATAATTTTACACCTTGTTATTAATAGTGGATAAGAAACTCATTTAATTGATATTTGGTTAATCAGTAATGTTTTAAGAAATCGTCGTCAGATCTTTATTGTAACAAACGCGTTCGTATTATCGGTTTGTATCCTGTCGAAGATTACTGCTGTTACTCTCTTGCAATATAATTAATTCAAAGAATGATAAACTTTTAAATCACTTAAAATGCCTCGGTATCTTAAACGCACAACAAGTCAGCTTATAATAAAATTCAGAAAAATTGTCACATTTCAATTGTTTCAAGTACTAAATACTGAAACATTTTAAATTAATTATCATGAAAAAGTTTATTATGCTCTTTGCAGGTATTGCAATCCTTATTTTTGCATCATGTAGCAGTTCTAGAAAAATAACAAAAAAAACCGCTTCTGGTGAAACACGAGAGGAATTTATAATTCCGTGCGCTGACTTCAGTAAAAATACAAAAGATTATTTCCGAGCTACGGCGAGTGCTACAAGTCCAAATCATCAGTTCGCAAAAGATAAAGCGAACGGTTTAGCTC
>ERZ1026800.150-NODE-150-length-66137-cov-5.429708_pt1 | contig 66137 bp, 60 predicted proteins | sample MGYA00520873_ERZ1026800 | MGnify/ENA primary metagenome ERZ1026800 (study PRJEB33270, sample SAMEA104284475) | anaerobic digester metagenome | biome: Anaerobic digester microbiome; feature: mesophilic sludge digester; material: Anaerobic digester biomass | place...
ACTGGAATATCAACCAGTTGTGCATCGACTACGCCTCTCGGCCTCGCCTTAGCTCCCGACTCACCCTGGGAGGATTGGCCTCGCCCAGGAACCCTTGGACATACGGCGGAGGGGGTTCTCACCCCTCATTCGCTACTCATGCCAACATTCGCACTCGAACGCGCTCCACGGCTGGGTTGTCCCGCCGCTTCGCTGCACGCTCGACGCTCCGCTACCACACGACTCAAAGAGTCGCATCCGCGGCTTCGGTACTGAACTTGAGCCCCGTTACATTGTCCGCGCAAGATCACTCGACCAGTGAGCTGTTACGCACTCTTTCAAGGATGGCTGCTTCCAAGCCAACCTCCTGGCTGTCTTCGCAATCTCACATCGTTTACCACTTAGTTCAGATTTTGGGACCTTAGCCGGCGGTCTGGGCTGTTTCCCTCTCGACCTCGAAGCTCATCCCCCGAGGTCTCACTGCCGTGCTCTGGAACGATGGTATTCGGAGTTTGATTGGGGTCGGTAGTCTTGTAGGACCCCTAGCCCATTCAGTGCTCTACCCCCATCGTTGAACGCACGACGCTGCACCTAAATGCATTTCGCGGAGAACCAGCTATCACCGAGTTTGATTGGCCTTTCACCCCTATCCACAGGTCATCCGCTCCATTTTCAACTGAAGTCGGTTCGCGCCTCCACAGAGTCTTACCTCCGCTTCACACTGCCCATGGATAGCTCACTCGGCTTCGGGTCTACGGCATGCGACTGAACGCCCTGTTCAGACTCGCTTTCGCTCCGGCTTCCCCTCATCGGGTTAACCTTGCCACACACCGTAACTCGTTGGCTCATTCTTCAAAAGGCACGCCATCGCAGAACAAGTCTGCTTTGACTGTTTGTAGACCAACGGTTTCAGGTACTATTTCACTCCCCTCCCGGGGTACTTTTCACCTTTCCCTCACGGTACTAGTTCACTATCGGTCGTCTGCATGTACTTAGCCTTACGAGGTGGTCCTCGCTGATTCACGCCGGCTTTCCCGGATCCGGCGTTACTCGGGAGACACAACAGGAGACTGATAACTTTCGTGTACGGGGCTCTTACCCTCTACGGCGCGCCGTTCACAGGACGCTTCCACTAGTCATCAGTTTTGTAACTCCTTGAGGGTCCGATGTTCCCTCGGTTGGTTCCCACAACCCCACACTGGCAACGCCATCGGGCTTTAACACCAGTACGGTTTAGGCTGATCCCATTTCGCTCGCCGCTACTCAGGGAGTCGCTTTTGCTTTACGTTCCTCGCGTTACTGAGATGTTTCAGTTCACGCAGTTCCCTCTACCGACCCTATGCGTTCAGGTCGGAGTAACACCCCATTACGGGTGCTGGGTTTCCCCATTCGGACATCCACGGATCGACAGTTGGTCGGCACTTCCCCGTGGCTTATCGCAGCCTCCCACGTCCTTCATCGGCAGCAGACGCCAAGGCATTCACCGTTGGCCCTTCATAACTTGAATATTTCTCACAAAGATGCTCGTGCTCGCAATGAAATTCTCAAGGAACGACCGGTAGCGCACCCGCGGGGGTGCGCTACACGAGGGGAAGACCGGACCAAAATGGTCCGGGCGCTCCCTCACAACGGAATAGAGAACGGTGGCCAACCCCAGTGGGGTCGGCACCAACGAGTGCCTCAACTAGATGTTCCTCTCTCACCCCGATCATTCGATCGAGTGTGCGAGGAAAGGAACTCCTTAGAAAGGAGGTGATCCAGCCGCACCTTCCGGTACGGCTACCTTGTTACGACTTCACCCCAATCGCCAATCCCACCTTCGGCAGCTCCCTCCCTAAAGGGTTGGGCCACTGACTTCGGGTGTTATCGACTTTCGGCGTGTGACGGGCGGTGTGTACAAGGCCCGGGAACGTATTCACCCCGGCGTTGCTGATCCGGGATTACTAGCGACTCCAGCTTCATGAAGTCGAGTTGCAGACTTCAATCCGAACTGAGACCGGCTTTTTGGGATTCGCTTGACCTCGCGGTTTAGCTGCCCTTTGTACCGGCCATTGTAGCATGTTTGCAGCCCTGGACATAAGGGGCATGATGACTTGACGTCGTCCCCACCTTCCTCCGAGTTGACCCCGGCAGTCTCCTACGAGTCCCCGGCTTTACCCGCTGGCAACATAGGACAAGGGTTGCGCTCGTTGCGGGACTTAACCCAACATCTCACGACACGAGCTGACGACAGCCATGCACCACCTATCGTGGACCCCGAAGGACACCGCATCTCTGCGGCTTTTCCCACGTAGTTCAACCCAGGTAAGGTTCTTCGCGTTGCCTCGAATTAAGCAACATGCTCCGCCGCTTGTGCGGGCCCCCGTCAATTCCTTTGAGTTTTAGCCTTGCGGCCGTACTCCCCAGGCGGGGCACTTAATGCGTTAGCTACGGCGCGGAGAGAGTTGAGTTCTCCCCACACCTAGTGCCCAACGTTTACGGCATGGACTACCAGGGTATCTAATCCTGTTTGCTACCCATGCTTTCGCTCCTCAGTGTCAGTACCGGCCCAGAGTGCTGCCTTCGCTGTCGGTGTTCCTCCTGATATCTGCGCATTTCACCGCTACACCAGGAATTCCGCACTCCCCTACCGGACTCTAGTCAGAGCAGTATCAAATGCACGCTCAGGGTTGGGCCCTGAGATTTCACATCTGACTTACTCAACCACCTACGAGCCCTTTACGCCCAGTAATTCCGGACAACGCTTGCTCCCTACGTATCACCGCGGCTGCTGGCACGTAGTTGGCCGGAGCTTCTTCTGCAGGTACCGTCATTTTCGTCCCTACTGAAAGCGGTTTACGACCCTAGGGCCTTCGTCCCGCACGCGGCATTGCTGCGTCAGGCTTTCGCCCATTGCGCAAGATTCCCTACTGCTGCCTCCCGTAGGAGTCTGGGCCGTGTCTCAGTCCCAGTGTGGCTGATCGTCCTCTCAGACCAGCTACCCGTCGATGCCTTGGTGAGCCATTACCTCACCAACTAGCTGATAGGCCGCGAGACCCTCCTAGAGCGATAAATCTTTCTTCAACTCACCATGCGGTGAAGAGAAGGTATGCGGTATTAGCTCGAATTTCTTCGAGTTATTCCCCACTCCAGGGCAGGTTTCTCACGTGTTACTCACCCGTTCGCCACTCGGCTTCACCAGTGCAAGCACCGGATGGCCGCGTTCGACTTGCATGTATTAGGCATGCCGCCAGCGTTCGTCCTGAGCCAGGATCAAACTCTCCGTCGAAGATTGACAACCGCCCCCACAATGAAGTGAGAGCGGGTGACGATCATGAAGAGCCGGCATTGGGAGTAGTCCCTTTGCCAACTGGAACAGTACGTCGCGATCCCGTGAGACGGGATCGGTCCATATTGCTGGTATTGCTAAATTGATTGGTCCAACCAGGTCGACAAGTCGACGTGGTTGGCCCGCACTCGCTGCGTCCTCTATTCCGTTGTCAAGGAGCGCCACAACCATTTGCTGGTTGCTGGCTGGATGCGTATCCCTGAGGCCGTGGAAGGCGCACGTTGGGACCGTTGATCCGTGTTTCCCGCTCTGGACTGTGCCCCGAGCGAGCTTGTTACTTTAGAGACCCTTGCTTGGCCTGTCAAGTCGATTTCCAGAAGTTTTGGTGTGACCACCGTGACTCTGGTTTGCGACCCTCGTGACCGGGACTCCCTGCCGAAGCAGCGAGGGGTAACCTATGCAGCCCGCCGAGGGGTCCGCCAATCGTGACGGCGAGCCGTGCGTCACACGTCGGGATTCGGAGGCCCGGCTTCACCCGACCACGGAATCGGCGTGGACCAACAAGTGGTGCTTTCGCTTGCCGTGACTCAACATCGCGGCGTAACCGGCCAGGAGGTCGTCGGCACCGATCGAACGATCGAGGTCAACCGGAGAGCCGTTCACACGGAATCCATGGGCGTTCTTGCGCACCTCGCCCTTGGATCGCGCCAGTCCCGAACGTACGAAGAGCTCGGCAGGGTCAAGGCCGTTCTGAAGTTCTTCGTCGCCGACACCGGTGAAGCCGACCTCGTTGGCCAGCATCTCGAGGCTGGGACGATCGAGACCTGCCGGCCGGCCCCCAAAGATCACTTCGCTGGCAATAGCAGCAGACCTGGCCGCGTCGTCGCCATGCACGATGGCGGTGAGATGGTGAGCCAGAGCCCGTTGCCCCTGTCGTCGGTGCGGTTCCTTCCGGTGGACGGTGATGATGGCCGAGATGTCCAGAACGGAGAGAAACGTGAGACGCAGCAACATCGACTCGACGTCGTCGTCTGGAATCTGCATCCAGTATTGATAGAACGCGTACGGACTCGTCTCGTCAGCAGCCAACCAGATGGCGCCGCCGGTTGACTTGCCGAATTTCTTGCCGTCCGCTCGGACGATCAGTGGACTCGTGAGGCCATGCAGTGCAGCGCCATCCATTCTGCGGGCCAGATCAATCCCGGCGGTGATATTGCCCCACTGATCCGAGCCCGCCACCTGCAGTTCGCAGTTGTGGCTCCGGTGGAGCTGAACAAAGTCGTGCGCCTGGAGCAACTGGTAGGAGAACTCGGTGAACGACATCCCGGCGTCCCGGTCGATGCGCGACCGCACCGAGTCCCTCGCCAACATGGCGCCGATATTGACGTGCTTGCCCACGTCGCGGAGGAAGTCGAGCAGGGTGAGCGGCCCGGTCCAGTCGTGGTTGTCCACCAACGCCCCCTCGGAGACCACGTCGACAAAGCGACCCACCTGATCCCGGATGGCCGCCACGTTGGCCGCGAGCGTCGCCTCATCGAGCAGCGGTCGCTCGTTGTCGCGTCCGGACGGGTCTCCGATGCGTCCGGTCGCACCACCCACCAACACCAGCGGCCGATGACCGGCACGGGCAAAACGGGCCAACAGCATCAGCTGCTGCAGGTTGCCGGCGTGCAGGGACGACGCCGTGGGGTCAAAGCCGCAATACAAGGTGATCGGCCCCTCGGCCAGGCGATGAGCCAGAGCATCCAGGTCCGTGCTGTCGCTGATCAGGCCGCGGGCGGCGAGGTCGTCCAGCAGCGAGGCCTCCTCGCCCCCCCGGGCGGTTTCCGGGCTCCAACCGACAGCATCGCCAGGGCCATCCTCGTCTGGGGTGATGTCAGGGGCGTCAGTGGCCATGACCTGGGAGCGTAGCGATCTCCGGACACGAACTCCTGCGATTTGGGGTACCCGGCCGACTCTCAGCAGGGTGCACGGTGTGAGAGGTGCGGGCCCGGCAGAATAGGAGGGTGACGCCCCGCCCCCTGTTGATCATCACCGCCCTCGTCGTGGTGGCAGGCGCCCTCGCCTCATGCACCACCGAGAAGCGCGCCCTGCCCATTCCGCTTCCCGACACCGCCGAGACGTCATCGATCTACGACACCAACGGCACCCAGATCACCAAGCTGCAGGCGGAACAGAACCGCATCAGCGTGCCGCTCAAGCAGGTGCCGGCCAGCATGCAGAACGCCATCGTCTCCATTGAGGACCGCAGGTTCTGGGAACACAACGGCGTCGACCCCCGCGCGATCGCCCGTGCGGTGAAGGAGAACAACGAGTCCGGGCAGGTCAGCCAGGGCGGGTCGACCATCACCCAGCAGTACGTGAAGAACGCACTGTTGGGTGACGACGAAACCCTCAGTCGCAAACTGGAGGAGGCTGCGCTTTCGATGGAGATCGAGCGCACCTATTCCAAAGAACGCATCCTGGAGCTCTACCTCAACACCGTCTATTTCGGTAACGGGGCCAGCGGTATCGAGGCTGCCGCCAACACCTACTTCGGCGTGTCATCGAACGAACTCAACCTGACCCAGGCGGCGATGCTGGCCGGGATCGTGCAGTCGCCTTCGCTGCACGATCCCTACAAGCACGCCAAGAACGCAAAGCAGCGACGCGACACGGTGCTGCGGGCAATGCTGGACGAGGGCTACATCAGCCCGACCACCGCGAAGCAGGCCGAGGCAGCCGCACTGGGCGTGATCCCCAAGGGACAGCGTCCCGGGGAGGCGGCCTACCCGGCCGGGCACTTCGTGTCCGAGGTTCGCGAGTGGTTCCTCGACAATCCAGAGTTCGGTACCACCAGGGCCGAACGCGCGGAGTTGCTCTACGGCGGTGGCCTGCGCATTTACACGACGATCGACCTCAACACTCAGGCTCAGGCCGAGGCCGCCGTGGCCGGGCACCTCCCAAATCCAGGGTTCGAAGGAGATCCCAACGACAGCAGCCACGACCCCGATGCAGCGTTGGTCACCGTCGAACCTCGCACGGGTTTCGTTCGAGCCATGGTGGGAGGAAAGGACTATTTCGGTCCCACCGAGTACGCAAAGGTGAACCTGGCGGTGGGCGGAGGGCGGCCGACAGGATCGAGCTTCAAGGGCATTACCCTGGCGACGGCGCTTCAGCAGGGCATCACGGCTGACGACCGGTTTCCTTCCCCGGGGCAGGCGTGCTTCTCGGGATGGTGCCCATCGGGTGGCGCCGGCCTGGGCGGCTCAGCCCGCCTTGAAGACTGCGCAGCATTCTCGTCCAACACCTGTTTCGCCTATCTGGCTTCGAAGGTGCTGGGCCCCCAGAAGATTCGCACCATGGCCTACGACCTGGGCATCAGCCAAGACAAGCTGAAGGAGCGCGACGGCAGCGTCAACGCCACCATCACCCTGGGCACCTACAACACCACGGTGCTCGAGATGGCCTCGGCGTATTCCACCTTTGCCAACAGGGGCATACGCGTCGACCCCGTACTGGTCACGCGCATCACCAAGGCCGACGGCTCGGTGGTGTTCCAGAACCAACACCGCCAACGCAAGGTGCTCGAACCCGAACTCGCATTTGAGGTGAGCCGCATCCTCACCGGGGTGATCACCAAGGGCACCGGTAAGAACAACGCCAATATCGGTCGCCCGGAGGCCGGCAAGACCGGCACGGTCGAGCTCAAGAACGGCGCCAACAGCGACGCCTGGTTTGTGGGTTACACCCCCGACCTGGCCACCGCGGTGTGGGTCGGCTACTCACAGTCGACCAAGGCTCCCGACGGCCGGCCGCTGCGACCGAAGGACCTCGGTTCGGTGCAGGGCGGCAAGGTCCCCGCCCAGATCTGGGCCAGCTTCATGACCCAGGCGCTGGTGTTCACGCCACCCACGCCGTTCACCAAGCCGATCCCCCAGCAACCGGCTCCAACCATCCCCGAAGTCCGCCGGTTCGAACCGGTGGAGCCACCCGACATCGTGCAGATGCCCGACATCGTTGGTCGTGGACGTGATGATGCGCTGGCTCGCCTTGAGGAGCTCGGGCTGAAGGTGACCTCCCGGGAGCTGGAGGAGGATCCCCGGAACGAACCCGGGGAGGTGGTCAATCAAAGCCCTCGCCCGGGGCGCGCGTTGACGAAGGGTGCCGACGTCTCCATTGAGACCGCCCCGGGCGCACAGACCGTGCCGTCATTGCTGGGGCTGAGCGATACCGAGGCGAAGGCCAAGCTGAAGCGGGCCGGCCTGGAGGTCAAACAGGTGCCGGCGGCGGCCCCCACGGGCACGGTTGGACCCAATGGAGCACCCGTGGGACCGGGAACCGTGTGGAGTCAGACCCCCGGTCCCGGCGACGCGCCACCCAAAAACAAACGGGTGGAGATTCGTGTGGTGCCTCAGCCCGGCAAGGCGAGCCCGACATCGGCGCCGAAGGCGCCCGCCACCACGGCGCCGACCGGGGGCTGAGGGGACCTCTGCCGCATCCGGGTCGCGCCCCTGAGCCGCCGAGTACGTGTCCCCTGCCACGAGGGGACGAAGTGCCGACCATGCCGTTGCGGTGACAGGCTGGGAAGGTGAACCAGCCCTCAGCCAGCGACCCTCGTCCACCGAAGGATTCTGCCTCCCCCGTCGCTGCCGATGACTCACCCCATGAACCGCTCACCGCTGATGAGCTGAAACGGCGCCGAATCGGCATGGTGTTGGGCGGCGTGGCCATCCTCGCCGTCGTCATCATGTGGGTGGCCGCCTTCGCCGGTGTCGGTTCCACCCAGTCAATCGATCGTCTCAACGACAAGCGTTGGACCTCAGCGGCCCGAGACGTGTGCACCGAACAACGGGCCGCCTACGACAAGTTGCCCCAGGCCTCCGACGCCAAGACCCCGCAGGACCGGGCCGACACCGTCAACAGCACGATCACCATCTTCACCACCATGACCGACGAGTTGGCTGCGATCCCGCCGCCATCGACGGGCGCCGACGCCGACCTGGTCACCGAATGGCTGGGTGACTGGGACAGGCACTTGGACGACCGGCAACGTTTCGCCACACAGTTGGAACAAGGCCGCAAAGACGCCGTGTTCACCGAGTCGCTGCGCGACGACAAGCAGGTCAGCCGTTACATCGATCGATTCGCAAGGGTAAACAACATCAACCTGTGCGCCACCCCCGACGACGTCTGAGCGGCCTACGTCACCAATCGCACCGGCGTGGAGCAAGCTCGCTTGCGTTCAAGCTGCGGTGAAGCGCCAGGGCAGGTCGACGGCCTTGCTGATGCCGATCCTCGGCGTGACATTCGCCGCCGGTGCGCTCCCACGCGGTTGCGATCCAGGCTCAGGTGGAACCAATCGCAGCGGTGACGCCGGGTCAAACAGGTCGAGGCCGTCGTGCTCCCCGGTGATGGCGAGCGCAGCGCAGAGCTTGCCCGGTCCGTTTGCCCAGTCGGTGTCACACCGGGCCTTGGGGCGACGCTGTCCCATCAGCCGCCGGACCGTCGGGTTTCCAGTTGACAGCTCGGCGGCCCGCAGCAGCACCGCCGCCGCGGACCCCTCCGGCTCAACCACCACGTTGGCGCACCAATGGATGCCATAGGACCGGTAGACGTACAGGCACCCGGCGGGGCCGAACATGGAACGGTTACGCGAGGTCGGACCGCGAAACGCATGGGAGGCAGGGTCGTTGGGGCCACCGTGGATCTCGGCCGAGCCGTAGGCCTCCGTCTCCATGATCCGGGCATCCAGCGAAGCGTCGCCATCTTCGAGTCCCACGTCGCTGATCAGCCGCCAGCCGAGCAACGCACGTGCCACCTCGACCACCAGCGGACCGGCCTCCCCAGGCGGGGGTGCCCACGAACCCGGGCTCCCGGCCGTCACCAAAGCCGCCGGGGCGCAGCGGTGCGAACCCAGCTCACGGAAGCGACCAGCCCACCCAGCGCTGCGCGGAAGCGGCCACTGCATCGGTCAACGCCTTCAACTGAGCGCTGACCGGTGCGTGACCGGCACCTCCCGGGGTGGTGCGGTTGGCGACCGATGCGCCCGGCTCGAACAGTTTGACGGCGCGCGGCCCCAGCCTGGGTTCCTCCGCCACCAGATCAACGAGGGCGACCCCCTCGTCCAGGGATCGTCGCACCAGTGCGCCCACCACCGCATGGGCCTCCCGAAATGCCATGCCCGAGACCACCAACAGTTCGGCCAGGTCGGTGGCCACCGCACCAGGGGCATTGGCCGCGCGAGCCATCGCCTCGGTGTTGAACCGCAGCGTCGCGTACAGGCCCGACATGGCCAACAGCGCCCGGCCCAGCTGGTCGACACCATCGAAGAGCGGCTCCTTGTCCTCCTGGAGGTCCCGGTTGTAGGCCATCGGCAGGCTCTTCAGGGTGGCGAGCAGCCCGGTGTGGTTGCCGATGAGACGCCCCGCCTTGCCCCGAGCCAGCTCGGCGATATCGGGATTCTTCTTCTGAGGAAGCATCGACGACCCGGTGGCGTAGGCATCATCGAGCACGGCAAAGCCGAACTCGTCGGAGGTCCACAACACCACCTCCTCACCCATGCGCGACAGGTGTACGCCCGCCATCGCCACGATGAACGTGGCCTCGGCCACCCAATCCCGGTCCGAAGTGGCGTCAAGAGAGTTGTCGAAGGGTCTGGCGAAGCCCAGATCGGACGCGGTGCCCGCAGGATCGAGGGGCAGCGACGACCCGGCCAGGGCACCGGCCCCCAAGGGACTCCAATCGGTACGCGCCATCCAGTCGGCGATGCGGTCGGCGTCGCGCAACAGCGCCCAGGCGTGGGCGGCCAGGTGATGGGCCAGCAACACGGGTTGGGCCCGCTGCAGGTGGGTGTACCCGGGGATCGACGGCGCATCGGCGCCGGTTCCCGCCTCGGTGGCACGCTCGGTGAGCACCCGGGCGAGGCCGACGAGCCCGGCGGCCAGCTCGCCCATCGCCCGCCGACTCCACAGGCGAAATGCGGTGGCCACCTGATCGTTGCGGCTGCGGCCGGTGTGCAACTTTGCCCCGGCCGTGCCGGCCAACTCGGTGACGCGACGCTCGATCAGCGTGTGGATGTCCTCGTCGTCGGCGTGGGCCACCAGTTCGCCCGCCAACTCCTCCTCGAGCACGGCGTCGAGGGCATCGAGCACCGCCCGCTCCTCGTCGGCGTCGAGCAACCCACCCCGGGCCAACCCGCGGACATGTGCCTTTGATGCGGTGACGTCATCGGCGAGCAATCGTCGATCGAAGCTGATCGACTCGGTGTAGGCCATCAGCGACTCGGCCGGGCCGGAACCAAACCGTCCGTGCCACAGCGCACCCCCGCCGGCGATGCCACCCTCCGCGGTCGGACGTTCCACCGCTGCGATATCGCCCGTGGCGCCGGTGGGATGCTCTGGGTCGGTCACTGCGGTTGCCTCGTCGCCGGAATCATGATCGACACGATATCCATCCCCTCGAGCGACCGGCTCACGGAGGCCCCGGTTCACGGCGGGACCTCCGTCGCCACCGCTGGTGTGGGTCCCGTAGGTTGATGGCGTGTCTCACCAAGCCCGACCTCAAGGCAACAGAGCCGTCGCCGGCAGACTCAACGCCCCGACGCCGGGCGGCTGAGCGATGCGCTTATTGCCCCTCGGCACGGGAGCCGGCCGACCAACCCGGGACCGATACACCTCGGCCAGCCTGCTGGAGATTCCGCACCCGAACCGACCACGGGTGAGGGTGCTGGTCGACTGCGGCGAAGCAGCCCAGCATCGCCTGTTTGCCGCCAGGATCCCGCCCAACTCGATCGACGCGGTGTGTTGTACCCACCTGCACGGCGATCACGTCCTCGGCCTGCCCGGCCTGCTCGGCACGATGGGCATGGACGACCGCCGACGCCCGTTGCGCCTCATCGGCCCCACGGGCCTGTCCGACCTGATCGATGGACTGGCCGCGACCCCGGCGCTGACGATCACCATTCCCCTCGAACTCGAGGAGCACGACCCTGCGGTGTTGTCCGGCCAGGCACTGACGCACCTCACACCGATCTCCGAGGTCTCCGTGGCGATCGCGCCACTCGACCATCGGGTGCCAACAATCGGGTTCCGTTTCGAGGCGCCCGATGCTCCGGGAAGCCTCGACGTTGCGCGTCTCGAACAGCTCGGCGTAACGCATGGCCCACTGCTCGGACGCCTCCAACGCGGCGAACCGGTCAGCGCGCCGGATGGATCCACCATTTGGGCGTCCGACGTCACCGGGCCCGTCAGAGCGGGGTCATCGGTGGCATTCGCCTACGACACCCGTCCATGCGAGGGCGCCCGCGCCCTGGCCGCGGGCGTCGACCTGCTGGTCCACGAGGCAACCTTCGCCCGGACCGACGCATCACTGGCCGACAAACATGGGCATTCGACCGCACTCGACGCTGCCCACCTAGCCGAGGCGGCACACGCCAAACGCCTGCTGCTCACCCACTTTTCGTCGCGCTACGACACCATCGACGGGCTCCTTGACGAGGCCCAAGCCCGGTTTCCGGAAACCAGCGTTGCGCAGGAACTCCTCTGGGTCGACGTGATCCGACCGGGCGGCTCAACCGTTGCCGAGGGGTAGTGTCCGCCACCGTGTTGACCCCAGTGACACCCACCACCGCGTCGGCGCGCCCCCAGCCCGATCTGCCCGACCATGCGGCCGACCACATCAGTGCCGGCCTCGCCGACCTCCTGATCACCGCGTGCAGGCAGCACGGCGGCCGGGTGGCCGACTACATACCGGAGTTGGCCACCGCCGACCCAAACCGCTTCGGCATCGCGATGACCAGCGTGCTGGGTCGCAGCTATCGAGCCGGTGACCATACGGCGTTCAGCATCCAGTCGATCTCAAAGCCGTTCGTGTACGCCATGGTGCTCGATGCGCTCGGGCTTGAGGAGGTGGCGAACAACGTCGGTTTCGAACCAAGCGGCGAGCCGTTCAACGCCATCAGCCTGGAACCCGACACCGGCCGTCCGGACAACCCGATGATCAACGCCGGCGCCATCGTGATCAGCTCGATGGTGCCTGGCGCCGACGTCGAGCACCAGGGTCACAACGTGCAGGCGGTCCTGTCGGCCTTCGCAGGGCGAGACCTGCACCTCGACGATGCCGTACTGGCGTCGGAGACGGCCACCGGCGACCGAAATCGGGCACTTGCCTACCTGGCCCTGGCCGCAGGTCGTCTGGCCACCCCGGTCGACGACGCCATCGAGGTCTATTTCCGGCAATGCTCGCTTGAGGTGACCGTGGAGGATCTGGCGATCATGGGATCCACGCTCGCCCACGGCGGCATCAACCCGGTGACCGGCGACCGGGTGGTCAGCGAACCCGCGGCCCGCCACACCCTGTCGATGATGACCAGCTGCGGCATGTACGACTACTCCGGTGAGTGGATGGTGCGGGTGGGGCTGCCCGCCAAGAGCGGAGTGGGCGGCGGCATCGTGGCGATTCTGCCCGGCCAGTTCGGCATCGGCGTACACAGCGCCCCGCTGGACCAGCGCGGCAACAGCGTCCGGGGGGTCGAGGCCTTGACCGAACTGTCGGACCACTTCGGCATGCACCTCCTGCGCCACCCCAGGTCGCCGCTGTCGCCCATCGCTGAGACCAGCGACGTTGACGGGGTCCACACGGTGATCGTGCGCGGGGAACTGGACTTCGTGTCCACGGAACAGTTGGTGCACCACCTCACCGATCACTGTGCCTCCGCAACGCCGGGCACCGTTCGGGTGGACCTCTCGGCCGTCACCCGGGCCCGACCGATCACCGGTCGGCTGCTGAACGCAACCGCCGACGACCTCAGGGTGGTCGGCTGGGAGTTCCAGATGCTGGACTCTGCCTGCCTGCTCAGCCCCGCCTGAGGCCTGCCGCATACGGGCGGCCGGCCGAATATGTGAGACCGTTCGAATATGTGAGGCCGGCCGAATATGTGATGGTGGAGGGCAACATCAGTCCCAACCCGCCCAGGAATGGCCGCCTCATTGCCGAACGACCCCGCCACTGCCCACGTTCCGATCGCCTCGTTGGTGCGCTCGGAGGACACCCAGGCCCTGAGCGATCACCTGGCCACGATGGGAATGCGCGACCTCGTCGCCGAGCTGGCCCGGCTGGACGACGACGCGATGGGCGTCGCATTCAGGCTGCTCGAACGCGATCGGGCGGCCGAGGTATTCGAGGCCCTCGAGCCCACCTATCAGCAACGTCTGCTGGGCGGGCTGCGGGCCGATCGGGTGGTGCACCTGATCGAGGAACTCGACCCCGACGACCGCGTGCGCCTGCTCGACGAGGTGCCCGCCAAGGTGGCCAACCGACTTTTGGCGGCGCTGAGCCCCGAGGAACTCACGCTCACCACGACGTTGCTCGGGTACCCCGAGGAGTCGGCCGGTCGCCTGATGAGCCCGGAGTTTGTCTCGCTCCGGGCGGCGATGACCGTCGGTGAGGCGCTGGCCAAGATCCGCACCGATGGGGTCGACGCAGAAACGATCTACGCACTGCCCGTGCTCGACGACGAGCGTCACCTGATCGGCGTCACCGGGTTGCGAGCGCTGGTGGTGACCGACCGGGACAACCTGGTCGGCGACCTGATGAACACCGACGTCAAGTTCGTGTCCACCCACGCGGACCAGGAGGTGGCAGCCCGGCTGGTCAGCACCGAGGGGTTGATCGCCCTGCCGGTGGTCGACGCCGAGCAGCGTCTGGTGGGCGTGCTGACCGTCGATGACGCCATGGACGTGCTCGCGGCCGAAGAGAGCGAGGACGCGGCCCTTCAGGGAGCCCGCACCCCGGCAAAGACGCCATATCTGGCAATGTCGGTCGTGAGCATTGCCCGCACTCGCGCCCTCTGGCTGCTGGTGCTGATCGTGGCTGCCGCGTTGACCGTGAACGTCTTGCAGGTCTTCGAGGATTCGCTGGCTCAGGTGGTGGCCCTGGCGCTGTTCATTCCGCTCCTCATCGACACCGGCGGCAACTGCGGGTCCCAGGCCTCCACGTCGATGGTGCGCGCGCTGGCCGTCGCCGACGTGCGACCCGAGGACGTGCGGCGTGTCGTCTGGCGGGAGGCCCGGGTGGGGCTGATGCTCGGGTTGATGCTCGGCGCGGCGGCCTTCGTCCCGGTGGCGCTGATCTGGGAACCCAACCTGGCCCTCGTCGTCGCTGCCACGCTCGTGTCGATCTGCACCTGGGCGACGATGGCCGGCGCAGCGTTGCCCTTCGTCGCCCGACGGCTTGGCATCGACCCGGCGGTCGTCTCGGCGCCGCTGATCACCACGCTGGTCGACGCGTCGGGGCTGCTGATCTACTTCGGGTTCGCCAACCTGATCCTCAACATCTGAGGGTCGTGGCACCGCTCAAGGCGGCGGCCCGAGTCAGCCGCCGAGTTGCGATTGGAGATATCGCCCGATGCCGATGTCGCCGATTGCGTGCAACTGGGTCTCGATCCAATCGAGATGCTCCTCCTCGCCGACCACGAGGTCATCGAGCAACTCCCGGGTGCCGGGGTCGCCCTCAGTCGATGCAAGCGCCGAGCCGCGTCGGTACATCGCCACCGCAGCCTCCTCAAGCGCCTTGTCCAACTCGAACTGCTCCAGCGGGGTCTCACCCACCCTCACGCTGCCCAGGCGCTGCATGTTGGGCATGCCATCCAGCAGCAGGATGCGGTCCATCAGCTTCTCGGCGTCGCGCATCTCCTCGATCGACTCCTCGCGATACTTGCCGGCCAGGCGGTGCCAACCCCAGCTCTCACACAGCTTGGCGTGGGCGAAGTACTGGTTGATGGCGGTGAGCTCGGCGGTCAGCGCCTCGTTCAGGAACTCGATGATCTGCGGGGAACCCTTCATGCCGCCGACGCTACCCGATTGGGCTCGGTTGCAGACCCGAGTCTGACCGGCGTCGCCGATCTCGCCTGGCGGTCGGCCAGCAGAGCTTCGATCGTCGGTCGACAGCCGCCGCAACGCCCCCCGGCTCCACACTGGGCCACCACGTCATCCACCGTCACCGGGCCGTCGGTGCACAACTCGGTGATCGTTCGATCATTCAACGCCAGACAATGACAAACGACCATTGATTACCAGCTCCCCGTCTCGACAAGAGGCCCCCTCCTGGAGGTCGCCTTACCAAGCCTATAAGGGGTTCCTAACTGAGCGCAACGATCTGTTGCGCGGCAGCCGGCCTCCACCTACCTCGATGCGTTTCGGCCAGACCGGCCAGGCGCTGCTACGAACCCGGGTCGCGGGCGATGCCACGGCCTGAATCGGCGAACTCACCCAGGTGGACCAGCGCATCACCCTGGTTCACCAGCGGATTGCGGGTGATGCCGATCACCACGCCATCGGCCCGGCTCTTGACCATCGACCGGGTATGGCCATGAGCGTCTGCCACCGTCCCGATCCGTTCGCCGGCGATCACCCGATCGCCAAGGTCCACGCTGAAACGCACCAGTCCGCTTCGGCGGGCCCGCACCCAGGTTGAGGATCGGATCACCGGCGGCCGTCGGCGTGGCGGGTCGGGTGCATCGCGCAGCATCCCGAGGTGGGCCAGGGTGCGGCGCATCCCAAGCACCCCCACCTCCACCGGGTACTCGGCGTACCGCAGGGCCTCGCCGGCTTCGAGCAGCAACACGGGGATACCCCGTTTGGTGCAGGCATCGCGCAGCGAACCAGGACGCAGCCTGGAGTGCATGATCACCGGCGGCGCAAACGCCTTCGCCATGGCCAGCGTCACCGGATCGTCGGTGTTGCAGCGGATCTGCGGCAGGTTCTCGCGGTGGTTCGACCCCGTGTGCAGATCGATTCCGACGTCGCAACGAGACACGATCTCGGTCATGAAGAGGTGTGCCAGGCGGCTGGCCAGGGACCCCCTCGGTGACCCGGGAAAGGAACGGTTGAGGTCGCGACGGTCAGGTGTGTAGCGGCTCTGTGCGAGAAACCCGGGCACGTTGACCACCGGCACGGCGAGCACCGTGCCCGACAGGCGTCGCGGGTCGATGCCCCGCATCACCTGCCGGATGATCTCGACACCCACCAACTCATCGCCGTGAACCGCCGCCGACAACCAAACCGTCGGCCCGGGTCGGGCTCCGCACAGGACCACGACCGGCAACGACATCCACGACCGCGTGGGCAGACGGGCCACCGGCAACTCGATCGACGCTCGACGTCCTGGAAGCACCGTGACGCCACCCAGTTCGACGGGGTCGTTCTTTGGCACTCGTTCGCGAGGCGCCATCGTCGTCGTCCGGCTCAGCTCAGGTGCTGGAACGGCGAGGCCGCTTCGTCGCCGCCGCCGGCTGATTCTTTTCAACGTAGGCGATGATCTTGCCCGCCACGTCGATGTTGGTCGCCTGCTCGATGCCCTCCAGGCCGGGCGACGAGTTCACCTCCATCACCACCGGCCCGTGGTTGGACCGAAGCAGGTCCACCCCGGCCACCGCCAAGCCGGTGATCTTGGCCGCCCGTGACGCCGTCGAGCGCTCCTCGGGGGTTAGCTTGATCACTTCGGCCGATCCGCCACGGTGCAGGTTGGAGCGAAACTCCCCTGGCGGACCCTGTCTGCGCATGGATGCCACCACACGGCCGCCCACCACCAGCGCCCGGATATCGGCACCCTTGGCCTCCTTGATGAACTCCTGCACCAGAATATTCGCGTCCAACTGCCGGAACGCACCGATCACAGATTCGGCGGCCTTCTTGGTCTCGGCCAGCACCACGCCCATGCCTTGAGTGCCCTCGAGCAACTTCACCACCACCGGAGCGCCGCCCACCGTCTCCAAGAGCCCTTCGATGTCCTTGGTCGAGTGGGCGAAGCCGGTGACCGGCAGGCCGATACCGCCCTGGCTGAGCAGCTGCAGGGATCGCAGTTTGTCACGGCTGCGGCTGATCGCCTGGCTGCCATTGACCGAGAACACCTTCATCATCTCGAACTGCCGCACGACCGCGGTGCCATAAAAGGTGTGGCTGGCACCGATGCGGGGCACGACGGCGTCGAAGCCCTCCAGCTCGCTCCCCTGATAGATGATCTGAGGTCGGTGGGCCGTGATGTTCATGTAGCAACGGAGGTAATCGACGACCCTGGCGTCGTGACCTCGCTCGGCGGCTGCTTCCTTCAATCGATTCGTCGAGTACAGGTTGGAATTGCGGGACAGGATGGCGATCTTCATGTGCGGCCTTGAAAGCGTCGAAGGGCAAAGCGAGCGGTGGCTGAGAGCCCGGCGCACCCTATCGGCTTCGATGGCGTGAACTGCCCGCAGACCCCGCGGGGCACGCCCCCCATTCCGACGGCCACCGACCCTGGTCGACCTGTCGGGAACCACACAGGCCACCACTAGTCTGGCGGCCATGTCGCTTCCCTCCAACGAACCCGAGACGAACACCACCACGCCCCCGCGTCCCGACTCGCAGTCTGCCGCCAAGGTGCTGACCGAGCTCCCGTGTGACGAGCGGGTGGGCATCGCGTTCTCCGGCGGCCTCGACACTTCGGCGGCGGTCGCATGGATGCGCAAACGGGGCGCCATCCCGTGTGCCTACACAGCCGATATCGGTCAGCCCGACGAGCCCGACCTCGGCTCGGTGCCCGTCAGAGCCAAGGAGTACGGCGCCGAGCTGGCCCGGTTGGTTGACTGCAAGGCCGAACTGGTGCGCGAAGGCCTCATCGCGCTCCAGTGCGGGGCGTTTCACATCAAGACCGCCGGACGCACCTACTTCAACTCCACCCCGCTCGGCCGGGCGGTCACCGGAACGCTGTTGGTGCGGGCGATGGCCGACGACGGCGTCGACATCTGGGGAGACGGCTCCACCTACAAGGGCAACGACATCGAGCGCTTCTATCGCTACGGACTGCTGGTCAACCCCAACCTTCGCATTTACAAACCATGGCTCGACCCCACCTTCGTCGACGAGCTCGGCGGCCGTCAGGGCATGAGCGAGTTCCTCCAGGCAAACAACCTGCCCTATCGCGACCCGACCGAGAAGGCGTACTCAACCGACGCCAACATCTGGGGCGCCACCCATGAGGCGAAGGCGCTCGAAGACCTTGGCACCTCGATGGAGCTCGTCACCCCGATCATGGGTGTGGCCCACTGGGACCCCGAGGTGGAGATCGCCACCGAGGAGGTGACCATCGGGTTCACCGAGGGCTGGCCCACCACCCTCAACGGCACTGCGTTCGACTCCCAGGTCGACCTGGTGCTGGAAGCCAACGCCATCGGAGGCCGCCACGGGCTGGGCATGTCCGACCAGATCGAGAACCGGATCATCGAGGCCAAGTCTCGGGGAATCTACGAGGGGCCCGGCATGGCGCTGCTGCAGATCGCCTACGAACGACTCCTGTCCGCCGTCCACAACGAGAACACGCTGGAGAACTACGCCACGATGGGCCGCCGTCTGGGGCGCCTGCTGTACGAGGGCCGCTGGTTCGACCCCCAGTGTTTGATGCTCCGTGAGCCGCTGATGCGTTGGGTGGGCTCGACGATCACCGGCGAGGTCACCATCAAACTGCGACGCGGCGACGACTACACGATTCTCAACACGGTCGGCGAGAACTTCACCTACGCCGAGGAGCGCCTGTCGATGGAGCGTGTTGAGGACTCGGCCTTCGGGCCGCTCGACCGCATTGGGCAGCTGACGATGCGCAACCTCGACATCACCGACACCAGGGACAAGCTGGACATCTACCGCAAGATCGGCACGCTCACGCAGGGCGACATCACCCCCGCCCTCGACCGAGGCGAGTAGGACGGTTCAGGTGTCGGCCACCACCGAGGGCGCGTCGGCAAGAAAGCTGCGCCCCGGGTGCACCAGAAAGCGCTGCCGGAGAGCGGTGCGCCCCAACAACAGCGGGTAGCCCATCGTCCCCCGTTCGGCCAGGGTCACCTCGGCCCTCCAGCGGTGTCCGCCCAGCTCGATCTTGGTGCGGATAACCGGGCGAAGCTCCTCGGCCCCATTGGATGACCGGATCACCCGATCCCCAACCCACAACGCACGAGCCGGACCCTCGGGTACCACCAATGGAACCGAAGTGGAGGTGACCCCGGCCGGCCGTTGCCCGGCTGCGGCGTCGGCCGCCGGCGGCTTCCGAGCCGCCTCGGGCGGGTCGGCTCCGGCGTCCTCCTCGGGGGCAAGCAACTCGAAACTCAACCAGATACGGCCCCTGCGATCGGCGGAGCGGTTGAGCACTCGGGCGTGCAGCGCAGAGGTGCGCGCGCCCGTATCCAGCTTGGCCACCAGACCCCTCACCTTCAAACCGGGCAGGTTGATGTGCTCGCGCCAGCCGGCGATCCAGGCATCCCGCACCGAGCCGTTTGGCCGGATCAACCGCAGCTCGGACTCCGGCACCACGTCGGTACCTGTTTGGATTCCCGACCCGCTGGGAGGGTCGTTCACCGTCGCCCCGTCGGGGCGATGAACCCGGTTGGGTTCACGGTTGGGCCGGGTCGGGATCCACCACCCTCCAGCCCGGCGAGTTCGGCGATCGACCCGGCCACTGCGGCGCCGCCCGGATCCTCGGCTGCGATCACCAGCAGCGTGTCGTCGCCCGCCACCGTTCCCAGCACGCCGGCGAGGCCCGAGCGGTCCAAGGCGGATCCCACCACATGGGCACAACCGGGCGGGGTGGCCAGCACCACCAGTTCCCCGCTGCGGGCCACCTCCACCACCCACTCACCCAGCACGCGTCGCAGGTGATCGACTGGAGCCAGCTGATCTCGGGGCAGTTCGGGGATCACGTAGGCCGCATCGCCACCTGGAATCCGCACCTTGACCGCACCCAGCTCGTCCAGGTCGCGACTGACCGTGGACGGATTGACGTCGATGCCGTCCCCGGTCAACAGCTCGGCCAGGTGCGCCTGACTGGTCACGCGCACGTCGCTCAGGAGCAACGCAATGCGATGCTGCCGCTGATGCTTCGACAACGCCTTGGGCTCACCCACCGGACCGCCCCGCCAGGTTCAGGGACAGGTCTCCGTTGCCCGAGGTTGAGGTTCGTGATCCGTCCGTTCGCTCGACCAACCACCAGATCAGCCCCCGAGCGGCGTGCATGCGGTTCTCGGCCTGGTCAAACACCCGACTGCGGGGCCCGTCGAGCGCCGCATCGGTCACCTCCTCGCCACGGTGGGCCGGCAGACAATGCAACAGGATGGCATCGGGGTGGGCCGCGTCGAGCAACGCCTCGGTCACCTGAAATTGAGCAAATGCCACGCGACGACGTTGCGCCTCGTCCTCCTGGCCCATCGACGTCCAGGTGTCGGTGTAGATGGCGTGCGCCCCGGCCACCGCCTCGACCGGACGGTTCACCACGGTGACGTTGGCGCCCGCACCGACGGCCCGAGCCAACTCCTCATCATCAAACCGATAGCCGTCCGGCCCACACATCCGCACGGAGTAGCCCGCCAACGCCGAGCCCTCAATCAACGATCGCGCCACGTTGTTGGCATCGCCCACCCAAGCCACCTCCAGGCCTTCCAACGTGTTGAACTCGGCCTGGAGGGTCAGCAGGTCGGCCAGGATCTGAATGGGGTGTCCGTCGTCGGTCAGCAGGTTCACCACCGGCACCTGCGACCATTCGGCCAGATCGGTCAGCGTCTTGTGTGCGAACGTGCGGGCACCCAGCACGGCGAAGTAGCGCGACAACACCCGGGCCACATCACGGATCGCCTCGCGCTCACCCAGGCCGATCTCATCGGGCCGAATCGTCACCGGATGCCCTCCGAGTTGCACCACCGCCATTTCGGTGGAGTTGCGGGTGCGGGCCGACGGCTTCTCAAAGATCAGTCCTGCACCCCGTCCCTTCAAGAGCTCCGCCGGCGGATTGGGGTCGGCCGAACGAGCGAGCACATCGGCCAGGTCGGCCACCGTCAGGTCGGTCAACGACAAGAAGTGAGCCACTGCGCCATTGACGGGCGTTGCATCGGTCATGTGTGGATCCAATCGATCGAGTCCGGGAAGGCTGGGATCTGGAAGGTCGGGGGCAAGGTTCCGGCGTCCATCAGTCGACCTCAGCCCGATTGGCCGCAAGCGTGACCCCGATGCGCCGGGTGGCCTCGGCGACCTCGTCGTCGCTGATCAACAGGCTGGGCGCCAACCGGAGTGCCGTTGGCGTCACGGCATTGACGATCACCCCGGCGCTCAACAGGTCGCCCGCAACCTTCGGGGCGTCAAGACCATCCAGTTCAACCGCCAACAGCAGCCCGGCACCGCGAACCGAGGAAACCCCTCGCAGTTCCTCCAAGGCCCCGCGCAGCAAGGCACCGGCGTGCCGGGCCTTCCCGGGAACGTCCTCGTCCTCCATCACCTCCAGGGTGGCCCGGGCGGCAGCCGTGCACAGGGGGTTGCCACCAAAGGTCGTGGCATGGTCGCCCGGCTGGAACGCCGCCGCCACCTCCGCCTTGGCCCAGCATGCGGAGATGGGCACCCCGTTGCCCAGCGCCTTGGCCATGGTCACCACGTCCGGGGCCACATCAGCATGCTGGAAACCGAACCACTCGCCGGTGCGACCCAGGCCGGTCTGCACTTCATCGAGGATCATCAGCAGGTTGCGCTCATCGCACAGCCGACGGATTCCCGCCAGGTATTCGGGGTCGGCCGGGTGCACACCGCCCTCGCCCTGGATGGGCTCAATGATCACGGCGGACACGGTCTCGTCGATCGCGGACTCAAGGTGTGCAAGGTCGGCCCACGCCACATGCCGATAGCCATCGGGCATCGGGGCAAACGGCTCGTGCTTGGCCGGCTGCCCGGTGGCGGCCAGGGTGGCCATCGTCCGACCGTGAAACGACCCATACGTGCTGACCACCACATGACGACCGTGACCGGCCCACTTTCGGGCCAGCTTCATGGCGCACTCGTTGGCCTCAGCCCCACTGTTGGCAAAGAACACCTGCCCGCCGCCACCCAGCAGCCGGTCCAGCGTTTGGGCCACCGGCCCGGCGTGCTCGGTGGCATACAGGTTTGAGGTGTGCACCAACCGCTGGGCCTGCCGCGACACGGCCTCGGCCACCGCCGGGTGCGAGTGTCCCAGCGAGGTGACCGCCAGACCGGACAACAGGTCGAGGTAACGCTTGCCCTCACGGTCGGTCAGCCAACAACCGGATCCCTCGACGAACATGATGGACGGAGGGCCGTACGTGGGCATGATCGGGCAGTGCTCCATGCCGGCGGGCGCGCCCATGGCGGCGGCATGAGGCTGGTGCAGGTGTGGATTGGCGGCGTTCGCGCTTTGCATATCGGGCTCCAGTTCAGGTGCGCGTGAGCATGGTGCCCACGCCGGCGTCGGTCAGCAGCTCCAGGAGCAACACGTGCGGCTGGCGCCCGTCCACCAGGTGCACGCTGCCCACCCCGGCGTCGAGCGCCCGGAGGCAGCCCTCGATCTTGGGCACCATGCCCCCACCGATGGTGCCGTCACCGATCAGTGCCCTCGCCCGACCGGCGGTCAGGGTGGCGAGCAGGCTGTTGGGGTCGTCCTGGTCGGTGAGCACGCCCGGCACGTCGGTGAGGAAGATCAGCTTCTCGGCCCGCAGCGCCTCGGCCACCGCGGCGGCCACGTCGTCGGCGTTCACGTTGTAGCTCTGGCCTCCGGCGGTGCCGATGGTGGAGATCACAGGCACCAGTTGCTCGTCCAGCAGCCGTTTGATCAGCTCGGGCTTCACGTTGGTGACCTGGCCGACGAACCCCAGTTCCTCAGCCGCCGGCGTCAGCTCAAGCAGCTGTGCGGCCGAGCCCGAGAGCCCGACCGCCACCGGATGGTGGGCGTTGATCGAGGCAACCAGCTCATGGTTCACCTTGCCGACCAACACCATCGACGCCACCTCCAGCGTCTCAGCGGTGGTCACCCGACGCCCGCCGACAAAGCTGGAGGTGAGCCCCAGGCGGTCAAGCCATGCGCCGATCTGCGGTCCGCCACCATGCACCACCACCGGTCGGAGCCCAACCTGATGCATCAACACGATGTCTCGTGCGAACTCGTTCGCCAGCGCAGCGTCCACCATGGCGTTGCCGCCGAACTTCACCACCACCGTGGCGCCCCGAAACTGTTGGATGTACGGCAAGGCCTGCAACAGCACGTCAACGTCACGCCGAAAACCGCCCAACGCGTCGCTCGACCCCTCGTCATCGTTGAGGGCGGTTTCACCGACGGGTGACGGATCGCCGCCATGTTGCCGGGGATCCGTGGCCATGGGCTCGGTCATCACGTGACACTACCCAGAGCCAGTAGTTCATGCAACGCATTGCACAAACTTGTAACGCTGGTACCCTGCCCTCCTATGACGACCAGCTCTTCCGAAACCCCGGGCACGACGCACGGGTCCGAGGCTCCACATCGGGGCACCGGGCCGGCCGGCGCAACCGACCGGACCGTCCGCGTGGGCATCGTGGGGGCGTCCGGGTACACCGGCGCCGAATTGATGCGCCTGCTGGCCGGTCATCCCAACCTGGAGATCGCCTTCGCCACCGGCGCATCCCAGGCGGGAACGCCGGTGGGCGAGCTGTATCCGTCGCTGGCCGCCGCCTACGCCAACGTGGCATTCGTGCCCTACGAGCCCGGCCTGGCCGACGACGTCGAGTTGGTGTTCTGCGGTCTCCCCCACGGATCGTCGATGGAACTCATGGCCGAGCTGTTGCCCCGGGCGGGCAAGGTCGTTGACCTCGGCGCAGACTTTCGACTGCCCAGCGCCGCCGGCTATCAACAGTGGTACGGCGACGTGCACACCGCCCCCGAACTGCTCGATCAGGCGGTCTTCGGGCTGACCGAGCTGTGTCGTGACCGGGTGTCGGAGGCGTCGCTCGTGGCCAATCCCGGCTGTTATCCGACCGGCCCCTCGCTGGGGCTGGTGCCGTTCACGAGCGCCGGTCTGGTGGAGCTGACCGGCATCATCGTCGATGCGGCCTCCGGCGTGTCGGGTGCCGGTCGTCCTCCAAAGCCCAACACCACGTTCTGCACTGTCGACGAGAATTTCACCGCCTACGGCCTGCTCGACCATCGCCACACCGCCGAGATGGAGTTGACCACCGGCGCCCAGGTGCTGTTCACCCCGCACCTCGCACCGATGAACCGAGGCATCCTGGCCACCAGCTATGCGCGGCCCACCGACGACCTCACCACCGCCAAGGCGCTTGACCTGCTGCACGAAACCTACGCTGACGAGCCGTTCGTCGTGGTCTCCGAGGCCGGCCCCTCGACCAAGGCCACCCTTGGTGCCAACACGGTGCACCTCACCGCCCGGGTCGACCCCCGGACCGGCTGGTTGGTGGTGATCTCGGCGCTCGACAACCTGGTGAAGGGAGCATCCGGCCAGGCCATCCAGAACGCCAACCTGATGCTTGGGCTTCGCGAAGTCGCCGGACTCCCCACCGTCGGCCTCATGCCCTGACCGGACGGTTCGTCCGGGCTGAGGTCGAATACCGGGCTCCGCTGTAACCTGCCGGCCATGACGACGACCGAACCACACACTGCCGGCACGACGACCCCAAAGGGCCCGACGCCCACCACAGGCGCCCGTCAGGGTTCGGCACCCGAGCGGCCCGAGCTGAATCGTCTGGCCCGACGCGTGGATCTGCTGGACGACGATCGACCCCAGCACACCGTGATGTCACCGATCGACGGTTCGGCGTTGGGCCTGATGCCGATCGGCACCGTCGACGACGTGACCGCGGCGCTCGCCGGCGCCCGCCGCGCCCAGCGCATGTGGGCCGAGACCTCCACCAAGGAGCGCGCAGCGATTCTGGCCGACTATGCCGACCTGGTGTTGGACCATCGCGAAGAGCTGTGTGACCTGATCCAGCTCGAGAACGGCAAGAGCCGAGCCTGGGCGTTCGAGGAGGTGGCCGACACCACCATCACCGCCCGCTATTACGCCAAAAAGGGCCCCAGGCTGCTGGCCGAGACGAAGCGGGCCAGTGCCTTCCCCGGGCTGATCACCACGATCGAGCGCCGGGTGCCCAAGGGCGTCGTCGGCATCATCTCGCCTTGGAACTACCCGCTGTCGCTGGCCGTGGGCGATGCCATCGCTGCGTTGATGGCGGGCAACGGCGTGGTGATCAAGCCCGACAGCCAGACCCCCTACACCGCGCTGCGTGCCGTGGAACTGCTGGAGCAGGCCGGCCTACCCAAGGGCCTGATGCGCGTGGTCACCGGGCAGGGTCGTGTGGTGGGCACCGCCATCATCGAAGGGGCCGACTACGTGATGTTCACCGGATCGAGCGAGACCGGCGCCAAGATCGCCCAGCAGTCCGCCGCCCGTTTGGTGGACTTCTCGGCCGAGCTTGGCGGCAAAAACGCCATGGTCATCACCGACGACATCGACATCGAGCGGGCCGCCAGGTTGGCCACGATCGCCTGCTTCGCCAACTCAGGCCAGCTCTGCATCTCGATCGAACGCATCTACGTCCTGCAGGAGGTGGCGGCCCGGTTCATGGACGCCTTTGCCGAGGCCACCGCTGCGCTTCGCCTGGGCGCCGAGGTGGGCTACGGGCCCGAGATGGGGCCGCTGGCTTCACAGGACCAACTGGACAAGATGCGCGAACACGTGACCGACGCCGTCGCCAAGGGCGCCCGGGTACTCAGCGGCGGCAACGCCCGACCCGATCTGGCGCCCTGGTTTCACGAGCCGACCATCCTCGTCGACGTGCCGGAGAACGCCGACGTGTACCGGGGGGAGACCTTCGGCCCGCTGGTGTCGATCTATCCGGTGGCCAACGTCGACGAGGCCGTCGCCGCCGCCAACGACACCGAGTACGGGCTCAACGCCAGCGTCCTGTGCAACAACGCCTCACGCGGTCGGGCCATCGCGCGCCGTCTGCAGGCCGGCACCGTCAACGTCAACGACGGCTACGCGGCGGCATGGTCCAGCCTTGACGCACCGATGGGCGGTGTTGGGGTGTCCGGCGTTGGGCGGCGCCACGGCGCGGTCGGGCTGCTGAAGTACACCGAGTCTCAGAACATCTCCACCCGCTCACACCTGCTTGATCTGGTGCAGCGCCCCAGCCACCCAAAGGAGTACGCCGAGCGGCTCAGCGCCGCGTTGCGACTTCAGAAATATCTGCCGTTCTGATGGCCGACGCGCAATGAACGCCGTCGTCGTGACCACGTTCATCTACCTGGTGATCGCGTTCGCCCTGGTGATCGCCGTGATCCCCCAGTGGCAGCGGTCCGGCAAGGAGTACCTGACGCACGTGTTCAGCACGGAGGAACGCGCCGAAGCGGTCAACCGTCTGCTGGTCACCGGGCTCTCGCTGATCACGATGTCACTTGCCTTGTTCCTGATGGGGATCGGGTCGGCTGACACCTCCGAAGAGGCCGTCATGTCGTTGTTCATCCGATTGGCGGGCCTGCTGGCACTCGTCGGAGCGGCCTTCTTCGTCAACCTCGGTGCCTACTGGTACCTCGGCCGTCGCATCGCCGAGGAGCGAGCGGACACCGACGGTCCGGCCGTCGACGAACCGGTCGGGCACGGTCCAACCGCGGTGGCCCCGATCGTCCCGAACAAGGAGGCGTGAGCATGGGTTCGCTGGTGATCTCGGCCGTGGTCTACCTGGGGGTGGCCATTGCGCTGCTGGCCGCACTGGGCCCTTTGATGCGAGAGAGCGGTCAGACCTATCTTGAGGACGTTTTCCCGGATCCTGACCAGGCCAGGTCGGTCAACCAGATGATGCTGGTGGGCTCGGCCCTGTTCACCTTGGCCTTGGCCATGTTGATGGTGGGCATCGGCATACCGTCAGGCGGCGAGGCGGCCATTCGGGTACTGATCAGCCGGGTGGCTCTGCTGCTGCTCATCGTCGGCGTGACCCACCTGATCAACCTGGTTGTCTTTGGTGCGATCCGTCGCCGCAATCACGGCAAGGCCTGAGCCCTCGGCATCCGCACCGACCGCTGCTTGTGGGCGGTCCGTGTCAGGCGTGGGCGTGGCCCCGAATCAGGAGCGGAGCACGGCACCGAGGGATTCGGCCGCCGAAAGCAGCGCTGCCCTCGCAACGGTCACCTCGTCATCGCCGAGGGTGTGATCCTGCGCCCGCAGCACCACCGAAAAGGCCAGCGACTTCTTGGATTCGCCGATCGACCCACCCCGAAACTCGTCGAACAGGCTGAGGCGTTCCAGCAGGTCGCCGCCGGCCACGGCCAAGGCCCGGCGCAGGACCGCTGCCGGGACCTCGGCATCGACGACGAAGGCAAGGTCCATCACCGCCGCCGGGAAGTGGCTGACGGGTTGGGCCTGGGCGGGAGGATGGGGCAGCGCCAGCAGCACGCCAAGATCGAGACGCACCCAGGCGACGCGCTCGTGCACCTCGGAGGCGCCCAGCACGCCCGGGTCCACCTCCCCGACATCACCAACCGGCACGCCGGCCAGGCTGACGATTGCGGATCGGGTCGGGTGCAGTCCGCCCGGTAGAGCGTCAGGCGCCTGATCCAGCTCGGGGGCGGCGAATCCCAGCGTGTCCAACAGCACGCCGAGGAGCTGGACCGCCTGCGGCGCCGCGGCGCCGCCGAGCGCGACGGCCAGGTCGGTCCGCTCCCCCGCCAGCACGGTGTCGGCCGCAAACGGGTCGGCGACGATCTCCCGGCCAGGGAACACCCTGCCGATTTCGTAGATCGACAGCCCCACCGAGCGGGTGCGCGCGTTGGCGGCCAGCGTGTCAACCAGGCCCGGCAGCAACGACGGCCGGAGGACCGACTGGTCGGCGACCAACGGGTTGAGCACGCCCGGCGCGCCAACATCGTCCAAGTTGCAACGCCTGAGCGCATCGGCCGACAGGAACGGCAGTGGCGACACCTCGGTGAGGCCCCGACCCTCCAGGGTGCGGCGCAGCAGGCGGGTATCGGCCTGCGCCGGGGTGAGCGCTCCGATGAACGGGGAGGTGACGGTGACGTTCGGGAAGGTGTTGTAGCCCTCGAGGCGGGCCACCTCCTCGATGAGGTTGATCTCCTCGGTCACATCGGTGCGCCATGAGGGCACGGTGACCTGCAGGCTCTCAGGCTCTCCGGCGCCCTGATCAACCTGGAACCGGTCGACCTCGAAGCCGATCGAGCGCAGGTGCCCGGCACTGCGCTCGGCGGTCAGCGAACCGCCGGTGATGCGGTTCACCTGGGCGGTCCGCAGCGAAATGACCGGCGGCGTCGTATCAGCCCCGCGCTCGTCGATGACACCCGGATGCAACCGGGCACCGGTGATCTCCACCAGCAGCTGAGCGGCCCGGCGGGCGGCCAACGGCGGCAACTCCACGTCGGCGCCTCGTCGAAATCGGGTCCCGGCCTCGGAGTGCAAATTGAGCCGGTCGGTGGTCACCTGCACGCGCTCGGGGCGCCACCAGGCCTGCTCCAACAACACGCTGGTGGTCGTCTCGGAGATCTCGGTTGAGGCGCCGCCCATCACCCCGGCGATGCCCACGGCGGCACCGTCGCCGTCGGAGATCACGCCGTCCCCTGCGCTCAGCGTGCGGGTGACGTCGTCGAGGGTCACGATCGTCTCGCCGTCGACGGCGTCGCGCACCACCAGCGCACCCCCCGGCAACCTGGCCAGGTCATACGTGTGGCTTGGCTGCCCCAGCTCCAACATCACGTAGTTGGACACGTCGACCACGGCAGAAATGGGCCGCATACCGGCCGCGGTCAGGCGCTGAGCCATCCACCGGGGCGAAGTGGCGGTCGGATCGATGCCCGACAACACGCGAGCCACGAACCGGCCGCACAGCTCGGTGTCCTCGATGCGGACCGACGCCAGGTCGGTGGCGTCGGTGCCCGACGTTTGTACCTGCGGGTCCGGTAGCGAAAACGGCACTCCGAAATACGCAGCCAGGTCGCGGGCCACCCCGGCCATCGACAGCGCGTCAGGACGGTTGGCCTCCACCTCCAACTCGATCACCGTGTCGGCGACCACACCCAAGGCCTCGCCCACCGGTGCGCCGAGAGGCAGGTCGGCAGGGAGGTGCAGAATGCCCGCGTGGTCGTCGCCCAGGCCCAGCTCCTTGGCCGAGCACAGCATGCCGTTGGACCACTCCCCACGCATCTTGCGTCGAGCGATCTCCATGCCGTCGGGCATCACCGTGTCGAGCGTGGCCAGCGGAACCAGGATGCCCACCTCAAGGTTGGAGGCACCGCAGGCGATCTGCAACGCCTCGCCGTCGCCGGCGTCGACGTCGACCAGCCGGATCCGGTCCGCATCGGGGTGGGCCCGAACCTCGAGCACCTTGCCCACCACGATGCCGGCGAGGTTGGATCCAACCGTTTCGATCGATTCAACCGACAGCCCCAGGTTGCCGCAGGCCTCGGCGATACGCGCCGGGTCGTCGGGCAACTCGGCGAACTCGGACATCCAGGACAGGACGACTCTCAAAGGAAACTCCGTAACTGGTTAGAACTGCGACAGGAAGCGCACGTCATTGGCGACAAACTCCCGGATATCGCTGACGTCATGGCGCATCTTGGCCAGGCGATCGATACCGAATCCGAACGCAAAACCCGACCATTCCTCGGGGTCGATACCGCCGTTGCGTAGCACGGTGGGATGCACCATGCCGCAGCCGGCGATTTCCAGCCACTCCCCGCCCGGCACCCGCATGTCCACCTCGGCGGACGGTTCGGTAAAGGGGAAATAGCTCGGCCGGAACCGGGTCTCGAACTCCGACCCGAAATACGCGCGAATGAAGGTGTCGATCGTCCCCTCAAGATGGCCCAGCGTGATCTGGCGGTCGATGACCAGCCCCTCCAGCTGGTGCAGCGCTGCCAGGTGGGTGGCGTCGGTACGCTCGTTTCGGTAGACCCGCCCGGGCATGACCGCATAGATCGGCGGACCCCCACGATGCGCTGTGACCGCCCGCATGTGGCGGATCTGCACCGGCGACGTATGGGTGCGCAGCACGTACTCGCCGGGTTCGCCCACGTCGAGGTGAAAGGTGTCGTGCATACCCCGGGCCGGGTGATGGGCAGGAATGTTGAGCGCGCCGAAGTTGAACCAATCGGTCTCGAGGTTGGGGCCCTCGACCACCTCGAAACCAAGGCCGACGAAGATGTCCTCAAGACGTTCCCGGGTGGCGGTCACCGGGTGGACGTGGCCGCGCTCGACCGGTTCGACATAACGGGTGAGGTCCAGCGCCTCGGCATCCAGGGTCGCCCGCAGCTCGGCATCGGCCAGCTCCGCCCGGCGGGCCTCGATGGCGTCGCCCAAGGCCTCGCGGGTGGCGTTGAATGCGGCCCCCGCCTCCTTGCGTTGATCCGGCTCCATCGAACCCAGCGAACGACGGGCCAGCGACAGTTCGCTCTTCTTGCCCAGGAGGGTCGTTTCCAACACTGCAAGGTCGGCGAGCGTCTCGGCGGCGGCCACCACCTGCCGCCCGGTGTCGGCAATGCGTGTCGCAGCGTCCTGCGAGGCCTCGTCGGTCATCGCACCATCATCGCGGCTGCGCGGACTGAGGCCGAATCCGTGCTCAGGTTCGGGGCGGGCGCACCTCGACGAACCCGGCCGCCGGGAAGTGCATCGCGTCGCCATCGTTGACGTGGCGGTCTCCAAGCCACGTGCGCACCGCCTCGCGCATGGACGCTGAGTATCTCAGTCGCCGGCGCGGGCCTGGCGAGCGGCCTCGAAGGCCACCACCGCGGCGGCAGTGGCCACGTTGAGGGACTCGACCCCACCCGCCATCGGGATCGACACGCGGTCGGGGAACTCGGCCAGGACCGCCGGGTCCACTCCCTGACCCTCCGAGCCCATCACCAGCGCGGTGGGACTCATCCAGCCGATCTCATCGTGGGCGGGCCCACCGGGAGCGGCCAACACCACCGTCACGCCGTCGTCCCTGAGACGGCAAAGGGTGTCGAGCAGGTCGTCGGTCTCCACCACTGGAAAGCGAAGAGCCCAGCCGGTGGAGGCCCGCAAGGCCTTGGGGGCCCAAGGGTCCGCCGAGCCTCGGTCGCACACCAGTGCGGGGCTGCCGGCTGCCGCAGCAACGCGGACGAGTGCGCCCAGGTTGCCCGGGTCCTGCACCCCGGCCGCCACCAACGTTGGCGCCCCACCGGAGGTGGCACCGGCCAACGCTGCGAGATCGTGTTGGGGGCGGGGAACCAGCGCCGCCACACCCTGCGGGGTGGTCGAGTCGAGCACCTTGTCCAGTACGCCCCGACCGACCGCCTCCAGAGGAATACCGGCCCGGTCCGCAGCCACGATCACGTCGGCTATCGACTCGGTCGAAGCGGAGGCAACGTCGTAGAGCACCCGTTGCACCGGCGAGCCCACCTTGATCAGTTCGCCGAGCACCTTGGGGCCCTCCACCACGGCCACACCCGCATCAAGACGCGAACTACGACGCCCCACGAGGCGCCGCAGTTCGATGATGTGTGGGTGTTTGGCCCCGATGGTCCGCACTTCGGCGGCCCGTTGGGGATCGACGTGAGACCGCTTCAGGACGCAGCCTGGTGGGTGGCCACATCAGCGTTCCGAGCAACCTCCACCAGTGCGGCGAAGGCTGCCGGTTCGTGCACTGCAAGGTCGGCGAGCACCTTGCGGTCCACCTCGACCTCGGCGGCCTTCAAACCGGCGATGAAACGCGAGTAGCTCATGCCCTCGGCGCGGCACCCGGCGTTGATGCGCTGGATCCACAGCTTGCGGAACTCACCCTTGCGGGCCCGGCGGTCACGGTAGGCGTACTGCCCGGCGTGCATGACCGATTCATTTGCGGCCTTGAAGGTGCGACTGCGGTTGCCGTAGTGGCCCTTGGCCCGCTCCATTACTGTGCGGCGCTTCTTGCGGGCGTGGACGGCTCTCTTGACACGTGCCATGTCGGGGCTCCTTTACTCTCGAACGAATGTGGGGGATTCAGTGGGGACGGTGCCCCATTTCAGAAACTGCTCAGCGCTTACCCAGCAGGCGAAGTGCCTTGTCTTTATCGCCACCGGTGACTTCGGCCTCCCTGCCCAGCCGACGCTTGCGAGCGGCCGACTTCTTGGACAGCAGGTGGTTCTTGCCCCGGTGCCGGCGCATGACCTTGCCCGACCCGGTGACCTTGAACCTGGCCTTGGCACCGCGGTGCGTCTTCATCTTCGGCATGGCGATTGCTCCTTCCGGCGCTGGGCCGGGTCGTCGCCCGCCATCTCGGCGGGCGGCATCTCTTCGTGGGTGGATGGTGCTGGTCGGTTGATACCGGTTGACCAGCTACTCGATGGCAGCGGCGACGGTCTCGCTTGAGTCAGCCTCGACCGGTTCGACCTCGACCAACTCGGTCTCGGACGAGGTATCGGCCTCGACGGGCGTCGGGGCCGGTGTCGCCACCTCGGCCTCTGCCGCCGCCTGAGCAGCAGCTTCGGCCTCGGCCTTCTTCAGTTCGGCGGCATAGGCCGCCTGCGCCTTCTTGTCCGGGCCAAGCACCATGGTCATGTTGCGACCGTCCTGGCGAGCCGGGTTCTCGACCCGGGCCAGGTTCTTCACCTGCTCGGCGATGCGGTCCAGAATCTTCCTGCCCAGTTCGGGGTGCTGCATCTCTCGACCACGGAACATGATCGTGACCTTGACCTTGTGCCCCTCTTCGAGGAACTCGGTCACCTTGCGGGTCTTGGTGTCGAAGTCGCCCACCCCGATCTTGGGGCGGTACTTCATCTCCTTGACCACGATGTTGGTCGACTTTTTGCGGGATTCCTTGACCCGCTGCTGCTCCTCGTACTTGAACTTGCGGTAGTCCATGATGCGGACAACCGGTGGCTTGGCCTTGTCGGCCACCTCCACCAGGTCCAGATCCCGGTCTCGTGCAAGGTTCAAGGCCTCGGGCAAGGGGCGGATTCCGAGTTGCTCGCCGTCCTGATCGATGACCCGCACTTCGCGGGCTCGAATCCGGTCGTTGATCCGTGGTTCGTCGGCTGGCGGTGCTATGACCGATCACTCCTCAGCAATGCACGTCCTTTCGAAACGGCAGCAGTGCTTGGCACTGCGGGTATGGGATGCGGCCACCGAAGCAGCCGGTTCTCACTCCACCAACGTGGAGCCACTCCCGATCCAAAGCGTTGCTCAGAGCCGGGCGCGTCTTCAAGAAACCGCACCTCCGGGCTCGACAAGGTCAAACGCCGACGGATTGACCCGGGCAGCTCAAGCGCTTCCCAGGTGGGGGCACGCCCCGCTTCCTGTTGTAAGAGCGGCCACCCTACCAGTACCCGGACATCAGCCACCACCTGCCGGGCATTGCCACCATCTCACCCACCGGCCCTCGCACCCGCCAACTGGCCCCCACCCTGCTCGGTCTGACTCCGGACGGGCACGCGGCGTACCCTCGCGCCCCACGGTCACGGCGCCGCGGCGCCGTCGATGTTCCATTCGGCAACCTCCCTGGAGACACCACCATGCCCACCCTTTGGACCCCGGACGGCGAACGCAACGTCGAGCGCGAGAGCCCCACACCCCCGACCGAACCCGTTGGGGCACCGACGGAGGCCTCAAAGGCGCCCGCCGGGGCGTCGGGAGCCGCCGACGGCTCACCGCTTTCCGCCTCCGAGTTGAAGGCTCAGGCCGAGCAGCTGGGCATCGACCTCGACTCGCTCAGCCCGGAGGAGCGGGCCCAGGCCGAGGCCGCCGTCGCCGAGATGGCCGAGACCCGCGCCCGGCTGGCCGAGACCCCTGCATCCGAGGTGATCGCCAACCACCTGATGGGGTTCTATGAGTTGGGCGCCATCCACCTCAGCCGTCAGCCACCGGCATTCGAGGACGCCGCCCTGGCGATCGACGCGCTCCGGGCCGTACTCGAGCGGGTGGGCGACCGCCTTGGCGAGGCCGGCCCGGTGCTCAACCAGGCACAGAGCCAAATTCAGATGGCCTTCGTGCAGGTGAAGGATCAATACGCAGCCGCCGCTGCCGGTGAGGCCGACGGCAGCGCGGCCTCGTCGGATGCCGACGACGCCTGAGTGACGCCCCTCCCATGAACGCCGCCGCCATCGTCTTCCCGCCCGTCGGCCCGCAGCACGGCGTGGTGGAGGCGTTCGATTCACACGCGTGCCTGGGCACCATCCTGGGAGCGACCGGCGGCGACTGGCCGTTTCACTGCACCGCCCTGGTGGACGGCACCCGTGAGGTGCAACCCGGCACCGCGGTGATGTTTGTGGTCGTTCGCCGTCCTGGTGGTCGCCTTGAGGCCGACCGCATCAGCCCTCTCCGCCCTCAACCGTCGAACATGTCGCCGGGCGAGTAGGCCGTCGCGCCTCAGATCGGTGTGGACAGACCGGCCAGGATGCGGTCGGTGTCGGCAGCCGTGCCCACGGTGAGACGAACACCCACACCGGGGAACACCCGGGCGATGATGCCGGCGGCCTCGAGACGGTCGCCGAGCTCGACGGCCCGCTCCCCCACCCCGAACCACACGAAGTTGGCCTGGCTGTCGGGCATCGTCCAACCGGCGGCGTTCAGGCCCTCGAGGAGGCGAGCCCGCTCGGCCAGCACCGACGCCACCGCCGCCTCCATCGCCGTGCGCTCACCCAACGCCGCCAGCGCTGCGGCCTGGGCGGGAGCAGAGACCGAGAACGGCAGGCGCACCGCGTCCAGCGCCGCCATCACTTCGGACGCGCCCATGGCATAGCCAATCCGCAGCCCCGCCAGACCCCACGCCTTGGAGAACGTGCGCAGCACCACCAGGTTGGGATGATCCGCCAACAGTGCGACCCCGTCGGGCACGTCGGGATCGGTGACAAACTCGTGGTAGGCCTCGTCCAGCACGACCATCGTGTCCGACGCAACACCGTTGAGCACGCTGAGCACCTCATCGGTCCTCCAGGCGGTGCCGGTGGGATTGTTCGGATTGGCGATCAGCACCAGCCGGGCATCTTCGACGTTGGCAACCGTGACGAACCCGTTCGGGTCAAGCCTGGACGCGTCGTTGGGCACCTCCGCCGACCTGGCACCGGCCAGGCGAACGAGCTGTGGATAGGCCTCGAACGAGGGCAGCCCATGGACCACGCTGTGGCCCTCCGAGCTGGTGGCGGTGATCGCCTCGCTGATCAACGCCACCGAACCGGCGCCGACGCTCACTTGGGCGGCGTCGAGGCCGTGGTGGGCGGCGAGTGCCTGTCGAAGCGCTCCGGTCGTCGGGTCGGGATAGCGGTTGGCCCCCTCGCCGGCGGCCGCTGCAGCGGCTACGGCCGCCACCGTCGTCGCGGTGGGCAACTCATTGGACGACAGCTTGACGACGTCGACCCCGGTTGCCGCGCGGCCGGGCCGATACGGGGCACCGGCGTGGACCTCCGGACGGATCCTCGGGCCGGTCGGGTTGTCAGCCATGTGCCATTCTCCGATTCAGATCGACGGCGCCGTGCCTGGGCCCGGCGCGGCGGCGCCGGGCACGGAGTGACGGACGGTCACCTCGGGCTTCAACAGTCGGGCCAGCGCGTTGGTCCACGTCGTCACGACGCCGTCGGGCGGGTGATCGATGCGCACCCGGGCCTCGACGGTGACCCGTGTGAGACCGTCGGCGACGTAGGTGTCGGTGACCTCCACCGACTCGACCGAGGGAGGCGCCAGCAGCGAAACCGCCTCACCAAGGTCAACATTGGGGGACTCCTCCACCCGCCAGTCGACGCTGACCACCAGCCGGTAGCGAGCCAGGTGCTCGTGGCGCCACGCGTCCAGCTCGGCTCCGGTGACCGTGGCATGGTTGTGCACCCGAAGCGACACCGGCCCGACTCTGGCGTCGATGCCGATTGCGGCGAGAAACTCCTCCGCCCACGGGGTATCGACCACGACGGCGCCATGCGGTGTCTCCACCAGCCGATCGTCGAGTTCCAACTGGTCGTCATCGGCCGCAATCACCCGACCCACGTGGGTGGGGCGGCCTCCCGACAGGCGACGGACGCCCACCATCGAGGCGACCCGGGACGCGGTCATCAACTGCCGTTCGGTGCTGCGCACGGCCTCGACTGCGCCCTCCGAGCCTTGGGCAAGGGTGCGACGAAACCAGGTGGGCAACCCCCGGGCCACGCGATCCAGTTCGGCGATCAGCTCGCCGGTGGTGGCCCCGGTCACCGGATCCACCCGACGGGCCAGGTCGGCAATCGAGCGACGCAGGCTTTCGCGCACCAACGGGTCGGTGCGCGAGGCGCTCAGCTGCGCGCCGGCCACCTGTTCAAAGCGCACGGTGTCGTAGGTGCGTGCCACCAACGCCGCCAGGAGCTGGAACGTCGGGGTGCGCACCTCCCAGAGCAATTCCAACGGAACACCCGAGTCGACCAATGCGGCCCCCAATGCCAGCAGGACGTACTCGCTGACGCCCTCCACCCAGGCCATGGCCCTGTCGTGGTCGGTGGGGCTGAGCAGCACGGGGCGCATACCGACATCGGCCAGCATCGCAAGGGTGCGGGTGCGCTGCCCGCCCTCACCGCCCAGTTCGGGATCGACGCACACCACTGCGGTGTGTCCAACCGCCGACGGGGTGTCGGGCCCCACCAACACGTGCAGGCCGACCAGCGCCTCCGGTGCGGTGACCCCGACAAACGCCTCGACGGCTTCCACCTGAGCGGCGGAGAAGACCAGCAACGGCGTGGTGCCACCGGCCAGGCCGGGGGCGATCGAGCCGGCGACCGGCATCAGGTCGTCCGGGCCCACCGCGACCCACACCTCAGCGGCTCCGGCGGCCAGGTGGGCCAGTGAGACCCCTGCCTCGGTGGCCTCGTGGCCATCGGCGGAAATCACCAGATGAACCGCTTCCAGCACTGGACCACCGGAGGACGCCGGCGGCAGCCGATCGACCACATCCGGGTCGGTGTCGGCCACCAGGATGCGGGCCGGCACGAAGCCGTCGGCAAGTTTCAGACGCGAACCGAGGTGCCGCACCACCCAATGACCGGTGGCACCGGCGCCACCCACCACCAGCAGCGTCGAGTCCTGCCCGGTGCGTTCGAAGCTGGTTGTCGTCACCGGTCGTAGCCCAACGCAGCCAGCACCACGGCCGCCTCGCCGATCCGGTCGGCGTGTACTTCAATGTCGAAACCGGCCAGATGGGATCCGGCGGCGTCAACCAACTCGGAGAGCGCCTCGGTGCGAACCCTGACCGCGGCCCCGTCGACGGCGCCGCCGCCGGGCGTGCCCAGCTCGACCGCCGGATTGCCAACCCAGGTGGTGCCCGGCCGCACCGCTGCGACACCGTTGACCAACTCGGAGAGGGATGCGGCGTCCGAACCGGCGGGCTGGAGCGACACGATGACCCGACCCGGGTTACGCAGTCGGTCGATGGTTTCCAGCACCCCGAGAAGACCCGTCGACTCCACACCGGGAGCGACCTGGATGAGCACCGGGTTGTCCATGCGGGCCAGCAGCCGGACCTGGGCCGAATCGACCTGCAGGTCGACCGCACTCGCCACCAGCAGGTGCGCGTCAAGCAGCGCCCTCGCCCCGTCCGACGTGGTGTCGGAGGTCAGGCGGCTGGAGAAATACAGCGATGCACGCTGAATCTGGGTATAGACGTCGGGATCGACGCCACACGCCTCGATGAACGCCAGGTCGCGACGGAGGTTGTCCCGCACCTGCGCCCACCGATCGGCGACCGCGTCGTCGGTGACGTGATCGAGCCAACGGTCCGACCGGTCAAACGCCGAAAAGCCGCTGGCCACCAGGGCCCGCAACAGGTTGGCGCGAGCCGACCCATCGTCGATCCCGATACTGGGAGAACCACCGGTTGCGCCCGAATCGACGCCCAGTTCGACCACCTTGAGCGTCCTGCGGCCCTCCTCGGACATCGACATGCCGGTGAGCGCCAGGATCAGCCCCAGCGCGGCCTCCAGATGCTCGGGCTGAACCACCGGACCCCGCACGGCGGCCCGGAGGAATCGACTGTCCCGGCGGGCGAGGGCGTCGGTATCGCTCCGAAAGCGTTCGAGCTCGTTGGTGATGACCAGCATCGACTGGACGCTAGCTGCGCCCCTCGACCCGGTCACATACGTTGATCGGTGTCTTCTTCCGCCGTCAGCCATGCCAACAGCCTGGGGCGGCCGGCATCGATCTCCCGCTGCAGTAGCCGCTCGAGTACCGGGCCGAACATCGAGCCGCCGTAGCTGAGCTCCATCGCCAGACAAGAACCCTGCGGGCCCCAAGGGTCGATGTTGGCCGACAGCACCCAGGGGCTGTGGTCACGGCCGTCGTGTTCTCGCCGCTCGAAGCGCACTTCCACCGGGTCGTGGCACACGGTGCGAACCATGCGCAGTCGCTTCGAGCGCTGCAACGGACCCACCCGGGTGCCCAGGTCCACGGTCCATGCAGGGCCCTCGTCGTCCGGGTGCGACTCGGCGGCGTCCACACGTTGGATGATGTCGAGCCAGGGCGGGTAGTGCTCCAGCTTGTTGATTCGCGGGAACAGCGCCGACGGTTCCAGCGGCGTCTCGATCGAAGCGGTCACCTGCACGGGGGGCAACTCTACGGCTCCGGTCCCTCGTGGGCACGCCGGGCCAGGCTCTGGGCCAGCACCACCAACAGCCCGCAGAGCAGGCCCAAGACGGCCGCAACCAGTGTCCCCGTGGCCACCGCCTCCGGCGCCTGGCGAGACAAGAGACGTCCTACCAGCGTGGGCAGGGTGGGCGCATCGCCGCGCACCACGAACGTCGACGCACCAAACTCGCCCAGCGCAGCAGCAGCCGCCAGGGCAGCGCCTCCTGCAATGCCGGCGGCGGCGAGGGGAACCACCACCCGACGTCGCTGCTGTGACACGCCGGCTCCCAGGGTGGCCGCAGCCTCCTCCAGGCGCTTCGGGACCGCCGTCAGCACCGGAACGATCACTCCGACGGCGAACGGCAGGGCCATGGCCGCCTGCACCAGCACCACCGCTGCGACGCTGCCCCGCAGGTCAACAGGGCCGATCAGCGACATCAACACCACCCCAAGGCCCACCGCTGCAGCCGAGACCCCAACGGGCAATGCGATGACACCCTGGGTGCGGCTTCCGCGTCCTTCACGGGCCGCCAGGCCCACCCCCAGCGCAGCCGCCGTGCAAACCAATGCGACCACCACGGCGTACGCCAGCGAGCGGCCTGCAGCCGGACCCAGCGGTGGGATGCCCCTTCCGCCGTCGGTCCACAACCTTCCGAAGCCTTGAGCACTCACCGAACCCAAACGGGTCGCCAATGCCACAAAGGGCGCCACGCTGAACACCGCCACCAGGCCCAACGCTGCGATCACCAGCGCCCACTCCCGACCCCGTGGAGCGCGTGCACCCGTAGTGCCACCTCCGCTCCACTCGACAGCGTGGACGCCCGGCCGACCGGATTGTCCTCCCCGCCGAACCACCGCAGCCACCAGGCCCACCACCACCACCGCGGCAGCCTGAACCAGCGCCAGAACCGCGGCACCCTTGAGGTCGAGCAGCTGAGTGCCCAAGTACCAGACCTCCGAATCGAGGGTGCCCCAGCGGGGGCCGCCGAGCACCAACACCACCCCCAGCGACCCTGCCGTCAGGAGGAACACCAGAGCCCCGGCGCCGGCAACCGCGGGCAGCACCTGCGGCACGACGATGGAAGCGCCGCGGCGCCACGACCCGGCGCCCATCGTTCGCGCCGCCTCCACGTGTGTCGAAGGCATCGACTCGAGCCGCGCTCCCACGATGACCACCACCACGACCAACTCGTACCCGACATGGGCGAAGACCACCAGCGCCAGCGATCCGGCCGATCCCGGTTGTGGGGCAAACGAGCCGAACGGCCCAGAAGGCCCCGCAAGCGCCAGGACCGCTGCGCCAACGACCACGCTTGGCAACACGAACGGTGCGGCGACCAGCGCCCGAATCAGGCCACGGCCGAAGAACCGGAACCTGGCGAGCACCCATGCGACCGGAAGCCCGACCACCAGCGTGGCCACGGTGGAGGCACCGGCCTGGATCAGCGTGACCCGACCGGTTCGGGCCAGGCGGGCACCGATGGAAACCGACGAATCGACCGACCCGGCAATGCCCGTGCGTGCCCCCCACATCAGCGCCGCCAACGGCACCAACACGCCGAGGGTGATCAGCGTCCAGGTCGGCGCCAGCGCCGCTGCCGAGCGCACGCTGCGCCGGACAGAGGTCATTCGGTGATCGTTCGCCATTCCTCGGTCCACCGGTCCCGGTTGGTGGCGATATCGGTCGGGTCGAGCCGCAGCGGGTCGGGTGACTTCACCGAAAACCGCTCGAACACCTCGGGCACCGGCACATCACGAATGGGAAACACGAAGTTGGAGAGTGGAATCGCTCGCTGGAAGTCGTCTTCAAGCATGAAGCGCACCAGTTGCCGCCCTGCCTCAGGCCGCTTTGTGCCCGCCAGTACGCCTGCATATTCCACCTGTTCGACGCAGGTGGCCTCGATCACCGAGCTCTGCGGCCTGGTCCGTTTGCCCTCGGAGTAGAACACCTCGGCCGGTGGGCTGGATCCGTACGACACCACCAACGGACGGTCGCCGCCCGAGACGGTGTAGGCCGCCTCGTAGGCATCGGACCAGTCGGCGGCGATGCGAACGCCGTTGGCCTTCAACGCCTTCCAGTAGTCCTGCCAACCATCCTCCCCGAAGTGGGCGATCGTGCCCAGCACAAAGGCGAGGCCAGGCGAGGAGGCCGCTGCGTTCTGTGTCACCAGCAGGCCTCGGTACCTGGCGTCGGTCAGGTCCTCCAGCGAGGTCGGCACCGCCAGGTTCCGCTCATCAAACCAGGCCTGGTCTGCGTTGACGCACACCTGGCCGGAGTCGATGGCGACCACGGTGTCTCCCCCCGGGCCCTCCACCCGGTAGCCCTGCGGCACCAGCTCGAGGATGTCCTTGGGCAGCGGCTCGAACAGCTTGGCTGCGAGCGCGCGGGTGAGCAACGTGTTGTCGACACCGAACAGCACGTCGCCCTCCGGCCTGCCGGCCGAGAGCACCGCCCTGGCGGTCATCGACCCTGCGTCACCCTGTTGCAGCAGCGCGATGTCCCGCCCCGACTTCTTGGCGAACGCAGCTGCGGCGGTGTCATCCAGCGCGAATGCGTCGTAGGTCAGAAGTTGCACGTCGCCGGTCGCATCAGGTGGATTGCCGTCGTTCGTCGCCGTGGTGTCGTCACCACAGGCGACAAGCAGCGCGGCAACGACGAGGGCGCCGACCGCCGCAAGCCGGCCGAGCGGCCGCTGCGGACGGGACCGGGCCGCAGCGCCGACCGCTGTCAGGTCATGTGTGCGTGAACGCCGTGCCTCAGGGGGTGACGGGGCTCGCCTCATCGGGGTTCTCCAGGTTGGGGGGACGAAGGCGGTCTGGTGGTGCGGAAGCACCCGACCGGATGGGAGGTGCCGACCAGCCCGGTGACCAAAGGCGGGCGGTGGGTGCGGGCGGGAGTCTCCGGGCCGGGCGCAATCACAGCCACGACACCGTCGCTCACCTCGATCGAGACCTCCGGTGATTCGGTCAGATTGCTGACGCCAAGTGCTTCCCATGGGGAGAGCATCACCCCGCTGAGCGGCCAGCGCAGCCCGATTGCCCGCCTCACAGTGGCCGGGCCTCCAAGGGGCATCAGCGAGAGCGTGGTTCCGGGAGGCGCGGTGATGTCCAGGCAAACCTCGGCGCCCACCAGCCAGATCAAATCGGTGCCGACGTAACCGGTGACGTTGGCTCCCCGTCCGGCAGCGCCTGCCAATGCCGCCAGCACTCCGATGAGGTGATCAAGACGCCCGCCCCCGCCGCCGACGATCACCAGCTCGGAGGGTTCCACTTCCAGCGCCGCGTCGATGGCCAGCTCCAAATCGGTGTGGTTCTTGGCGGCGGCAAACCGGCGGACCTCCACCCCGCGTTCGCGCGCCTCAGCCAGGCCGGCGGGGTCGACCGAATCAAGGTCGCCGACCACCAAATCCACCTCGATCGCAAGTGCCACCGCAACATCGAGCCCGCCATCGGCAGCCACGGTGAGCACCGGGTTGGATGGCAATGGCGGCGCAGACGACGGGGCAACGCCCCCCACAACGATGATGGCGACCATGACTCCCTCCGCTGGCATTACCCAGTTCAGGTTGCGGGTCGGCGGATACATCCGCCCTCTCAGCCCGTACTTCGAGCTCCCCGGTTGGTGGTGTCACCCTAGCTCAACGCGCGGAAACGGCCCCGTTGCGCGTCGGTGAGGTTGCGTTACCTGGGGGCGTAGCCGTCCATGCGGGCCAGCTGGCGCAACATGACCTCGTCGGCCCCACCACCGATCGACCACAGCCGTGCGTCCCGGAAGAACCTGGCGGTCCAGGTCTCCTCCATGAAGCCGATGCCGCCGTGAAACTGGAGGCACCAGTCGGCCACCCGCCGCAGCGAGCGGGCCGAGGTCAGCTTGGCGATCGTCGCCAGCCGGGTGACGTCCTCACCGGCGATCATCGCGGCCGCGGCCCGGTAGTTGAGCGACCGCACCATCTCCATCTCGGCGGTCAGCTCGGCGAGCGTGAACTGCGGGTACTGGTTGGCGGACAACGGGGCGCCGAACGCCTGGCGCTGGTGCAAATAGTCGCGGGTGCGCTCCAGCGCGTGCTCCATCGCCCCAACCGCCTGGTAGGACGCAACGAGCCGCTCGTTCTGGAACTGCTGCATCTGCTGGGGGAAGCCACGGCCGATCTCGCCGATCGTGTTGGCGACCGGCACCCTCACCTCGTCGAAGACCAGCTCGGCGGTGTCCGAGCCGCGCATGCCCAGCTTGTCCAGCTTGCGCGCTACCGAGAACCCGGCAACGTCGGTGGGGATGACGATCTGGCTGACCCCGCGCGAGCCGCCCTCGTCGGAGGTTCGCACCAACGCACACAGCCAGTCGGCCTGGGTGCCGTTGGTGATGTACAGCTTGGCGCCGGAGATGATCCAGTCGTCGCCGTCGCGCACCGCACGGGTGGTCAGCGCGGCCACGTCGGAGCCTGCGTCGGGTTCGGTGACTGCAATCGCCGCCACCGCTTCACCGGTGATGGCAGGCACCAGGTACTGCTGTTTCAGCTCGGCGGAGCCGAACGCCGCCAGCGCAGGGGTGGCCATGTCGGTCTGCACGCCGATGGCCATCGGAATGCCCATCGACTCGGACCGGCCCAGCTCCTCGAACAGGATCAGGGTGTAGAGGTGGTCGGCGCCGCCGCCGCCCACCACCTCGTCGTATTCCAGACCGAGCAGCCCGAGGGCACCCATCTTGGTGAACAGTTCCCGGGCCGGGAAGGTCCCCGCTGTCTCCCACTCGTCGACATGGGGGTTGATGTCGGTCTCGACAAACCCGCGGACCGTCGAGCGGAACAGTTCGTGCTCGTCGGTGAACGTGATCATGGCTTGAACACCATGAAGTAGAGGCCGATCACCAACATCAGGTGAATGACGCCGGTACCGGCCGCCAGCTTGGACTTGGCCGAATCACCGACCTCGGTCAGCGCCGGGCGAACCAGAAACACGCTGACACCCAGCGCCACCAGCCACGCACCGAGGCCACCTGAGATCCAGACGTCGGACATTTGAATCGCCTCGTCGGACATGCCCACCAAACCCATGCCGAAGACCCACAGGAGCACCATGGCCGGAATGACCATGTAGAGGTGCAGTTTGGCGATCTGAGCGGTTGCGCCGGCCCGCTGCAGGGACGGATACAGAAACAGCGGCCCGAAGGCCACCACTGCGCACAGGATGTGCAGGACGTTGAGGATGTTGTAACCAGTTGAGCCGATTCCCATGGCGGATCATGGTAGTTGGGCCCGATCCCCTGAATCGCCATCCGAGCCCAGCAGGTGAGCCGCCAGCCGGTCCAGCGCCGGCCGCTGCTCCTTCAGCACCGGCACCGTCTGAAAAACGTGCGCCATGTGTTGCCACACCTCCAGGCGCACCGGCACACCAACCGCGGCCATGCGCCCGGCCAATATCTCCCCCTCAACCCCGAGCAGTTCCGCGGACCCCACCTGGACCAGCGTGCTTGGCAGACCACTCAGATCGGCCCAGAGCGGCGACGCGCCGGGTGCCGCCACGTCATCGCCGGCATAGGAGCGGGCAGCCGCTCGAATCTGGTCGGCCCGCATGACCACATCCGTGGCGGCTCGGCTCTCGATGGCCTCGGCGTGTGGCCCGGTCAGGTCGACCCATGGCGAGATCAGGGCCAGGCGCGCCGGCATGGCCACCCCGGCGTCGCGTCGATCCAGCAACAACGCCGTCGCCAGGCCACCTCCGGCGCTGTCGCCCGCCACGACCAGCGAACGCTCCCCAACGTCGACGACGAGATGGTCGTACACCGAGCGGGCATCGTCGAGTGCTGCGGGATATCGGTGCTCCGGGGCCAGCCGATAGTCCGGGACGAATGCCCGGTGGCCTAGACGTCGGGCCAACGCACCCACCAACGATCGGTGAGTGTGGGGTCCGCCCGCGATGTATCCCCCGCCGTGCAGGTACAGCAACGTGTTGGTGCCACTCATCTTCTTGGGCAGTACCCATTCGCCGGGTACACCGGCCACGGTGCCACGTCGGGTGACCACACCGTGAGGCGGCGGCTGAAGTCGGGCCAGCCGGTCGATGACCGCGCGGATCTCCAGTGGGTCGGTGGCAAGGCGGGGTGAGGCAAGGCGCCGCGCCGCCGCGTTGACGGCACGAAGCCGTCGGGGCGACGACCATGCGGGCACCTCGGTGGCTCGAAAGCTCGCGCCCAACGAGTCAGCCGGGCCGGTGGACGTCTCCAACGGTCGAAGGACAACGGGGTCGGTTTCGCGACCGGCGATTTCGTGTTGGTCTGAGATCTCGTTCATGGCTCTCCCCGGTCAACGTCGGCTCACAGCTTTCCTTTCGGCCCGCCGCCGAACCAATGAAGGTGGCCATATGGCCCTCGGCAGGCGAGCCGGCCAGTCGTGCAACCATGTTCGCGCTCCGCTCGGGTGGCTGGCCGGCTAACTTGATCTCATGGTCACCCACACGGTCACCAACCAGGCCACGCCGCTTGTCGGCTACAACGTGTTCGGCGCCGATCCGGCTCTGGTCGAGGCGTTGAACCGCGAGGGCGCTGCGTGGGCAACCGACGCGCTGGAACGTCTTGGTGCGCTGGCGGGTGGGGCCGAGGCCCAGGAGTGGGGCCGCGCCGCAAACGCCAACCCTCCCCAGTTGCTCACCCACGACCGATACGGCCACCGCATTGACGAGGTGCGCTTTCACCCCGCCTACCACGCGCTGATGAAGGTGGCCATCGGTGAGGGGCTGGGTGCCGTCCCCTGGGGCCAATCCACGCCGGGCGCCCACGTGGCACGCTGCGCCAAGGTGATGGTTTGGTATCAAACCGATGGCGGCCACATCTGCCCGACCTCGATGACCTATTCCGTCGTGCCTGCGCTGCGGCACGCCCCAGACCTGTTCGACGAGTGGCGGCCCGGCCTCACCTCGGGCACCTACGACGCCCGGTTCGTCCCCGCTGACCAGAAGTCGGGCCTGACCTGCGGCATGGCCATGACCGAGAAGCAGGGCGGCAGCGATGTGCGGGCCAACACCACGACCGCACGCCAACTGGCCGATGACGAGTACCTCATCACCGGCCACAAGTGGTTCTGCTCGGCGCCGATGAGCGATGCATTTCTCACCCTGGCTCAGACCGACGCCGGACTCACCTGCTTCCTGCTGCCCAGATGGCGCCCGGACGGCACGCGCAATGCCATCGCCATTCAACGGTTGAAGGACAAGCTCGGCGACCGTTCCAATGCATCGAGCGAGATGGAGTTCGACGGGGCCTGGGTTCGGCGGGTGGGCGATGAGGGCCGTGGGGTGTCCACCATCATCGAGATGGTCAACCACACCCGGCTGGACTGTGTGCTGGGCGCCACGTCGATCATGCGCCAAGGCACTGCCCAGGCCATCTGGCACGCCCGGCATCGAGCCACGTTCGGCACCACCCTGGTCGATCACCCGCTGATGAGTTGCGTCCTGGCCGACCTGGCCCTCGAGTCCGAGGCCGCCACCACCTCGGCCATGTGGCTGGCCGGCCTGTTCGACGCTGCGGCACGCGGCGATGACCACGCCCGTTTGATCGCCCGCTTGGCCACGCCGGTCTTGAAGTACTGGATCTGCAAACGCGCTCCGGTGCATGCCGCAGAGGCGCTGGAGTGCTTCGGCGGAAATGGATTCGTTGAGGAGTCGCCCATGCCCCGCCTCTTCCGCCAGAGCCCGCTCAACGGAGTGTGGGAGGGCTCAGGCAATGTGATCTGCCTGGACGTGCTGAGGAGCATGGAGCGATCGCCCGAATCCACAGCGGCGCTGCTGGCCGAACTCCGACCGGCGGCCGAAGTGTCCCCGACGCTTCAGATTGCGCTCACCCAACTCCAGGCGCTGCTGGACCGGCCCGCAGAGTTGCAGCGTCGCGCCCGCCTCGTGGTCGAGCGGCTGGCGCTGGCGTTGCAGGCATCATTGTTGATCCGCCATGCGCCACCGGAGGTGGCCGATGCGTTCGTGGAGAGCCGACTGGGAACAGAAGGAGGTCGTGCCTTCGGCACGCTGGCGCCCGCCGCAGACTGCGCTGCCATCGTTCAGCGTGCCCTCATCCACACCGACTGAGCGAGCACCCTCGCAACGCGCCTTGGCTGGGCACCAACGCGGTCGGCTACGGGGCGTCAGGCGCACGCTCTCGGCGTTGGAGGCGGGCCCCGCCTGCCAGCACCCGTTGGTACAGGCCCGCAGGTAGACGCGAGACGGCGTCAAAAACCACGGCGTCGGGGCCGATCAAAGCCCTTCGACGGTTGCGCTCCACCGCCTTCAAAATCTGGCGCGCCGCCTTCTCAGGAGGGGTTCGTAGGAACTTGTCGAACTCGACCATCGCCTCTTCGGTCGACCCCGCGACGTCAGCGACGCTGTCGTCCACGCGGGCGTCCCTGGCGATGTTGGTGGCGATGCCGCCCGGATGGATCGTCGTGGCGGAGACGCCGCACGGGTCGATTTCCAACTCGATACGGAGCGCGTCGGTGAAGCCTCGTACCGCGAATTTCGCGGCGTTGTAAGCCGACTGCGACGGAATCGACACCAACCCGAACACGCTGGAGACGTTGACGACGTGACCCTCTCCCGCCGCCTTCAGATGCGGGAGGAACGCCTTGGTGCCGTGGACCACACCCCAGAAGTTGATGTTCATCAACCACTCGAAGTCCTCATAGGAGATCGATTCGACCGTGGCGGCCACGGCAACCCCGGCATTGTTGAAGATCAGGTTGACTGCGCCGTGCTCGTCGACCACCAAATCGGCCCAGGCCTCGACCGCCGCGCGATCGGCCACATCGACGATCTGCGAGGTCACCTTGACCCCACGACCCTCGCAACGGGCCACCGTCTCGGCCAGGCCCACCTCGTTCACGTCGGAGAGCGCCAGGTGGGCGCCCCGACGGCTCAGCTCTTCGGCCAGGGCACGACCGATGCCCGATCCGGCCCCGGTGATGGCGGCGATGCGTCCGTTCAGGTTCTTCATCAGGCAACCACTTTGCCAGGCAGGTGGGCCTTGGCGCCGGCCACCCCAATTGGGGGTGCCGGTGGCCGGTTGGAGAACTCCATCGCTTCGTCGGCCAGCCCGTGCATACGCATGGCCCGGTAGTCGCGCAGGTAGCTCTGGTGCACCTGCCACGGGAAGCGGCTGCCCTGCTGGGGAAACCGGTCGGATGCCCGGGTGATGTAGCCCGAGGTGAGGCCCAGCAGCGGCGCCGCCGTGATCGAGGCATCCCGGTTGCGCGGCGTCGCCTGGCGCAGCCCGGTGTCGCGCAGGTGGTTGAGGATGCGGGTGACGTACTGGCACGTCAGCTCGGCCTTCAGCGTCCACGAGGCGTTGGTGTACCCGATGGCCAGGGCCAGGTTGGGCACGTCCTCGAGCATCATGCCCTTGTAGGTCAGCTTGCTGGGCAGATCGAGGGGTTCGCCGTCGACGCTCAGCTCCATCCCGCCGGCGAAGAGCAGCTCCAGGCCGGTGGCGGTCACGACGATGTCGGCCTCCAGCTCGTCGCCGGACTTCAGCCGGATTCCGGTCTCGGTGAACGTCTCCACGTGGTCGGTCACCACCGAGGCCGAGCCGTCGCTGATCGCAGCAAACAGGTCGCCGTCTGGCACGACGCACAGCCGCTGGTCCCACGGGTCGTACGGCGGGTTGAAGTGCGTGTCGAGGTCGTAACCGTCGGGCAGCCGGCGGGCGGCCTCGCGGCGCAGCGCCTTCTTCACGACGGCCGGGCGCCATCGGGACAGCTTGTAGGAGCCGAGCGTGCCCAGGGCGAACGCCCAGCGGACCACCGGGCCCGACACCCTGGCGGGCAGCCAGCGCCGTGCCCGGTCGGCCAGCGGGTTGATCGCCGGCAGTGAGGCGACGTAGCTGGGCGTGCGCTGCAACATGGTGACGTGCTCGGCGTCGCGTGCGAGCGACGGGATCAGGGTGATCGCGGTGGCACCGCTGCCGATCACCACGACCCGCTTACCGGCGACGTCCAGGTCGTCGGGCCAGTGCTGGGGGTGCACCACCGTGCCGCCAAAGCTGTCCATGCCTGGAAAGTCCGGGGTGTAGCCGTGGTCGTAACGGTAGTAGCCGGTGCAGGAGAACAGAAAGTCACACGTGAGGGTGGTCGGCCCGTCGCTGCCCGATCGCTCGACCTGCACGGTCCAACGCGCATCCTCGGTCGACCAGTTGGCCGCGACGATGCGGTGGCCGTAGCGAATCTTTCCGTCGATGCCCTCCTCTGCCGCGGTCTCCCGGACGTAGTTGAGGATCGAATCGCCGTCGGCGATCGCCTTGGCGCCGGCCCATGGGCGGAAGGAGTAGCCCAACGTAAACATGTCCGAGTCCGAGCGCAGGCCCGGGTAGCGGAACAGGTCCCACGTGCCCCCCAGCGCCTCGCGGCCCTCCAGAATGGCGTAGTCCGCCCACGGGCACTCGGTGTTCAGGTAGTGCCCGGCGGCGATACCCGACAGGCCGGCCCCGACGACGATGACGTTGAGATGCTCCACGTTCGAAATGCTACACCTTGAGGAATATCGTTATTTCATCACTTGTCGGTCAGATGTGAACCATGGACTCCGCCAAGCGGCGGGGGGCATACTTGGACCACGGCACCGAGCCCGTGGGCACGGCAAGCCGCCCGACGATGAAGGAGCCTCCATGTCCCGTGAAACCGGTGAGCGGTATGCCTGCGAGAAGTGCGGCGCCCAACTCGTCTACGAGAAGCCCTGCCCGTGCCCGCCGGAGAAGGTGCACTCCGAGATCTGCTGTGGTGAGCAGATGGAGCGCGTCAAGGACGGGTAGCCCGTTCGGCTGACCGGTGGAAGCCGTCATTGCGCACAATGTTCTGGGTGATGAGCCATCGGGAGGCCTCCAACCGATTGCTGTTGCGGGCCCGTGATCACATGGCCCGCAGCTTCCGTGATCCGCTGGATGTGCCTGCTCTCGCCAGGATCGCCTGCTGCTCGCAGGCGCATTTCAGCCGCTCGTTCACCGAGATCGTGGGCGAATCACCGACCCGATACCGCCAACGGGGCGATGTCGAAGCGGTGCCGAACTGCTTTGTGAAGGCGTGGGTGCGGCCGAGCAGTTTCGGAGAAGCGTCGTGAAACGTCGATCCGTATCGTGACCAACATGTACAACACCGTCAACCGATCACCGATCTTCGTTCTCGACCAGGACGAGGCCCGTCACTTCTACGTGGATGTCCTTGGGTTCATGCGGTGGCTCACCGTTCGCGTCCCGGGCGACGACAGTCGCGAGATCCTCCTGGAGCAACCCGGTCCGCCAGCGATGGACGAGGCGACCGCTCTGCAGGTACGCGAGCTGGTGACCAAGAGCGATGGGCGGATGGCTGTGTTTGACCACCGACGACGCACAGGGTGTGTTCGAGACGCTCGAAGCCCGCGGGTCGACGTCACGGACGAACCGTCGCCAAAGCCGTACGGCATTGACTTCGGAATCCGGGATCCGTTCGGTCACGCCATTCGGATCGGTCAGATGCTCAAAGGAGTGATTCGATGAAGCTCGCCGGCACGCCAGCGCCGCCTTCATCCGAGTGGAGACGCCTCCATGAGCACTGACCCGACCAGCGTGGCGTTTGACGCCCTCATCACCGGATCACCGACAAAGACCGGCATCCCCGTCCCCAACGGGGTTCTTGATCAACTCGATGCCGGACAGCGGCCGGCGGTCGTCGTGACACTCGACGGGTACACCTACCAAACCTCGGTCGGGGTGATGGGCGGGCAGCACCTCGTCCCCGTCAGCGCCGCGATCCGCAAAGCGACCGGCGTCGCTGCTGGAAGCCACGTCCAGGTCACCCTGACGCTGGCAGCGGGACCCCGCACGGCTGATGTTCCGAGCGATCTGGCCGAAGCCCTTGAACGGGAGCCCACCGCCAAGGCGTTCTTCGCCAACCTGTCCAACAGTCTCCAGCGAATGCACGTCGATCACATCAATGCGGCGAAGGCACCCGAGACGCGACAGCGTCGCATCGACAAGTGTGTGGCCCTGTTTCTTGAGCGCAAGCCCCGTTGAGCGCTCGCCCGGTCTGCCGGGGTGGACCGGGCGCAGCTGACGGGTGGGCGACGTCGGTCCGGGCGACCAAGCCTCCCTTCACGATCATGGGGTCGCTTGATGGCATTGAGGCCGGCCTGCGTCAGATGCGGCGGACGCGCCCGTTGGAGACGACGGTCGTGGACCTGGGCGGCGGCCTCACCGTGGGGGCGCGCAGCGACGCTGCCGCTGCCATCCTGGCGGCGATCGATGAGTACTACGACGACCGATCCGATGCCTCTGGTTCGGTATTGACCTCCCTCGCGCTCGCGTTGGCGGATCCCGCTCCACGCGACACCACGGTCATCGCAGAACTCGTCCGCTACAAGAACCTCGACGAGCGTTGGCACGACTGGAACGGGGTCGTGCGCGTCTGCCGCGACCTTGCCCTCGAGATCAGCGGAGCAACCTGAGGTGTTGCAATTTCGAAACGTCGAAGCAGAGCCAACCGATCAGGTCACAACGTGGCCCTTCGAGGCACTGGTGACGGCTATCGACCGTGGCCTGGTCCCAGATTGGCAGCCAATTTTTGCGGAGATCCGTCGTGCGCCTTGGGGGCAGGTCGCTCGCAGCATTGAGCGTTACCTGGAGGTCAGCGACCGCGACGGTTCAACGGTGCTCTTTCAACTTGCGATCGATCGAGCCCGGGAGGTCGCCGAAGCCGCCGAGAAGGGCGAGGTTGCAGAGCGGGTTCGCGATGCCATTGCCCGTTCCGGGCTCACCAGCGCCCAGTTCGCCAACGAGGTGGGCACAAGCGCTTCCCGGCTCAGCACCTACGCAACAGGTTCGGTGACGCCATCTGCTTCCATGCTCATCCGGATCGAGCGCGCCGGAGAAGAAGAGGAACCCTGCGCAGCCGAGTAACGGGTTCGCTTGATTCGCACCACGTGGACGGCGCCGCTGGACACTGCCAATGTCGAGCCCGTTCGGCCAGGTTTACCCAGAGAGCAAGTGGCGCCAGTCCTGTCCCGGGGCCATCTCTTGGAAGCCCGTCGGGCTCATAACCCGAAGGTCGCAGGTCCAAATCCGGCCCCCGCCACTAACGTTCTCGACTGTCGGCGTGAGATCGATCAGTACGTGAGCTTGGCGTTGACATACGTAGAGGTACGGCTACACTATGCGTATGCCGAATCGGACCGTGTATTTGCCTGAGGAGCTGGATGAACTCAGTCGTCACTTTGAGCTCAACCTGTCTCAGCTGACCCAGCAGGCAATCGAGCGGGTCGCAGCCGAACGCGAGGACGAAGCCCTTGCGGTGCGGGTGAAGGCGGCCAGTGATCGGATCAGGCGACTTGAGATCGACTGGCCTCCCCAATCCCTCCAAGAGGAGCGGGCGCAGGCCAGCGAACGATGACCATCGTCGTCGACGCGAACGTGGTGATCGCCGTGCTCAATCCCAATCATCTCTTTCATGAAGCGGCGCTTGAGAGGTGCTTGCGCGATGGCCAGCCACTGATCCAGGGAATCACACGAGCGGAGGCTCTGATCCACCCCACGCGGTCGGGGCAGCTCGACGACGCCGATGCTGAGCTACGCCGCCTCGGGTTCACCACCGAGCCACTCGACAATGCCGTAGCCGATCGGGCACGCCAACTCCGCGCCGACCACGGCAACAAGAACTTCCCTATGGTCGATGCGGTCGTGGTGGCTTTCGGTGCAGAACGCAACCTGCCCGTGGTCACCTGTGATGCAAAGTGGCCTGCCATCGACGATGTCGAAGTCGAAGTACTGTCGGCTGATTCAGCGGTCGGGTAGCAGTGGCTCGACCGGGCGACTCTGGAGGCTCGTCGGGCTCATCACCCGAAGGTCACGGGTTCAAATCCTGCCCCTTCCCCCAAGGAAATCGGCAAGGCGCGGAATCCTCGTGGGTTCCGGGCCTTTGTGTGGGTTGTGGTCCGGCGCGACAACGGTCGATGCTGGACCATGTCACGGGATCGGCCCGCCGCTGCACTACTTGTCGATGCCGAGCCAGCGGCGGTAGGCGTCGGCGAGGCGGGCGATCCGCGGCTGACCGGCATCGAATTCGACGTCGAGGAGCGAAACGCTCCAGGTGTGGTCGTCGCGGTGGGCCGTCGCGGTGAGGCCGCGGCGTTCGTCGCCGTCGAAGTCGATCTCGGTCACGGTGACGTCGGCACCGGCGATCGAAGCCCTGACGGGGAACTGGACGTGTTCCCCGATCACCTGGTGGAACGACCAGTAGGCCTCGTCGCCATAGGCATCGACCGTGATCTGCTCGATCAGCTCGTGGCGGTCCAGTTCGTCAAGGTCGTCCAGCCAGCCGGCGTGGCCGACCTTGTCGTCATGATTCATCGGCGAAGGCTCCGGATGGTGGCGTTGGCGGGGGGGCTGTCGTCGGGTCTTGAGGATGCCGAAGCCGAAGCCGAAGCCGAAGATGGAATGGGCGGATGGCTTCTCGTCTGGCCGGTGGGCTCAGCGCTTCCCGGGTGCTGCGGCACTCGACGGATGGGTGGGCCACTCGTGGTGTCGCCGGTTTGGCTCGCGAGCACCCGCTCGAGACCGGTGAACAAATCGAGCACTTCAGTTGCCTCGAAGACGCGGTAGCGATGTCGGCCAACGTTGCGCTGTTGCAATATGCCTGCTCTGGCGAGCGCGTTGACTGCGTCGGTCGTGCGCGCTTTGGATCGGCCGATCAGCTTGCTGGCTGAACCCACGGTGACGATCGGTGCGCCCGGTAGGACGCGCAGCAACAAGTCGGCGCTCGAGTTGGCGCGGACGCGGCCGAGCTTTGAACGCCAGATCGCGGTGAGCTCACCGATGTCATCGCTGTATGTTCCGGCGTCTTGGCATGCCCGGCTCGTGGCGGTGGCGAACATGCGCAGCCATTCGACAGCGGTAGCGGATCGCTGAGTGCTCTCGGGTTCGCTGAGGTGGCGGTACGTCATCAGTCCGTTGACGTAGTCGTCGGACCAAGTAGCCAACACGAGGCTGATCGGTGGCACGAAGGTTGGGGCGAGGCCCCGGCGTCGTAGCACGACGTGGATCAACGCCCGGCCGGTACGACCGTTCCCGTCGACGAAGGGGTGGAGCGTCTCGAACTGGGCGTGGGCGATGGCGGCCTGGACGAGGGGGGAGTGCTCGTCGCCGTTGACGTAGCCGAGCAGGTCGGCCAACAGATCCGGGAGGTACTCGTGGGGCGGTGGGACGAACGCCGCGCTGCACGGGTTGAACGAGTTCCCTCCGATCCAGTTCTGCTCCTCCCGAACGACCCCGCCGAGCTCGGGCGACGGTGAGTTGTCCATCAGGGTGCGGTGCACGGAGAGCAGGTCGTCGAGCTCGAACGGGTCGGCGCTCGTGGCGAGCTCGACTGCAGATTCCATTGCGGCGATGTTGCCGATCACCTCGGCCGCGACTCGATCATTCGCTTCGCCTCCGAGCACGATCGCAGCCTCGGCTCGGGCGAGGCGACGAGCCGCAGCCTCAAGGCCTTCGATCTTTGACGATCCGACCGACTCGGCGCGCAGCAAGAAGCGGGCCAGGCCCTCGAGGCTCACATGCGTCGTGCCCGCGTCGTTGAGCGCGCGAACCGCAGCTTCGGCGTCGGCGACGTCGGCGGCGACGTCGGCGGGGATCGACAGGTCCCAGTCGGCAAGTGGGTCGGCGAGGTACGCGTCGTAGTCACAACCGCGTCGATCTCGCCGACTCATCCCCTGGAAGTTCGCGTCCCAGCGCTTCCGCAAGTGTGAAGCCATGACACCTCTAAGTATCGGTTACTTGATAACTGTAACTTAGATCCGATTGGGCTCAACACGCCAGGGGTCAGCCGCTCCGAGCAGCACCGAACCTGGCCGACTCACCCGCATCGGTGGCGCAGCAGCGCTGCTCGCCGCCGGAACCTTCTTCTACGGCATCGTCATGTTCGCAACGACGTTCGTCGACTACACCGACCCCGACGCCACTCCGTCCGAGTCCGTCGACTTCCTCATCGGACATTAGGGATCGCTGCTCGCCTGGTACATCGGCATCTTCATCTTCATCGTCTTCGGCGCAGCACTCGTCCCGCTCGGACTCGCCCTGCGCAACCGACTGGCTCACGGCGCGCCGGTGCTCGCGAACTCCTCGATGGTCTTCGCCGGAATCTGGGCGGCGCTCATGTACGCCTCCGGGATGATCTCCAACGTCGGGATCGAAGCTGTGGCGGACCTCGCCGCCTCAGAACCAGACCGGGCCGTCGCCGTCTGGTCGACCCTCGACATCGTCACCAACGGCCTGGGCGGCGGCAACGAACTCGTCGGCGGCATCTGGATCCTCCTCGTATCGATCGCCGGTCTGATCACCACGAGACTGCCGCGTTGGCTGAACGTCGTCTGCCTCATCACTGCGGTCGTCGGGCTGGTCACGGTCGTCCCGGATTTCGAAGCGGTCGAGATGGTCTTCAGCCTCGGATCGATCATCTGGTTCCTCGGTGTCGGCATCACCCTCTTGCGAGATCGCACCCCCGTCAGGACCACACGATGAGCGCCCCGGTCGACCAGGCACCCAGCCGTCCGGCGGACACGCCCGTGGTCAGCAACGCTGCTGCCGGCGCCTGCGGGACCCTGCTGGCCTTCGCCGGATTGCTGGTTGCACTCGCAGCCGGTGCGCCGCCGCCGTGGCCTCTGTGCTCTCCGCCTTCGTGGCCTACCGAACGCGCGACCAGTGACCAACCGCACCCCAGCCGTTCGAGAGAAGATCGCCATGGAGTCACTCGTCGCCAACACCTGGTACGCACCGCAGCCGACGGCGACAGGGACAACCTCCCGTCCGGCGCCGGTCTGACCACGCTGCCGGCCATCGACGCCCACAGCTACATCTCGGTCTGGCACGGCGACGCATCGCCAACGGTCGAACCCGACTGGTTCGACGACGAGGAGCCGAGCGCGATTGTCGGCACCGACCAGATCTGGGCGCGCAGGCCCCAGCCGAAGGCCGCAGCGTTCGCAAAACCTCGAACGGAGCCTGGCAGACGCTGTGGATTGGCGCTGCCATAGGGGATCGTCGGGCTCATAACCCGAAGGTCGCACGTTTGAAAACCGGTCCCCGCTACCATCGGAAGAGCCCGGAATCCCGACGAATCTCGAGCTTTCGGGATCTCTGGTGGAATCCGACTCCGGCCAGTTTGAACCAAAACAACCAGGCGTAATCGACATGTCATTGGGTCTGGCCGCTACCGGAGTCTGGGCGTCGGGGCTGGTGGTAGACAGCGACTACAACGACCACCTCATCGATGGTTCGAAAACGGATGGCATATGGGAAGCCGGACGTGATGACTCGCCGCTCAACCAGTTCTTTGTCGGGATCCTCGGTCGTCGGCATGCCTGAATCCGGCCATTCGGCCACCCTGTCCAGCGCGGCTTGGCCCTCCTGGTTCGGTCCAGTTCCTGGTGTCCGCCGCCGGGCACGGTGATGATCTGCCCACTGATCCAGGCCGCAGCCGGGGAACACAGGAAGAGCGCTGCGTTGGCGACTCGCCCGTCCAGCACTCCGACCTCGCCTGGCGAAATCCACAACGTGTAGTGGGCCCAAGAGGACTCGAACCTCTGACCTCTGCCGTGTGAAGGCAGCGCTCTAACCAGCTGAGCTATGGGCCCCGAAGCGGCAAACCATACCCGGGCTCGGGTCACCACGCCAAGGTCGGAACCACCGTGGCCACAGGGCGATTACGACTCGACGCAGTACTCGACAGCCAGCCTGACCAGCCCCGACCCGTCGGGGCACCGATGGGCACTGTCGGCGAGGCCGACGATGCGCCCTTCGTTGGGCTTGGCGCAATCGACCAGCGTGTTCCCCAGCACGCAGCCGGGGGTGGCCGACGACGGGTCCTTGACGCCACCGCCGGCAAACGCACTGAACACGACGATCCCCAGGAGAAGCACCGCCACCATCGCCGGAACCAGGCGCGAGAACAACAGTCCGTGCACGCCGTCGCCGGCCACGTCCACCATGTCGTCGCCGTGATCGTCCGGCACCTCGACCACCGTGCGGCGCGGACGTTCGGCACGACCGGTGGCCGATCGGCTTGGTCGCTTCGGCCTCTCAGCCACGAAGCGACCATGGTCGTAGGCTCGCCGACGAGCGGGCTCACCCAACACCCGGAAGGCCTCGTTGACCTCACGCATCCGCCGCTCGGCCACCCGTTGTTCGGCGTGGGACAGGCCTCCGGCCGCCGCGGGCGACTGCTGCCTGTCGGGATGGAGGCGCCACGCCAGCTCCCGATACGCAACGCGAATGGTGTCGCCGCCCGCTTGACGATCGACCCCAAGGACCCGGTACCAATCGCGCTCCCCCACGCTGTGATTGGTCGCCATTGCCCCAGGATACGCCGAGGGAAGAGGTCGGTTTGGTTCGGTCTTTTGCTGCGGGCGTGATGCCGCACAGCGAGAACGCCGTTGCCTTCACAAACTGGCAGTTGTGACAGATGACCGAATTGGATCGGGGCTCCCCCGGTCACGGCTGGACGGAGGTGCCGTATCATCTGTAGGACACCGTAAGGTTCTGAGATGTGCTTCTTGGGTTGAGCGGTGCTCCGTTGACGCCCATGAACCCTCCTTCTCCCATCACCGCCACTCCGACCGCCCGTCACGAGCTGAGCGGAGACGACCTGCCCACCGAGGTGAAGGACCCGACGGCGCTTGCCGAGCCGACACTACGCCTGCGACGCCGACGTCGAAGCTCCGGTGACCGCAGTGGGCGGCGCCACGGGACCGTCGGCGCGGCGCTGAGCCACCAGGCGTTCCGGCGCGTTGCCGCCGGGGCCTTCGCATCCAACATCGGCACCTGGATGCAGAACGTCACGCTGATTGCGCTGGCCAACCAGCTGACGCACTCCGGCGCCTTCGTCGGGTTGGTGTCCTTCGCCCAGCTGGGGCCGATGCTGCTCGCCTCCCCGGTCGGCGGGGTGCTGGCCGATCGCTTCGACCGCCGCCACATCATCATGGCCGGGTCCGCCGTGCAGGGCAGCCTGTCGGTGGTGCTGGCCATCGTCGCCTGGAACGGCAATCCGCCGCCCTGGGCGCTGGTGCTGATCGTGCTGGGCATCGGCATGGCCAACGCCCTGATCGCCCCGTCCAACGGCGCGCTCCTCCCCCACCTGGTGGACCGCCGGGACCTGTCCGGTGCGGTCGCGGTCAACTCGGCTGCGATGAACGGATCGCGGGTGCTCGGCCCGCTGCTGGCCGCCCTTGTCTCCTCGCTGGGCACCGGCTGGATCTTCATGATCAACGCCGGCACTTACGTGTTCGTCATCGCCGCAGTCGGGGCCGCCAAGGTGGCGTTTGCGCCTCCGACCGATGGGGCGGTCGGGCCGTGGGCCCGCTTCCGCGAGGGGCTGGACACCGCCCGAGAGGATCCGGTGCTCCGGCGGGTGCTGGGCATCGTCAGCCTGTTCTCGCTGTGCTCGCTGGTGTTCATCTACCAGCTGCCCGGCCTGGCCGAGAACCAGCTGGGCATCACCGGCAGCGCCTTCTACCGGCTGTTTGCCGCCTTCGGGTTGGGAGCGGCCGGCGGCGCCATCCTGCTGGGCACTGTGCTGGGCGGACGGCCGCTGCACCGGGTGCCGCTCTTCGCCCTGCCCGCCTTCGCGGTCACGCTCGCAGCGTTTGCATTCACCCACGACCCGGTGGCCGCCCACTTCATTATCTTTGCGCTCGGCTTCTTCTACTTCACCCTGGTGACGGCGCTGTCGACCACGCTTCAGGAGGAGGTCGACGACGAGCACCGCGGCCGGGTGATGGGCCTGTGGATGATCGCCTGGGCCGGGCTGGTGCCGGTGGGCAGCCTGCTGGCCGGCCCGGTGATCGACAAGGTGGGTGGCACGCCGGTGCTGCTGTTTGGGGCGGTGGTCGCCCTCGCACTCACGAAGGTGGGCAACCTCGACCGCAACCAGCTTCCCGAGCGCCGACCGCTTACCCGCCCACTACCCAACTGACGAGCTGCTCGAGTCCCGCCACCCGGCTGCCCTTGACCAGCGCCGCCTCCCCTTCCCCGAGCGAGCTCAACACCGCCGCCGCATCGGCCGGTGGGACCTCGGCGATCCCGTAGGCGTCGGTGCCGACGGCAACCACCTCGATGCCGAGGCTGCGGGCCTGGGACACCATCTCGTGATGCAGCGCCTCGGCGTCCGCTCCCAGCTCGGCCATCTCGCCGAGCACCGCCACCCGGCGGCGGGCGGGCAGCGCCCCCAGCGCGGTCAGCGCTGCGCTCATCGACGTGGGGTTGGCGTTGTAGGCGTCGTTGATCAGCGTGGCCCCACCGGGGGTGGTGACCACCTCCATGCGCCACGGGCTGATCGTCGCTGCGCCCAGCGCCTCGGCAACCGACTCGACCGAGATGCCGGCGTCGAGGGCGACCGCAGCCGCCGCCAACGCGTTGGTGACGTGATGCTCGCCGGCGATCGCCAGGTGCACCGAGGCCGACCCCCACGGGCTGGTCAAGAGGAAGGAGGCCCGCAGGTCGTCGCCCAGGGCGATGTCGCCGGCCCGCACGTCGCCTGCCGCGCGCCCGAAGGTGAGCACCGGCGCCGCGCTGCGAGCGGCCATGGCGGCGACGAACGGATCGTCGGCGTTGAGAACCGCCGTGCCGTCGGCCGGCAGCGCCTCGATCAGCTCGCCCTTGGCCACTGCAACACCGGCCAGGTCGCCAAAGAGTTCCAGGTGCGCACCGGCGACCACGGTGACCACGCCCACCCGCGGGTGGGCCAGCTCGCACAGCGCAGCGATGTGGCCCGGGCCCCTGGCGCCCATCTCGACGACCAGCGCCTCGACGTCGTCCGGTGCATTGCACAGGGTGAGCGGCACGCCGATCTCGTTGTTGAAGGACCGTTCGCTCGCCGAGGTGACCAGCTTGGTGGCCAGCACCCCCGCCATCAGGTCCTTCACGGTGGTCTTTCCGACCGACCCGGTGACACCGATGACGCTCCCTGACATGCGGGCCCGGGCGAAACCTGCCAGATCGTTCAGCGCCGCCCCGGTGTGGGCCACGAGCAGCAGGCGGGCAGCGAGGCCGAGCCCCAGGTTGTCGGCGCTGCGCTCCGACAGCGCCGCCGTCGCCCCGGCGGCCAGCGCTGCGCCGATGAAGTCATGACCGTCGCGCTCGGCGACCAGCGGAACGAACAGGTCCCCGGGCCGGGCCAGGCGGGAATCGGTGATGACCCGCTCGATGGTCGCATCGGAGCCGACGAGGGTGGCGCGGAGCGGCTCGGTGAGCGCAGCGAGGGGTACCTGCATGCGGCAAGTCTCCCACGACCGACCCACCCAGCCTCACTCCGGCCCGTGAGGGGAACGCGTAAAGTCGTGCATCGGTGAGCGGTGCGCAGGCAGCATCGCAAACCTCCCCTCGACCGATTGACCGACCAGCGCGGAGCGTGACATGGCCGAACCAGTGGCACTTGAGAGTTCGGCCTCCGCCGGCGAGCCGAACCCGGTGGGCGGTGCCAACCGGCAGACGCCCCGCACCGGTCGCGTCGACCTCCCAGAACGGGTGCGCCTGGTGGTGCTCTTCGGCGGCCAGTCCGCCGAGCACGACGTGTCGCGGGTGACCGCCCGCAACGTGCTGGCTGCCCTCGACCCCGATCGTTACGACGTTCATCTGATCGGCATCGCCCGCAACGGGCGCTGGCTGCAGCTGCAGGGCCTCCCGGCACTCGACGGCGCCGAGGCCACGGCCCTGACCGTCTCGGGCAACCACGTCGACCCGATCGGCCACCTGCGCCACACCAGCACCCGTCGTCATGATGACGATCTGAACGGCGACGACCTGGCGACGGTGGTGCTGCCGCTGCTGCACGGGCCCAACGGCGAGGACGGCACCCTGCAGGGGCTGCTCGAGATGAGCGGCCTCCCCTACGTCGGCAGCGGCGTGTTGGGGTCGGCCGTGTCGATGGACAAGGCGGTGGCCAAGGAGCTGTGCGGTCATGCCGGTATCCCTCAGGCCGGCTGGGTGGCGCTGCACGAGCGTGAGGTCGACGTCGAGGCGCTCGCCTCGGCGATCGAGCGGCTGGGCCTGCCGATCTTTGTCAAGCCGGCCAACTTGGGCAGCTCGGTGGGTATCTCCAAGGTGGCGACCGCCGACGAGCTGGCTTCGGCGGTCGCCACCGCACTCGACCACGACGAGTACATCGTGCTCGAGGAGGCCGTGACCGGCCGGGAGATCGAGCTTGGCGTGCTCGGCAACGAGGCCCCCCGGGTCTCGCTGCCCGGCGAGATCGTCACCGGCGCCGAGTTCTACGACTACGAGGACAAGTACGTGACCGGCTCGGCCGAGCTGGTCATTCCGGCGGAGCTGCCCCCCGAGGCGATCGAGGAGGCCCAGCGCTTGGCGCTCGTCGCCTACCGGGCGTTGCGCGGCGCCGACCTGGGCCGGGTGGACTTCTTCTACGAGTCGCCCGGTCGGGGCCTGTTGCTCAACGAGATGAACACGATGCCGGGTTTCACTCCGGCATCGATGTATCCACGGTTGTGGCAGGCCAGCGGCCTGCCCTATACCGAGCTGATCGACGAGCTGGTGCGCCTGGCGCTGGAGCGCCACGCACACCGCGGGTCCCGCCGACGGTAGCCAGGCTCGCTCCCCATCGTGATTGCGTTTTTGGTCGGGCCGCTCAGCGGCGCCGAGTACGCGGCTGCGGCGCAACCAGATCGGCCAGCGCGTTGATGGCCTTTGCGACGCCCGAACGTGGAGCGTGTAACACCACCGGCACCCCCTTGTTGACGGCCTGCGGCACGCAGATGTCCGATGGGATCAGTGAGTCGGCCGTGAGCTGCAGGGTGCGTTCCACCTCGCCAACGTCCAGCTTCACCTTGGCGTTGGCACGGTTGAGCACCAACCGGACCCGCTCCATCGGGGTGCCGAGGAGACGCAGCGTCTGCAGCCCGGTCTTGACGTTTTTGATGTTGGGAATGTCCATTCCGGCCAGCAGCAGGATCTCATCGGAGATCTCCACCAGACTCAGCACCACGTCGTTGAAGTAGGCGGGGGTGTCGATCACCACCACCGAGCAGAAGGTTCGGAGCATCTCGACGATCTGCACCATGTCGGACGCCCCAATCCGATCCGCAAACGCAGGCTCCAAAGGGGCGGCAAGCACGCGCAGCCCCGATGGTTCATGGGTCATCAGCAACTGGCCCAGAAAGTTGGGGTCGATCCGATCCAATGCCGCCACCGCGTCCACGATGGTGTGACGAGGCGTCAGCTTCAACATGACCGCAGCGTCACCGAATTGCAGATCAGCGTCGATCAAGCAGACCGGACCGGACGACCGTTGGGTCAACGAAACCGCCAGAGAGGTTGCCAGCATCGACGTGCCGGCTCCGCCCTTCGTGGAGAACACGGTGATGACCTTGCCCAGGCCATCCCCGGGGCGACCGCCTTCCAGGCCGGCGATGAGGTGACCTGCATCGAAACGGGGCTGTCTCGACACCGTCTGAGCTGGTTCTCCAGGTTCGGCGCCACGTCGGGGCGGAGGCGCTGGTTGGATGCTCGACGTGCCGAGAGGAACCTTTTGAGGGTCGAGGACCTCCAACCTGGCGTCGGCATCGAGGGTGAGGGCAACCCGACGCACGGTGTCGGAGAGCTCTGCAGCCTCGTTGCCCAACTCGATGACATCGGGAATGTCATACCGCATCGCCGTCTGTAGCGAGTTGCGGTCACGCTGCTCGGCGATCAGGATCGCCCCCAGCGTGGGATTCGTTTGAATCACCCGCTGGGCAGCGCCCAGATCGTTGTGGTTGTTGCAGGACGGGCCGAGCACCATCACCACCGGCACGTTGCCGGTGACTCGGGCGGCCAGATCGGCCATCGACCCAAAAGGGGTGCCTCCGCTGCGCAGCAACTTGATCAGGTGGTCCCGAGTCGACTGATGGGCCTCCACGATCGCCACCGACACCTTGATGGCGGGTTTGGTTGTTGGTGGATCAGCCACGTCGGTCCATCCCGGTAGTGCCTCGGCCATGAGACATCGCAACCACCCTGACCTTCGTCGTCTGCGAACGTCAGGCCACCGGCCACTCCGATGGCGCCGCTGCCGTCTCCCACCATTCGGCTGCCCGGACCGTCCGTTGAGTCTTTTGGGTCAAAAGGGCCCACCGGCCACAGGCAGCAGACGGCCCGCCCACCGGCATCGGACAGAACGCGGGAGCGGGGAGACCGCATTGGCCTCCCCGCACCCGGATATCTCATTCTCTGCCCAGGGCTTCAGCCCCGTCGGGCCGTGTTAGGCGTCGGGGGAATCGTCCGACGCCTCGCCGGCAGGCTCCGCCTCAACGACCGCTTCCTCCTCAGCCGGAGACTCGGCTTCAGCCGGGGTCTCTGCCTCAGCCGGGGATTCGGCGGATGGCTCGGGCGACCCGGGGGCCTCGCCGTCGCCCTGCTCGGCGTAGTACGCCGCCCAGGCCTCCTCGGCTTCGCTGGGGCCCTCACCCTCGATACCCGAACCGATGTAGTTGCCCTCATCGTCGTAGGCGTGCTCGCCGAAGTGCTCCTGGTACTCGGCGGCCACGATGCCACCCTCGGCGGCCTGCTTGATCGACAGGCTGATCCGGCGACGCTGCAGGTCGAGATCGATGATCTTCACCCACAGCTCCTCGCCAGGGGTGACAACTTGCTCGGGCAGGTCGACGTGATGCTGGGACATCTCGGAGATGTGCACCAGGCCCTCGATGCCCTCGCCCACCTGGACGAACGAACCGAAGGGCACCAGCTTGGTGACCCGGCCGTAGACCAGCTCCCCAACCTGGTGGGCGGAAGCGAACTCCTGCCACGGATCCTGTTGGGTGGCCTTGAGCGAGAGGGAGATGCGCTCGCGGTCGAGATCGACCTCGAGCACCTCGACGTCCACCTCGTCGCCGACGGTCACGACGGAGCTGGGGTGATCGACGTGCTTCCAGGACAGCTCGGAGACGTGAATCAGTCCGTCCATGCCACCCAGGTCGACGAAGGCACCGAAGTTGACCACCGACGACACGACGCCCTTGCGGCGCTCGCCCGGGGCCAGGTTGGCCAGAAACTCGTCGCGCTGCTCCTTCTGGGTCTCCTCCAGGTAGGCACGGCGTGACAGCACCACGTTGTTGCGGTTGCGGTCGAGCTCGATGATCTTGGCTTCGAGTTCGCGGCCCAGGTATGGGGCGAGGTCGCGCACACGACGCAGTTCGACCAGCGATGCCGGCAGGAAGCCACGGAGACCGATGTCGATGATGAGGCCGCCCTTGACCACCTCGATGACCGGGCCGGTGACGATGCCGGTGGACTCTTTGATCTCTTCGATCGTGCCCCATGCGCGCTCGTACTGGGCGCGCTTCTTGGACAGGATCAGGCGACCGTCCTTGTCTTCCTTCTGGACGACGAGGGCCTCGATCTCCTCTCCAGGCGACACAATCTCGGAGGGGTCGACATCGTTGCGAATCGACAGTTCGCGGACGGGAATGACGCCCTCGGACTTGTAGCCGATGTCCAACAACACCTCGTCACGATCGATCCGAACGACCGAGCCGGTGACCATTTGCCCGTCCTCCACGTCCACCATGGAGGAGTTGTACAGGTCATCGAGGGCGTCACCGACGTCATCGAACACGATGTCGTCGTCGCTGCGAACAAACTCTTCGACCGCAGCGACAAATTCTTCGCCGGAGTCGTTGGTTGCGGTGGCCACCACGGCATCGCCGTCGGTGCTGGACTCCAAAGCCTCGCTGGATGCGGAGGTTTCGGAGGGGGTCGGGGTCGGATCGGACACGAATACTGCCTTGGGGTTGGGAAATAGAGGGACCGTCAAGCGTACCACCGGCGGTCACCGGGCCACCTCATCATCACAAGCCCCGCACGCCCCGCCCAGCCCGCATCTTGGATGATCTGGTGCCGGTTATGCGCTCCGCATCAACCTCCGCTCGAAGCGGTCAGGCCTTGGCGTCGGCCCAGGTGTCACCGAATGCCAGGTTGACCTCCAGCGGAACGGCCAGGTCAAACGCCCCCGACATCGCGTCCAGCACCACGGCGGTGATTTCAGCCTCATCGGCGGGCGGCACCTCGAGCACCACCTCGTCGTGGACCTGGAGGATCAAACGCGACGTGCCACCGCGATCCTCGAGCCCGCGATCAAGACGCACGAGGGCCAGCTTGAAGATGTCGGCCGCCAAGCCCTGGATGCCGGCGTTCATCGCCTGACGTTCACCCGCCTGTCGCACTGCGCGCACACGCGAGGCAAGCTCGGGAATCTGACGGCGCCGGCCGAACAGCGTCTCGGTGTAGCCCTTCTCCCGGGCGTCGGCGACCGCCCCCTCCATATAGGCCCGAACGTTGGGGAAGCCCTCGAAGTAGGCGTCCAGGATGACCTGGGCCTCGCCGGTGGGAATCGACAGTCGCTGGCCCAGGCCGTAGGCCTCCATGCCGTAGGCCAGCCCGTAGCTGACCATCTTGGCCGTGGATCGTTGGGCAACCGTGACCTCATCGGCATCCACCTCGAAGATGCGGGCCGCGGTCTGGGCATGAATGTCGTCGCCTGCCGTGAAGGCGCCGACCAGGCCGGGGTCCTGGGAAAGGTGGGCGATGCAGCGCAACTCGATCTGGTTGTAGTCGGCGACGCAGAGGCGATAGCCGGGCGCCGGTACGAACGCTCGACGAAACAGACGCCCCTCCTCGGACCGGACCGGGATGTTGTGCAGGTTGGGCTGATCCGAACTCAACCGACCGGTGCGGGCCACCGTCTGGTTGAAGGTCGCGTGAATGCGACCGTCGGGGGCGATCTCCGACAGCAGTCCCTCCCCGTAGGTGCTTCGCAGCTTCTCCACCTCACGGTAGCGAAGCAGGTGTTCGACGATGGGATGTTCGCCCCGCAGCTTCTCCAACGTGGCGGCATCGGTTGAGTAGCCGGTCTTGGTCTTCTTGTGCGGGGTCAGGCCCAACTCGTCGAAGAGCACCTGCCGGAGCTGCGGGGTGGAGTTGACGTTGAACTCGTGGCCTGCGGTAGCAACAATGGCCGCCCGCTCCTCGGCCACCGCCCAGCGCGCGGTGAGGGCGCGCTCGATGTCGGGCCCGAGGGCGACCCAGTCGACGTAGCTGTCGCCTGGGTACAGCTGCGTCAGGGGAGTCGAACCCTCGTAGGAAACGATCGGGTTGAACACCCACTTGATGTTTGTTCCGCCAGCGGCCCGTGACACATCCACCACATGCCGGTACGCCGCGATGTAGTCGCCAGGACCATTGCTGTTTGCTCCGGTCGACCACACCTGCCAGTCGCCATTCATCTCTGCGGCGAATCGAATGAACACGGGCCGCGCGGTCGCTGCCGCTGCCTGGGCGAAGGTTCGGATGTAGGTGTCGTACGTGCCAGCGGCCACTTGATCAAGGGTGTACGCAGGCTGGGTCTGGCTCTTGACTTCCCAGTCCCAGGGTTCCCACGAGATCATCAGAGACGCACCCCGCGCAGCCGCGTACGCAGCATCTTGGGCGGGGAATTCATGTTTGAAGTCGGCGAACACACCAACAACTCCGGCCTTGAGTCCGATGGCTGTTTCGGCCGCCTTGAGGGCAGT
>ERZ1026800.151-NODE-151-length-65882-cov-5.452802_pt1 | contig 65882 bp, 51 predicted proteins | sample MGYA00520873_ERZ1026800 | MGnify/ENA primary metagenome ERZ1026800 (study PRJEB33270, sample SAMEA104284475) | anaerobic digester metagenome | biome: Anaerobic digester microbiome; feature: mesophilic sludge digester; material: Anaerobic digester biomass | place...
CTAGATTGATGAATCTAAGGTCGTGCAAGATTGTGCCCCTTTTGAATTGATGCTCAATAAACTTCCTCACCCTATCTTAAGTGTATGAATTCCCCATGGGCGCAGAGAAAGCTTATTGGCTTCGATACTTCGCCACGATGGGCTTTCTGCGTTTGGTTCCGAGCCTTCTTTTGAACCTTGCCCTGAGCTTGATCCTGAATTTGACGCAGAGTCTGGTTTTGATCCTGGCGCTGAGCTTGATCTTGAGGTTGGGACTTTCTCGAAAAGAGGGACGTTAGGATGGCTTTGGAGCGCGCTCGTCACTTCATTCCCGGAAGCATTCCAGAGCCTTGCGATGATATTGCCATTTTGTACCAAGAAGGCAGTAATGAAGACTTTCTCTGAGTCAAGCTCGAGAGCGCTGGAGGACTGAATATAATCGGAGGGCTTTGTGTTGCTTGTCGGAGCAGATTTAGATGCTTCTGCTCCGCTTGAGTCCTGCCAAATCGCTATGAGGGGTGTAGCAAAGTTCATTGAGTGTCTTTCTGCTTCTACTCGGTCTGCATAGGGAGCGATAGCAAATTCGAAGGTGCGTGTGCCCGATAAGGCTGTGAAGGCTGATTTTCCTCGTGTAAAGGAGTCGTCGCTTGCATAGATCCACTCTCTGGGAGCCCAGGCGAGGACCTGGCGAAGCCTATGCTCTTCTTTGTTCCAATGGTAGCCCCTATTGCCTCTATTGATGAAAGCAAGATGCTCTCTCGTGTGTTCTCCGGGATGCCTTCTCTCATCAGATTCGAGACCGATCCACGGAGCACCTGTTATCCGCTCATCAGAGACCTCTGATATCCAAAATGGAGATTTGCAGCAAATGCACTCAGCGGGGACATTGAAGGAGACACAGAGTTTTGCTTCGTCATGTATCGAATAGGGTGTTCCCGGCGGGTAGTCGTCCATTTGAGGACCCAAATACGTGGGTCCATCTCCGAAATCGAAACGGACGCTTGCATCAATTCTGTTTACGCCTGAATACATTTTTAGAGTGAGGATGAAGGGTAGATCAGCTACATCGCCTTCCACTTCGAGTGCATAGAGAGCAGGTCCATTCGCGACCCACTTTGCCGATTTTGTAGATAATAGCGAATCATAAGGCTTGCCATCGCGCACACAGGTAAAAATAAGGCTTTCGATGAGTTTTTCTCCAGAAGAAGAGCACAAGGTAAGGCCATCCTTAGCTGTAGGCAATATGGTGAATGGAGGGCTCATTCTGGCTTCGTTATCGCTATGCTGGGCAGCTACTTGCATAAGAGAAAAGTGCTTAAGTGAGAGGCCTTGCATCTTGGGAACAAAGCCAAGGTATATTTCTGATTCATCTTCTGAGATGAGCTGGCATGAATATAGTTCATCGTTGGAATAAGCACAAAGTTCGCTTTTCCCTTGCGGTTTGTCTTGAGGTAGTGCTGACTTTGGTATTTTGACCTCGATGTAATCGCGGCGTTCGCATGAAGCCGCATTGAAGACGATGATGCCACCAGGATGGCCGCTAGAAGGGCTAATGTTGCCAGAGACAGAAGTGCCGCTAGAAGGGCGGATACCGTCGGAAGCAGAATTGCCTTTAGAAGGGCCAGTTGAAATGCTTGCCATTGCTTCTAGAGTTATTCTCTCGGCCTCTTTGCGAGCATGCTCCGCAAAGCCTACTGCAACACGCCACATAGGCTGCCTATGGGCAAGCGAAAGCCAGGGACCGCAGACATAGAGGTCGTGCTGTTGAGCAATACATAGGGACTTCCATGCATCCGTAAGCGATGGCTCAGCGCTCGCGTATTCAGGATTGAAAAATTGGAGCACGGCATCGAGACTTTCTGCAACGCGAAGAGCTGATTCCGCTGCGACCACTGATCTCGGAACATCGTCAGCCTCTAAGCCCCAGGGGAGCGTGCACGGCGTATCATGTGGGCCATGGAAGACTTTTTCCTGAGGTGGGTTCGCAATTCGAAGATAATCCTTAGGCCTCGTGAATACGATATTCTTCATTGCTACAATCTCTGTAGCACGAGGCAATGGCGCCTCGGGAAGATTTACATCCTTTAGATCCGAAATAAAGGGGTGTGCAATTCCACACGCTGAAGCAGCTTCCAGAAAAGCCGGGAAGCTTTCAGGCGCCCAATCGGGTTTATCTCCTATTCCAAGGGAACCTGCGGCAAGACCTGGGTGGTGTTCGAGCTGCCGTTTGTAATTCTGAAAGGAATATCTAGGTACCGTAGGAATCTCGCTGCCATCAGGAGCCACCCAGCTAACAAGATCAGCATCATGTGCCGGATCGGTACCAAAAGCGGCCCATTGTGTTCTGAAGACAGCTCCTTTGTAGCCCATCAGAGACAGGATCTGCGGAAGCTGAGCAAAATACGTTGGCTCTTGCGAATAGAATACCTCTGGTGTTGAACCGAACGCGGCCTCGATGGCTCTATTACCTAGTTCGAGCTGCCTGATGAAAGACTCTCCGCTCTCTGCGCAGCCAAATGGTTGACCATATGTCCCATTTACGATTTCGAGTGCACTGGCATCTAGGGCGCTGCGAAGAAGGCTCGTTGCGTGTGAATCGTGGTCTGCCATCCATTCGTAGGTGTAAGCATCGAAATCCAATACAACCTTGAATCGAGAATCATGGAGCGCACGCTTTATGACAGGTCGCACACAGAGAGGCCAGTTATACGTTCGCCAGAGACCTCCTCCTGGCAAAATGAGCCAGTCCCAGAAAATCGCGCCACCATGATATCCATCCACAAAATATAGTTTCTCAGGCACAGCTACGGATGGATGTTCCGAAGTGGACTCGGCAGGCAATTTTAAGGTGCTTTTTGTTGCACGCCTTGAACCTTTCGCGTCATCTATACGCATTTTGGCGCTAAGAATCGCGACAACTACATGAGCCGCGCCGCGAACCAGTGCCGGAGGAATGCGGCCTGAGACTAGAGCCTTAGAGGCATTATCCACTAGACTCATGAATTACCCTCCATAAATAGACCGATAGGTGTCGATAAGCGCATCGGCTACACTCCAGCGAGGTTCCCAGCCAAGTATCCTCTTTGCTTTAGACCAATCGAAAACATAGTCGCAGATCGCTATAACGACATGCTCGGGCTCCAATGGGGCAGCACCGAAAGGTCTCAAGAGTGCTATAGCTATCTTTGCTAGCGTTGTAGGAATAAGCTTCACCTTCGATGGCGAACCTACCGCCGAGGCAACTAGGTGGACCAATTCAGCTATGCTTGGCACATCCTTTCCACCAATATTGAATGCTTCTCCAGCTGCATCTGGATGCTCGGCAGCGAGCAAGCATGCATCTACAACATCATCGACATGAATGAATTGAAATCTATTGGTTCCTTTCCCAAGAAGGGTCACGGGCTTTCCCTTCTGGATAGCGGACAAAAGGCTCAATATAAAGGGCTCATCGAGGCCAGACCCTGTAATAGTTGGAGGCCTCAACATGACGACAGGAAGACCCGCTGCGCAAGCCTCGCGGCAGAGATTTTCAGCTTCGATTTTGTTTCTGCCATATTCTCCTAGAGGTGCAAGCTCGCCATCCTCGGGGCAAGGGACCACTTTGGGTACGCCAAAGATCTCTACACTTGATAGATAAATGACGCGTCGCAGGCCAGCATTGCGTGCTGCATCCAGTACATTCCTTGTACCGCCTATGTTGACTGCCCTCATTGTTTCTATATTCGCTTTACGCTGGGGAATGAGAGAAGCAAGGTGATATACGGTATCCATATCTTTGCAGGCGGAAGCTACAGCCTCGGCATCGCGAATGTCAGCAGCGATCCACTCGGCGCCGCTGATATCTCCAGCTATCCATCCCTTACCGCGGACACCTCCGGCGGTCATTTCAGCGCCAGCTGCAAAGCCTTCTGGCAGATCTTCTGGCACAGAAATATCAAGCGCTCGCACTTTATCGCCTCTTTCAAGGAGGCGGTGCACGAGATGCTGGCCAAGAAAGCCCGCAGCTCCGGTAACTAATGCTCTATCCATCTCACCACCTTGCCTTCGTGTAGATCGGCTCCATGCTAGGCGCTGCTGCTATGGCAGCTATATATTTCTCGTAAAATTCATGGTAGTACGCGAGCTTCTGCCTATCGAGTTTGACACCAAGGCCAGGACCGTTCGGCACAGAAATTGCTCCGTCTACATAGCGGAACGGGCCTCCTTCGATGATATCGTCCTGTAGATAATGATAATGGACATCGGGAGCATGGTGGATAGCCGGAAGCGAAGCAGCAAGATGAAGCACGGCCGCAAGGGACACACCGAATTCCGTTCCGGAATGCATGCCCATATCGAAACCAAAGGTCTCGCAGAGCCGTGCGAGCTCTTTTGTTGCTCTTAAGCCGCCATACCAATGCGGATCTGCAAGAATTACATCGACCGCATCGAGGAAAGCGGAAGGAGCTATATCATCGTAAGAGAAACAGGCCATATTGGATGCGAGTGGCACATGCGGTGACATCCGCTTTAGTTTTGCCATGGCGCTCAAGCCCCAGACAGGATCCTCCAAGTACTCGAGCCCAGCATCGGAAAGCTCGTGTGCAACATGGGCAGCAGTCGTGAGAGCCCATGAACTATTGGGATCTAGGCGCACAGGCACATCAGGAAAGCGTTCACGCATATGGCGGACTGTCTCGACTTCTTTTTCAGGCGGATATACTCCGGCCTTGAATTTTATGGAGCGGCATCCTTTCACTTCTATGAGCTCGGCACATTGTTCCAGGATTCTTGCATCGGCTTCCTCCCATGGTGGAAGGTGGCCTGGACCCTTCGGTGCTTCATAGAATACATAGGCAGATACAGGAACGCGATCGCGCATTTTGCCACCAAGTAAATCGTAGACAGGACGCCCAATAGCCTGCCCTTGAAGATCGAGGCATGCAAATTCGATAGCTGCAAACGCATTGATAAGATTAGGCCCGAACATGCGCACATAGAAGGGATTCGCTATCTTCCAGCGAAGTTTCTCAAGATCGAAAGGATCCTCACCAATCACGAATGATTTGCAGGACCTCACAACTTCTTCTATTTGCTGACCATTTGGTGTTAGCGTACATTCTCCCAAGCCTACAAGACCTTCGTCGGAGACGAGCTCTACAATTAGACGGCCAAAGCCTGGATGAAAACCCCAGGCATGAACGAGGGGTATTGCCAGAGGTATGCCCACAGAAGTTGCAATTAGGTCGACTATTTTCATGTTTGACCCTCCTAGAATCTTCCGTACTTCTTAAAGACCTCGATGGGGGAAGCGCCAGCTTTAAGCTCCTGCCATATCGTCTTCTCTGTATCGACGACTTTTTCAGCGAGAATAAGAACTTCGGCAGCAAGTTCCTTAGGGACTATGACTACTCCATTGGAATCAGCTATTGCCCAATCGCCTGGATGAATGATGGTCTCTCCTACGCGAATATCTTCATTGATTTCCACATAGCGCCAGCGACCACGGATATCGGCTGGTGTACGGTATCGGGCAAAAACAGGGAATCCGAGGCGCTTTATAGCATCCACATCTCGTACTCCCCCATCGAGGACTGCGCCGCCGCAGCCTTTGGCTTGGGTAGTTGTACTCAGCATCTCTCCCCAATGCGCCGTAGATGGATCGCTCCCAGTATCGAATATTACGACAGTTCCTGGCTCCACAAAACTATAAGCCCGCATAGCTAGTTCCAGGTACTCTAATTTGTCGATGACTGTAGGCGTACCTTTTACTGTAAGCACGGGGCCGGCAAGCCTCATTCCGTTTTCGATAGCCTGAATAGCAGGAGGCAAAACCTGATGGAAAAGCCCCTTCTGGTCGAGAATGTCGCTGATGGCAGGCGTGTGAACTCTCTTGTAGCGCTCGATCATCTCAGTTTGCCCAATTTCTTCTTGCGCCATGATATCCTCCTTAAATCCTCTTAGGCTTGATCGCCTAATATTAGCTATGTGGCGCCAACTCTGCGGTCGGCGCCAGTATTGCGTATTTCGATGAGGCAGCCAGCAATCCTCATTTTTCACATAACTTGCATTCCTCTCCAGGCCCAAGGATATAGATACCGAGCCCTTCCGACTCGAGCTCTGCTCTCCAAGATTTGAGCGCCGCGCTTACTTCGATTTGGTTATCGCGCCTAATGCGGATTCCGCGGGCGCGGTCCAACCATTTGCCTGCACAGTGGAGATGGAGCGGCACGGTCCAGCGAGGCCGAATAGCGCGCACAAGAGCCGCTGCTTCTGGCAAGGACATGCCATCATCGCCCAGCAATGGATAATGTGCGCAAGCCGCTTGGACTAGCGCAATGTCCGGTTGAGCGCTTTTTAGAGTGCTTTCCAGTTCTGGTGTATAGCGCGTATCACCGCTGAAAAAAACAGTTTTGGATCCTCTGATCAGATAGGCAAGAGCATCGGATGCAAGAGGATGATCGGCCTTCAGTGCTTCGATCGATACTTGGCTCGATACATCGATTGGCCTATTAGCTGATTTATCGATTGATCCATCCCCTGACCCATGGATCGATCTATCTCCCGATCTTTTATTTATTCTGTGTACCATGTCTGGCTCGAGTTCAACAACTGATTTCGCGCCTAGCTTCTTTGCCCGCTTCGCTACGGAGCGAGGACCGACGACAGTGATACCCTTATCTCTAGCTGTTTCTAGGGAAATATCATCGCAATGGTCAATGTGGTTGTGAGAGACGAGGAGTAGGTCGACATGGCCCAGTTCCCAGAGATTTGCAGCTGGTGGAACGATGCGCGGAGCAAGTGCCCGCTCCTTGAGCCCTCGCGGCCCAAACCAAGGATCTGTAAGGATAGTGAGGCCATCCATTTCAATGAGAACTGTCATATGCCCGATCAACCGGAGTTGAACGCCGGCCATAGCTCACCTCCCGAGACCTCTTTGGGCATTCGAAGCCTTTTAGACCAGTAAAAAGTTTAGCACAACCTTCTTAAAGCCGCTTGAACGAACTTGCTACACTGGTACTCTTAAAGACTTCGACAAGGCTAAGCCCAAACATCTTCCTAAAAGTCCTACTGAGGTGAGCAGAATCCGAGAATCCTGCTGCATAAGCAGCATCTGTGAAGGAAGCGCCATCGACAATCTCGTCGATAGCATCGAGAAGGCGAAGCCAAAGAGCATACCGCCTTGGAGGCACACCAACTTGGTGAGTAAAAAGGTGTATGAGCCTGCTCTCTGAGAGACCTACATGCCTCGCCACGACTTCTATTTTGACCTTCTTATCTGGAGATTCCTTGAGGAAAGCAATCACTTTCTTGATTCGGGGATCGAGTTCCACTGTTTCTTGACCATAAGGCCCAAGCAATAGACCCAATATTGACTTAGATACGCATTCAGCCTTAGATATGGAGCCTCTTCGGTCTTCTAGCTCCATGAGCTCGGCCTTGGCCGGCATAAGGTATAATTCGGGCAAGAGACAGAGCCCATGCGAACCAATGTATTTGCTGCAAAGGTACCTTGCTGCCTCCGATTCTCCATCGAGATAGAGAACAGCGTAGCTCCCCTCATCGCTTGCGAAGCGATGAGCTTCGTCGGGAGCAATGATGGCTATCTCGACCTCTCTGAATTCTCCACGGTGCTCGATTTCGAAAGAATGATCCAGGGATATGAAAATTTTGAGGAGATGATGGCTATGTGGCTTTACATCCGCTTCGATTCTGTTGCCGAGAAAGAGAGCAAACCCTTCGAATAAATAGAGCGACGAGCAAGCGCGCTGCCGTTGATGTATCTCCTTGAAACCCGAGGTTCCATAGAAAGCTTGCATCATGTTGTCACTGTGGCTTGAGCCTTTTTAGGCTCGACAGATTGAAGAACGACCATAGCCGCGATCATACAAATGCCTGTCAGCACGAAGACAGCTCGGTAGGTCCCGAAAAAGTCAGCGAGAGCACCCGCAAGAGTGGATGAGACTAATGCGCCTATCGAGGCAAAGAAAGTGTTTAGGCCCCAGAATTCTCCCACATTTTCATTTGGAACTAGCTCCGATAGCAGAGGATATGAGAGTACTGTATGAGCTGTATTTCCTATTCCGATAATGATGATTAGTGGAATTAAAACTGGCAAAGAATATGCAAATAAACCAGCCGCAAGTGCACCTAGGCCGAAGAGGCCAAGACCTATCGAGAGAATGAGTTTTCTGCTGGTTTTATCTGCAATTATCCCTACTGGCACTGCGAAGATTGCAGTCGAACCAAGAAGGATTGCCGCCAGAGCCTGTGCCAAGGCTGGAGAGACACCTTCTATTTCAGTGCTGACAAAAAGTGTAAGAAAAGGCGTTGCAGCATTCACCCCGAACCAAAGCAAAAATTGAACAATGAAGAATTTTTGAGCCTCTTTGTTTTTCGCAACGAGCTGTAAATGCTGCTTCAGACTGAGTTTCTCTCTTATCTGAATATTCTCACGCTTCTCATGAACACCGAAGACCGTGATTGTCGTAAATACCACTAAGCCAGCAGCTACAAGCCAGAAAACATAAGAAGGATTCCTCGACCAAAGGAATAGCCCGCTCGCAAGCGCAAGTACAAGCTGACCCAGTACTTGGAGCATGGTTGCCACGCTATTCACGGTAGAACGCTGATTTTCCGGGGCAATGTCCGAAATGAGAGCAGTATAAGGATCAACGCCGACATTGAAAAGAAAAGTGAGTATGAGCTGCACAGCGATGAGAACGCCAAATGGCGGCCGCGCTGCACACCATAGAAGAAGCACAGCCACTAGAGGCATGCTGAATGCGAAAAAGGGCTTCCTTCGGCCCATTTTTGTCCATGTTCTATCGCTCCACGCCCCCACAAAAGGTTGGACAATTGCACTCATGAATGAACGGGTGTTCGCAAGAAGGCCAATGAGAGCGTCGCTCGAAGTGTAGGTTCTATAAAAGAGGGGAAGGCTGAAATTGTTGAAGGCATAGAATAAGCCCATACCCACGCTGGCCGCTCCATAGGCGAACATACCCCCGACTTTAAGGCGTTCAGGCGTCCCTCCTTGAGCTTTTTCTTTTTGCTCAATATCCTCCTTCATATCTACCTCCTCATATCATTTCCCGTGCCACTTAGCTCATTCTATCTTGAGTTTATTGCGCGATGTGGCCAGCGTCAAATCCATTTTGCTCGAGATATCGCGAGAGCTACTAATTATGCAAAGGAATTATAATCTGATTCGATGTGGGTGGCTTGAACGAATCTGCTATGCCGCATTAGTTTGGACAGCAATTCGTCCATGATAGGTTTTTTCGCCGACTTTTGCATGCTCTTCCTTTTCTCTAGATACTATAAGTTATTATAGGAATATAGAATATAGAAGCCAGCATGCAAATCTACTTGTTGATACGATATTTGCAGATGAAATTGCTATCAATTCAAATGTTTGCACGAATTCCTGAGGATGCTTCTGAAATATTGTCATATCTCAGTTGCGCCTTTTTTGTTCCAACACTCCTCATAGCGCATGCCGGTTAGCTTCTCGCAGATGGTTTTGACTTCTGGGCTGACATCTTCCAACCTCCCTCCAGCGCGGATTCGTTCAAGTTCTTTGACTAGGATCTCGCTGTTTTTCGGGCTGAGCTCAAAGCGCATTGCGACGATGATGCCCAAAATAAGGAAAATACTAGGCCCGGTGATGAAGAATATCAAGAATTTACTGAGTACTTCCGGCGTCTGCGCCTGGTTGGACTGAAAGCCAACGAGCTGAAGGAAGAATCCGATGAGCGGCATAACGATGATACCTTGAACAACCTTTCGCGCAAGAGTCATTGCGCCAGAATAGACTCCAGCGCGCTGTTGACCTGTCATTAGCTCATCTACATCGATTACATTGGGCAAAATGGCATATGGAATATAGACCGCAGCGGCAGTCCCAAGCCCTATGACCGCACAGATAAGTACGAGAACTAGCAATGGCGTAGACGATGTAAGAACAATAGTCGCATAGAGACCAGCAAGAAAGATCGACATGCCAAGGATATACGCAAAGCGCTTGCCCTTGGTGTTCGCAACCTTGGTATAGACGAGAATCATAAAAAGCTGCACGATCATGAGCGTCCCCATTGCGATTGAATAAATATTCGGCCTTTGCAAATAATAGGTAAGGTAATACGTAAAGAGCCCCATCAACATATCCATTGCAGAATAGGCGAAAACATACATCATAAGATGAATCCGAAAGGATTTGTTTTTAAGAATGCTCGCAAATTCCTTCATAAAATCTCGCGATACGGTTGGGCTTGCAAGATGCGGATTCTCCCATGTTCCCCAAAAAACAAATATCCAGGGAATTGCAAATAGAATTCCAAACACAATCGACATGATAAGATAGCCTTGCGCAGGATCTTCCTTATGTGCATTGATGATCATGCTCGGCACGGTCGATGCCAGCAGCGATGAAAAGCCTGAGAAAAAGAGCCTCGCAGCAGAGAGGCGATTACGCACCTTATAATCAGCGGATAGCTCAGCAGCGAGCGCAGAATAGGGGGTCATCACCATCGTGATCACCGCATCGAAGAGGATATAGGCGAAGAGATAATAAAAGAAAAGCGCGACTTGCGAGCTTGCTTGAACGCGAATCCACATGATTATGTAAGAAAGCGCGATGGGCACAATACCCACAAGGAAATAAACGCGCCTGCGGCCATAACGCGAACGTGTATGATCTGAAAGGTAGCCCATAAGAGGGTCGGTGATAGCATCCCAAACCTTCCCAATACCAAGCGCAAGGCCTGCAAGGGCAGGAGAAAGGCCTACGACTTCGGTCATGAAGAACATATAAAAAAGGCTTACGATTATGAATGCGCCACCTCCATATATATCGCCGACTCCATAGGCGATAAGCGTCTTAAAGGTAACGGGTCTTTCGGTAGTGAGCGAAGCTCTTGAAATAGAAGTCAGAGCAGGTCCACCCTCTGGAGATGGCACTTGCGTGGCGAGAGGCCTCGAATGTTCTTTTTTTGTCATACTCTGCCTCCTTGCTTTTGCCGGCAGTATCTTACGCCTCATGTTCCCAAATTATGTGCACTGAGATTGGTCAAATCGATTTTACCGGATCTTACTTGTGCTGTCATCTATGCATCGCAAAGAATGGGTTTCCTTTCTTCCGTGCTCATTTGTCTGCAATATTGTATTGATATCAGGCATTAGCAAACGTACATTTTTGCTTCCGAATTTTTTGGAATGAATTCTTTGGAGTGAAAGAGAATAGATACATCTCATGACGCTTTGATTTTCGCCTTTATCAGAGCAAGCATTCGTGCACTTTTGCTAGAAGACTTCTCTGCGGTTCATTACCCTCATAGAGTGCGATAAGAAGGCGCGCATCAAGGGTCTTTCCTTCCCATGAGGGGGCCGAGGAATGCAGATGTTCCGCAGTCAGAATGGCAGCGCGCCTTCCTAAGCCAGTTACCGCAGCAGGATATCGGTACTGTGGTCCCCAAAGAGCACCAAAAGGGAACATGCTCACGCATTGTACACCACACCGTAAATCCTGGCGTAGAGGACAGAAAGCATAACTGCTAAAAGATTGAGAAGCCTGCGCAACTAGAATCCCTCGCGCGCCATCGCTCACTGCAAGCCATTTTGGCGTAAGGTGGTTATTGATATCTGCAAGGAACCGATTTCGACCATAGCCAGCATAATCTAGCGAATAGTGCGAAATGACATTACTAAAGTCCTCTTTCCATACATGGATAATGGTAGAACAGGGCAGATTTTCAAATGCGACAATCTCAAAAGGCGCAAGCTGGCGCCAGCGATCGTCCCATGTTCGACCGAGTGTTCTTGCCTTTTTGTGATCATAACATCGGTGCGGGGTCGATGGATATTGCACATGAAGCTCGAAGCACACAAGATCCGCGCTGAGCATAGTAGCAGTCCTGCTCCATTCGATCGCCACTCGCATGGGCCTTAGAGGGATGATTCCATGCAATTCATATCGCTCAGCACCGGATATAACGTCAATTTTGCGCGAACCGAGAATTTTATGATTATATTCAACCCAGGGCTCGTTGATATGAACTGTATATGGTCCGCTGGCTAGCCGGATTCTGCCCTTTGAGCTGACCGAAAGCGTGAGATGAGGACTGTGAGGAGAAGAATCTTGCATGCGAACCCTGCTTTCTGGATGCGCTGCTTGAGGCAACTCCGGACCCCGGAGTTCTTGAGGTTCTTTAATACAGGGTAGATTAGATATCGCGTTGACCACACCATATTTATGCTCTACTGCCGCATAGAATGCCTTAGCGAGCTCGAGGGATCGATTCGCTGTTTTTCGAGCTATCTCAAGCCTTGTCACATTCATTACAGGAACAGCAAGCCCAAAATGGGTTGTAGACAGCGCCCGAAGTCGCTCTTTTATCGCTTCATGCGCAAGCCTGGCCAAGGATGGATCGAGCTCCGAGAGTTCATCGAGCCAATATGTTTCGGTTTTTGGGCTAGTTGCAGAACGCAATACAGATTCACCGTTTCGAACCGCCACAAAGCTTTTTGCAGATTGCCATTGCGATCTCGCTTCGGCAATAATCGACCAAATTTCATAATTCTCATATTTTTCAGACCAGGATGAATAACCATCAAAGGCACCATCAGCCATATCCTGGCCTATAACAATCTCTCCCCTATCAGGATGGGTCTTGATGTATTCCCATGGTCGTTCAAAACCAACAAATGGCAAGCGCGCGATACTCGAGATAAGCGAATAAAGCCCTCCAAATGATGGCACAAAGCGACGAGAAAAACCTGGCAAAAAGCCTGCCCAAAAGCTATCGTCTGCATCAATATCGAGCACCACTAGCATATCGACAGGCTGTGCTATGCCTCCAGAATCTCCTTCAATGCCCATCTCGATATCTCTCTCAGGATCGCCCTCAGCATCTAGGCCGTGCGCACAACGAAAAGTTCCATGCAACTGCTCAGCTCGAATTGCTTTGAGCATGCGGGCGGCGCTGAAATAATACTCAGCCAAATCGCCCTGATTGATCGCAGGAATAAGCCTTATCGATGCTCCTGTTGTAGGGTTTTTGAGCGTGAGTGGATTGTACCGCTTTCTTGCCTCCAATTCAGAAATAAACGAACCTATCGCATTGAAAGGAATTGCGCTGTAATATAAAGATATAGCTTCGATCCCCACACTACGATAGATGTCGATGTGCGATCCCGTAAACATACATTCCTGCGGCCGTGCAATCGGCACATATGAACCAAAGGTCTGAAGCACTCCTGAACCATCGGGCGCATTAATTGCCCATGAAAGAGCGTACCTTAGCTCCTCAGGTGTGTGAGCGGTAAGAAGCCCATTGTTCCAGGACATAAGTTCGATTTCGTCGACCCCAGCAATAACCCTCATCTTAATCCGCTCTATTATGTCTGGAGCAAAGCTCGGCAGAATATGTCCCAAGGTGAACGCGTTATCGAAATCCCATGCGCACTTGACCTCGATTCCATCTTTGGAAAGCTCATCGAGGCTATCAAGAATGGAGCGAATAACGCGAATGTCCTTGCCAAACCCGCGCTCATCAGGCGTATCTCCCCGATAAGAATGATAGAAATTCACGTGAAACCGAGGACAAAAAAAGATTTTTGTGTTGCTGCCTACCATTTTTCTTTAGCAAAATCTCCATTAGCCGGTTTTGAAGCTCTTATCTTTCTGTGTCCTATATATGCCTCTTTCCGGCCTTCTTTCAATATAGCGTTTCAAGCTTTTTTTCACTACCGCTGTTCGCTCTGACTGTCCTCTTGAGAGAAAGATGCCCTGCATTATTCTCTAATAAAGCTATAAGTTAATGATATCTTTTGTATAATTTCGCAGGAACGCAGGTGCTACACTTTTTTACCAATGTGCTCATGGTAATGAGCCTTATAACGGCCTCTTTGGATAGCCCCACAAGCCCCACAGTCAATTGGTTCATCTCGAAGCAAACCGATCGAGTCACAGTTGAGCAACAGTCAAGAAATCGATTCTGGGTCTTACAATTTACCTATTTTTAATTCATTATTCTGCAAGTATTTTATTTCGGGCTGAGAGGATTTGAACCTCCGACATCTTGGTCCCGAACCAAGCGCGCTAGCCCCTGCGCTACAGCCCGATTGCCTAAAAAAAAGCCCGTCGCGTGGCAGACGGGTCTCAATCCACATGACGCTGAACTGCAAAGATACGCGCCTGCGCGCACGAACGATGCTGTGATCGGGAGCGACGGGGCTTGAACCCGCGATCTCCGGCTTGACAGGCCGGCGCGATAACCAGCTTCGCTACGCCCCCTTGTCATGGCTGACGGCATGGTACTATATAGGCACCCTTGTTTTGTGTCAATAGGACGCATTGCCTCATCGAAAGTCTAACCGAAACGATGCCGATGCCTCATAATAAGACCTGGTCCATATTGAACCATTGTGCCGGAAGTTGAATAAAGCGGCTGAATGGCTCTTTCGCGTCCGCAAGCAGAAAGTTAATGGCTTATTTTCGGCCAGAAAACTTTTTAGGCGATTCGTAGGATATAAGAATAGCGCCTGTCTTTTGATCATATTCCATTTCTTTTTTGCGTTTTTTGGATGAACTGGTGCTTGCAGGTATCTTTGTTGCTATGCGCAAGAGAGCACCAGACTCTGGCAATGCCTCAGATTGTCCGGTCGAAATCAGAGTATATCCTAAGTGAGAGCAAGCATATTTACCGACTCTCGAATGAGAAAGCACAATTGGTTCGGACACAATTCGGCAGGCGAGTTCATCGTATCCCTCATTTGCCCCTGTCGGCAAGGGCAGGTTTCCAGGGTAACGACTCTTTTGCTTCTTATTCTGATCCGAGGGCAAAATCGAGGATGGGCATCGCTTTACGTAAAGGTAGCTAAAAGACAATTTATCTTTGGCCAGCCCGGCTTCTTGTGATAGCCTATAAAGCCATTTAGGAGCATAGCTTGTGGGCATGGAGAAATGACACCAAGGATATTTTACTCGTGGAGCGGGCATTCGGACAGGCGTCAAGAACCTATTTCTATGATTGCTGGACTCGTCGGGGAGCTGCTTGATTATATATTCACTTTTTTGTCGTGCAACATTTGCTTTGCTCTCAATAGAATCAAAACGAGGGATTCCTTTTTTGATTATGTTTTTGGGATTTTCTTTAATTAAATATTCTTGTCCACTCTTGAAAATTCCAGGCATGGGACAAGCCGAGGTGTGTGGACAAGGAGCCAAAATCTCGCAATTATCCCGAATAGCAACGGCGCGCAGAGCACTCAAAAACCCTCCGCATCTAGGCTCGCCAGGTTCCAGGATCAGCAATGAGCCATCATTCTTGCAGTATTGCATAATAGATCGATATAGAGCGTCAGCGTTTTCGAAAAGCGTTTCTTTGCTTTTCCAGAAGAATTCATTGAAGACATTTATTGCACAGAAGAGGTCGGCCTTTTCCCTGATAGGTTCCCCGAACCTCAGGTGTCTCAGTTCGATCTTCCATGGAGGCAATTCTCCAGAATGTTCCGCGGCGAGTATTTCCAGAATGGTTTTTCCAGTCTCCATCATGCGAGGTGCTCGATCCACACAGATGATCGTCAGAGGGAGCTTTCTCAATTCAGGCTTGGAGCAATAGAGCGATAAGAGCAAGGTCAGCGGGCCCGAACCCATATCTGTTATAGTAGCATTTGGCTTAAGTTCAACAGGAAGATCCGTCAAAAGGGAAACGAGTCGTACAAGGTTCCAGGGCATGAAATAGCGCAAATAGGCCGAAAAAAGGGTAGGATTGTTGAGATAGTCGCTTGCGCGCTGGGCTCGTCCCATTGTCAGTAGTCGCCAAAGACTCCGAATGCTGTAGCGAAGCTCTGCGCGATGCTGGAAGGAAATGGGATTTGCTTCTTCGATACAGCGTGGAATTTTATCCAATGCTGAGGCCGCATCTTCGCTAATACGGAAATTATAGAGAAGAGTATGTTCAATCATGGGCGAATAATTGAGCAATCAAGGACTTCTTCATTCCAGATTCAGGATTACTTTTCCGGACTCTCCGGAAAGCATAGCCTCAAAGCCTTTCTCGAAGTCGTCGAAGCGAAATCTATGGGTTATTACAGGGCTTATATCCAGACCAGATAGCAGCATGGTTTGCATTTTGTACCAGGTTTCAAAGATTTCTCGTCCGTATACACCTTTAATGAAAAGCCCCTTGAATATGACTCTCGACCATTCGATACCAGCTCCATCCGGAAGAAGTCCCAGCAGAGCCATTCGTCCTCCATTATACATGTTTTCGATCATTTGCTCGAGGGCTTTGGGGTTGCCTGACATTTCCATGCCGATATCGAAACCGCCGACCATTCCAAGACTTTTCTGTACTTCTTTTAAGTCTTCCTTATCGACATTTACAACGCGCGTTGCGCCTAGTTTTTTTGCCAGCTCGAGCCGCCATGGATTTACATCGGTCACCACTACGTTTCTGGCTCCAACATGGCGCGCTATAGCAGCGGCCATGCAGCCTATGGGGCCTGCTCCAGTGATCAATACATCTTCACCAGTCATATCGAAAGAGAGTGCAGTATGAGTAGCGTTGCCGAAGGGATCAAAAATAGCCGCAATATCATCTTGAATGGCTTCATGCACATGCCATGCGTTCTGTGCCGGGACAGCCACATATTCCGCAAAGCAACCATCTCGATTTACTCCGATTCCAATCGTATTGGGGCAGAGATGATGCTTACCAGCGCGACATGCGCGGCAGGTACCGCACCATATATGGCCCTCGGCGGAAACGCGTTCTCCGATTTTATAGTCTTGTACGGATCTACCCTTATCTACAATCTCACCCACAAATTCATGACCTACAATCTGCCCAATATGTATTGTACGCTGAGCCCAAGTGTTCCATTTCCATATATGCACATCAGTTCCACAGATTGCTGTTTTCTTGACCTTTATCAGCAGATCGTTATCTCCAATATTGGGTATAGGGACTTCTTCCATCCAGAGTCCGGGTTCGGCGTTTCTCTTGACAAGCGCTTTCATATTGCTCCTTTTTGACTGTGCGCATTTCTTCCCCCATTATTTTGGATCTATATATTCGGTTTTTTATAGGAATGCAAAGCGCATAAATCAAATTCTATCGTAAGTATACTACCAAATATCGAAATGAGAAATGCAGTAATCAAAATCAGTGTCCGGCAGGTCCATTCGATACTGATACGAACCTTGTGTATGACAATGAAGCAGAAATTAGTGCTATAATAAGAAAAAGAGAGCGGCTCCTACTACCGCAACAGCCGCGCCGAGAACTTCCAGATAATGGACTTTTTGCTTGAGAATCAGAACCGATGGCACAATGATAACCACGGGAGTCAGAGCCATAAGTGTGCTTGTAGCCCCTACCTGCGTATGTTGCATGGAGAACAGAGAGAGGGCCACGCCCAGAAAGGGACCAAAAATAGAGCCTTTTAATGTTGAGCGAAGGGCCTCCTTTATTCTGGGCATCTCAACAAAGACAAATCTACCCTGTCCGATGAGGAGAGCGTTTATTGCAAATCCGAAAATCGCAACGAATGCGCGAATCTGCGTTCCGGAGATTGGACTATAGTTGCCCAAGCCTGCTTTGCTGAGCACCATTCCTCCTGCTTGAAAAATAGACGAAAGGAAGCCGTATAGGAGCCCCTTTGCGGAAAGTTTTTCTTTATTATTCTTTTTGTTCTGGCGAGAACGGGTGGTGACAACAATTAGAATGCCGGCAACGGTCACTGCCATGCCGATGAGTCGATAAACTTGCATCCGCTCGCCTATGAAGATAAAGGCAAAGAGAGCCGTAAAAATAGGCGTAAGCGATTGAAAAATAACAGTAATCCTTGAACCTATCAGTATATATGCATTGAAAAGAAAAAAGTCGGAAATTACAAAGCCAACGATTCCCGACAAGCCTAAGAGTATCCATGTTCTTAGAGGTGCATCATAAGGAAAAGGCACATTCCGCTCGACCATCCCGGAAATTCCAAGGAACAAAAACGCGAAAACCACCTTCCAGAAATTGACGGCCAAAGCTCCGACTTTCCTGGAGGCAGTCTCGAAAAAAATAGCCGAAAAAGCCCAACACACCGCGGTTCCAAATGCGGCAAGAAGCGCAAATCTCTCCATTGCTCGATATTCTATCTAAAGGACTCTATTTATAAAAGGGAATATAATGCTGGCGACCAAATGTTATTCATAAGATAGAGCACGTTCCGTATTTTGTTTGACTCGAGGACTAACTTGGATTATGATTTTTAAGAGGGAGGTGTAATATGGCGGTTATAGCAATTTCTCGCGAGCTGGCATCTTATGGCGAAGAAACAGCTCAAGAGCTTTCAAAGATCAATGGATATAAGATTGTTGACAAGGAGCATATCGAAGCTGCTCTTTCAGCGATGGGAATCGATGTTGAGAAACAGGCTAGGTACGACGAGAAGAATCCAGGCTTTTGGGCTTCTCTTTCTCAGCAGAGGGACGAATACCTGCATTTTCTCACCCAAACCGTGTATGATACTGCGCTGGAAAACAATTGCATCATTATTGGCAGAGGGGCTCATATAATTCTACGCGGTATCCAGAATCTAATAAGCATCAGGATAGGTGCTTCGAAGACGGTGAGAATCGAGAGGGTGCGCAAAGCGCAGAATATAGATTCACGCCATGCGCTTCAGATAATCGAGAGCAGCGATCACGATCGAGCAGGCTTCCATAAGTACTTCTTCTCCGTGGATTGGTACAATCCTTCGGAATATGACATGACCCTAACAACCGATCGCTTCGATCCAATCCACGCTGCTTCTGCGATCGATGCTTTTAGAGTGTCCTTTATAACCGAAGATCGAGAAAAAGAAGCTCAGGCAAAGCTAAGGGATCTATTGCTTGGAGCTAAGATAGTCACAGAGATCACCTACAATCGCAAAATCCCTATTCATTTTTTGGAGGCAGCGGTCGAGCGAGGCGTTGTGGTGCTTCATGGAGTAGCCAACAGTCGCGCTACAGTGGAAAGTGCTGTCGCAGCGGCTAATCTTGTGCCGGGTGTCAAACAGATCGAGAGCGCAATTCAGCTCGTCCAGGAATTTACAGTTATACCATGATCGATACATAAGAAATAGGATTCGGTATTCGATTTCTCGTAAGGATGGTGTGTGGAGTATCTGACATCATTTCATGCTATTCTGGAAACTCTCAAAGCTGGAAATTCGCGGTGCTGCCTCTATATAACCGAAAACTCTCAGCGCCGAGGTCCACGAATACGTGAGATTCTCGATGAAGCGCTATCGCAGAACATTTCAATCCAATATGTGCCTGAATCTAGGCTCGATGAAATGTCAAAAGATCAACGCGGAGCTATTCTCGCGCTAGAGGAAGTCTTTAAGAAGAAGCCTTCTCTGAAGGCTCTGTGCGATCGAGTTTCTGAACCAAGGCCAAGCCTTATTTTAGTTCTCGATCATATAGAAGATCCTCAAAATCTAGGTGCTATCCTGAGATCAGCTGACGCCTTCGGTGTAGATGCCGTTATTATGCCACAGCGGCGTGCTTCTCCGATCTCCAATGCAGCTGCTAGGGCATCCGCTGGCGCTATCGCCTGGGTTCCCATATTACGATTGAGCAATCTCAGGTCAGCGGTCGATACTCTCAAAAAGGCAGGCTATTGGGTCTACGCCGCAGACATGGATGGCAAGCCGCTTACGAGCGCTGGTATAGCTCCAAAATCCGTGATTATTCTTGGCAATGAAGGGAGCGGAGTCTCGCAAATCCTTAGAAAGGTAGCTGACGATATCGTTTCTATTCCTATGCAGGGTCATGTCGAATCATTGAATGTCTCTGTATCTGCGGCAATTCTCATGTATGAGTTTTGGCGCTCTAACTCTGGTGCCTCGAGTATTTGATATGAACATTTGTTGATGCTGATATAGATCATTTGATTTTGGCAAAATTAACATGCCTGCTATTCATACAAGTCCGGTTTCCAGAGGGGATATCTATAGTCTGTAAAGCTGATCAGATATCCCAGATATCCCTGAATTTATGCTCGCGTTCGCAGTACTTACAGACGAATGTAGTCTCACCCTTGCGTATGAATTCGGTGGGAACACCCTCGTGTTGTGCTGGAGAAGAGATACAGTTTTCGTTCTTGCAGGAGATCTCGTCGAAGTTGTATATACGAGGCGGCATAGAGAGGCGATATTTCTTGGCTGCGTGAGCATGGCGTATGAGATTGAGCGTACAGCCCGGAGCGATCGCTGCGAGCTTTTTCAGGTCTTTTTCACCAAAGCTTATTATGTCCGGAAGAGAAATAATGCCTTTATAGATTCCTTCGCCTCGGTTGGAATGATAGACACCATGGCTGGAACGCACATCTAGCTTGAGGATTTTTCTTACGGCATCGATAGTATCCCAGATCTCGCCTATGGAAGCTCCCCTTGCTATATGATCTATGACTATTCCTTCTTCAACAGGCTTAATTCCTACCTTATACTCAGGTTTAGAGGTCTCCTGGATCGATGCTTCATGCACAAAGTCGTCGATGAATTCGCGTGGCTTTGCATGTTCGCCTTCAAAATCTCCTCCAATACGGCCAGAGAGCATGGCAATCTCGGTTATGCGCGTCCAATAGCCATTGATGGATTGGCCATCCCAGCCATTTAGAGGCAAATCATCGAGGAAAAATGGTATGGTTGGATAATTGCGATCTCGCGGCAGAGGGTGATAGAATCGGCAGTTTTCGGGCAATCGTCCTAGATAGTCTTTCTTGAAAGTTACCGATTGGCGCAAGTATGGAGCTCGCTCGAGAACGGCTTCGCCCATTCGCTCCAATTGAAGGCGAGTAAAGTACCAAATGGGTGCTATATTGTCCTGCGCGAGATATTCATCTATCGATTCGAAAATATTGACCTGGAAACCACTAGCCCTCATTTTATCCACATAATATGAAGGCATGGATAACAATGAGGGCGCTACGAGATCTACTTCGACTTCTTTGAATATTCTTAAGCCATCCGCCTTGGAATGCACGGTCCTTCCATGATAGAGGTCGCCCACCATCGCTATGTGTATATGCTCTTCTTTCCAATTGAGTTGTTCGAGAAAAGAGAATTCGTCTAAGAACTCTTGGGTAGGGTGCTCGTGTTTGCCATCGCCGGCATTTATAAAAGAAGGCTTGAGTTTTTCGGTTATATGGGCATATTCCTCAAATGCCTGATCTAGCCAGGTGCAGACGCCTTCGAGAGGGGTGCGAAGTATGAAACAGGACTCATTGGAATAGCCAAAGAGCATCTTGATGGCATCGGTTATAGATTCGTTTTTATTAAAGGAGCTTGTGGCGGCGTCAAAGACGTTGACTCGAGCGCCCAGAAATTTGCCTGCATTTCTGAAGGATTCGCGAGTCCGCGTGGAATTTTCCATAAAAATAAGGTACACTTGATAATCCAGATCATTGATCCGGAATTTTTCTGCATCGTGGCCACCTCGCGCAGTCTCTTTTAACTCTCTAGCCTTGCGGTATAGATAGAGTTGTTCATCTAACGATAGATCATTTACCACCGAAATCGATCTGCCCTTAAAAGGACCATTACGGGCCATGCTTAGCCTCCTTTATAAGACGAGCGGCTGCTTCGAGCCTTCCCGTCTGAGGATAGAAGTCATAGAGAATGATATTCTCGAGTTGCCAGCCTTTTTGAAAAAGATCTCGCAGATCGCGTGCAAGGCTTGCAAGATCGCAGCTTATATAAAGAAGCATTGGAGCCTCAACAAAAGAAAGCCATGTGCGCACTTTTGGCGTCATTCCGGTTCGCGGTGGATCGGCAAGGATACAATCGAAGGAGAGGCTAGACCGAGCAGCTTCTATCCAATTCTCCACCGTGGTGCATGAAAACTCTATCTTTGTAGCTGCTGATTCGAGGTTCATGCGTGCGGCTTCGATGGAAGTAGCCTCACTCTCGACGCAATCGATAGCTTCGAATCTGTCCGCCAGGAATAATGAGAACATTCCAGCACCACTGTAAAGGTCGAGAGCTCGCTTGCCGTACAATGAGATTACATTCTCTGCAATTAATCTTTCGAGCATGAAGATATTGCTCTGAAAAAAGCCCGCAAGCGGGAACCTTAGTTCTTTGCCAGCGACCTTTGCCTTTGCAAAGTTGTCTCTTCCTTCGAGATATATTCGATTCTCCTGGCCAAAAACCACAAATCGAGGTCTGTCGCCAATAAGGGCGGAAAGGGCACGATATGGATGGGCTTTTCGGTTTTCGGAGACTAGCCAGCGCTCTATAATCGGAACCAGGGCAGGGCAATGAGATGTCCTTACGCTTTCGTGTGAGCCAGTCTTTGCAAAGCCCAGGCCACCATCTCCGCAGGCATGGATCTGGGCACGATTGCGACAGTGGTAGCCTTCTCCTATTATGATCTGAAGCTCTCCGGGATCAAAGCCTCCTATCCGTAAAAAGGTATCCAGGGCTGCTTGTTTTTTAAGTAATGCTTGATGTTCATAGCCGACATGCTGAAGACTGCAACCACCGCAGTCGCCAAAATGATGACAAGGTGGTTCCACACGATAGGGTGAGGATTCTTTTATGTCGATGATCCTGGCTCGCGCAAAGCCCGAATGTTCCTCTATTATTTCTGCAAGTACTGTCTCGCCTGGAATTGTATAAGGTAAGAAGATCGCTTTTCCTTCGGAAAAAGCGATACCCTCACCGTTTGAAGAGAGTTTTTCAACCCTAAGGGTGAGTGTATCGGCGATCATGAATCTGCATTAATCTATCGAATTGCGGATTTTTTCGCAACAGGGTATAGTGAGAACATGAGCATCAATATTCGTTCTCTTGGAGCCGCGGAGGAAGTCACTGGGTCGAAGCATCTTCTCGAAGTCGACTCTACCAGAATTCTCATAGACTGCGGCGCTTTTCAGGGAAAACGGGCGAAAGCGGATGCCAAGAATAGGGCTTTGCTCGGAGATGATATAGAGGCTTCATCCATCGATGCCCTTGTTCTTACTCATGCGCATTACGATCATTGTGGGCTTGTGCCATACCTTGTAAAAAGAGGTTTCACCGGCAATATCTACGCTACTTCGGCTACTAGAGATCTCGCAAACTTGATCATGACCGACTCTGCCCATATTCAAGCGAGAGATGCGGATTATCTTTCTAGGCAGGCAGAAAAGAGACATGAGCAATTCGACTGGAAGCCTTTATATGATAACTTCGATGTCATCCGGGCAATGGATCAGTTTGTAACGGTCAGCTATCATCGTCCTATCTCTATAGCTGATGGAGTACAAATAGAATTTTTCGATGCCGGTCATATTCTAGGATCGGCTTTTGCTCGAATTACCGCAAAGGATAAGGCTGGGAATGTAGCTATTCTTGGGTTTTCCGGAGACTTAGGCCGCAAAGGCAAGCCCATAATCAAGGACCCCGAGTGCCTCAATGAGATAGATTTTCTTATTCTCGACAGTACATATGGAGATCGTCTCCATGAATCCACAGCGGATTCCCTTCTACACCTCGAAGATGTTGTAAACAGGACCGCTAAGAAGAGGGGCAAGATTATAATTCCAGCCTTTGCAGTGGAGCGCACGCAGGAGCTGATCTTTAGCCTTCATCTTCTGCATGATCAGGGTAGGATACCCGATATTCCGATATGGGTGGATTCGCCCATGGCTTTCAATGCTACAAGCATATTTGTTATACATCCGGAATGCTACGATAAGGAAACCTACGATCTTTTTACGGCCCACGCCAAGAATCCCTTTGGTTTTGCAGCTCTCAATTTTTCCCAATCTGTGGAGGACTCTAAGGCTCTCAATCAGGCTAAAGGTCCACTTATAATCATTTCTGCAGATGGTATGTGCGAATTTGGACGGATCCAGCATCATCTGATGCATGGACTCGGTGATTCTGCGAACACCGTGCTCATTGTGGGGTACATGGCCGAGGGGACATTAGGCAGGCGTCTCAGAGATGGTGCGAAAGAAGTGCGAATTCAACGGGATTGGTACCAAGTACGTGCAAATATCGAAGAAATCGATGCTTTTTCTGCTCATGCCGATTGGAAAGAGACCATAGAATGGCTAGAGTGTATCGATAAGAAGCGCTTACAGAGAACCTTCCTTGTGCATGGTGAACAAGAAGCACTGATGGCAATGCAAGGCCATCTGATAGATACTGAGCTAAAGGACATCGAGATTGTCAAAATGGGTGTTTTCTACAAGATAGCCTAAAGACAGCCTAAATGGTATCGAGCTTAGCAACTCTTTCAGCGTGACGCCCTTTCTGGAATTCCGCATGCAGGAAGACACTTAAGAGTTCTTCGACAGGCTCTTTATAATCTACTCGGCCGCCAAAAGCGAGGAAATTGGCATTATTGTGCTCCTTGGCCATGCGAGCGGTATAGCTATCGTGTATGAGTGCGCAACGTATACCCTTGAATCTATTGGCGGCTATCGATATGCCAATGCCTGTACCGCAGCATACTATGCCCAAGTCATAACTACCCTTGAAATATTCCGTTACGGCTAAGGCTGCTTGATCTGGATAATCGACTCGATCTTCGGTATCGACACCAAGATTGACAACCACGTGACCCTGGGTTTCGAGCCATCGCAAAATATTGAACTTTAGCGCCACGGCGCCATGATCGTTGGCTATCAAGATTTTCATGAGGATAGAGTAATTAGCAAGGCTAATAGGGTCAAGCCGGACCACCTACATCAGATTGCCGATAAAGCCTAGAGTTCAGGGAATATAGTCTTGAGTTTTATCACTGTTTCAGGATTGCGCTTTGATGGGGCTGTCATGATGCCACCCTTCATGGCAGTATGGCAGCTACACTCAGTATCTATGCTTAATGCAGGAACAACATCCAGTATTAAAGCCTTGGCATGTGCTGAGTTTGCATTGAGGTTCTGGACGACCATATCGACCGTCACATCTGCGTGGTCCATTTTCCAGCAGTCATAATCTGTCGCCATACAGATCATTGCATAACAAATCCCTGCTTCGCGAGCCAGTTTTGCTTCGGGCAGCACGCTCATATTGATAATGCCAGCGCCCCATGAACGGTAAAGCTGGCTTTCTGCTCTTGTTGAGAAGGCTGGCCCCTCCATGCATATGAGCGTTTCATCGGTATGAAGACGCAAACCTCGCGCCAGAATTAGTGGCTCTATGATAGAGCAAAGGCGTGTGCAAAAAGGGTCCGCAAAGCTCAAATGAGCAACAATACCTTCTCCGAAGAAGCTGGAGCCCGGCCTGTCCTTGGTTCTATCTATGATCTGGGAGGGCAATACGAAATCTCGTGGATGAATACCTTCCTTGAGGCTCCCAACCGCGGAGAATGCTACGATCTCACGGACTCCGAGCATCTTTAAGGCTGCAATATTGGCTCTCGAGTTAACTTCAGTGGGTAAAAGAAAATGCCCTTTTCCATGGCGAGGCAGAAAAGCTGTCCTGACACCTCCGATCTTAGCAATTGTGATAAGGTCGGAGGGAGATCCCCAAGGAGTATCCACTTTGATTTCTTCCACCACCTCTGCTCCCTCGATTTCATACAAGCCCGATCCGCCAATTATGCCTACCTTTGCTTTTTCCATGCCTTTTCCCTCTCTTTATTGCTATATTCCTTTATTACAAGGAGATTGCTTATATTTCTTTCGATCCCAAAGCAGACAATTCCAAAGCAGACAATGCGGCGCCAAGAGCACCACAGAGTTCTGGCTTTTCAGAGACGATGAGTCGTTCGCCCAGCTTAACTTCGAGTTCTCTAACCACACCGGTGTTTCTGGCTACGCCTCCTGTCATCATATATGGTGCCTGGCATCCAGTACGGCTGATCATTGATGTGATTCTAGAAGCGATCGATTTATTGAGCCCGTGAACTATGTCTGCAATTGAGCAATTGTCCGCGATGAGCGAGACAACTTCGGATTCCGCGAAAACAGTGCACATACTCGAGATCGTAAGGTCGTTTTTCCAGGCCAGGCCAGTGCGCACCATAATGTCGATATCGAGCTCAAGGGTGCGGGCCATCATCTCTAGGAAACGGCCAGTGCCTGCGGCGCATTTGTCATTCATCACAAAATTGACGACTCTGCCTTCATTGTCTATGCGGATTATCTTGCTATCTTGTCCTCCTATATCCACTATTGTGCGAATAGTGGGGTCAAGAAAAAATGCGCCCTTTGCATGACAAGTTATCTCGGTTTTACTATCTGTTGCGAATGCAATATTGTTTCGCCCATAGCCTGTAGAAAAAACCGATGCCAGGTCACACGGTTCAACGCCGAGCTGTCTACATGTTTCCTGTAGGACTTTCCGTGCGCTAACCTGTGTCTTAGCGCCAGTAGATACTATGCTCGAAGCAAGGATTTTACTGTTCCGATCGATGATAACCATCTTTGTCGTGGTTGAGCCGCTATCGATTCCCCCAAAGAAGGCAGGTTGACTTGCCTGTCTTGCCTTGATTTTCAGTGGCTTTTCGAGGCTAAGGTGCAAATTTTCCTGGAAGGCTTCGAGGCGAGTGGAAAGCTGGCCTTCGGATTGAGGCGTAAAATCGGATTCGATCTTTAGTATAGGCAGGCGCACTTCTCTTTTTACGCGCGCATAATCGAAACTATAATAGTCGCAAAACTTGACGGTATTATAGATTATTCCGCAAAGATTCTCGTTTTCCCAAAGCGCTTTTCGCGGCTCGATATTTGCCATCCGCATGCACGGGATAAAATGCAAGAGCTCCTTTGCATACCAATCCATAAGATCTTCGAAGCTCATTCTCTCGGCACCGGGAGCCAGAGGGCTGAGATACCGGTTTCCGCCGCAGGTGGCATCGATCACTAGATAGGGCACTTCTTCTTTGATGGTGGAAAGAAGTTCTTGGCTTACGCGCGCTCCTATTATCGCGATGAACGGAGTCGCAGGATCGAGTTTAGAATGAGTCCCAGAGGCAGACTCAAACGAAGCCTTGAAAGCAACCTCAGAAGAAGCCCGGCATGCTTCAAGAAATCGCTGTCGATCAAAGGAGACAGGATGATGTTCCGTGTAGAGTCGAGTAAGGCGAAAAAGTTCCTTTTTGATCTTTTCTTGCGCGCAGCCCTTATCTATGTGCGGAAGATCAAATAAAAACAGAAATCGATGAACTTGCTGTGCAACCAACACATCATATGCCCTGCGAATGGAATCGCAGCAATTTACTAATACAAGCTCGTCCAGCTCAGAGCTATGTTGCAGGAAGGCCTTTGCATGGCAGCAAAGGTTTGGATGAGTCCATTTCTCTGCATATTCGAAATCCGGCACTTCATGGTTGAGTAGCTCCGTGGTCTCTCCTAAGGCATACAAGAGCTCGATAGGCGTATATTTGCAGGTGTAACCAATCATCGCCTTGCCTCTAACTGTTCCAGAAAAGCACTTATCCGAGTTAGCATCTGACCATCGGCTACATTGCGTGGATCGCAGCCATCTCCGTCCAGCACCAGAGTAGGGAAGCCATGGGCTTCAAGGCTTATTTTTGCCAATTGCGACATGCCCATAGTCTGCTTGCATCCCCATTGACCGAACACAATTACACCATCGGCATGCAGTTTTTCCGCGTAGGAAATTGCTGCATCGATACGCCTGTGTGCGCCCCCATTGTTGATATTATATACAAGGCGCTTGGCCATGCTTTCGTATGGTTTTTCCGGGTCCATATCGATCAGTGTATCATATGTCATATCGCTTGCCAGGATTTCGAAATGTTCATTGTTTTCAAGAAGAACTCTAATAGAATGCTGCCAATTTGGAAGAGTATGGAGCCATAGGATGCGTTTTTTTCTTCGATCAAGAGAGGCCTTGTGCGCTAATTCTTCTAAAGCAATGGCATATTGCTCAGACTCCGGCATTCCCAGGAAAGCATGCAAGGCTGCAAGAGAAAACAATTCGCCGGTCATGGAAATGGGAAGCGAGATTTCTGCGCGAAGGTCCAGGTATTTTCGGTATGCTTTTATGGTGCGATTAGCCCTATCGATGGTGTCTTGAAGCTTTGATTCGGACATTGGGCAGTGCGATAGATCCTCAAGAAGAGAAGTGATATTTTTGAGCTGGGAAGATACATAGTGCACAGACTCCTTATCGACCGTATGAGGCACGTCGATTATGATGTGAGGAGTATGATATTCATCGGCAAGTAATCTAAAGGAGAGCTGATTGGCATCGCAGGCCAAAGTAGTATTTGCGATAAGTAGTGGTTTAGGAAGTACTCCTGTCCATGCTGTGCCGATCATGATCTTATGATAAGAGCACAAGCTTTCGGATATGCCTATAGCTTCCGCGGATTCTGCGAATATCTCTCCACAGCCCGAATTTGCAATGTATACTGACAAAGCTTCCGGAAACACAGGTACAATCTCCATTGCGTATAGTAACTCGCATGGAAAAAAGATATTGACCATAGCGCTATGCGATGAATCCCTAAAAGAGCGGCTCATGTTTTTGCTTATTACGGAATTCATGCGAGCATAGATCCCTCTAAGTCCTCTACCTCTGAAATATGCATCCTTCCAACTACTGAGTGCATAAACTGTGCATAATAGACTACGCGCACGTTGAGGATTTTCGAGGACCTGGTTCGAAACGACTCTGCCGAATCTATGAACAATGGAATTCATGCCATAGTATCATAGCCGAGATCGGGAATCGAACCCGACACCTGCGCATTACGAGTGCGCCGCTCTGCCAGATGAGCTATCTCGGCTTGGTCAGAACGAGCGTACTATAGCAGAAGCAGGCCATAATAATCAAGGCAAGGTTCTTTATTGAATTGCTTTCTCGCGCCTAGGATCTATCCCTGGTTTTTGGATGATCTGCTTTTGCCAAAAGTTTATAAACGATTTGAGACACTCGAGATGCTATTGATGGTTTGTCTTGCCAATTCGGCTGCTCCCAGCACTCCAGCTTTGCTCCCGAGCTCTGCTCTGGCCAGAAAAAGCCTTATTGCTGCGGTGCTGTTCAAGGCCTGGATATATCCGCCCAGAAGCTCCCTCATACGCTCGCTGACTAAATCGAGCAGGCCTTCGCGAAGACCAATTCCTCCACCAACTATGATTCGATCCGGTGCGACGGTGAGAGCAATATTAGTGAGCGCATATGCAAGGTATTCGGCTTCAAGCTTCCAAGCAGGGTGTTCTATCGACATGTTTTCTGGCGCTTCTCCCCAGCGAGCAGCGATTGCCGGACCACTGGCGAGCCCTTCCAGGCAATCGCCATGGTGGATACAAAGACCCTTGAATTCATCTGGTCCAGAGTCTGCTGTCCTGGCTCTTGGAACGCGCATATGCCCAATCTCAGGATGGAAGGATGCGCGCATAGGAATACCATCGATTATAATACCTGCGCCGATTCCCGTTCCTATGGTGATATATACACAGCAATGCGTCCCTAGTCCGGCTCCCCATTTCCATTCGCCAAGGCCAGCGGCAGCGACATCGGTTTCGAGCTTGATAGGCACTCCCAGTTTTCTTTGCAATCTCTGCGCAATATCGATATCGCTCCATCCCGGTTTTGGTGTCTTGAGAAGATAACCCCAGAGAGGACTCTCGATTCTGCATTCTATTGGACCGAACATTCCAAGGCCAACGCATTCAATTTCTGAGTCCTTGAAGAATCGGACAACCGCATCCAGGGTTGGCTCTGGATCTGTAGTCGGGATACGCTCTATTCTTAGAATTCGAGGAGTCTTTTCTGGTATATTTGGATGATCGAATTGCAGAACGGCACAGACGAATTTTGTTCCACCGCCTTCAATTGCTCCCACAATCATATTTTTGATCCTATTTCTGATTATCGATTTCTTCAGGCAAGCACTCTGAGCATAAATCTTCTTCGAAAGGCTTCGATATCTTTATAAAATTTGGAGGATTTCGAAAAATAGCCTTTATATAAAAGAAGAAATCCTCATTAGCACCATAAAAGTCAACTATGTGTCCTATCTGGCTATATCCCGAGTTTTCCAGAGTGTTTTCTCCCAGGCTATCTCTTTTTCTGGTTGATGTTTCAAATCGGATCACCGCAAAGGCCATTTTCTTCAGGAGTTCTTGATCGATCATCTCAAAAAGATGCTGGATAGCGTTTGTGGATCGATAATCGCTATCAAGGACAACAAAACGGATATCGAATGTGAAGTTACGCCCTGCTGCCTTATGGATGATTGCAAAAGCGACAAGAGTCTTTCCATCGCGCAGCTCCAGAAGTGTATAATTCTTGCCTGGCGCTTGTTGCCAATCCTTGAGGATTTCCAGCATGAGGTCTATTTCAACGCCCTTAAATGCTCCTGAGTTGCCTGCAACCTGCTCATATTCTTTAAAATCCAATGAAGAAAACATTCATCTGCCTTTTTTCTGTTGCATTTTTTCCAAATGTTGGTGAATAACTATAAGATATGAGCGCAATTGTGTAAACCCATATTTATACAGCAGTATATGATCAGTTGAGCCTCATTTCTGTCCACAAAATACGGTTTTTCATAAAAAGGCGCATTATATTCAATAGAGCTTAAAGCGCCGAAAGTCACGATTATTGGGAATATTTATATATAATATCGAAACAATAGTACTGGCTCTTTCTATTCCTGGGTCTTCATCCTCTAGAAGCTAATCAGCCCAGCCTTGCACAAGGTTGAGCATGGTATCCACCGAGAGTGCCATTTCTGAGAGAGAAGCCCATTCAAAGCGACTATGATAATTGTAGCCACCTGTAAAGAGGTTTGGGGTTGGGATCCCCATTTCGGTCAAGCGAGAGCCATCTGTGCCTCCTCGGATTGGCTTCATTATGGGTTCGATATTTAGAACCTTTATGGCATTCTTGAGTCTTTCGAGCACTTCAGGGTGCTTATCGAGTTTTTCTTTCATGTTGAGATACTGTTGAGTGACATTGAGTTCTATGTGGCCTTGAGGAAACTGGGCTTCGACTGCCGCAGCAAAGGCTTTCAGTGCGGCTATTCTCTCCTGCATGCGAGAAGCCGAAAAATCTCGAAGATATACTTCAGTCCATGCATGCTCTAGCCCTCCAGACACTTCGATGGGGCAGTAGTAGCCAAACCATCCATCGGTAGCTTCGGGGCTCTCTGAACGCGGCAACATGTCTATAAAGCTTGCCGCCATGGCAACTGCATTAGCGAGTCTTCCGCGAGCGGCGCCAATATGAATCACCTTGCCAAAGAAATCTGCTTTTACGGCATATGCGTTAAAACACTCGGCCTCTATTTCGGGTGCGGCACCACCATCGAGGGTATAACAAGCCTTGGCTCGCGCTTTCCCCAAAGGAAAGATGTCCATCCCCTTGCCTGTCTCTTCGTCAGGAGTAAAGTATATATCGATAGGCCCATGCTTAAGCTCAGGATGCTGAAGAAGATAAGCGACGGCCGTCATGATTTCCGCAATGCCGGCTTTATCATCCGCTCCAAGAAGAGTAGATCCATCTGTCACCACAATGGTATCCCCGACATGCTCACATAAATCGGGGAATTCGCCAGGATCAAGCAGATACTGCTCGGAAAGCCATATTCCCTTACCATCGTAATTCTTAATAACACGAGGCTTTACGCCACTTCCCGAAACATCGCTTGCAGTGTCCATGTGAGCCATAAGGCCAATACATGGCACGTGTTCCTTGCCCGGGCTTGCAGGCAGATGAGCGATCAGGTAACAATGCCTATCGAGCTCCAGTTCCGAAATGCCAAGTTCTCTCAATTCTTGTTCGAGTTGGCGCGCAAGATCCCATTGGCCTTCTGTTGTCGGTGTTTTTTCAGCGTGGCGATTGCTCTGAGTATCGATCCTCACATAACTGAGAAAACGGCGGAGCATTTCTTCTGTAAAGGAACGGTTTAGGTAATCGAGTATTGCTATCATAATAGTTTTAATATGACATCTGTATTATGGTTTGCGCAAGGGAGTCTATACAAATCAAGATGAAACACCATGTTCTTTGACGCAGTGCATATTTTGATTTGGATAGTTCTATAGGATTCTTGTCTCGGTTCTTGTGGCGGAGTATATTATAATACCTTATGACAATTCCAAAGTATCCAGAATTTGCACCTCTTACGCTAGAAGCAAGAGATATTCTCTATCCAGCTCTCAATTTGCTGCCAGATGGTATATCGGAATTCACCTTTTCGGGGTTATATCTTTTCCGAAATACCTATGGCTATGAGATTTCACAGATATCAGACGAAAAATTTATCATCTCCGGTCGCTACAAGGGTAGAACTTTTTTCTATATTCCCTGCTGCTTTCCATCGATGGAACAATTCGATGAGCTTATGTTGAATTTCGATTACATGCGCCATCTATCGGAATGCCAGGCTGCTAAACAGAGGATCGAGCTAGAAAGACGTGGATATTTGGTGCGAGAGGACAGAGATAATTTCGATTATCTATATAATCGGGAAGACTTAGCTACTCTCAATGGCCGCGTATATCACAAAAAGCGCAATCTAGTGAATGGCTTTGTAAGCAATTATGCCTGCGAACAGCGCCCTTTGACTAAGGACCGTGCCGCAGATGCATTGCAGGTCCTTGAAGAGTGGAGAGCGGCAAAAGGGGCGGATGGAGACTATGCCGCCGCTCGTGAGGCCATTGAGTGCTTTAATATCCTGGGCTTGCGGGGCGCGGTTTACTATATCGACCATAATCCCGTAGGCTGGTGCCTCGGAGAACCTCTTGCAAAGGGGAAGATGTTTGCCATACATTTCGAAAAGGCGATCGACAGCTATAAAGGCATCTATCAGTTTATAAATCAAGCCTTTGCCCAGTCTCTGCCTAAGCATTATCTGCTGATCAATCGGGAGCAGGACCTAGGAGATCTGGGTCTTAGGCAGGCAAAAATGACCTATAGGCCTGTAGGTTTTGTAAAAAAATACGCTGTCGAGCGTTCTGGGCTAGCTAATATTGTTCCCGCACCGATCGAGCCCCCTGCGGAGTGCGGCCCTGGTACTGTCCATGCGTGCGATGAAGATTGATGGAGCTAAGATTCATGGAAGCAAGCCCAAGAGCATATTGATCGCTCCTGATCCAAGAATGACCCAGACACCATTGATTTGAGTGAATGCAGTAAGGCAAAAGGACGCCAGAGCAAATATCCATGGCATAGGTATGGTATTCTGGGGCAATAGGGTCCAGAGCGTCATAATGATCATCGCCATGCTGCCAGATCGCAAGCTCTCATCGGCTAGGTCTTTCTTTATAGGGATATATCTGGAAAAAGCCAGCGTAAGGGACATCGCCAGAAGTGGAAAAGCTATAACGGAGAAGGTTGCAGCCAGTGCACCGAAAAAACCAGCCTTTTGCCAACCTACCAATGTGGCTGCATTGAGTGCAATAGGTCCCGGCGTGGACTGAGCTATTGCAATGAGCGAGCTAAAGGCATCCACACTCATCCAGCTGGGAACTATTTCTTGCTTGATGAGGCCCACTACCGACCAGCCTCCCCCAAAAGCAACTATACCTATCTTAAAAAATGCTAAAGATATTTTTAGGATTTCCATATAAGCCTTCCTAGGTATATGACCACAATTCCTCCTATCAAAATAAAAAAGGCAGCCGATGGGAAAAGAACGAGTAATATAGTGAGTAACCCCACTTCGATTAAGGCTCTGGTCGTCCATTTCCGATTCTTTGCAGTCTTCCAGAGCATCGAACCTACAAGGCCTGGAACGACAGCGCCAGCTCCTTTCAAAAAGCGCTTGAATAGCTCGGTATCTCCATAAAGGCTGATAAAGCCTCCAACGAGGATAAGCGCAATAAAAGGCGGCAGTACAACCCCAAGCACCGCGGCAATGGCTCCCTTGACGCCCGCTATCTTATAAGAACAGAGAAATGAAGTACTCAGTGCGATCGGGCCTGGAAACACCTGGGCTCGCGAGAAAATTCTATAAAATTCTTCTTCGTCTATCCAACCCTGCTTCTTGAAGGAATTGCCTATGACAGGAACGATCACATACCCGCCTCCAAGCGTAAGTGTATTGATCTGTGCCAATGTAAGAAAAATTCGCAAAGGGGTTGGCTCCGTCTTTTTTGTGGTTTTCTTAGCACCATTTTTCCTAGAGGGGATTTTCATCGATCCTCCTGAATTATGAATTGACATGTGTATCAAAACATATCGAATCGCAAATTTTCAATAGGATCTCTATATCAGGATTAGCATTCAGCCAGGCAATCTGTCCAAAATGCAAATATATGAGCCCTGCGTGAACTTTTTTCTTTTGAAAGAGTTGTTGGGCAGCTATGCAATAAAGCCCAAGTTGAAGAGCATACTTATGAGGCAGAAATCTTCGGTCGGTTTTCAGATCGAGTATTATGACTTCTTCATCACTTTGGGCTACGAAGTCCATTCTTCCTTCGATAATCCATCTCCCCAGTCCAAGCAAAAAGGGAAATTCGCAACTATATTTCTTTTCTAGGACAAGAGTTGAGAATGTAGGGGCTTCAAAGAGCGGGGCAAGCTCGGCTGCTGCGTTTTCTATTATAGAGCTTAGATAGCGAGGATCGGTCTTCTTGGCGATAGATGTATCGCCGAACTCTGGTGATGTGCTTCCAAGCAGCTCACGAGATAGGGACGCAGAAGGCCTAAAGTTTTCCATTGTCTTTTCAGCCAAAATATGAACAAAAAGTTCATGTACTAAAGACCCATAGGCACTGAAGTCGAGAGATTCTTGGGTATTTTGGGCTTCGAGTGAAGTTTCATCAAGGGCTTGGGCTTCAGATTGAGCTCGAGACTCTACTGGCCTGAATATACGTTTGCTTACAAAATGCCCGGATAGTTCGCGCGCATAGTCCGCAGCAAGAGACTGCTGCGCAATTATGGCATTTATGCTGCTGGCTGTGATACGCCGAGAATGGCTCCTGGCAACGGAGTCAGAAGGCAGATTTGTCATCTTAGCCGGTTCCATAAACGATTTTTCTGTTTTTGGGGCCGTCTTGCAGAGAGCTTCTTTGGATTTCTGTTCTGATTCTTGTTTTTCTTTCTCAGAGAGGAGTTTTTTTTGAGACAATTTTCTGGCACGCAACACGTTTGATCTGGCTCCTTGTATCTCTTTGTCAGAGACCAGCGGCTCGAAAAATAACTGCAAACCCGACAGATGAGCTGGAAGTTGAGTTTTTTCGCTATAGTCTCGTGGGATGAGATGAGCGGTACTCTGAAAGAGAAGTGCATGGAAGCTATCCCTATCATAGGGTTTATTTTCGGGAGCGGCAGAGAAGAATATAAGGTGGTCTATTGCTCGCGTGCATGCAACATACAATAGGCGCTTGGTTTCAGCTTCCTCCTTCTCTGTGCGCTGGGCTTTTGCCTGAGTCTGAAGAATATTTGAGCCGCTCTGAATTCGATCGTGAAATCCTATGTCCACTGTATAGAATCGTGTTCTTCCTTTCTCCTGATCCGATTCAAGAATTCCCCAGAGTTCTTTTCCGCCATTTTTGTTGGTGCTTGCTTCGGTCCATGGGATTATCACTATGGGGAACTCGAGCCCTTTAGATTTATGGATAGTGAGCAGGTGGACACCGTGCGCTTCGGCTTTTGGCACGGAATTGGTGTCGAACAAATGCATGTTCCGCATATAATCTCGAATTGATATTAAGAACGCAGATATGTGCCCGCCCTCTGTCTCTGTGTTTGCTGCCAGGGTTCGTATAGCATTCCAATGATCCAGGTATGGCAAGCGTTGTTCATCGCAGAGAATCGAAGCCTCTAGCCGTGCCTCCTTCCATATATAGGCCACAAGCTCCATGAGAGGCATGTGATCCGATTTTTGGCGCAACTCCTGATAAAATAAGACCATTCGTTCTATAGAATCTCGGTCATTGGGGTTCAGTTTTATTGGCATGTCTGCCTCTAGATCAGCCAGACTCTTTTTCTCGGTGAGGATGCTCACAAATCCATCGTTCGAAATGCGACACAATGGACTGCGGAGTACCGCGGCTGTGGCAAAAAGATCCTTGGCATCTATAAGAAGGCGCAGGATGTAGTAAAGATCATTGATCGGCTCTTCAGAGAAGAGACTAGCAGCAGTATCGCTGACAAAGGGAATAGCCAGCATGCGCAAGTATTTTTCGAGCTCGTATTGGCGTCTTGTGGTGCGCATGAGAACGGCGATATCGCTATATTCGGCCTTTCTAAGCGATAATTTATGTTGTTTTTTTTCTGTTATTGCCAGATCCTGTGTTTCCCCTTCCTTTCTGATGAGTAGGGGGTTCGAGGATTCAACGGCGTCTCGTATCCACAGAGCCAGACGAAAAGCCATCGACTCCTTTGCCGAACGGATGCCGCAGGCTTCCTCTTCGGCCGGTATTTTGTTCGTAATGCAATGATACTCGATCCGCGAGGGAAAGCCTTTGGACTCTTCGATATTTGCATGCTCTGTGCTTATAGTTTCCATATCCTGATACAGAGCCTCGAAAGGCTGCGGATTCTCCGGATTGGCTGGTAGCATAACAATGCGAAAGACGCTGTTGAAGAATTCGATCAGTTGGTTTGTGCTTCGATAGTTTAGGTTGAGCGAAAGTGGAGCCGCCATTAGCTCATTGGCAAGCCCCTTGAATACGCTTACATCTGCGCCACGGAAGAGGTAGATAGACTGTTTCTCATCTCCGACAAAAAACAATTTTCCTCTTCGGATCTCTTTGCCCTCTTTGCTCAAGAGAAAAAGGAGTTGTTTCTGAAGCTCGTTGTTATCCTGGAACTCATCGATGAGGATATACTGAAAACGAGAAGCCCAGAAGATGCGCCTGTCTTCATGATTGGACAGAATGTCTACTGCCAGGGCGCCTAGATCCTTGTAATTCATTATATTGGCTTTGCATTTTTCTTCACATAGCATGTCTGCATATTCATCGAGGCGATCCATGATGGCGTAATAACTCGGCAAGAACTTCTCAAAATCCACGAGCTGAGAGATTCTGTCCCGAAGCGCCTTGTTTTTGAGCTCTTTGGCAAGCTCCTTGATTGCGGATTCTGTTTCATTTCGTCCCACACTTTGAAGATTTATGGCATTTTCCGGCTTCTCCATATAATCCGAAAAGTCTTTCAAACCTTTAAGATCATAAGAAAGGCATGAGACTGTTCTAGCTGCGCGAATAGCTTGATTCGTACCTTCTCTGAAGCCATGTATTGCGTAATTGCCTGGTTTTTGGTTAGCGATTTCCAGAATATTGAGTGCAATATCGTGTATTTTCTCTGCAATTTCTTCAGCGGCTTTCTTGAATTCCTGTTCTCCGATTCGAGCCGAAGCGTGACAGATTTGCTTGCCTTGCCAATGCGGTTCGACATTTGCCCTTCCAAAAGATGCAAAAAGGTCTTGAACCACGGCTTGAAAGCCAAAGGCAAAAACTAGGCTTTCGATCCCATCTTTTTTCTGATTGTCGAGGACAAATCGGTATGCGGTCTTTTCTGCAATGCGTGCGCACTTACTCTCGTCGATCTGAAAATCTGGAGTATAGCCATATAGAACAGCAGCTTGAGCCACGATTTCGTGGCAGAAAGAGTCTAGTGTTTGAATATGCGTTTGCATAAGACTTCTGGCGAGATTCGGACGGTCATTAGCAAATGGGCTTAATGCCTGTTGGACTCTCTGGAACATTTCGGCAGCTGCCTTACGAGTAAAGGTGAGTGCCAATATACGCTCTGGATCCACATTTTTCTGGAGCACAAGATATAGAAAACGGCCTACCAGAGCTCTTGTCTTGCCTGTCCCTGCTCCAGCCGTAACGATGGCTGTATCCTCGGTATAAGCGGCCTTTTTTTGAAAATCGTCGAGCTTGAGCGCTTCAAGATCGAAGGAATCATGGTGCGATATCATTATAGCTCCAGAAAATACCAGAATCTACAAAGCGGTTTGAACTCACAGTCCTCACAGACCGCGCGATCCAGCGCAAGATCAAGAAAATTCCCAGCTTTCACCTTTGAAGAAGCCACTCGCAGCATATCGCGGAGCGCGGAACGCTGGAAATCCGTTTCCTTGCTGTAAGCATACGCCGATCTCATTTTAGGCACTGTAGGAGGCCTGATATATCCGACAGCTTCCGCTTTTTCGATGGACCAATAGAAAGCTCCTTCCACGCGACCCCAAGAGGTTTCCACCAGGAGAGTATAAGAAGGTACCTGGATTTCCTCGAGAAAAAATGCACTGCTGTCATATCCGTCTTCTTTCTCTTGGTTTTCGTCATAGGATGCAAGCTCTTCATAGTCAGAAGGCATTACACCGACTCTCATTTTAGATATAGATGGTATACGATTCTTTTTATAATCCACTATGACATAACATTTTATATTTCCTAAGCTCTCATCTTGCCTGCTGAAAAGGCAGTCGATCCTGCCCTCAAGGATTGCTTCTTCTTCCGAAAATTCATGCTGAAGCCTCATTTCGAACCCTTCGCGCTCATAGGCCGAAAACATCGTTCGTTCGAAATTCCAAAGCTCATTTAGTCTGTGAATTGCGCGCGGGAAAAGCGCGGACAAAATAGGCTGAAGTCCACTGCCATACTGGAGGAGAATTCTTTTGGCTTCTATACTTAGGGCTGAGTTTATAGTCTTCCGAAATTCCTCATCCGTCTCGGCATTCTTAAAATTTTGCGGAAGTGCTTGGATGGCGCGTCTGTAGGCGCTATGATATAAGTTGCCGATGGCTATGGCGCTATCGTCCCTTGAATAGACATCTACCAGGTCGATCTTGCTTGCAAACCAGCGAAAGCCACACTGCGATAGCTCTTTGAGCGAAGAAGGGCTAAAAATCGCATACTTCTTTTCCGAATCGAAGCTCTTAGTTGCGTTCAAAAAACTGCGTGCTATTGTTGGCTCTATAGGTTCTGGATGAGAATAGCTCTCTGTAGCGCTTTTTTGTTCTTTAGAAATTAAGATAGCTCGAAGTCCACGCTCTGCATTGGGGTCAATCATTATTGGAAGAGGGAATAGCGGATAGGCCGTCTCATAATCTTCAAATCCCTTGGCTGCAAAAGAGAACTGGGTTGGAGAAACCCGGTGCAGATTTATGACTTCGTGAGCCTTATCGGTCTTTTCTTGCTGGAGAATGCCCGCAAGTTCCGGTGGAAGGGCGCTCTTGATTTTGAGCGAAGAAGCCAAACCCTCCTGCGAGGCACCCGCGACATAATGGGAAAGCACTGCAATTCCCGCTGTGGTATCAAAGTCGTATATATACACTGCATTCTCTTCCACCAAAGGAATATAGCTTTTTGACTCGAGCACAGTCAAAAAGAGCTCAAATGGCGGAATAGAGAGGTCTGTGAAAATGTTTTCATGGTCTATCCAACTCTGTAGTTCATCTAGAGTAAGACGCATCGAGCGATCGGTCTGTATATTGGCTCCGAATCCACTTGTATCGATCCAACGCTCAAGAAAACCGATTATTTGATCATAGAGCCTGGAGAAAGAGTCTGCCCTGGCTATGGACAAGATGCTTTCCCAGAGCCTTTGATAAATCTGAGCCGTCGATTCGGGGCATTGGTCTGTCCCAAAAGCGCCTTTCCATAGACTGTGTATGTATGCGGCACTCGGAGAAGGCGAAGGAAGGCGCAATGATAAGGCCGTATCTCGCAGAGCTTTCCAGGCTTCCGGGTCCCGTCCTGTAATATTGGCAAGATCGGCAAATGCATCGAGGCTTTCCAGAGTCAAGCCTTCGCGAGCCGCATTCTGAATTGCCATCAATACCCTGCCAAATGGCGACATAGATAGTGGCTTACCCCGGCGAATAGAGACTGGAACACCATATTCCGCGGCAATTTGACGAATCCACGCTTCCTTTTTTGCAGTTAGCCCACATACAGATATAGCGATATCTTCAGGCTCGATGCCTTGTTCGATTTCGTTCGATATTTCTTCCAGTATCCATTCGATTTCCACAAGCGAGGAGTTGAATTGATGGTAGAGCATCGGAGCCTTTTCTCCTCTTTCCTGTGTGAAGATATCCGGGAAAGCAATCCTTTCTTTGGCACTTAAGGATTTCTCGTGGCCAGTCTCCTCGCCTAAAATCCCCCTGAAATTGATATTTCCATCGCCCAACTCTTCTGAATCTATCAGTCCAAATCGGATAAAATCATCTCTGAGTCCATAAGCTCGGACTTTCATAAACGGTGGCAAGACCAAAGGGCGCCTATGCGAATCCCTAAGTCGAGCGCGATCAAGAAAATCGATGTAGTCTTCAGCCAGTAATCTCATTTCTTCAAATTCTTCTTTTATGAAGCGACATGGAGACGCATCTAGCACAGCGCTGTCTTTGGTTAGCATTTCTATTTCGAATAGATAGGGCGCGAGGCGTACGAGCCTTGTAAGATTCTTAGTCGAGATTTCCATAGAAGGAAGCAAAGTAGATAGTCTTTTACCGGGCTTTCTTTCTCCTTTCTGTTCTTTAGAAAGGATTTGCATAGCCCAGATCCAGCGGTGGATAGGCTTTAGCACCGATAGATCATCTTGCTCATTAGCCTTTGCCACATATAACAGAAAATTATCAAAACCCAAAAAACGATTTAGAGCCACCGCTCTGGATATTTCGGAATATACAACGGCGCGTGCCCAGGAATCGGCGGTATCTTGAGAAGGAAAAACAAAGACAATATTCTCATCTTGCAGGTGTTGTGAGATATCGCGACCAAGCGGAGTTCCTAAAAGTGATTTATATCCCTCTGCTATTTTGGTCGAATCTACAGATTTTGGCATAACTTAAATGATCTTTCCTAAAAAGGTCTTTGTCTTAAGCGCATCTCTATGTTTGCGCTACAGATGCCATGAGTTCGAGCATTATACCTGTCCTATAACCTGCGACAATCGCATTCTCTTTCAGTATTTCAGCAACTTCCTTCCATGATGGATCTTCTTTCCATTCTCTTTCCTTGGTTTCTTCTTGAATCGAATCGATCCATGCAAAAGCAGGCAAGAGACTTGCAAAAGCCTCAAAACGCTCTTTATTGAAATATTCTGTTCCACGATACTGATTTATATTGAGAGCTTCGCGCATTAAAGGATCGGAAAAAGCCCAGGCACAAATTTCTTGTGCACGCTTGTTCGGAGTCAGAGTCGAATCGATTGTTCTCCTTGTGTCAAAGAAAAGTTTGTCTTGTCTCAGCGCCCAGGCTATTGCTATCTCTGCGCATATTGAGACATGGTATTTAGTGTCGTGACTATCGTTTCTGCGACTCAGTCCGACTGCAGATTCAGTGAGTTTTTTTGCAATTCGATATTCTTTTACAACGCGAGAAACTTCCTCATTGAGTTCATCTGCGGCGAAAGCTTTTACCAAAGACCTCATAAATGAATAGATTAAGAGAATCAGCCTATATTGCTGATATTCCGAATTGGAAGCACTGCTGTTATTGCAAAGAGTTGCTGCAGCAATGCCTGCATCGGACTCTGTTGTCCCATATAGCAGCTTGAGCACTGTCTTAAGCCATGAGCTTGCAGATCGGACTGAGTCGCTGCGGGATGCGGCAAGAGTATCATCACTCCCGGCAATCTCACAAAGCCTCGAAAAGAAAATCTCCGAAAAAATAGTCGCTCTTTGAATAGCTTCTTCCTGCGAGAGATTTTGAATCGTCTCTATGCTGCTGAGGCTGTTTATCGCATTATGGAGCGATCGATAGAGCTCGGGCTGGTCGGCCTCTAGCAAGGCATCATCCAGATCCGCTATTCCTCTCGAATCAACTATTTCAAAGAGCTTAGTGTATCTGCCCTCGGTATCGTGCACATTCATGATGTCGATGAAAACCTTGTTCTGGTAGCCTTCCAGAGCTAATTTGAAACCGCGGGAAGCAATATCTTCGCTCCGGAATATATACCATAGTCCGGAACGAATCTCATGCATGATGACATAATTTTTTGGAGAGGAATCGATTTTGAGTGCATTGGCTAGACTCGTTGTTTTTAGTTGTTTTTTGCCATCAGCGGTCTTCCGGGCAAAAGCGCAAGAGGTATGAATTCGCCCTAAAGTACGCTCCCAGTGGTTGTTATAGAATACTAGAACTCGCCGCTCTCCCTGGCCATTGCAGTAGGCGAAGACATTTTCGTCGATTGTTCCATCATCTTGCATATAATCAAATAAATAAAAGTTTTCGACTTCTGAGAAAAGCCGACGCATTCGAAGCAGCGGGAAAATTTCGCGCTCATGGCGTGCGATGAGATCTCTATCCGGCGTTTCATCCCAATAAGAGCGCTTATATTCCATGCCATACTTTTCTGTAAAACCTTCGATTTGACCATGAGCGATCATCGGTAATCCTGGCATAGTAGCTAGCATAGTGGCAACGCCGAAGTATTTATCTCCTTTGCCGAATTGAGCAACCGCCGTCTCCTCGTCTGGGTTGCTCATAAAATTGACAAAACGCTTTAGAATATCACGATCGAACTCCTGTGTATTCTTGATGGTCAGGCGATACAATGAGTTTTTTTCGTCTTTGAGCATGTTCATAAAGGCTGAGTTATATACGCGGTGCATACCCAGGGTTCGTACAAAATAACCTTCCATAAGCCAGAAAGCCTCGGCAAGCAGAAGCGTATCCGAAGCCTTTTCCGCGCACAGGTCTACTACCTCTCGCCAGAATTCATTTGGCATTGCCTTGTCAAAGGCCTCTTCGCTCATAGCATGATCTGAGCGCGAGGGAATTGCGCCTCCAGACCCGGGCGCCGGGTACCATAAACGCCTTATGTGTTGTTTTGCGAGCACCATCGCGGCATCGAATCGGATTATGTTGAAATGAGCCGCAACAGACAGGATTCGCTCTTTTACCGCCTCGCGCGAAGCCGGGTTTAGAAAGTCTATCTGCGCGGTATCATTCCAGGGCATGCCTGTTCCATCGTTGCCATGGTAAATGTACCGGACTTCTCCAGTATGACGATCGAGCCTTTTGAAGACGACCGCAGCATCGCCGCGATTGTAATAATGATCCTCGAGCCAAATCCCAATAGATGGATCTCCGGAAAGATCGGGACCATTGAAGCTATAGCTAGGGAATGGACAGTATGGCAGACTCATGAATAGCTCAGGCCTTGTACGTATCCAGAGCGAGTCGATCCCCGTATGGTTAGGGACCATATCGGCCGCCAGCCTTATGCCATATTGTCCACATTGCTCTCGCAACCTGTCCAGTGCCTCCCAGCCTCCGAGCTCAGGGCTGATTTCATAGTCGAATAGGGAGTAAGCCGAAGCGGCTGCTTCTGAGTTTCCACAGAGTTTTTTTATTTTTTCGCTTGCTGGACTTCTCTGCCAGATTCCGATAAGCCATAATCCATTGATCCCTCGCTCGGCCATGATTATGAGCTCTTCCTCGGGAATCTGATCCAGGCGGGATATCTCTCTTGAGTAAGTTCTTGAAAGCTGGTGTAACCAGACAAGGGCATTTTTTGCAATAAGCACAAGAGAAGGCATCCAGTTCTTGTCGGGGCTGAATTTTTCATATTCATGGAAGCTGCTTCTATACTGATAGGGAACAGCAAGCCCCGGCCCTGGAGGAAAATGCGGTCTGGTCTCTTCGTTGATCATGTCTATTCCAGCAAGGAGGCTGAGCTTAAAATCGCCCAAAAGAGTTCCCCAATTCTTGATTATCCATTCGAGCTGGTCCTTTAGCGAAGCAGGTGCGTGCCTGGATGGTTCTCGCAGAAAATTTATGAGGTCGAGAGATTTCCCGCCACCATAAGATAAGCCTGGCAAGGTTTTGAGAGCGTCTTCGAGACGAGCAAAAACCTGTAGGTAAGGAGTCTTTGCAGAGATAGAATCTGGCAATGTGGCCCCTGCCGGAGAGACCCCGTCATCGAAGAGTGATCGATATGGCCAGAATGCCGGATTCTCGTTAAAAAGACGAACCAAAATTAGCTGCTCTATCGCAAGTTCTAGATTAGGCTTACTGGAGTCGTCGCCAACAGGACTCAGGGATTTTAGCCAATCCTTGGGTTCGGCAAGACCATCGTAGATGGGAGCGGGGGGAAATTCTGTAATCAATTCCTGGAGCACCTCCCAAAGCGCCTTGTTGTCTTCTGTGGAGGCGAACGCTTTAAGCGCAATTTCTTCTAGCAACTTCGAATATTGCTTTCGATATAGGTCGATGATAATCCTGAAGGCTTCACCGATCAAAGAAAGAGCTCTCAGCTCTCCTGCAGACAGCTTATATTTCTGAGCCACAAAGCGTGCGGATACGGCATCGGGCAGAGAGATAGCTCCCGAAGGCATCCAAAGGTGCTTGGGAGGAATATTTTGAGAGCGGAATTCTCTGAGGATCTGTAAAGCCATCGATAAGCTCCTTTATCAACTATACTAGTAATTTATGCCGCAAGCAACGCAAGGAACAGGAATTCATATCGGAAGATATACTAAGATCAGATCTTCTGTTATGATAACAATTTGACAAAGGAGGTCGATTTGTCTAGCCAGGTCGCCCACGAAAAGAGAAAGCAGGAAATTCTGGAAAAAGCTCTCGATGTGTTTGTAGAAGAAGGTTATGCAGATACTACTTTCCAGAAGATCGCCGAGAGATGCGGGATCACTCGAACGATACTCTATCTCTATTTCGACAACAAAAAACAGATCTTCAACGAGAGTATTAAGCGTTTTCTCTCCTCTCTCGAAGCGGAGATAGCGCTTATTGCCCGGGATCAGTACCTAACAAATGGTGAAAAAATTACCAAGATCAGCGAAATTTTGGTTGAAGCCTGCGAGAGAGAATCGAAAATGCTCTCGGTAGTCATGGATTATCTGCTGAGACTAAAAGCTTCTGGAGGAAATCCAGACGAAAAAGTAAGGCGTCGAACGGTCCGCATGCGTCATATTCTTGCAGATATCGTTATCGAAGGCATAAAGTGTGGTGAATTCAAGGAATCTTCTTCCGTAAAAGGAACAGTGGAGATGTTCTTTGCACTTGTAGAGGCTGCTGTATTTCGTCTCGTGGTACTTGGGCGAAAGGAAGCGGCAGGATTACAGGAAGCGCTTACTCCTTTTGTCGATAATATGCTGAATCCAAATTTTGAATGGAATATTGAGAACAAAGAGGACTAAAGCTTCATTGATTCGCTAAGAGCAATGCTAGCGATAAAAAAGTTCATAATTTTGTGTTCCATAATAGATACTTCGGAAATATATCTAAAGGTCACACCAGGAATGCCTTTTTCTGAGATTCTGGTTATTCCCGCATTATATGCTGCAAGAGCAGAGAATTCATCGCCATTTAGATTGATATATTCTTGAAGATGGCCTATCCCGAGTCTTGCATTTTGATATGGATCGTAGATCGATTTTTCGCTTATCTTGCCATATACCGATGAATTGAGCTGGAAAAGACCACTATTGAGTGTACCCGTTCGATTGGTAGAACGAGCTCTTGGATTGTATCGACTCTCGACATAGGCAACCGCAAAAGCAAGACTAGGTCGCATATTATGAGCCACGGCATTATCCAAAATCGCTCTAGCTACACGTTCCGAATTAGTTATAGCAGAAAAGAAATCAAGGACTTCATTTTTTGTCTTAGGATTAGTATAAAGCTTCAGAATTGGATCATCATAATTATTGATATTACCGATATTTATTGAGAACATAATACTTGATGATTTATTATTTGATTTATAAATTGAAATGGTTTCGCATAACCTTGCGGCTCTAGAAATAACAAATAATAATGCAATACAGAAAGAAGCAATAAATACAAGCTTTATCACTCTTTTTCTTTTAATACTATTTGAATTACTATCAGACTCCATTCGGAATATCCTCCCGAACCTCAATATAATTAGCGCCCATAAAAAAAAGTTGTCAAGATAATAATGCCGATTTATAAAAAATGTCAATGCGCCAAAGCGCGAAAATATTTATCTCATAATAGAATTAATATTTAGCTAAATTACGATAACCTCCTATGAATATATATTGCAATGTGTTGATTTTCCGATAGTATTGTGTTTTGATTGTGCAAATAAAGGAGATTATAGATAATGGCTCGCGTCAAAACAAAAGAGAAGCGAACGCTTATTCTTGAGACTGCAAAGAGGCTTTTTGCTACTAAAGGGGAGAGTGTTTCGATGAATGGAATAGCCAAAGAGATTGGCATTTCCGTTGGTAGTATTTATACATATTTTCCTTCGAAACAATCGCTTATAGAGACGATTATAGAAGAAGGCTGGGACGAGTATCGGGTTTGGGTAGAAGACAGGATGGTCTCAATCATGGAGTCTGGAAAGCAGGACGATGGCATAGGACTATCGCTTTGCGCATTGTCCTTCTTGGTGGATGAAGCGCTTCCAAAGCTCTTCAGCGATGTTGAACTCATTATGATTTTGCTAGCTGGGGCAAGCTCCAATGCCAGGCTTGAAAAGAAGCTACAGTACCTAAGTTCCATGATCTCCAAGTTGGTCGAAGACTCTTCTGTTTCCCTCGAGGTTCCTCTGGACGCCAAATTCTATCGCATTGGCATAATGGTATTTCTTTTGGGAGCGCTCGAGACGATCAGGATTACTTCAAAGACAGATATCGATATCAATGCTGCCGATATTCGGGCTTTCCTGAGACAATTAATGGAGAATGCGCTCGGTCAGCCTTTGCCCGATAGGGACTGAGTGAGCGGATCCAGGGCTTTACGGCCATTGCGGCTATGCTGCCCAAAGGGCGAATAAACCTTGTGCGCCATTCAACCTCTGAATAATAGTCTTCGAGCGATTTACTTCTGAAATGCAGTAGCATTTCAGCCTCTTCCGAATCTGTAAACCAACCACAATGAAAGTCTCCTCTGGCAAATATCTCATCGCACAGAAATGAAGAATTTCCAAGGCCAAACGCCCTCATAAGCCTATCGAGATAGGCTCGGTAAGTTGTTCGGCAGGCTGGTCCTCCGCCTATATTGAATGTTCGACCTTCAATATTGGAAAGGCTGCAAGCCATGGCAAAAGCGCGGCCAGCATCCTCGGTATGCACAACCTCGAAGTGCGTTGAGGGAGGCACGTCGAAGAGCATAGGATCAAAGGGAAGCCAATCGCTGGATACTACATACGATAACCTCAAAATTACCCAGGGAAGGCCACTTTCTCGAAGCAGGTTCTCGCTCTTGTTCTTTGTGATGCTATAGTTGTCGTTGGGATCAAGAGGATCGGTCGCCGAGATCCATGGATTGGCAAGCCTATCTCCGTATATTGAGACACTGGAGGCAAAGACAATTCGTGGAGGCACCGCAAGACTCTTGCATATTTCTATGATATTTCTGGTTCCCCCAACATTGATTTCTTCTGCGAGTAATGGTTTTTGATTGGATAAGGGAGGTATTATGGCTGCAAGATGGATTATCGCATCTATTCCTCCGACTCCAGCAGAACAAATAGCATCCTGTAGGCTTTTTTTGTCAGTAATATCTCCATAGAAGATCGTCAGCCTATGATGCGCATTTTTCAACAGTTCTCGTGTTCTTTTTTGCTTTTTCGAACGAGCAGAAGGTTGCTCAAAAATAAGTACCTCATGGCCTTTGGCCAGCAGGGCACCGACTGCACTTGTTCCAACATTCCCAAATCCACCAGTCACTAAGATTCGCATAGTTCTCCTCACATTTGATACTATCGCTCATTATTATAATGAATGAACATTCATTCAGCAACATAGTAGTTTTCAAAAATTGAGATTCTTGCTCATTGACCTGCTCATAGGCCTTTCGTTACACTTGCCACGCTATGATTACAATCGATGAACTGCGCAGAAAATACATTGAATTCTTTAAGGCTAGAGGCCATGCTGAGATTAGCGGGAAGTCGCTCATCCCAGAGAATGATCCAACGGTACTTTTTACAACCGCAGGCATGCATCCTCTCGTGCCATATCTGCTTGGCGAACCACACCCTGCTGGCAAGAGACTGACCGACTATCAGAAGTGCATTCGTACCGGAGACATAGATATGGTCGGAGACTCCAGTCATCTTACTTTTTTCGAGATGCTTGGCAACTGGTCTTTGGGCGATTATTTCAAGAATGAGGCCATACATTGGTCCTATGAATTTTTGACAAGCCCTGAGTATCTGGGCATAGATCCTGCTAAGATCTCGGTTACCGTATTTGCCGGCGACGAATCGGTGCCGAGAGACGATCGGTCGGCTGAAATCTGGAAAAGTGTCGGCATCCCTGAAGAGAGAATCTTTTTTCTTCCACGCGAGGATAATTGGTGGGGCCCGGCAGGAGAGACAGGTCCATGCGGCCCGGACACAGAGATATTTATCGACACAGACGCACCTGCCTGTGGTCCGGATTGCAGACCAGGCTGTCATTGTGGCAAGTACTTTGAAATCTGGAACAATGTTTTTATGCAATATAATAAAAAGGCAGATGGAAGCTATGAGCTTCTTGCCCACCCTTGTGTCGATACGGGCATGGGAATTGAGCGTACTGTTGCCATGCTGCAGGGGAAAAAGTCGGTCTATGAAATCGAGGCCTTTACCCCAATCTTGAAGGTCATTGAATCTATTACCGGCAAGACTTATGGAGCCTCAGTCGGCGATCCCGAAATCGATCGAGGTTTTCGGATAATTGCAGATCATATTCGTGCAGCGACATTTATTCTTGGAGACCCTAAAGCTGTTTTGCCATCCAATATTGGGGCTGGATACGTGTTGCGGCGTTTGATCCGTCGTGCCGTTCGTCATGGACGAAAGCTCGGCATAGATGGACTCTTCCTTTCCAAGCCTGCTCAGGCTGTCATCGACATCTACAAGGGCCCATATCCTGAATTGCTTGAGAATGCCAGCCGAATTTACCAAGAGCTCGAGCGAGAAGAAAAGAAATTCTTAGAGACCTTGCAAAAAGGAGAGCATGAATTCGAGAAAATCCTGCCAAATCTCCTAAAGAATCCAGATAGAATCATGCCGGGCAGGCTTGCCTTCAAGTTATATGATACCTACGGTTTTCCCATTGAACTTACCGAAGAGCTAGCAGCAGAACATGAACTTAGGGTAGATAGGCTGGGTTTTGAGGAAGCCTTTAAGAAGCACCAAGAGCTTTCAAGGGTGGGAAGCGAACAGATTTTCAAGGGAGGATTGGCAGACAATTCGGAAATTGTAACGCGTTACCACAGCGCAACCCATCTTTTGCATAAAGCATTGCGTCTGGTACTCGGAAACCATGTTGCTCAGAAGGGTTCGAACATCACCGCCGAACGCTTACGATTCGATTTCTCCCATCCTGCGCCTATGACACCAGAGCAAATCGCTGCTGTAGAACGAATTGTAAATGAACAAATTGCCAGAGACCTTCCTGTGACAATGGAGATGATGCCTCCAGAGGAAGCAAAGTCTGTCGGGGCTATTGCGCTTTTTGGCGAGAAATATGAGCCTATTGTAAAGGTTTACACCATGGGCGATTTTTCGAAAGAAGTATGCGGAGGTCCTCATGTTTCGCATACCGGTGAGATAGGAAAAATCAAGATCATTAAAGAACAGTCTTCGAGTGCGGGAGTGCGGCGTATCTATGCCGTGCTTGAACAGACTTAGGCTTATTTTGCTTTCATTCTTCTAAGAGCCTGAACCGCTACGCGGTCATCCTCAGGAACAAGGCGCAAAAACCATGAGCCTTCACATTCGACCCTTTGCCACCAGACTTCGCGTATAGCCTCTTCAAGGAGCGACTTTAGGCGCCATTCCCCTTCTGTGCAATCCATATCCTGCTGACAAAATATGTACTCTCCTATGCCAAGAGAGAACGGCGAAGTCCTTCCGAGATCTAAATTATTTAGAGACGTTTGTTCTATATATTTACTTTCTGCCAAACGATATACTGCTGATGGCTCGAGCGTGTCAAAGACCTTTGGTCCGTCTTCAGTCATCGTGGAAAGTCCTTCTTCTTCAAATTCCAGCAGCAGTTCAGACTGACAACAGAGAATATCCGATAGAGCCTTTGCCGCGATAATCAGAGGCTCATCGATATGGACATAGTCGATATTTCGACATAGATGCAGTATTCTGAGTTCAATCTCCATGATGCCATTTTCAAATTATATAGCCGTTATTGTCAAGGGAGATGTAAGGTTCAATAGTCTCAATGGTGCGCTTGTGGACACAAGCAGACTTAGAAGGTTTTGACGATTTCCTTATGCGAAGGCTGCTCAATGCGAAGGCTGCTCAATGCGAAGACTGCTCAATAGGCGCATGATAATTTCCAGCAAAGATCGCTTAAAATCCCGCTGGAAATCTTCCGAAATAGGTGATAGACTGTTTCGAAATGTCCTTGCTTAATCAGATTTCTGGACCAGCCGACCTGCAGGGCCTATCAATGGCTGATTTGCGGTGCCTCTCACGGGAAATCAGGCTTAGCATAATTGAGACCGTACAGCGCAATGGCGGTCATCTTGCATCAAATCTTGGGGTTGTTGAGCTTACTATTGCGCTTCATCGAGTATTTCAATCGCCATACGATGCAATAGTCTGGGATGTTGGGCACCAGTGCTATTCTCATAAGATTTTAACAGGTCGAGCGGCTCGATTTGTAACTCTTAGGAGAAATGGGGGTCTATCCGGGTTCCCAAAGCGAAAAGAGAGCAAACACGACATTTTCGACACTGGGCATTCTTCCACAGCTATCTCTTCGGCACTTGGGCTTCTTCAGGCTCGCTTGAGTATGGGTCATGCCGGAAGGGTGATTGCAGTTGTAGGCGACGGAGCCCTTACAGCGGGTCTTTCGATGGAAGGACTAAGCAATGCGGGTCAATTGAGTCTGCCTCTTATCATTGTCTTAAATGACAACCGTATGTCCATCTCCAACTCTGTGGGCTCGTTATCGAGATATCTTTCGAAGCTTTCAGCCTCTGTACAATATCAGTCCTTGCGTTCTCGTGTGGATACGATGGTTCTGAAGATACCTCGTATTGGTGGAGCAATTTTTTCCTTTATCAACAGGACCAAGCGAGCCATAAAGGCCATATTTTTCAAAGAGAATCTCTTTGTCGACTATGGATTCGAATATGTTGGACCTATCGATGGGCACAATCTTGTCTCATTGATAAATGCTTTTGAACATATCCGTAATCTGAATAGGCCGGTCGTTGTTCATGTCGTTACGAAGAAAGGGAAAGGGCTCGAAAAGGCGGAAGAAGACCCAGAGAGTTTTCATGGCCTTGTTCCAGCTTACCCTGATATACCAGGGCCCGGGACGACCAGCCACGGAGAGAGTTTTACATCCTGTTTTGCAAATGCTCTAATAGCATGTGCCGAGAAAGAACCGCGTATGGTTGCTATAACCGCCGCTATGTCTTCTGGAACGGGGGTTTCAAAGCTAGCGGAGCACTATCCGCATAGGGTCTACGATGTGGGCATTGCGGAACAGCATGCTGTGGCATTCGCTGCTGGTCTTGCGCAAGGTGGCCTGCGGCCTGTGGTGGCCGTGTATTCCACTTTTATGCAGAGAGCAGTAGATCAAGTGTTCCAGGAAGTTGCGCTGGCTAAGCTGCCGGTATTGTTTGCTCTGGATCGCGCTGGAGCAGTTGGCGAAGATGGCGAGACCCACCAGGGAATCTACGATATCGTTCTCTTTAAAGCCATGCCGAACCTGGTGTTCTTTGCTCCTGCTGATGGTGAGGAGTTGTTGGCTTTCTTAGATCTGGCTCTTACTCTCGACATGCCTTGCATGATGCGATATCCCAAGGCTTTCTCACCTTGTCCTGATCTTCCAATAGCAGAGCTCGAGATTGGAAGAGGAGTCTTTATGCGTGAGCATGAGGATGCAAGAGTGCTTATATTGGCTGTTGGGCCGCTCTCATATATTGCGACTGATGTATCGGATGAACTAGCAATAAAAGGGATTTTTGCAGATGTCTATAATGTCCGATTCATATCACCAATCGACGAAGAATACCTTGTAAAAATCTGCTCTCGATACGAAGGAGTCTTGACAATCGAAGATGGAGTGCTGACCGGCGGTCTTGGAGAGTCTGTGGCGGGAATACTAATGCGCAGAGGAATAAAGATCAAAATATCATCCCTGGGGTTTGGTTCGGTTCCACCTCCTCAAGCGACCAGAGAGGAACTTCTATCAGGCGCAAGCCTCGACGCAAAGGGAATACAGAAGGCTCTGCATGAGCTATTGGATTTCCTGGATATATCGAAGCAGCAAATAGCGGCAGGAATTCCGACAGACTTGTCTGGAACACTATCTACTTCCAGCGAGATACAGCATGCGCATTAGCGCAAATAGAACGCAGCTAAAGCATGATGTGAACAGGCTACGACTTCCGAACGGGCGCTCACTCGAGCTTGGCAGAGCGCCGGAACATTTAGCCTGTATCATGGGCATTGTCAATATTACCCAAGACTCCTTTTTCGAGGGTAGCAGAAGACCTGATTCGATAGCTGCAATAGAAACAGCCCTCGACATGGTAAAGCAAGGCGCATCAATCATAGATTTTGGTGCCGAATCTACGAGACCAGGTTCTACGGAAATCGATTCCGAAGAGGAGCTATCAAGAATTCTTCCTGTGCTTAATGGCTTCAGAGCCTTGAGCGACGCGGTGGTCTCGGTCGATACGCGCCACCCCGAAGTTGCAGAAGCAGCCCTTGCTGCCGGAGCGGATATAATCAATGATATCGAAGCATTGCAAAGACCGGGTATGATCGAGACCGTGTCAAAGGCCAAGGCAGCAGTCATCCTTATGCATATGCAAGGAACTCCGCAGAGCATGCAGAAAGATCCTTACTATAAGGATTGCCTCCAAGAAGTACGCTCTTTCCTCGAAGACAGAAGTCATCGTGCAATCGAAGCTGGCATATCCCCAGACAGGATAATCCTCGATCCGGGCATTGGATTTGGCAAACTTAAGGAACACAATATTTCACTTTTGAAGGGCATTGAGCATATCGCTTCGCTTGGTTACCCTGTTTTGATTGGTCTTTCTCGCAAAAAGCTCATTGGAGATCTGACCGGCAGGGATGTTGCTAGCAGGCTCGCGGGCAGTTTAGGAGCCGCATTGGCTGCCTGGCTAAATGGCGCTCAGATTCTTCGCGTTCACGATGTGGCAGAGACTGTGGACGCGCTTCGAGCCTTTCATGAGGTGATACAATGAATGCACCGACTTTGATCGAGTTCTTTACTATATATGTGCGGCCTGTGCTCGATGTAGGCATTCTCGCTTTTCTGATTTACAAGACCTATCAGCTTCTTGTAATGACCGATGCGGTCTATCTTATTCGCGGTTTGCTAATTCTTCTCGCTATATATGGCATATCTTTTTTCCTAAAGCTCTCTACAGTCACATGGATCATGAACATACTGGCGCCAGGATTGGTGATAGGTCTTGCCATTATCCTTCAGCCTGAGCTCAGGCGGATATTCATTCAAATTGGCCGCCAATCGATTTTTGGAAAAAAATCTATGGCTCGCAGCTCCTGGATTGAAGCTGCGGTATCTGCTTCTGTTTATCTTGCCGAAAAAAGGCGCGGGGTTATCATAGTCATGGCCCGGAAAGTTGGGCTAGCCTCTTACATTGAGAAAGGTATTCCCCTTGACGCAATAATCTCAACCAGCTTGCTCATATCCGTATTCGAACACGACAACCCATTGCATGATGGCGCCGCAATCATCTCACAGGGCAGGCTTGCGGCGGCCGGTTGTTTTCTTCCTCTTTCCGATCAGCAAGAAATCCGCAAGACTTTTGGCTCAAGGCACAGGGCTGCGCTTGGCATTGCCGAAGAATCCGATGCGGTTGTGCTCGTTGTCTCCGAAGAGACCGGAGCCCTCTCTCTCGCTTATGATTCAAAGCTCTATTATGATCTTTCCTCAGAAGAAATTCTGGAACGTCTTCATATTCTCTTCTCAGAGCAGAATCTGAGAAGAGAGGGAAACGAGGTTGCCAATGAGCCTTGATTCCCGGATTTCCAAATTGCTGGAGAATTGGCCGGCTAAGGTCATTTCTCTTGTTATGGCGATTTTTATAATGTTTCTTTACAATCTTACCCGTCTCGAACAGCGTGTTATAATCGTGCCACTGAACATCTCTGAAGGGCACAGCTATGTGCCTGCCACGGAATATCCAAAGACTGTCCGTGTGATAATCCGCGGTGACCGTGATCAAATCTATAGAGTCCGGGAATCGGATATAGTCGCGAGTCTTGATCTGGCACGTTATGGCTCCGAAGGCGTATTCAGGGTTCCGGTCAAACTCGAGAGGCGAGGGGATGCTCTGAATATCGATCCCTTAGAGTTAAGAGCGGATCCCTCAGAAATACCCATCAGTTTTGAGCGCCTGGCTGCAAAGCGCGTGGCTATTACTCCTACCTTTAAAGGTTTTCTGGAACAAGGCTATGTATTGATCTCCTATGAAATCTTGCCATCAGAGATATCTATAGAAGGGCCAACGACTTTGGTTAGCAGTATCAAGGATATTTCCACAGATATAATAGAGCTTAGCGGAAAGACCAGCGATTTTTCTCTTAATGTGCCTCTTGTTAAGCCTTCTGAATTAATAAGGCTTGTCGACACAAGCACGGTAAAGTTCTCTGCGAAGATTCAGATGCAGGAAAGACGGCTTACATTAAAGAATGTGCCTATATTCATTAACAATCTCGATCCATCGCTTATAATCTCTGATCCGCTCCCATCTGGAAATATAACCCTCGTACCACATCCTGGACAGGATGAGACTTTGGCAAACAATGCTAGCCTTCAAGCCGATTTCAAGGGCATAGTTAAGCCTGGTCTATACTCTATACCGCTTACTGTAAGCGCTCCGGAGGGCTTCGAAGTCGAAGCATACGAGCCTCTGGCGCTCAATGTTCGCTTGCATGGCGCGCCAGTTCTTCCTGCCTTTCATTGAGCTTACAAGGAGTCGATCCATGATTTCCGGAATTGGTATCGATATTGTCCATGTCGATCGCATTCGCCGATGGATGAATGAACCAGGGATACTAAAGCGATTCTTCCATCCAGCCGAGATCGAGACCGCGAGCCTTCGCAAAAAGGGCGCAGCCCTTTCCCTGGCTGCTCGCTTTGCCGCAAAAGAAGCCTTTGGCAAAGCGCTCGGTTCTGGCCTTGCCAACTTCGCACTGAAGGAGGTCGCGGTTGTAAACGATGATCTGGGCCGGCCCATAATGCGCCTGGAAGGGAACGCGCGCCGCGAGTTCGAGCGGCATGGTGGAGGAAAGATTCATATCTCTATGACTCACGAAGGAGACAATGCAGTTGCCATAGTAATCTTAGAAAAGGGAAGCTAGCAGATGGCAGAGCATATTCACGCCCAGGATAATCCTTTTTGCGCATCAAAACCATCATTACGAACCATCAGACTCGTAATTGCTTACGATGGCAGCGATTTTTCAGGTTGGCAGAAACAGAAAAACGGACGATCCGTTCAAGAGGAACTCGAAAAAGCGCTTTTGATAATGCATAAACACGAAGTGCGAGTCATAGGATCAGCACGGACTGACGCTGGCGTTCATGCTATGGGACAAGTTGCAGGTTTTCATACAGATATCGCTTCGATTCCAGCCGATCGTTTCGTCCCGGCCTTGAATAGACTCTTGCCGCGAGATATTCGCGTACTCTCTTCTGAAGAAGTAAAGCCTGACTTTCATGCCAGGTTCGACGCTTCTTTGAGACGATATCGCTATTTTATGAGCTGTGGAATGGCTCCTGATCCATTTGTGCTTCGCTACACTCATTTTTCCCCTCACTATCCTAGTCTTTCTATTTTGAATTCTATGGCTTTTGTGGTGCTGGGGGAGCACGATTTCTCGACCTTTGCCTCTGCACAGGACAAGAGCGAATCAAAATGCCGATTCATAAGCGAGTCCGTGTTTTTCCTGGAAAGAGGCTTGCTCGTTTACCAGATAGCAGGGAACGCTTTTCTATGGCGTCAGGTTCGCTCTCTGGTGGGAACCTTTCTAGAACTCGAAAAGAAGGCAAAAAACCCTTGCGAAGCAGAAGTCATGATGCGAGAAGTTCTTGAATCCAAAGATCGAAGCAAGGCAGGGCCCACGGCCCCGGCCTGTGGGCTTTTTCTCTGGAATATCGAATATGGAGAGCGAGTTCATGGCCATCCCGCGAAAGCAGTGTAATAGAAAAGAAGACCAAAAGACAGAATTGGTATCTCCGGTTTGGGAAGGAACAGCCAATTTATCTGTGGCCATAAGGGCTGATAGATTTCTCTCAGAGATAATTAAGCTCACGACGCGTTCTCAGCTCAAGGCTCGCAACGCTCGCCTTTTCTGCAACGGAGTAGAAGTCAAGCTCTCTCATAAGCTGAAAAACGGAGACCACTTGCGTCTTGAATGGAACGAAGCCATTTCAGAACAACTGGAGCCTGAACCCATACCACTTGAGATTATTTACCGCGATGCAGATGTCTATGTAATAGATAAGCCTCAGGGAATGGTTACTCATCCTGCGGCTGGCAATTGGCATGGTACCCTTGCAAATGCTGTACTATGGTTGGAGAACAATGTCCGCCAAGATAATCAAATTAAGGATTCTTCATCGATTACTTCTCCTACCCGTGCTGGTATTGTGCATCGTCTCGATAAGGACACTTCTGGAGTAATCATTGTAGCCCGATCAGCTTCTGTACAGGAATTCTTATCGAGTCAGTTTAGAGAACACCAGGCTAGAAAAGAATACTTTGCAATAGTGAGGGGAATGCCTCCTGAACCGAAAGGCAGAATTGATACATGGATAGCGCGAAGTCCTAGAGATCGCAAAAAGTTCGCAGTGAGCGAGCCTGGACGCGGCAAGCATGCTCTCACTCTATATAGAGTCTGCAAAGTATGGCAAGTGAATTGTAATATTGGTTATAGATCGGTAGGTGTTGCTTCGAAAGCGACAAAGCCTTCTAAGTATTCGCTGCTTGCTCTATACCCAAGAACAGGGCGAACTCACCAGCTAAGGGTACACTGCGCCGATATGGGTTGTCCCATTCTAGGAGATCCAATCTATGGTAAGAAGGATGAAGCCTTTCCCGAAGCTACCCTTATGCTCCATGCTCATCGGCTCAAAATTCGTCTGCCTTCTCGATCAGAACCCTCGATTTTTTCTTCCCCATTCCCTAAGAGATTCATAGATATCATTGCCTATCTGGACAAGTATGGCCATGATATCAAAGCCTCGTACTAGCACGCTGAGGCTGTATTAAGTCATTTCCTAAAACCAAAAAAAAACCGGTGCAAGGCTAAGCTTGCATCGGTTCTGTTTGCTGCAATTTAGCGCCCATATGGCCTAGTGGCCTTATGGTGGCTTTGTAGCTTTTGGAAAAACCTGCGCCAGCGGCTATTAGGCGCGAGTCTTGACCGTCTTAGTATCTGCGGCCTCGGTAACCGCCGGTCTCTTCTCTTTCATAGCGGGGCTTCTCCTGCGCTTCATTCACGCGGAGCTGCCTACCCATGAATTCCTGACCATTGAGCGCGGCGATTGCAGCGCTGGCTGCATCTGGATTTTCCATCTCAACAAAGCCGAATCCCTTCGCTTTGCCTGTGAACCTATCTACGATTATATTCACAGATGAAACATCGCCATACTGAGCAAATAGATCCTGAAGCTGGCGCTCAGAAGTATTGTAATTCATGTTACCGACATAAATTTTCTTAGACATTTCGGAAAAACCTCAAATCTAGGCCTCGTCCTCTCGACGTAGGCCGGCTTGATTCGCCTAGGGCGAATCTGTAGCAAAAACCGGAAGGTACATATTAGCCCCGATAGTCTTCAGAGGAGAAATTAGATAACTGTTTTGATTATTTTTGGTCTTTCCGAAAGAAAAACAAGGAAGAGAAAATCCGGCACTTGCGTATGCCGCCATCAGCAAGCCAGTGTTACGAAAGGAAAAACAATGCATGAAACAGCCAATTCCAACCCGAAAACCTATGGAAGGCGATTGTCCCTCCTCAGTTTTCACTTATATCTGCAGAATGTAAACCATTTTTCTTAGATCGTCAAGGGATTTGACCATATTTGTCATTTAAGAATCAAAAGTGCACTGTTTTTTGAGGGTTTAAAGTTTAAAAGTGCACTACTCTGAAGCTGTTTCTAGAAGGAAATCTAAGCATTCGTAGGAGAGAAAATGCTATGAAGGAACAGCTTCAGCATCGTTTTACAGATGAAGAGGTGAGAGAACTTTTTGTTCGCTATATCAACAAGGAAATACCTGCATGCTACATCCAGACTTTATTGGATATAAAACGAAGAAGATTCTTTGAACTTCTGAAAGCCTTCCGTGATAATCCTGATACTTTCACTCTTCTACCAAAGAATAGAGAGCGTAGGCGAAGAATAGATACTGAGACCGAGCAGCACATAACGAAAGAGCTTATCGAGGAGAAAAGGCTTATAGATGACCCTGAGATTCCTATTAGGAACTACAATTATAGTTTTATTCGGAGTGAATTATTAAGAAAGTATGACCAATCAGTCTCAGTTCCTACAATCATCGATAGAGCAAAGAAATTAGGCTATTATCAAGAACATAAAAAGCAAAAACATCATGACCGAGAAGTCCTCACCCGCTACTCTGGAGAACTCATCCAACATGATTCTTCCCATCATAAGTTTGCTCCTCATTCACAAGAAAAATGGTATTTGATTACAAGCCTCGACGATCATAGCAGATTCATGCTTTATGCCGATCTTGTTCCTCGAGAAACTACCTGGACTCATATCCTTGCTTTGAAAGAGGTAATCCAGAACTTTGGTATTCCCTATGCCTATTATGTCGATTGCCATTCTATCTTTCGATTCGTACAAGGCAGAGATAGTCTACATTACAAACACTCCATATTTACTGATGATGTCGATCCTCAATGGAAACAGGTCACCAGGGATCTTAAGATTAGGGTCAGCTATGCGCTCTCTCCTCAGGCAAAGGGGAAAATAGAAAGACCTTATCAATGGCTTCAGGATCATCTTGTCCGTCGATGTTCACAAGACTCTATTACCACTATCAAAGATGCTCGAGAAATCCTCCGCGAAGAGGTACAGCACTATAACTACCACCAAGTCCATAGCACTATTGGCTGTACTCCTTCAGCAGCCTTTGAGAAAGCTCATGAAGAACATAAATCCCTCTTCCGATCCTTCCATCTACCACCACAGAAGACACTCGATGATATCTTTTGCCTGCACTTTACTCGACGCGTAGATGCTTATCACAGAATCTCCTTAAATAACCTTCAGTTCCAAGTTCATAAGGCCCCTCTAAGAGAGGAGGTCGATATTCACGCCGTCCCAGACAAATCCGAGAACTATACTTTACTTCGTATTTGGTACAAGGATATTCTCTGTGATGAATATAGAGTTCTGTCTTCGGATTTAGTGCACTTTTAAGTTTTAAACAGTGCACTTTTAAATTTTAACTAACAGGGATTTGACCATATTCAGCCACCAAAAAACCATAAAAAGCCAAGAATTATGGAAATATAGGCAAACTTGACAAAGGCCCCTCCATCGCTATAATCAAAAGTACGGCATATTATTTTATAGGGAGGGCTTATGGCACCGTTAGTGGGGTACATCGTCCTTCCTCTCGCCGGTCTTATTCTAGGATGGATGATCCGCTGGCTCTATGCCAGATTTCGGCTCTCTTCCGCTGAGAGGGAAGCAGAGCGTGTTTTGCAGGACGCAATAAAAGAGGCTGAGGCCAAGAAAAAAGAGATCCTGGTAGAAGCAAAAGATCAGATCATTCGAGAACGAAACCAGCAGGAGAGGGAACTGCGTGATCGGAGAATGGAGCTGCAAAAATATGAGCGGCGCGTTCTCCTCAAGGAAGAAAACCTGGATGCAAAGCTTGCATCTATTGAAAGGATTGAGGCAGATCTTAAGAATAGAGAAAACAATATAGCAGAAAAAGAGGCCTATCTAGAAGGACAGGAAGAGCGTTACGCCGCGGAGCTCGAGCGAGTATCGGGCTTTACTGCCGAGGAAGCCAAAAAGCTCATTATACAAAATATGGAGCAAGAGGCGCGCAGAGATGCTCAGGCCTTGATCAATAAGATCGATCAAGAAGCACAACTATCCGCGGAGAAGAAAGCCAAAGATATTCTTATCACGACAATTCAACGTATAGCAACAGAATCGACCGCTGAATCTACTATTTCCTCTGTAAGTCTGCCTTCCGACGAGATGAAGGGTCGGATCATAGGGCGTGAAGGCCGCAACATTCGTACTTTAGAGACATTGACCGGTGTAGACATAATAATCGATGATACGCCGGAAGCTGTGGTCATATCATGTTTCGATCCGATTCAACGTGAGATTGCGAAGATATCGCTCGAACGGCTCATCGCAGACGGCCGCATACACCCTGCACGCATTGAAGAAATGATACAGAAGGTGACTCGTGAGATCAATCAGAAGCTCTACGATGAAGGCGAAAAGGTTGTCTTTGATCTTGGCCTGCACAACATGGCTCCGGAACTGATTCGAGCTGTTGGAAGGCTCTACTATCGCACGAGCTATGGTCAAAATGTACTGATGCACTCAAAGGAAGTGGCTGTTATTGCGGGACTTTTGGCGGCGGAGCTTGGTCTAAATCGCGAAATAGCAAAGCGAGGTGCTCTTCTTCATGATATCGGAAAGGGTATAGTTACAGATAGCGACAAGAACCATGCAGAGATTGGCACAGAAATTGCCAAGAAATTTGGTGAGGATGCCCGTGTAATAAATGCGATTGCATCTCATCATAGCGATGTGGAACCAAACTGTCCGGAAAGTGTCATAGTGCAGATTGCAGATGCCATTTCTGCTGCCCGTCCGGGCGCTCGGCGTGAGACTCTTGATAACTACATAAAGCGTCTCGAAGACCTTGAAGCCGTAGCGGAGAGTTTCTCTGGTGTAGAAAAGGCCTTTGCTATTCAGGCAGGTCGAGAGCTTCGCATTATTGTCAGCAACGAACAGGTTTCTGATGATCAAGCCAAGGAGCTCTGCAAGAATATTGCCAAGAAAATAGAATCAGATTTGCGCTATCCTGGAAGAATCAAGGTTACCATCATCAGGGAAACCAGGATAGTGGAATACGCGCGATGAGCTCTATGACCGCCAATGTACTTATGATCGGTGATATCGTGGGAGCGCCCGGCCTTCGGGCGCTCTTTACTTTTTTGCCAACCTTAATAAGAAAGACCGAAGCGGATCTCGTTGTTGCAAATGGCGAAAACGCGATGAAGGGTTTTGGCATCAGTGCGGATGAGATTTCGGCAATGCGTTCCTATGGCGTCGATATCATAACCAGCGGTAATCATGTCTGGGAGAGGAAAGAGGCTGTAGTTTTGCTCGAAAGCGAATCACAGCTATTGCGTCCGGCGAATTACCCTAAGGGATTACCTGGCTGTGGAGTCGCTTATGTAGGTGGGCGCAACCATGCCGGATACCCGGCCATTGTACGAGCAAATGGTGCAGCTCCCCGCTTCGAATGGCTTGTGATGAATCTACAAGGCCGACGAAGCATGTACGATATAGATTGCCCATTTGCAAAGGCTGATCAGCTACTTGCAGCAGCCGCGCGCGATCATCCAAACGCTATAATTGTGTTGGATTTCCATGCAGAGTCCAGTGAAGAAAAAGAGGCTCTAGCCTGGTATCTGGATGGACGTATCTCTGTATTCGCGGGGACTCACACCCATGTGCCTACTGCAGATGAAAGAGTGCTGCCTAAAGGCACCGGATATCTAACCGATCTTGGTATGACCGGTCCTATAGATTCAGTTATAGGCATGAATGGGGATATATGCATACGCCGATTTCTTACCCAAATACCATATAAGATGGAGACGGCGGAAGGAAGTTCTGCGTTAATGGGCGCACTTTTTCGAATAGAGGCGGAAAGCCATCGCTGTGTTGGCATAGAGAGAATCTTTCAGAGCTTATAGAGATCGATACTGGAAAGAATTCATAGATTACCTTCATAATAGGTGTTTGTTAGTAGGTGTTTCTGGCGATTCTGATGCCTATTTCTCAAGGCCTCTTGACATTTGGGTTCAGGCAGGTATATATAAACGAGAAAATAAACGAATCAGCTTGCGGCGATGGTGGAATTGGTAGACACGCTAGCTTGAGGTGCTAGTGCCGAGAGGCATGGAGGTTCAAGTCCTCTTCGCCGCAAATATTGAATTAACAAAGAATTAGCCTACCCGAAAACGGGCGGCATATCATGCGACTATCCAGAAGTGACACTTGAAAGTGACACTTTCATGGAAAAGGAGAGGATATGCGCCCCAAAAAACACGCTTTGTTCACACTTTTCAAACACCACAATGCTAATGGGACTACTGTCTGGTACGCTCGATTTTGGGATGATGCGACACAGCGGTATGCTATAGCCCGCTCAACCGGCGTACTAGCTCAAGGAAAGCGCGAGCGCCACGATGAGGCTATCACGGTTGCTCGTGAAATGGCTTCATCAATCCAGTTTTCTAGCTCGCCTTTAAAACAACTGTTTGTGGATTATGTGGAATCATTCTGGACTTCTTCAAGCTGCTATGTCAAAGAACGCGCGCTTGTATTGAAAAAACCTCTTTCGGCCTATTATGTTAAGATGAATCACGATGATGTTGGTCGGCACATTCGGCCTTTCCCTGGATTTAGAAAGTTAACTCTTAATGACCTCACTCCCGGGCATATTAGAGACTGGATGCGATGGGCTGCTGAAAAAGGATTGAGCGCACGGCGAATAAATGCTGTGCTGCAGTCTATGAGAGTGGCAGTTCGATATGCTGTATCTCGCGAAGAATTGTTGCGGGACCCATTTGCAAAAATAGCAGAAGTAAAGGAAGAGATAAAAGAAAAAGGAATATTGACGCCTGCAGAAGTATCATTATTGATCAATAGAAATGGAAATGATGATCCTCGCATTTATCTGGGAATACTACTAGGCGTATTTTGCGGATTGCGAAGAGGTGAAGTCCGGGGCTTACAATGGGGAGATGTTGACCTTAACCAGAGAATCATTCATGTAAACCATAATTATGTTGATAATGAAGGAATAAAAACGCCTAAATGCAAAAGCATGAGAAGTGTGCCTATTCCAAGAGCAGTTTATTCTGCTTTTAATGCAGTTCGTACTGTTTCCCCGTATCTTGCCAGCGATGACTTTGTACTATTCAACTTTTTGTCTCGAGATATTCCAGTTAGTATGAATTTTTTCCGGGCAGGGCTTTGCAGTGTACTTGAATCGATTGGTATTAAAAAGGAAGCGCAAAAATTGAGAAACATTACTTTCCATAGTTTGAGACATACTTTTGTAACGCTAGGGCGCTTGGCAGGTATTAGCGATTTCGAAATTCAGGCTCTTGCTGGGCACAGGAGCTCCTCAATGATGGAGCGATATAGCCATGTTTGCCAGGTAATCGATTATGGTTCAGTTTGCAAGAAACTTGAGGACGCGGCAAATCAATGAATAGTAATTGAGGAAAAGCTTTTATCAAGAATGTCATAGATTACAATGGAGCTTCTTGCATTGCAATGAGATTTTGTAGTATACTAAACATATGGATAGTGATGATTTTGATGATGCGTTTGTATTGAGGTATAAAATAAATAGATACCCAGCAAAATATTTTCGCAAGCTCCGAGCAGAGGGGGCTAAAAATAAAGTCATTGCTCAAATGTTCGGCATTTCGGAGCTCAAAGTGAGAAAGGTGATAAATAAATGGCCGGATGAAAAACTCATAACAGTGTATGATTATGACTTGGTTCCATCGAGGGGTCATCATTGCATTTATGATGAAGAACTTTATGACGAAGAAGGCCATAGTTTTGGATATTTAGATTATCAATTAAATTTAGAGCATGAATACCATAAAGGGAGATGTTGATTTTAAAAAGGGATTCATAGCCAATTCTAGTTGGCTAAAATAAATATCACGTTAAGGAGAACAGGAGTAAGGACAACTGATCCCTGCCTTAACGTTGCTCTGGTTCCGTATGGGGCCGTGAAGAGCTGAAGGCGCCCTGTTTTATCCTGTGCGCCAACATTCTCTCCCCAAAGTGAGGGGAGGAGTGTTGGAGGCGCACCATGCGTGAACCAAATCAGCAAATTTTTTTCCTTTCTAGAAAAGAGGCTGCTCAGTACCTGCGTATCAGCCTCGCGACCCTTGTTCGTCGTCTAGACGACGGATCCATTCCTTACATCAAACTCGGTAAACGTATTCTCATACCAGTTGAAGCACTAGAACGACTGGCCACTAGCATGTTCACAATGCCAGGGGGCAAGTGATGAATACCCCTACCATAGATGCAGATGCACTCTTTGCAATTCTTAAGCCGGAAGTTGAAAAGCTTTGCTACAACGCTCCCCTATTTGGGGAAATTACTCTTAAGGCTACAATCCACCAGGGTAATATAGCGAAAATATCCACGGGAATAGAAATATCTTGCAAGATTGACCCCCGCTTATTGAACAGAGAGGGGCGAAAATGAGCAACACAATTAAAAATGAAGCCCGCGGGCTAGGCGGGCTTGAAGCAGGGCAGAAAGGCTTATCTTCTTATAGTATAAACAAAAAAAAACTCACTATCAAGAGCAAGATCATTAGGTTGCGCCAATCGTGGCACCTTGAAATTGCGGACTTTGAGCGATTCGCGATCTTCGTTTCGCGATTGTTTCTTGATTTTGCGCCTATCGAAGTGCGGGCCAGATTTATAGGGCCGCCCTCCGACACGCCGCGCGAGATAAGCGAGCTTTCAGAAACTTTTTTGCTTCTGTACGCGCTGGCAGAGGACAAGGCAACAGCTACCGACACCAAATATTCGCTTACTGAGATTTGGAGGGCTGCTGTGCAGCTTGCGGGGGGTGCATAATGGCAGAAATCACACTTCCTGTCGAAAACATCCTTCGCGGCATCGGTATTGAGCTTCCGGCTTCCGTGCATGATCGCTTGCCTGCAAGTACTTCAAGCCATATCGAGCAATTCCTGCAAGAACCGACCCATTCCTTGGCCGCTGATTGCCTGTTCGAGCGATTCGCCGGAAAGATTATTTTTGAGCGTACCGCACCGAAACAAGGTCGTTTCTGGCAGCGACAACCTGGGGGATACTTTGAGCCGCTCGACTCAATGCTTGATCTTGCTTCAAAATACTTGGATACAGCGGTTGACGAGGCGTTCGAGAAGCTAAAGGCAGAAGCTGAAGGTGCGACCATATCGGCGCTGTTTACGAAAGCAGGCATTGCACGAAGGAAAGCGCGAACACGCGATTTTATCAATGGCGCGCTTGAATTCTTTGCAGCGAAAGTACTTGTACCGAACCTTTCAGCGCGATGGAACGAGGCGCAAGAGTGCTTGCCATGCACCGATGGCGTGATCGACTTCACCGGCGAAGAGATTATCGCACGGCCGCCGAGGGATAATGAATACTTCAAAGATCCGCTACCAGTAAAAACAGCCGATATCTTGCGCGAGGATATCCCTGCAAGTTTCCTGCTGTTTCTTGACGAAGTGTTCCCTGATCCGGAGGTACGCCGAACTGCGCTTGAATGTGTGAGCCTAGCCGTGGCAAACAAGGGATCGAGGACATTCTACCTATGGCATGGATCGGGCGCGAATGGCAAAAATACGCTACTAGATGGGCTAAAAATCGTACTGGGGGCGCGTGTCGGCACAATTCCGGCAGGTGCGATTATCCGCTCGCACGATGGATCGGGGCGCTTCGCGGCGGCTGCGCTCAATGGGCTGACCTTCGCCGCGGTTGATGAGGTGAGTGCGCCGCTTGATACGAGCGAGATCAAGAAACTCACAGGAAATTCTAGTTTTTCTATCGAGGAAAAAGGCCGCCAGGCGTTTGAGATTGCGCAGCGCTGGGCACTTGCAGCGTTTACAAACCGGCTGCCGAGCTTCTCACCGGCAAACGATTCGGCTTTCACCGAGCGCCTGATTATCGTGCCGTTCGATTCCGTGTTCTATTTTAATGATGAGCAGAAACGCCACTATATCGACATGGGCGTTCCTGCCGAGTGGCTTATACAGGCGCGAGAC
>ERZ1026800.152-NODE-152-length-65650-cov-11.785114_pt1 | contig 65650 bp, 60 predicted proteins | sample MGYA00520873_ERZ1026800 | MGnify/ENA primary metagenome ERZ1026800 (study PRJEB33270, sample SAMEA104284475) | anaerobic digester metagenome | biome: Anaerobic digester microbiome; feature: mesophilic sludge digester; material: Anaerobic digester biomass | place...
ACGCCAACCGCCCCGACCTCATGCGATCGCTCGTCGGGAGCCCACGACGCCGAGCCGCCTGACCCGCCGCGACCTCGCTGGCCCATCCCGCCGGCACCGCCGGGCAGCGGTAGCCCTCCTCCACCGCGCCCGCGCTCCCCCTCCCCACCGCCTCGCCGGCCTCCTCGCCCGCCCTGGCGGCTTCCCAGCCCGCCAACCACCCGCCCTGCCCGGGTCCGTCACCCCGCCCGACCCCTACAACGCAAAGACCTCGTCCACAGTCGGAGTTGCCCACCCGGCCGATGAGGGGTACGCTTCGCGGTCGGCGGGTGGCCGCCCACGCGGCGGCGCCCGCGACCGGGCGCGAGACCACGATCCCGGAACAGCCCTTGGCGCAGTTGAGAACGTAGAAAGGAAGCTCGTCCGTGCGGTACCACAAGAAAAACCGAACCGACGTTCCGTCAACCGGCCGGGCCGTCCGGTCGGGGCGGGTGCCGCTGGTGCTCGCGCTCGGCGGCCTGCTCGCCGCGCCGCTCGCATGCGCCGGCGAGCTTTCGTTCGCCGACGCGCTCGCGATGCTGCGGCAGCGCAACGAGGCGCTGCAGGCGGCGCGCGCCGAGGTGCGGCAGCGGCAGGAGGAGGTCGGCGCCGCGCGTGGGCTTGCCTGGCCGAAGCTCGAGGCGAGTGCGCAGTACACGCGGATCGACGAGCCGATCGTCATCGACCTCGACCCGATCCGGCAGGTGATCCTCTCCCTCCACCCGAACGTGCCCGCGGCGATGCTGCCGCCCTTCTCCGTCACCGCGCAGGACGACACCTTCTGGAAGGCCGACGTCCGGGCGAGCTGGCCGGTCTACACCGGCGGCAAGATCACCGCGGCGCAAGAGGCGGCGCGCGCCGAGCTGCGCTCGGCCGAGGCGGGCGAGCGGGCCACTGGGGAGACGCTCGCCAGCGAGCTGGCGCGCCGCTACTTCGCGCTGCGGCTGGCGAGCCGCGCGCGGACGTTGCGGGCGGAGGTCGTGGCAGCGATCGGCCAGCACCTGCGGCACGCCCGGCGGCTCGAGGAAGAAGGGATGATCGCCCGCGCCGAACGGCTGCACGCCGAGGTTGCGCTGGCCGAGGCCGAGCGCCAGCTCGCGCGCAGCGAGCGTGACGTGGAGTTGGCCCGGATCGCGCTCACCGCGGTGATCTCCGCCGACGACGCGGAGATCACGGCGGCGACGCCGATCGCTGTGCTGTCAACGCTCGAGCCAGCGGCAGAGTTCGTGAGCCAGGCCGAGGCGGCGAACCCGAACCTCGCCCGGCTGCGCGCCATGCGGGAGCTGGCCACGATCGGCAAGCGGGCCGAGAAGGCGCGCTATCTGCCCGACGTCTTCGTCTTCGGAATGCACGAGCTCCACCCCTCCGACCTGACGATCCTCGAGCCCGGCTGGGCGGTGGGCGTGGGCGCCTCGCTCACGCTGTTCGATGGGTTCGCCCGTGAGCACCGCATCGCTGCTGCGAAGGAGCGTGAGACAAGGGTGGGCGCGCTCGAGGCGCGGGCCAGGCGCGACATCGCGACGCTGGTCGAGAAGCGGTACCGCGAGCTGGTCACCGCCCGCGAGCTGGTCGCAACGCTCGGCTCCACGCGCGAGCTGGCGGCCGAGAACCTGCGGGTGCGCACCCGGGCGTTCGAGGAAGGGATGGGGACCTCGCTCGAGGTCGTCGACGCGCAGCTCGCGGCGAGCCGCGTGGAGCTCGAACGGGTACTGGCGGGGTACGAGTTCGTGGTGGCGTTGGCCGAGCTGCTCGAGGCCAGCGGGCAGGCTGACCGGCTGCCCGAGCTGCTGGCCAGGGCCGACGTGGAGGTGGAGCGATGAGCGTGGCGAAGCGGATCCTGGCGGTGGTTGCGGTGCTGCTGGCGGCGGGGCTGCTGCTGGCGGCCGCGTGGTGGAGCTCCCGACCGGCCCCGGACCTGGTGCAGGGCGAGGTCGAGGCCACGCAGGTGAACGTCTCCGCGAAGATCCCGGCGCGCCTGGCCTCGCTCGCGGCACGCGAGGGACAGAAGGTAGCCGAAGGCGATCCCGTCGTGATGCTCGAGAGCCCCGAGCTCACCGCCCGGCTCCAGCAGGCGGAGGCAGCCCGGGCGGCGGCGGCGGCGGTGCGCGACAAGGCGTACGCTGGGGCGCGCGAGGAGGAGATCCGCGCCGCCCGTGAGGTCTGGCAGCGGGCGATGCACGCCCGCGAGCTGGCCGAGAAGACGTTCGCCCGCGTCGAACGGCTCCACGCCGACGGCGTCCTGCCGACCCAGCGGCGCGACGAGGCCGAGGCGAACCTCGTGACCTCGCGCGACGCCGAAGAGGCGGCCCGGGCGACCTACGACATGGCGGTCAACGGCGCGCGGCGGGAGGACAAGGCGGCAGCCGCCGCCACCGTGGATCGCGCCAACGCGGCGATCGCCGAGGTCGAGGCGTTCCGCGCCGAGACGACGCTCACCGCGCCGGTGGCCGGCGAGGTCTACCGCAAGCACGTCGAGGTCGGCGAGCTGGTGGGCGCCGGCTACCCGATCGTCACGATCGTGGACCTCACCGACGTCTGGGTCACGTTCAACCTGCGCGAGGACCGCCTCGCCGGGCTCGCGATCGGCGACCGGCTCACCGCCCGGGTGCCGGCGCTCGGTCGTGAGATCGAACTCGCTGTGAGCTTCATCGCTCCGCAGGGCGACTTCGCGACCTGGCGCTCGACCAGCGCCCAGGGCGGGTTCGACCTCAAGACGTTCGAGATGCGGGCGCGCCCCGTCGCCCCGGTCGCAGGGCTCCGGCCCGGGATGAGCGCGATCGTGAAGTGGGATCGCATCCCGCGATGACACGAAAGACTCTCCCACCGCTCCGGCACGGTCGGGACCTCCGCGCCCACCCGATATGAGTGCACGACCCGGCATCCGGGCGACGGTGCGTCGCGAGTACCGCCGGATGGCGGCAGAGCCGATTTACGCGCTGCTGCTCGTGATCCTGCCACTGGTGGCGTTCGGGGTGCTGTGGGCGATCTTCTGGCAGGGGGTCCCGCGTGAGCTGCCGGTCGCGGTCCTCGACCGGGACCACACGGCGCTCTCCCGCCAGCTCGTGCGGATGATCGACGCCTCGCCGACGATGCTGGTGGCGTTCACCGTCGCCGACGAGACGGAGGGCGAACGGCTCATCCGCGAGGGCCGCGCCTACGCGCTCGTGACGATCCCGGTCGACTTCGAGCGCACCATCCGGCGCGGCGAGGCGGTACCGGTGATCTGCCACCACAACGCCCAGCTCCTCCTGCCGGCGAGCCTGATCCGCCGCGACCTGCGCGGTGTCGTCGGCACGCTCTCCGCCGGCGCCGAGCTGAAGCGCCTGCAGGGCGGCGGCACCCCGCGCGGCGTGGCGCTGGCCCGGGTCGAGCCGATCCGGATGGAGCGGCACACGCTCTTCAACCCCCAGCTTTCCTACCTCTCCTACTTGCTGGCGGCGCTCTTGCCGACGATGCTCCAGGTCTTCATCCTCGTCGCCGCCGTGCAGGCGCTCGGCTCGGAGCTGAAGGACGGCACCGCGGCCGACTGGCTGGCCACCGCCGGTGGGCGGACCTGGAAAGCGGTCACCGGCAAGCTGCTCCTCACGACCGTGCACTTCTCGCTGATGGGGCTGGCGATGGTGGCGGTGCTCTTCCGGGAGCTCGGCCTGCCGCTCGCCGGCTCGTTCGGCGCGATCATCGGCGCCACGCTCCTCTTCGTCCTCGCGGTCGAGGCGGTCGGCATCGCGCTCGTCGCCTGGCTTGCCAACCTCCGCTTCGCCACCTCGGCGGCGGCGTTCCTCTCCGGCCCGGCGTTCGCCTTCTCGGGGATCACCTTCCCGGTGGCGGCGATGCCGCTCGCCGCCCAGACGTGGAGCGCGCTGATCCCGCTCACCCACTACCTGCGGGTGATGGTGGACCAGGCGATGCGCGGCGCGCCGCTGGCGGTCTCGAGCCTGCCGCTCGCGGCGCTCGCCGCCTTCGTCCTCCTCCTGCCGGTGGCGAGCCTCGGCCGCCTGCGGCGCGTGGCCACCGACGAACGGTTCTGGGGGCGCCTGTGAAGGGGTTCGGAAGGGCGTTCGCCGACGAGCTGCGCGCGGTCCGCGGCGATCGCGGCGCGCTCCTGGTGCTGGTGGGCGCGGTCCTGATCTACGCCCTCTTCTACCCCCTCCCCTACCTGCCGGAGGTCCTCAAGGAGGTGCCGGCGGTGGTGGTCGACGCCGACCACTCGGCGCTCTCCCGCCAGCTCGTGCGGATGCTCGACACCCACGAGCTGATCGCGGTGCGCCACGAGGTGCCGACGCTCGCCCAGGCCGAGGCGCTGGTGCGCGCCGGGCGGGCGGGCGGGATCCTCGCGATCCCGCTCGATTTCGAGCGGACGATCCGCCGGGGAGGGAGCGCCACGGTCGGCGTCTACACCGACGCCGCCTACTTCCTCGTCTACCGCCAGGCGCTCACCGGCTTCGCCGAGGCGATCGGCACGCTCTCGGCGGGGATCGAGATCCGCCGGCTGGAGGCCACCGGCCTCTCCCCGGCGCAGGCGCGCGCCCGCCGCGATCCGGTGCCGCTCCTGATGCGCCCGCTCTTCAACCCCGCGGAGGGGTACGCGAGCTACATCGTGCCGTCGGTGCTGGTGCTCATCCTCCAGCAGACGCTGCTGATCGGCATCGGGCTGCTGGCCGGCACCGCGAGCGAGCGGCGCGAGGAGACCGCCCCCGCCTCACCGCTCGCCGGGACGCTCGGGCGGGCCGCCTTCTACCTCTCCCTCTACGCGATCCACACCCTCCTCTACTTCGGGGCGGTGGTGCGGATCTTCGGCTTCCCGAACTACGGCCGCCCCGCCACCCTCGCGGCGTTCGCGCTGCCGTTCCTGCTGGCGGTGATCTTCCTCGGCCTCGCGGTGAGCCACCTTTTCCACCGCCGCGAGACGGCGATCCAGGCGCTGCTGTTCACCTCGCTCCCGGCGGTTTTCCTGGCCGGCTTCTCGTGGCCGCCGGAGGCGGTCCCACGCTCGCTTCGTCTGGGCTCGTACCTGCTGCCGTCGACCGCCGGTATGGCCGGCTTCTTGCGGCTCGACCAGATGGGCGCCACCCTGGCCGAGGTGCGCATCGAGTGGATGACGCTCTGGGGGTTGGCGGTGGCGTACTTCTTGCTAGCCTGGCTCGTCGCAGCGCGCCGCCGGAGCGCGCCGCCGCGGTGACGGATACGGCGGAATGCCCGACCGCCTCGCAGCCTTGGAACACAGGGATGAAAAGGAGCAGAAGCGATGGTGATGTCGCGTGCCGAGCTCGATGAGAAAGCCCACACCCTGGTCAACGCCTTCCTGGCCGCAACGTACGAGGAGGATCCGGGGCTTGCCAAGTCGCTCGCCATGCTTGGCGAGGAGGGCAAGCTCGAGCTCGCCGGGGTGCTCGGTCGGTTCGAGAATCGCGGCCTTGCCCCGGCGCAGCAGCGCCTCATGGCACGGCGATTCCTCGGCCGCTTACGCAAGCCGACTGCACAGGGGCTGGCGCTCACCAACCGCGTGCTCGACTTCCTGGACCGACAGGGGAGCTCCCGCCTCGACGACCGCGCGATCGCCATCGGGCTCGAACTTCTCGAGGCGTTCGCGCGGGTCGAGTCGGACAACGACACGCTTTCCGAGCGCGAGCTGGAGCTCCTCGGCAAGGCCGTGCGGCTGTACGATCGCGATGACAACCGTGTGCTCGACGACCAGGAACTCGAGCGCTTGCGCGCGGCGCTCAAAGACGGTACCTTGCTGCACACGCTGGGGTGAGGGGAACGCGTCTTCCCGCCCCCGGTGTTCCCAGACCACTGCACGATGACCGAGGAGTGACGAGAATGCATGCAGATCGGGCGCTGAGACCGCTGGCCGAGTTCGAAAAGCTCGTGGGAGATCTCTACTCGTGGCTCGCTGCCTGCTTCTCTACCGACCAGGAGGCCTCCGCCGCCTTCGCCATTCTCGCCGTCGAAGAGGCTGCGCACGCGAACCTGATCGAGTACCAACGGCGGCTGGTACGCCAGAACCCCAAGGAGTTCGGCGAGGTCGAGCTGGATCTCGGCGAGCTCTTCACCTCCCGCGCACAGGTCGAGCGATTTCGCGCTCAGCAGCCCCCGCCCACGGTGGAGGAAGCACTCGTCTTCGCCTTCCAGATCGAGAACTCTGCTGCTGAGTTCCATTTTCGTCACGTCCTGCGGCAGGCCAACCCGGCGATCGGCCAGCTTCTCGACAGCCTCGGCAAGGCTGATCGACAGCATCTCGCCCACATCATGGACCTCGCTGCCAAGCGCAACGTTTTCCTCCCCGCGTAGCCCGTCACGCCAGGCGGTGCGATAGGCGGGGCAAGCCCTGCCCTTACCCCTTCTCCGTGCTGCGCGGGGCGCAAGGTCGAGGCCAGTACCTCTGGCCCCTCACCCGGCTCGCTGCGCTCGCCACCCTCTCCCCGCTCTGCGGGGCGAGGGGCTTTGCTCCCTCGTCCCCGTGGCAGCGGGGGAGAAGGCAGGGTGAGGGGGTGCTCGCCACCCTCTCCCCGGGTGGGGGAAGCGTTTGCGTTCCGGGGCGTGTTCCTGGTCGTCCTCGACGACGGAGGCTGGCCGCCGCTCTCAGCGAGCGGGGGCGGAGTGCTGCGGTGCTGGCAGGCTCGCGACCTCGCGGGCGAGGATCGACGGGAGGAGACCGGGGGTGAGCGTCGGCAGCAGGGCGGCGGCCTCGGCAGCGGCAGACGGCTGGCCGGCGGCGGCGAGCGCCTTGACGCGCACGGCACGGGCCAAGTCGAGCGCCTGATGGTTGGCGAAGTCGTCCCGCGCGTCGTACTCCAGGGTCTGGATGAGGCTCTCGAGGGTACCGACCGCCTCGCCAGGCCGGCCCTGGCCCAGCAAGCTGGCGGCCAGCGCCACCCGACTCTCGGCCATGGTCTCGGGCTCCGCCCTCGCGAGCCGGCGCATCGCCTCGATGTCGCCCTCGGCGGTCTGGCCTTGCCGCCAGCGCAGCAGCACCGCCAGGGCGTCGCCCTCCGGGAGGTGCGGCGTCGAGCGGATGGAGGCGCGCGCTGGCGGGGCCTCGTCCCACCACAGCCCGGCGCGCCCCCAGGCGGTGGCGGACAGGACTGCCTGCTGGGCGGTGTCTTTGGAAAACTCGGCTAGCTTCTCGGCGCACATGCGCACGGTGGCGACGTCACGGGCCTCGACCGCGACCCGCAGGAGCAGCAGCCGCGCGTCGTAGTTGCCTCGGGGCGTGCGTGACGCCTGCACGATCGGCGCCAGGTACGCCCTGGCGCGGTCGCAGTGGCCGGACACCGCCTCGAGATGGGCGAGCCGGTAGACGAGGTCCTCCGGGGGCTCCGGCGGCGCCTCGGCGCGGAGGAACGCCACCGCAGCGTCGGGGGCCTGGGCCCGCGCCAGGGCGCGCGCCACGGCGAGCGCGAAGATCGCCCGGTACGGGGCCTCGTCCAGCAACGGAGCGATCTGCCGGGCGAACTCGCCGGAGAGCTCCCGCACCTCGACAGGGGTCGCCGGCTGGGCGCGCGGAGCGAGACCCTCGAGGAGCTGGAAGAACGCCAAGCGGGTCTTCTCCAGGTCGCGCCCCGCGTTCGGCCCAGGCACAGGGTTGTGCAGGCGGTCGAGCCGCACCGTGTGCCCGCCTTCGAGGACGATCCCCCATCCACCATCGGGGGCGCTCCACACGCCTGGCCGGCCGGCCGTCAGCCGCCTCAACTCGGCCTCGGCCTCGGGAAGCGGGACGTACGCGACCCAGCGGGCCGGCCCCAGAAACGCCGTCCCGCGATCCGGTGAGACGAGCTGGGCGACGTCTGCTGCCACCATGTGGTGCGCCGGCGCCGGGTTGATCGCCAGCTCACCAGCAACCGGCAGCATGCCGAGGCGGTTGTTGACCGCGAACACGCGCAGCCGCGGCGTCTCGCGATCGGGCAGCGGCAAAATGTCGTAGATACGCCCGGTGTGGTCCAAAAGCCACTCCCAGCGGTCGTGGCGCGGCCAGTAGACGAACAGCTCGCTCGGGTAGAACTCCGGGTGTATGCAGTTGAGCAGGACCTCCGCGGCACCGTCCCGATTGAGATCTTGCACCAGCACCGCACAGTTGAGCTGACGTCTGAACGGGTGCTCCCAGCCCGGCACCAGCTCCTCGGGGTGGAGGCGCGTTATGAGCCGCCCGTTCTCGCGCACGACCAGCACTTCGGACGCCCCCTGGCTCGCCGGGTCGGAGCGTTCCTGCGAAGAGGGGTACGCTACGACGACGAGCTCCGGCCGGCCGTCGCCGTCCACGTCGGCCCGCTCGGTCTGACGGATCGCGCTCGCGGTCTGGTACTCCCAGCGGACTCCGCCGCGGGCGTCGATACCCCGCACGCTGCGGCCGACCCCCTCCATCCTCGCCGTCTTCCGGCCCTCGACCACGCGCCACCCCAGTCCGCCTACGACTATCGTCACCACGGCCAGGCCGGCCGCGGCCAACGCCCGGCGCGGCAAGCGGAACGGCGCCCGCCGGCGGGCCAGCGCGCGCTCGACCTCGGGCGCTGTCGGGCGCCGCGCCGGGTCGGGGTCGAGCATCTGCCGGAGCAGACGGTCGAGCCACCTCGGGCAACCGGGCACGCTCGCGCGCAGCGCCCTCGGGGCCAACTTCTGGCGCCGCATGAGGGTGTCGAGCGCCGTGTCGCCCTTGAGGGGAACCTCGCCCGCGAGGCACTCCCAGAGCGTGAGCCCCAGCGCGTAGACGTCGGCTTTCGGCGAGACATCCGGGCGCAGCCCCTGCTCAGGGGCCATGTACGCCGGCGTGCCGACGAGCATCGCCGACTCGGTCACCGTGTCCCCGTGCTGCAACGGGCGCGTGAGCCCGAGGTCGCAGAGCTTGGGCGTGCCGTCGGGGGCGATGAGGATGTTGCCAGGTTTCACGTCGCGGTGGACCAGGCCGAGGGCATGGAAGTGCGCGAGCGCGGCGGCGAGCTGGCGGCCGAGGGCGACGGTCTGGTCGACGGCGAGGCGGCCTTTCTCGGTGAGCAGGCCGCGCAGGCCGCCGCCCTCCACCAGCTCCATGGACAGGAACAGCAGCCCGTCCGTCTCGTGGAGGTCGTAGATGCCGACCACGTTGGGGTGCGCCTGGCGGGCCGCCTGGACCTCGCGGCGCAGGCGCTGGCGGGTCGACTCCTCCACGAGGTGCGGCAGGACGACCTTGATCGCGACCTTCTGCCCGAGCCGTTCGTCGAGCGCCGAGTACACCATCCCCGAGGCGCCACCGCCGAGCACCTGACCGAGCACGAACCGGCCGGCAAGCACCTGACCCGGCGCCGGTAACGCCACCGGCGCCCGGGCGGGCGCCGCTTCGGCACCCGGTGCCGGCTTCCAGCTCACGGTCGGATGCTCGGGAGCCATCTCCGGATCGCTTCCTCCGCGCTCAGCCCCGGAGGTGGCCCGCGATACGCTCGACGAGGCGCAGCGCCACCTCTGCCTTGCCCATCGTCGGCCAGCGCTCGAGCTCATGCGCGGTGACCAGCAGCACCGTGTTGCGCTCGCCACCGAAGGTCCCCGAGCCGGGCGAGACGTCGTTGGCCACCAGCCAGTCGCAGCCCTTGCGGCGAAGCTTGGCGCGCGCGTTGCCCTCGAGATCCTCGGTCTCGGCGGCGAACCCGATGACCAGCCGCGGGCGCCGTTCTCCCGCCGCGGACAGCGTCGCTAAGATGTCGGGGTTCTCCACGAGGGCAATCGCCCCGACAGGCTGTTCGCATTTCTTGCGCTTGTGCGCCAGGGCCTCGGCCGGCCGCCAGTCCGCCACCGCGGCCGCACACACGGCGACCTCAACCGGCAGCGCCGCCTCGCACGCGGCCAGCATCTCGCGCGCCGTCTCGACGTGGACGGTGCGCACGCCGGGCGGGTCCAGGAGGGCGACTGGCCCGCTCACGAGGGTGACCTCCGCCCCAACTCCGGCCAGCGCCGCGGCCACCGCGTGTCCCTGCTTGCCCGAGGAGCGGTTGCCGATGAAGCGGACCGGGTCGATCGGCTCGTGCGTTGGTCCCGAGGTCACGAGGGCGCGCCGGCCGGCCAGTGGTCCGGCGGGCACGAGGATCGCCTCGATGGCGGCAACGATCTCCGCCACCTCGGCCATCCGCCCGGCCCCGCTCTCCTTGCACGCCATGGACCCGACGCCGGGCCCTACCTGGCGGACGCCGCGCGCCCGGAGGGTCGCCAGGTTGGACTGGGTGACCGGCTTCTCCCACATGACCACGTTCATCGCGGGAGCGACGAGCACCGGGCGGTCGGTGGCGAGCAGCAGGGTCGAGGCGAGGTCGTCGGCGATCCCGTGCGCCATCTTGGCGAGCAGGTTGGCGGTGGCCGGTGCGACCACCACCAGATCCGGCTCGCGCGCCAGGTGAATATGCCCGATCTCGCCTTCCGGCGTGAGCTCCCACATGTCGGTAGCGACGCGATTTCCCGCCAGTGCCGCCACCGCCAGCGGCGTGACGAGGTGGGTCGCGCCTTCGGTCATCACCGTGCGCACCCCCACCCCGCGCTCACGCAACCGGCGGATGAGATCGAGCGTCTTGTAGGCGGCGATGCCGCCCGAGATGACGAGCAGGACGCGCTTGCCTTCGAGCACCTTACCTCCGTGGCCCGTGACCCACCCAAGGCGAACAGCCGTTTCTCCGGGAGTCGGGTGTAGCTCGGCGCGCCCCTTCAGGCGATCGGCGAGATGAGAGGCGCTGTCCCCTGTCCCCCCTACCCCGCTCGCGGTTCGCTTGCACGGCGAGCACCTACACCGTGGGCTTCGGCGCCTCCGGGATACCGTTGCGGCGCTTCGCGTCCTTGGGCTTGCCGACGAGCTTCGAGGGGCATTTCTTGGCGCGCAGCCCGAAGACGTCGAGAACCATCTGCCGCTTGAGGAGCTGGATCGCCTTGGCCGGGTCCACACCCTTGGGGCACACCCGCGAGCACTCGCCGGCGTAGTGGCAGCGCCAGGGGCCGCGCTCGCCAGCGATCGCCTCCTTCCGCACCTCGAAGCCGCCGTCGCGGGTGTCGGTGTTGTAGCGCTGCACCTGCCCCAACGGCATCGGCCCAGCGTACGTCGGGTCGGTGGCCACCGTCGGGCAAGCCGCCATGCAGCACCCACACTTGATGCAGTACGAGAACTGCAGGTACTGCTCGAGATCGTGGATCGACTGGTAGTACTCGCCAGTGGGCTCCTCCTGCTCGGCCACATCGTCGCGCACGACGTAGGGGTGCAGGTCCTGGTGGGTCGAGAGCATCGGCATGAGATCCGGCACCAGATCGCGGATGATGTTGAAGTTGGGCAGCGGGGCCAGCACCAGCTGATCGGTCCCGAGATCCGAGATCTGGGTGTTGCACGCCAACCGCGCCATGCCGTTGATCAGCATCCCGCACGAGCCGCACACGCCCATTCGACAGGAAGCGCGCCAGACCAAATCCGGGGCGAGCGTCTCCTTGATGAGCCACAGCCCCTCGAGCACCGTGAGCCCGGGCGTGTAGTCGATCGTATAGGTCTCGTAATGGGGGGCGGTGTCACGGTTGGGGTCGTAACGCCGGATGCGGTAGGTGACCTTGCTCATCTCGCTCATGTCCACCCCCTCACAGCGCCTTCGCGAGCAGGAACGCGGCGATGGCAGCCCAGGTACCGAAGGCGAACAGCCCCAGCCCGACGACCACCGCCAGCGCGCTCACCGTCTTGTGCAACCAGCGCGGCGGGTTGGCCTCGTGAACGACGTTGGTCGCACCGTACAGCCCGTGAAACAGCGCCGCGCCCAGCAGCAGGATGTACGTAACCAGATAGAACACCTTGGCGCTACGCGCCTTGACGTTCGCCCAGTCGATCGGCTGCAGCTTGCCCCCACCCTGCGCCTCGTTCGCGGCGCTGGCCGGGTTGAGCCCTTCGAGCTTGACCACACCTTCCATGTGCATCGTCAGCATGTGGAGGCCGAGCAGCACGAGAATCACGGCGCCCGCCAGAATGTGCCAGGTCCAGAGCTTCTGATCGCGGATCATCATCGCCTCCTAGTCGACCAACCACATGCTGGCCGTGCCGATGGCGACCAGCACGGCGGCCAGCGCCAGGGCCCCGATCGCCAACGGCCGCTGGACGTGTACCGAGGTGCGGTAGGGGTAGACGGGCTCGATCGGCTCGCCAACCGCGAACCCGAGCTCCAGCAGCGCGAGCCGGATGCCGTTGGCGGCGTGGAAGGCGAACGCCACGAACACCAGGTACTCGCCGAACTTGAACAGCGGCCCGGTGACCGCGTCCATCGCCGTCTTCCACCGGTCGGCGCCGAACGCGCGCGACGACGTCACCACGATGTGGAGCAGGAAGTAGGCCAGCAACCCGAGACCGGTGACGCGGTGCAGGGCGTAGAGATAGCGCTCCATCCCCCAGCGCCCGCCACCGAGCCAGCCCCACAGGCCCAATCTGTTCGGATGGTGCTTGGTGTCGCTCATCGTGCCCCCCTCAGTACTTGCGCTCGACCGGTTTCCAGGTCGTGATCGTCACCGGCTTGTAGTCGAGGCGAGGCGAGCCGTCGGGCTGCCGCCACGCCAGGGAGTGCTTGTGCCACTTTTCGTCGTCACGGTTCGGGTAGTCACGCCGGGCGTGCGCACCGCGCGACTCTTGGCGGGCGATTGCACCGACGATCGTCACCTCGGCGAGGTCGAGCAGGTTCTCGAGCTCGAGGGCGTGGAAGAGGTTGGAGTTGTAAATCGTCCCCTGATCCGGCACCGGCGCCTGGTGCGAGCGCTGCCGCAGCTCGCGCACGATGACGAGCGCCTTGGCGAGCTCCTCGCCCTTGCGGAACACCCCCACGTAGTCGTCCATCATCGTCCGCAGCTCGCGCCGCAGGCCGTAGAGGTTCTCGGTCCCCTTGCGCGCCAGCAGCTCCCGGCGGTGGTCCTCGGAGGCCGCCAGCTGCGCGGCGGGCACCGCCGGCGGCGCACCCAGCTTGGTGAGCGCCGCCACGATCTCGGCGCCCGTGATCGCGCCCCACACCAGGCACTCGCCGGTGGAGTTGGAGCCCAGCCGGTTGGCGCCGTGCAGGCTCACGCAGGCCGCCTCGCCGGCGACCCAGATTCCCTCGATCCGCGTCTTGCCGTTGATATCGGTTTCGATCCCGCCCATCGAGTAGTGGGCGACCGGGCGAATCGGGATCGGTGTCGTGATCGGGTCGAGCCCGAGGAACTTCATGCACACCTCGCGAATGAGCGGTAGCCGCTTGTTGATCCGGTCCGCTCCGAGGTGCGTGAGGTCGAGCTGGATGTACGGCTTGCCATCCGAGCCCTCGAACCCGCGCCCGGCCAGGATCTCCTCCTGCTCGGCGCGGGACACCATGTCGCGCGGCGCGAGCTCCATCTTGGAGGGGGCATACCGCTCCATGAATCGCTCGCCCCGGTTGTTCCTGAGGTACCCGCCCTCGCCGCGGCACGCCTCGGTCATGAGGATGCCCGAGGGCACCAGCCCGGTCGGGTGGAACTGCAGGAACTCCATGTCCTCGAGCGGCAGCCCGGCGCGCCAGGCCATGGCCATGCCGTCGCCGGTCACGGTCTGCGAGTAGGTGGTGAACCCGTACAGCGTGCCGCCGCCGCCGCTGGCGATGAGCAACGCCTTGCCGCGGAAGACGATCGTCTCGCCGGTCGGGGCGAACACCCCGACGAGGCCGGCAAAACGCCCGTCCTCGACCAGGATGTCGGTGGCGAAGAACTCGTCGTAGCGCGCGAAGCAGCGGTAACGAAGCAGCGTATCGTAGAGCGTCTGCATCTCAAAAAAGCCGGTCTTGTCGGCGGCCAACGTCGCGCGCGGGAACGAGTGCCCGCCGAACGGTCGCTGGGCGATGCGTCCTGCCTCGTCACGGGTCCACGGGATCCCCCAGTGGTCGAGCTGATAGATCTCGCCCGGCATGGCGCGCACGAAGCGGTCCACGACGTCCTGGTCGGCGAGGAAATCAGCGCCCTTGTTGGTATCCCAAGCGTGCAGCTCGAGCGAGTCGCCTTCCTCGGGACGCAGCACCGCCGCGGTGCCGCCCTCGGCACACACCGAGTGCGCGCGCATGAGCTGCACCTTGGAGACGATGCCGATGTCCGCCTTACCGCCGAGCCGCCGGGCGATCTCCACTGCGGCCCGTAGCCCGGCCAGCCCCGCCCCCAGGATCACGACGTCGTGGTAGATCTCCTTCGCCATTCGCTCCTCCTTGCCCCCACCCGCCCGGTCAGAAGTTGAGAGTCGAGAGTCGAGAGCCCACGTTCACCGCCCGGCCCGGCCCAGCCCACCGCCCGTCCTTCTCTGCCCGCCCGGCTCGACGTCGTCGTGGTCGGATTCCCCGCCAACCGACCCGTACCGCCCGCGCGGTCGCCCGGTCGTGCCACGGCCGACGCGCGCTCCCGCCTCGAGCGGTCATCCACCCCAGGTCTCGTGCGCGCTCCCATGCACGTAGAGGCTGCCATGGTCCCCGGTGCCGAAGATATCAACTTGTTCCGGCCTTCACAACACCCGCTCGGTCGCGTTGGCGCGCCTCGTCAGCGCACTGACCAGCAGCGTCGCCACGGTCGACAGCGCAAATGCCGGGATCAGCTCGTAGATGATCGCGTCGCTCCAGCCCGCCGATTTCCACACGATGGTGACGACGAAGCCGGTGATGACGCCCGCCAGCGCCCCCCAACGGGTCACCCACCCCGTGCGCAGCCCCAACAGCAACGGCGGTCCGAACGCCGCTCCCATCCCGGACCACGCGAAAAGCACGAACCAGAACACGACCCGCACGTCTTGAAGCGCCACGGCGATCGCGGCCAGCCCCAGGACCAGCACGCTCAGGCGTCCCGCGACCACCGAAGCTTTGCCCGAGCGCGCCACGCCGAACACCTCCTCGAGCAGATCGCGGCTGATCGCCGACGCCGCGACGAGGAGCTGCGAGGAGACCGTGGACATGATGGCGGAGAGGATCGCCGCCAGCATCACGCCAGCCACGAGTGGGTGCAGCATCTGCCGGGAGAGGAGTGGGAAGAGCTGCTCGGGGTCGCCGCCGCTGGCGAGCTCGGGCATGAGCAGGCGGCCCGCGAGGCCGAGGAAGCCCGCGCCGTAGAACACGAGCGCCCCCCACACCATGGCGATGACCTGAGTCTGGCGGATTTTCTCGTCCGAGGCCGCCGCCATGTACCGCGTCAGCACGTGCGGTTGGCCGGGGTAGCCGAGACCGATCCCGACCATGCCGACGACGAAGCCGAGCAGCGCGAATCCCGACCTACCTCCGGTCACCAGCACGAGCTGGGGGTCGAGCGCCGCCAAGCGCTCGAGCGTCATGCCGTATCCCCCCGCTCTGAGCAGCGCTATGCCCGGCATCACCACGAGCGCGAAAACCATCACCATCCCCTGGAAGAAGTCGGTCCAGCTCACCGCCCGGAACCCACCCATGAGGGTGTAAACGATGATGATCACGCCGCCGATCCAGATCCCCTGCTGGTACGATAGCCCGACGATGGCCTGCATCGCCTTGCCGGTCGCGGTCATCTGTGCGGCCACGTAGCCCCCCAGCGAGAGGAAGATCACGACCACACTGGCGACCCGCAGCAGGTGCGCGCGGTCGCCGAATCGGCGCACCAGGAGGTCTGGCAGCGTGAGCGCACCGGTGCGGACGCCCTCCCGGCGCAGCTGCGGGGCCAGCAGGTAGAGGTTGGCCGCGTACCCCATCAGGCACCCCGGGGCGAACCACAGCGCCGAGACACCCGAGACGTAGACCATGCCGACCGCCCCGAGCACGACCCAGCCGCTCTCCGAAGAGGCAGTGGACGACACCGCCGTCACCCACGACCCCAGCGAGCGGCCGGCCAGGTAGTAGTCCTCGCTCGAGCGCGTCAAGCGCGAGGCCGCCCAGCCAATCCCCAGCAAGGTCACCATGTAGACCGCTACGACCGCCGCGATGCTGCCGTCAGCGCCCATACTTGCCTCCGAGGAAGTAGGCGACGAGAGCAATGACGATCACCACCAGCGGGACCGCAACCAAGAACAAGTGGGTTGCAAGGGGGATTGGCTGGACCATCGAGCGCCTCCGGAAACGGCGCTACCCATGATACCTGGTCTGGCACCACCCAACGGCTCCGAGCATCAGCCCCGAGCTCTCACGTTCTGCGGGCGGCTACGGCCCGCGAAGGAAGGCAACGATGCGCCGCTCGCGCCACCTACCGGGGGCGCCACTCATCCACGAGCACCGGCGCGCCCCAGGCGCCGTCCTGCACGGGCACCACCGCAATATCCCAATCGAGCTGGCCGGGCGTGTACCGGGGGACGCGACAGAACACCCACGAGCCGTCGGCTACCGGTGCGGCCTCGAGCAGTGGCCGGCGCTGCTTGCCCGGTAGGCGCACCTCGCGGACCACCTGGTTTTCAAACAACAACTGACGCTCACCCCGACAGAAGTAGAGAGCAGCTCGGGGTCCGACGCGCGGGGCGAACTCCGGACCCAGCGTGTTGACGCGGGGCTCCAGGATTTGGCCTTCCTTCCCCGGCTCGCGCAGCCACAGATCCGAGGACTCCGCCTCGTACGCCGTCCAGATCAGGTAGTCGAGGGTGGGACCGAAGCGCTGGGCGTCGCCGACGCTCGCACCGCTCGGCAGCATCACCCGCTGGGGGGCTCCCCAGGGCAGGCGGGCGTCGTCACGTCGAACCTCCCACAGCTCCCGCGTACCGCTGAGCGTCAGCACCTCGACGAGCCCTTCCGTCTCGTTTTGCCTCACCCAGGTGAAGCGCGCGCTGGCGTCCTCGGGGATGCCGGAAAGTACCACCGGCTGGGGCGGCGCCCACCCGTCTTTCCCGAGCTGGGTGCGATATGGGCGGTACCCACCCACCGCCCAAGCAGCCGGCGCCGCCTCGCTGCCCATCCCCACTCTGAAAGCGCCCACCGGTGCGGCCTGTACGTCGGGACGCGGAGAGGCGTTGAGCCCAGCCGCGAAGTACAGGACCTTGCCGCCCTGCAAAGGGATGGGCGACATCTCCAGCCCACCCGAGTTGATCCGCTTCGGATCGCTGGCTCCGATCACCTCCGCTCCCAGCGTCTCGAGCGACCCGGCAAGGTACCGAACCTGGTAGTCGGAGAACAGGAACAGCTCGGCCGCCGTGGCGAGGAGCCGTTTCGAACCCACCATCGCGCTGGTGCCAGCAAGCGGCACCACCGCAACCTCGTGCCCGACCCTGAAGGCATCGATGTCCGTGGGTACCATGTCCACCACGCACAACGAGTCGGACGTCACTTTGACGGTGACTTGGAGGTCCTTGCCGAGCTGGGGCACCGGCTTGCCGTCCGCCTTGAGCACGTTGCTCATCGTCTCCGGTAAGCCGGCCACGATCTCGACCTCGACTGATTGCGGATCGTTGGCCGCGAGCGCGATCGCGGCAATGCGCCCGAAGATCACGGTATCCGGCTGCGGCACGGGCGTGTCGACGTCTTGCATCCCGCATCCCGAGATGATCAGCACCATCAGAAGCCCCAGCGTTCCTGACACCCTCATGCGCTCCTCCGTGTGCCCCGTCGGACGACGGACACTCAACCCCGCGGATCATACCGGATCAACCCGGCACGGGTGCTCAGGCGGTGAGGCCGGCGGCCGTCAAGGACGCCACTCCGGTGGCGTCGAGCAGCCGATCGAGCGTGGTGCGGGTTTCGTCGTCGAGCTCGCACACGGTCGGCAGGTACGCCACCAGCAGGACCTCACCGACCCCGCCCCGGATCTTGAAGCGCTCGCTGTCGGTGATTGGCGTCCCGAACGGACCCTCGGCGTCCGCGAGCAGCGGCTTGCCGTCGAGGTCGAAATCGCCGCGCATCGACAGCATCCGCTCGCCGGGGCGTCCGGCGCGCAAGACGAACGGCGAGGCAACCCGCGTGGCATCGACCACGCACGCCGGTACACCTAAGGCAATCGACAGCAGGTTGTTGACGTCGACGGCCGGGTGGATCGCCGGCAGACGCTCGCCCCTGAGCACCCGCCGCAAGAGTGCCTCGGACGAGGGACGGTAGCGCGTGGGGTCGCAGCCGGCGAGGCGGAACAGCTTCCGCACGGCCGCCACCGTGGCGTGCTGGGCCAGGGTCTCGAGCGACCAGGCACGACGAGCGACGACCTGCCCGGTCGCGAAGGCCTCCGCGAGCGCCGCTGGGTCGTGCGCCTGCAGGCTCAGGTGCGCCCAGAACAGCGTCCACCCGGGAAGGTCGTGTCGGACCGTGGGAAGCATCTGCTTCATAGGCGAATGGTGCCACATCCCGGCCACGCAATGGGACGCGCGACCCCCGCCCGCTCGCCCCCACCCCCACGACGAACCGTGACGACTCGACCCGGCTCGACGTCGGTCGGGAGGTATCCTACCGAGCGCGGAGCGTGTATGAGGATCATCGACCTGACCCACCCTCTCGACGCCGATACGCCGGTCTACCCCGGCACGGCGTCGGTTCGCATCGAGGCGCTCACCACGGTGCACGAGCACGGGTTCGCCGAGCGCCTCGTCACCATGGCCTCACACGCCGGAACCCACATGGACGCCCCGGCTCACCTGTTTCCGGACGGCCTCACCCTCGACCGGGTGCCGCCCCAGCACTTCGTGGGCACCGCCTGCGTGCTCGACCTCACCGCCGCCGGGCCCACGGTGCCGTTGGCAGTTCTCGAGAGGCAGGCCGACCGCCTTGTCGGCAGCTCGATCGTGCTGCTGCGCACGGGTTGGGACCGGCACTGGGGCGACCCGGCATACTACCGCGGCTTTCCGGTGCTTTCCGCCGAGAGCGCGCGCTGGCTCGGCAGGCGGGGGCTGACGACCGTCGGTGTGGATGCCATTTCCTTCGACCCCCTGGACGAGCCCGATCTCCCCGTCCATCGCCTGCTGCTGGGCGCCGGGCTCCTCCTCGTCGAAAACCTCACCGGGCTCCACGACCTGCCGCCCGCAGGCTTCACTCTCTGTTGCCTCCCACTGCCGCTCGCCGACGCCGACGGCGCTCCTTGCCGCGCCGTCGCGATCATCGACGACCGACCGTAGCCCTCCCCTACCCGGCCTTCCCAGGGTGGGCCGTCATGCTCCACGGAGCCCATGCCACGCCGGGGCTCAGGCTGCGCGCGCCCGGGCACGCTCGCGGCCGGCTCGGCTGCCCGCCCGGCGAGCGCGACAGCCGACGCTACCGGCGGCGGACGATGATCTCGATGCCCTGGTCGGAGAAGCGGCGCGCGAGCACCACCTCGGTGGAGAGCGCAACCTGCAGCGCCTGGCCGCCCTCGAGCGCGAAGCGCAGCACTTCGATCCCCGGCAGATCGAGCACCTGCGTCCGCAAGGCCGCCCGCAGTGCTTCGACGCCGTCGCCACGCCGGGCCGAGACGCACAGCGCCGGGCGGTCCGGAAGGCGGACGGCGGAGGGCGACTCCAGCCGGTCGACCTTGTTGAGCACGATCATGCTGCGCCCTCGCTCCACCCCCAGGGACTCGAGCACCTCCTCCCCTACCCGCAAGTGCTCCGCCCACTCGGGGTGCGAGGCGTCCACGAGGTGCACGCAAATCTCGGCGTCTGCCGCCTCGGCGAGCGTGGAGCGGAACGAAGCCACGAGGTGGTGGGGAAGCTTGCGGATGAACCCCACGGTGTCGGCGACGGTAGCGACCAACCCGTCCCCGAGGTCGACCCGCCGTACCCGCGCGTCGAGCGTCGCGAACAGCCGATCCTCCACCACCGTGTCGGTGCCGGTCAACCGCTCGAAGAGCGTGCTCTTCCCGGCGTTGGTGTAACCGACGAGGGCGATCGACGGGAGCGCCTCCCGCCGGCTGCGCTGGACCGAGCGCTCGCGTTCGATTTCCTCGAGGCGGGCCGCGAGGATCGCCATTCGCTTGCGGATGAGGCGGCGGTCCGACTCGAGCTGGGTTTCGCCCACGCCGCGCGTGCCGATCCCTCCGGCCTGCCGCGAAAGATGCGACCAGCGCCGGGTGAGCCGGGGGAGGTGGTACGCGAGCTGCGCCATCTCGACCTGAGTCTGCGCCTCGCGGGTACGGGCCCGGAGCGCGAAGATGTCGAGGATCACGCCGGCTCGGTCCATGACCTTGACCTCGTCCGGCAGCGCCTCCTCGAGGTGGCGCACCTGCGCGCCCGAGAGGTCGTCGTCGAACACCACGAGGGCGGCGCACTGCGCCCTCACCAGCTCGGCCAGCTCACCGACCTTGCCCCGGCCGATGAACGTCGCCGGGTCGGGCGACACCCGCTCCTGAACCAGACGAGCGACGGCGACGCCACCGGCGGTATCCACGAGCTGCGCCAGCTCGTCGAGGTGTGCCTCCACGGCCGCCCGGTTGCCGCCGCCCAGGCGCACGCCGACGAGCACCGCTCGCTCACGAAGGTCGCTCCAGCCTTCGCCCTGCCGGGAAGCAGGGGAAGGGGACGCGGGAAGGGCGCGGGACTTCCCCTTCCGGCCGCCGTATTCGGTCTCGTCCGGCTGACGAGGGGCGCCGTCGACGGCGGCGCGAGGCGGAACGGCAGAAAGACGGCGGCGCAGCACCGGCGAATCCTACCAGGGTTGACCGTGGTCAAGGCCCGGACAGCTCGGATCCGGAGTACGATACGGTCGGAGATGCCGGCGACGATGCGCAGCGCGATGCAGCCCGAGGTCTTGGCCCACTGCCTTTCCAAGCGAGTGCTTCTCCTCGACGGCGGGATCGGCTCGGAGCTCATCCGGCGCGGTGTCGGTGCGGCCTCGCGGCTGTGGGGCGTCGGGGCGCTACTGGACGCTCCCGATGAGGTTCGTCGGCTGCATGCCGACTACGCCCGGGCCGACGCGGACCTGCACACGGCCGCGACTTTTCGCATCTCGCCGTACGCCCTGCGTCGCGCCGGGCTCGAGGAGCGAGCGGCCGATCTGGCCGTGCTCGCCGTGCGCCTGTTGCGCGAGGGTGCGGCCGAGGCGGACCGACGGGTGCTGGCCCTCGCCTCCATGACGTCACTCGAGGATTGCTACCGCCCGGATCTCGTACCGCCCGACCATGTGCTCGAGCGCGAACATGAGGCGACGGTCGAGATCCTGGTGGACGCGGGTGCCGACGGCCTCCTGCTCGAGACGTTCAACACCATCCGCGAAGCGGCGATCGCCGCCAAAGCGGCGGCGCACAGCGGTCTCCCGGTGATCGTCTCCTTCGCCTGCCAGAGGGACGGGCGGCTGCTCTCTGGCGAGGACCCGTCGCAGGCTGCCCGGGCCGTGTCCCTCCCCGGTGTCGTCGCGGTCGGGACCAACTGCACGAGCTGTGAGGCCGTGCCGACGGTGCTGCGACGGCTCGCCAACGGCACCTCGTTGCCTCTCGCAGCCTGGGCAAACAACGCCTGGGCGGGAGAGGACTCGCCGTGGCTCGCCAGCCCCCGTTTGAGCCCCGAGGGGTTCGCAGATGCGGCGCAACGCTGGCTCGAAGCCGGCGCCCGGCTCGTCGGGGGTTGCTGTGGCACCGGGCCAGCCGAGATCGCGGCGCTGGCGGCTGCCCTTCCGGACCGACAGCGATAGAATCCGTTCGTGCACCGTTTGCCCGAACCCTACGCGACATCGCTGCCTCCCCTGCTCGCCGCCGGGCTGGCGGAGGATCTTCCCGACCTCACCGCGCCGGCCGTCTTCCCCCGCGGCACACGCCTGCGGGCACAGTTGCAGGTGAAAGCCCCGGGCGTGCTCTGCGGCATCCCCGCTTTCGCCGCTACGTTCGAGCTACTCGACGGCAGCGCCGAGGTCACGCTTTGGGCTGGTGACGGCGACCGCGTGGAGCCCAGCCAGGTGGTCGCCGAGGTCCAGGCCGATGCCTGCGCCCTGCTGGCCGGCGAGCGTACGGCCCTCAACTGTCTCTGCCACCTCTCCGGTATTGCCACCCTCACCCGGCGCTTCGTCGACGCCGTCGCCGGTACGCGTTGCCAGGTTCTCGATACCCGCAAAACCACGCCCGGATGGCGCCGCCTCGAGAAGTGGGCGGTGCGCTGTGGCGGCGGCACCAACCACCGCATGGGCCTGTTCGACACCGCCATGCTCAAGGACAACCACATCGACGCCGCCGGCTCGATCGGGCGGGCCGTTGAGCTCGTGCGGGCGAAGCACGGGCCCGACGTCGCTCTCGTCGTCGAGTGTCGTACTCTCGTGCACGTGCGCCAGGCGCTGGCCTCGAAGGTCGGGCACATCATGTTGGACAACATGGACCTCCCGACCATGCGGGCGGCGGTCGAGGAGGTCGCCGGGCGGGCTCGACTCGAGGCCTCCGGCGGCGTCACGCTGGACACCGTGCGTGCCATCGCCTCGACCGGCGTCGACTTCGTCTCGGTCGGGGCGCTCACCCACTCCGCTGGCGCCCTCGACCTGTCGTTGAAGGTGCGACCATGAGGCTTGCCGAGCGCGAACGATGTCGGGTGCTGGTCCTGGGGACCGGCGTGGCCGGGCTGTCGGCGGCGTTGTCGGCCGCCGAGGCCGGGAGCGACGTTCTGCTCGTCTGCCGGGATCCCGATCCCTCCACGACCAACACCTGGCGAGCCCAAGGTGGGATCGTCTTCCGTGGCGAGGCGGACTCCCCGGCGCTGCTGGCCCAGGACATTCTCACTGCGGGGGCCAACTACGGGTTCGAGGTGGGAGCCCACTTCCTCGCCTCCGAGGGGCCGCGGGCGGTGCAGGAGTGGCTGCTCGACCGGTTGCAGGTACCGTTCGACCGCCGCCCCGACGGATCGCTCGACCTCGCGCTCGAGGGTGCCCACTCGGTACCGCGTGTCCTCCACGCCGAGGACCATACCGGCGCCGCCATCGAGGACGCCCTGCTCGCCGCCGTCCGCTCCCACCCCAGAATCCGTCTCGAGACCACCTACCAGGCGGTCGACTTGCTCACGACCCACCACCACTCGCGGCGTGCCAAGGACCGCTATGCCCTCGACAACCGCTGTATCGGTGCCTACCTTCTCGAGGTTGCCACGGGGCGCGTCTGCACGGTGCTGGCGGCTGCCACGGTGCTCGCCACCGGTGGCGCGGGCGCGCTTTTCATCCACACCTCCAACCACCCCGGCTCCATCGGCTCCGGCCTTGCGATGGCCTCGCGCGCTGGGGCGCGCTTGCTCAACCTCGAGTTCATCCAATTCCACCCCACCTGTCTGTTCTTGCGGGGCGCGCCACGCTTCCTCATCACCGAGGCGTTGCGCGGAGCGGGAGCGAGCCTCGTCAACGCAGCCGGTGAGCGGTTCATGCAACGCCGACACCCGCGGGGTGAGCTGGCCCCGCGCGACGTGGTGGCGCGCGCGATCATCGACGAGATGCACCGCACCGACACCGAGTGCATGTTTCTCGACCTCGGCGACCGCGGTGTCGAGCTCGCCGAGCGCTTTCCGACGGTGGCCACCAACTGTGCGAAGTTCGGCATCGACATCCGCCGCGAGCGCATCCCGGTGGTGCCCGCCTCCCACTACCAGTGCGGCGGGGTGGTCTCCGACCTGCGCGGGCGCACGACGATCCCGGGGTTGTACGCGGCGGGCGAGGTGGCGTGCACCGGTGTGCACGGCGCCAACCGGCTCGCCTCCACGTCGTTGCTCGAGGGCCTCACTTTCGGGCTGGCGGCAGGCCGGGACGCCGCCGAGCGGGCGCTCGCCGACCCCATCTCCGATAACCTCGCCGCGGTGATCGGCGATTGGCAACCGGTCAGCGGCCCGTCGAACGAGGATCCCGCGCTGATCGCCCAGGATTGGTCGGCGATCCGCCACACGATGTGGAACTACGTCGGGATCGAGCGTACGCCCGAGCGGCTCGAGCGGGCAGTGGCGGACCTCCGCCACCAGCTCGTCCGCCTCGAGCAGTTCTACAAGTCGACACCGATCTCGGCAGCACTCGTGAACCTCTTCCACGGTTGTACGGCGGCCGGGCTGATCGCCCACGCTGCGCAGCGCAACCCGCTTTCGGTCGGTTGCCACTACGTGGTGGCCGGGCCCAGTGCCTGAGGTCGGTGAGGGAGATGGGGCGGCCGCTGTGACCGCCGTTGCTTGCTCTGGCCGACGCCCCTGACGGCGCGGTCGGAGCTCAAGGTACGGCAGCCCCGGGCCGGAGGTGGCCCGCCGTGCCGCGAGCCGCTCGTCACCCCCCGGCGGACCGCCGCCACGGCGTCCGACGCCAGGTGGTTCCACAGGCTGTCGTCGACCCCGAGCAGAACCCCAGCGCCGCCACCACCGATCTCGACCGTCGTCGTGACCGCTCGGGACCGCCACCAGCTCGGTCGCTCACACCAGTTTGCTACGATGGCACCAGGCAGTCTGAGTTGGCGATGGAGCAACGAGGCCGGCGATTGGAGTCATGCCTATGACCGATCTCACCACGCGTCCAGACCAGGGTACCGGGTTGGCGGCTGCTGCGGGCGGCGACCAGGCATCGGGAGCTGGCGAGGCCGCTTCGGCCGCCGAACGCGCCGCCTCGACCGCGGTCAAGGCCGCGAGCAAGACCGTTCGCGCCCTCACTCATGCAGCGTCATCGTTCCTTCTCTACGACGCCAGCAACGAGGCCGTGGCCAGCTTCATCACCGACCTCCAAGAGTCACTCGACCAGTTCCTCACCTCGTTCGGCCGCTTGGAGCTCGAGATCCGCCCCTGGGACATGACGTTCCAGGGACAGGTCGTCTACCTCGATCGTGACCGCGAGCGCTCGCTGGCGTTCCGGCTCTACAAGGACGGTGTTCGCAAGCTCGTCATCCACCCCGACGTGACGTGGGAGGAGATCGTCGAGCTGTTGAGCATCCTGGCGGTGCGTGCCAAGGGCATTCGGCAGCACGAGGACGACGTGGTGACGATGCTGTGGAACGCCGCCTTCAAGCACATCGAGACGGAGGCGGTCGAGGGCCTCGTCGCTGAGGACGACGAGCGCGTGGCCGACCTCGGGGGGGCGGCGGAAAGCGCCGTCGTTCCCCGCAGCGCCTTGCAGGCAGTGGTCTTCAACGCGCCTTACCTATTCGACTACCCGCTGCCGCCGGTGGGCGACCGCGGGCCGGTCGCCTACCGGCCGATCCCCGAGGCGTCGCTCGAACGCTTGCGACGCGAGGATGGTCCCGACGGGCTTCCGCTCGAGTGTGCCCAGCTCACGGCCGAGCTCCTCGGCTTGCTGAGCGACGAGTTCGACCCCCTCTCGGCCGACGACGTCATCCCACTGCTGAGGGAGATCCGCGGCTTTTTGCTCAACCACACCATGCTCCGCCAACTGGCACAAATCCTTCGCGTGGTCAATGAAAAAGCACCGCCAGACCCGGACTTGCGGGCGAGGTTGCTCGCCGCCCTGGCCGACAACGAGGTGTTTCGTCGGCTGCTCGAAGTAGCCGGGGAGGCTCAGGAGCTGTCGCTCGAGGAGCTCGGCGAGATCGCCGCCCTCATGCCCGGCGACCACGTGCCGGTCATCCTCGATTTCCTCGCCACCCACCCCGACGGCACCGGGCGCCTGCTCGGGATCCGCCTGCTCGAGCAAGAGGCACGCACGCGCCCCGAGCGTATCTCGCAGCGGCTGCTGGCCAACCCGGAGGCCGCCGACCTCGAGCTGCTGCGCATGCTGGAACGGGTCAACCCGGCAGCAGCCGAGCCGCTGGCGCTCGAGCTGCTGAGCGCCAGGACCGCGGCCGTCCAGGTCGGCGCGCTGGCCATCCTTGCCCATGCCCCCTACTCGGCCAAGGTGGGGCGCGCCCTGGTCGGGGCGCTGCGGGCCCCCAGCGAGGAGGTGCGGCGAAAGGCGTTGGATGCTCTCGTGGCGCAGAAGGAAAGGCGGGCCTACGAGACGCTCGTCGAGCAGTTCAAGGTCATGGCCGCCGGAGCCATGTCTCTGGACGAGGCCGGCGCCATCGGCGAGGCCATGGCGCGGCTCGATCCCGACCGGGCTCGCACGCAGCTCGCTGAGTGGGTGCGGCCACCGGGCCTTCTGGGGCGTCTCACGAGCGTACCGCTGCCACTGCGCTGGGGGGCGGTGGCCGGCTTCACGGTGCTGGGAGGGGAGCAGGCGCGCGAGCTCGTCGAGTGGCTCGCCGGCAAGTCCACCGGCGAGCTCCAGCGGCTCTGCCACACCGCGCTCGAGACGATCGCGGTCCAGGAGGGGGGGCGGCAGCGATGAGCGACAACATCCTCCAGGCCCAGGAACAGATCGCGATCACGCTCGCCCGCGCCCGCTCCGAGGAGGATCGGGAGCTGCTCAACCACGTGCGCGAGGTCGGTGGCCAGGTCGTGCACCTGCTCAACGGGTTGCTCCGAATGGCGCGCATCCACGCCCCAAACAACACCGCGTTCGACAACCCCGTACGGGATTTCGAGGCCTCGCTCCGCAAGCTCATCGAGGCGCTAGGACCGGTCTACGTGCTCGGCGCCGAGGATCAGGTCTTCGTCAACGACGTGCGCATCCGCTTCGAGTTCCAGATCGACGAGAGCATCGCGCTGTCCGCCGAGCTGCTGCGCCACAATTGCGGCGGAATCACCTTCAACGAGCCGCTGGAAGGGCAACAGATCCGCAGCCTCGTCCAGCTCCTGGCCGGGACCCCGGGAGCACACCGACCGCGCACCACGCTGCAACACCGCCTCACCGACGAGGGCCTCTCCTCGGTTCAGGTCCACCCGCCTTTCCGTTTCCGCATGACCGGTGGCGATGACGAGACCGCGCTCTCGGACGAGTTCCGCGAGCTCTACCTCTCGGCAGCCCGCCCGGTCGCCGACGTGTTCGCAGCCGTGGGCGCCAACCGGCTCCCCAACCCCCTGCCGATCCGCCGTTTGGTCAACCAGATGATCGACGCTGGCGTGTCGCAGGACATTGCCACGCTGGCTCACGAGGGCGAGCAACAGCTCCCTCCGTTCTCCCGCCACACCCTGATGGTCACAGCGCTGTCGCTCATCATTGGCCGCGAGGCCCAGCTCCCCGATGCGTCGCTGGCCGACCTCGGCGTGGCCGCGATGTTCCATGACGTGGGGTATTGCCTGCGCGAGGAGGGGTTTTCGGTGCCGTTCGCCCGCCACACCCAGGCCGGGCTCAAGGTCCTGCTCCTGCAGCGCGGCTTCCACCGTGCCAAGGTGCGGCGTCTGCTCGCCGTTCTTCAGCATCACCGAGTGCTCGACGACCCGCGCGGGACACCTGCGCTCTACCCCCGTATCATCCACATCGCCGACGACTACGACATCCTGACCCGCTATCGCCCGGGCAAGGGACCGGCACTCGCGGCACCCGACGCCATCGCGCGGATGGCGGCCGGAAGCGGCAAGCTCTATGACCCGTTGCTGTTGCAGCTCTTCATCAACGCGATGGGGCCGCTGCCACCCGGCTCGATTGCCACCCTCGAAGACGGCCGCGTGGTCGTGGTGACCTCGGCAGTGCGCAGCCCGCAGACGTTCGACAAGCCGCTGGCCCGAGTCGTACGCCTCGCCGACGGTAGCCCTCCGCCGGCCCAGGCGATCATCGACCTCGCGCATGCGCCGCGGGTCGTACGGGTCCACCGCCCCGCCGGTTAGTCCCCCGCCCACTCTGTGAGCTGTGACCGCTCGACGATGGCTGGAGGGGTGGGGGCTGTGGTTTTCCGTTCGAGCATCGATCACCGACCACCAATCACTGCTGCTTCCGGTCGGGTAGAATTCCACCGCCCGCATCGATCTGTGGGGGAGCGTATGCCGATCTTCGAGTACCTGTGCCGGACCTGCAACCGCATCTTCAGTTTCCTGTCGTTGTCGCCGCGGCCTGAGACGGCGCCTCACTGCCCCAAATGCGGTGCTTCGGACCTGACGCGTGTGCCGTCGAGCTTCGCCGTGCCGAGCTCCGGTAAAAGCAAGATCGACTCTGCCCCTGGCGCTTCCGAGCCCGGCCCCGACGACGACGCCATGTCGCGCATGGAGCAGGAGATCATGCAGATGGCCGACTCCCTGGACGAGAAAGACGCCGAGGACCCCCGGGTCATGGCCCGCATGATGCGCCGCCTCGCCGAGGTCTCGGGCGAGACGTTCACCCCGGCGATGAGCGAGATGTGCCGCCGCATGGAAGCCGGCGAGGACCCCGAGGCGCTCGAGGAGGAGCTCGGCCCCCAGCTCGAGGCCGAGATGGGCGGCGGCGAGGGCGACGACGAGGGCGGCCTCGGCGGCGCTCCCAGCCGCGACGACGGTCTGTACTCGCTATAGCCCCCCACCGCCCAGTCGGGAGCTGCCAGCTGGGAGCTTCCCTCCGCTCCCCCCACCCGAGGCTGCCGTCCACGCTCCCCCGCCGGTGCCAGCAACCAGGACATGGTCGCGGACGTCGTCTGGCCGCAACCCTCCGGCCGCCGACCGCGGTCCACCGATCACCGCCCTCGCCGTGCTAGACTCCCGGCCCCGGGGAGGGCACCGTGCGGCGGCGCAAAGGCGACCAGTGGGACGGCCAGCTCAGCCTGTTCGAGGACAACGGGAGCCGCGAGGCACCGCGAGGCCGCGACGTGCTCGTCTTCGACCTCGAGACCCAGCGCTCTTTCCAGGACGTCGGCGGCCGCACCGCGATGCGTGAGCTGGGGATGTCGATCGGGGTGGTTTTCTCATTCGGCGACGATCGCTTCACGAGTTACCCCGAGGCCGAGGTCGACGAGCTCATCGCGGTGCTGCGCGGCGCCGAGCTCGTGGTCGGCTACAACTTGCTCGGGTTCGACTACGAGGTGCTCAACGGCTACCAGCAAACCGACTGGACGCAGGTCAAGACCCTCGACCTCATGGTCGACCTCCACGACAAGCTCGGCTTCCGTCCCAAGCTCGATTCGGTCGTCCAGGCGACGTTGGGCGTCTCCAAGACCGCTGATGGGCTGCAGGCACTCGCCTGGTGGAAGGAAGGCCGGCTCGACCTCATCGAGCGGTACTGCACGGACGACGTCCGCCTCACCCGCGACCTGTATCTGTACGGCAAGCGCAACCGGCACGTGCGGGTCACCTCCCGCTTCGGCGCCAAGCCGCTCGAGGTCGACGTCAGCTGGTAGGTGGGAAGCCAGACCGTCGGCCCGTGGGTTGCAGTGCCCGTCAGCCGGTGCCCCGCAGTTGCGGTGCGGCACGGGCACGGATGACGATGTGGTGTGACGCCAAAGGAGGCAGGATGAAGCGCCCGCTACTGGCAGCGCTCGCTCTGGGGTTGACGGCAACGTGGACGGCTGCCGTCGAGGTGGTGTTCTCGACCACGGCGCGGTGGGAGCGCGACCCGACCGCTGCACCTTCGACCTACACGCTCGCCGTCGCGGTCACCGTCGACGAGGGATGGCACGTCAACTCGCACACGCCGTTGTCCGAGGACCTCATCCCGACGACGCTGCGGCTCGAGCTGCCGGCCGGCTGGAGTGCCGGCGATCCGGTCTACCCGAAACACCGCACGGCGCGCTTCGAGTTTTCCGACGAGCCGCTGGCCGTGTACGAAGACACCTTCGTCGTGCGCGTACCGGTGACGATCCCGGCCGGTGCCGACGTGGCGCTCGTGGCCGAAGCTGTGGTCAACGCCCAGGCGTGCAACGACCGCGAGTGCCTGCCGCCAGCCGACGTCGCGGTGACGATCGCGCACCCGGCGGCCGCAGGTGTGGCGATCGAGGCCGCTGCCTCAGCGGAACCGGCTGCTGGGGTGACACCCGAGGGCCTGAGTGGCCGGTTCGCCGGCGCTGGGCTGTGGCTGCAGCTCCTCCTGACCTTCGTGGCCGGTCTGGCGCTCAACCTCACGCCCTGCGTCTACCCGCTCATCCCCATCACCATCAGCTTCTTCCTCTCGCAGAAGCAGCAAGGCGGCACGGCGGCGTGGCCACTCGCGCTCATGTACATCCTCGGTATGTCGGTGACCTACTCGGCGCTCGGCGTAGCGGCGGCGCTCGGCGGGGCACTGTTCGGTGCCGCGCTGCAGTCACCGTGGGTCGTGGGGCTCATCGTCGCCGTCATGCTGGCGCTCGCCGCGTCGATGTTCGGCCTGTGGGAGCTCCGGGTTCCGACGTTCATCATGAACCTCTCCGGCGGCCGGGCGGGCCTCGGCGGCTCGCTCGTCATGGGCCTCGTGGTGGGCCTCGTGGCGGCGCCGTGCATCGGCCCGTTCGTGCTCGGGCTTCTCACCTACGTCGGGCAGAAGCAGGACGCCTTCCTCGGGTTCCTGCTGTTCTTCGTCCTCTCGCTGGGACTCGGCGTTCCGTACCTGCTGCTCGCCCTTTCCACCGGCGCGCTCGACAAGCTCCCCAACTCCGGGGCCTGGATGCTCGGCGTGCGCAAGCTCTTCGGCGTGCTCCTGGTCGGCCTGGCAGCGTACTTCCTCCAGCCGCTGCTCCCGACCCCCTGGGGCGGCTGGCTTCTGGCCCTGTCGCTCGGCCTCGGCGGGCTCTACCTGCTGGTCATCGCACGCCCCGGCCACGAGATGCCGGCGATCGATCGCTTCATGCGCTTGGCGAGCGCCGGCCTGGTCGCGGCCGGGATCCTGCTCGTACCGGCTTCCAGGTCGAACGAAACGGCCGAGCTCGGATGGCAACCGTTCGACGAGGCCACCGTGACCACGGCGATCGCCTCCGGACGGCCGCTCGTGCTCGACTTCTACGCCGACTGGTGTCTGCCGTGCAAAGAGCTGGACAAGCTCACCTTCTCCGACCGACGGGTGGCGGCGCGACTGAGCCCGATGGTGCTCTACAAGGTGGACATGACCCGGAGCACCCCGGAAACCGACGCGTTGCGGGCGAGGTACGCCGTAGCCGGCGTGCCGACGATCGTCTTCTACCGGGGCGGGCAGGAGGTCGCCGGGACGCGCCTCACCGGCTTCGAGAACGCCGAGGCGTTCCTGGCCCGCCTAGACCGCGCCGAGGGCGTCAAGTAATCGAAGCCGTCGGCGCGCCGGGCTCGCCCGGCTCCCAGGCCCACGTCTCCTCTTCCTCGTCGAACTCGGGGAGGGCGGGCTGGCGGCCACGCGCGGCGTTCTGCCTCCATTCCCAAAGGATCGCCCACTTGAGGTAGGTCCCGAACGCCTGCAGCATGCAGAACACCAGCCCCGGCATTCCGTCGAGGATGCCGAGCTGGAAGACGTACATACGAAGGAAACGCCAGAGCGTACGGCCAAAAACCTGGAAGAACCCTGACCTCTTGCCGGTCTTCCACCCCTGGCCGGCGCCCCAGAACCCATACTTGACGATCCGTGGCAAGTACTGGTCGAAGCTCTCGATCATGTAGTGCAGCATGTAGTTCCGCAGCAGCCGTGGCCGGGTCCTGGTCTTCATATCGGTGTGGACGCGCTTGTTGGGGTAGCGCCCGGCACCCTTGAGGACCAGCCGGACGACCCGGTCGTGCTGCCACCCCGAGAAGCGGATCACCCGGTCCATGAAGTAGACGCGGCGCTTGATGATGAACGCCTCGCCGCCCTTCGGGTCGCGGATCGTCGCCTCGATCTCTCGTTGCAGCTCGGGGGTGCACCGCTCGTCGGCATCGAAGATGAGGATCCACTCGTGGAGTGTCTGGTCCATTCCCCAGTTCTTCTGCGACGCCGAGCCCAGGTAGCGGCGCTGGAAGAAACGGACCTTCTCGTAGCTCTGGGCGAGCTCGGGGGTGCGGTCGGTCGAGAACGAGTCGACGACGATCACCTCGTCGCACCACAGCAGCGACTCGATGCAGCCCTTGACGTTGTGCTCCTCGTTGAACGTGGTGATGACAGCCGAGATCCTCGGCCTGTCGCTACCGGCGCGCTGCTCCGACACCATCGCCTCCCGTGCAACCTCGCCACCCGCCCCCGAGCGTGTTCCCGGGAGCCCTGGCGAAGCTTCTGTATAATCGGGGCTTACTTCTCCCGGCCGAGGCCGCGACGGCGGCGAGGGTACACGGGAGGTTGTAGGGTGGTCAAGCTGCCACGACCATCTGGAGAGGACGACATGGAGCTCGCACAGGTGACCATCGACAGGTTGTTCGCCGCCGCCAGGCAGGCGCAGGCCAACGCCTGGGCACCGTACTCGCGTTTTCGAGTGGGCGCTGCGGTGCTGGCGGAGGATGGCAGGGTGTTCGTTGGCTGCAACCTGGAGAACGCCTCGTTCGGGCTCACGGTGTGCGCCGAGCGCAACGCGTTGGCCGCGACGGTGGTCGCGGGCGCGAAGCCGATCGCCGTGGCCGTGGTGGGGCCGCAGGTGGGCCTCCCGCCGTGCGGTGCCTGCCGGCAGGTCCTGGCTGAGTTCGGGCTCGACCTCCACGTGCTGCTCACGGCCCAGGAGCCTCCCGGATACCAGGTCTTCACGGTTGGCGACCTGCTCCCCTCCTCCTTCGCCTTCGAGCAGCCTTCACTTCGGTAACACGAACGACGCTTCCTCCCACACGCTGTGACCGCTGTCGATGCCGTTGCCGCCGTCATCGAGCTCGAGCGTCACCGGCGTCGCTCCCGCCAGGGGCAGGCGGATCACCCGCTCGCGGTCGGCCGCCCGGACGACGCCGAAGTCGAAGAGCACGGCACCGTTCTGGTCAAGGACGAGGCACGGGACGGCGGCGGCCGTGCGGGCGACGCAGCCGGACCGACCGATCACCACCTCGAACCAACTGGCCCACCGTGGCGACCACGTTAGCGCCGTCCCAACCGCATGGCAAACGGTGATCGGACCAGGATGCGGTACGAGTAGTCGAACGCACCGTCCACACGGTGAAGACGCGCCTCGAACGAGACGTCGACCCGGTCGGCCACTCGGCGCCGATGCACGAGCCCCAGCTCCTCGTACCGCCGGTCGGAGGAGCGGAACGTGCCGTCGCTGCCGATCGAGCCGTAATGGTGGTCGCCCTCGTGCGAGATGAAGTCCCGCCCACGCCAGACGATCACGAACGCCTCTCCGACCCGGTCGAGAGCAGCTTCGGCGCGGAGGTACGTACCTTGCCCCGTGATCGTCGGCCCCTCGGTGAACGGGTCGACCTTGCCGGAGCTCGCGAGGTGATAGCCGGCAGCCGAAGCGGTCAAGCGCTCCGAGAGCCGCTGATGCACACGGACGCCGGCCGCCCACACGGTGTTGTTGGACACCGCGCCCACGGCGTAGAGCTGGCCACCGTGGTGGAGCCCGTGGAGCTGCCCGCCGACCGTGAGCCAGGCCCGCGGCTGGGCCTGGACCACCAAGCCGTAGTCGAAGATCTCACGGCTGTCGGGCGTGTTGAGGTGCTGCCAATTGACGTAGGCTTCGCCCTGCCACCGCTGCCGGCGCTCGATCCATTGCAGGCCCTGCTCGACCTGGCGGGTGATCTCGAGGGTGGTGGACTGCAGCGGCTCCAGGTAGCCGTGGCGGTTCTCGGTGATCAACGTGCCCATCACGGCGGTGGATGTGGCCGTCCGCCAGCGGAACGAGAGCACCGGCTCGACCGCCTCAGCGCTCTCCTCGTTGCAGCTACGGAAGTCGCCGAACACACCCGCCAGGGCCTCGGCGCGCGGTCCGAGCGGAAAGACGAGCGCCGTCCGCACGGACGCTCCCAACAGTGTCTCCCCTTTCCGGTAGGGGTTGAAGAACTCCGTGTTGTCACCGTAAAACGTGAAGTCGCTTTTCCATTCGAGGTGTTGAGCCAAAGATGAACTGAAAACAAGTAGTGTTGCAGCAACCAACACCCCGGCCCGCCATCGCATCACCTGCCCCCGAAGGCGAAGAACACCCCGATCTGGGTCTCGCCGTTCCACAACCAGCGCCCGTGGTCGCGCCACCCTTCGTCACCGCTCCAGCGGCTTCCGAGATACACCCCTCGCGCCCGCACGTCGAACCGCGCCCCCACCCAGCGCGTGGCAAAAAAACGCGCCCCCACGGCAGCCGAAAGACAAAATCGATCGTCGTCCCGCAGGCTCGGGTCCGGCACATCGATGTCAAGGTTGGCGATCCCCACGCCACCCCCGAAATAGGGCACGAAGTGACCGTGCGGATACGACCACAGCGCCAACGCCTCGAGCGTCGCCAGGTCGAAGCCGGCAAGCCGCCTCTGCGAGGCGAAGATACCGGCATTCGACTCGACGAGCACCGTGCTCGAGCGCCGCAGGGCGAGCTCCAGCCCGAGGCGCCGGCCGAGCTGGGCGCCGAGCCAGGCACCTTTGAGGATCTGGTCGTCCACCTCTGTCCGGCCGGCGAACGCCCGGGTGGCGCCAGCCGCGAAGCTGCCGCCGTAAAGGCGCCCGGTCGAGATCCCGATCTCGACCGTTCCTGGCAGTTCTTGGGCGCTGGCAACTGCAACGGCGAGCAGCGCTGCCAGCGCGACGAGCGCTCTAGACATGCGAGGTTGCCCCTTGCAGCACCACCGTGCGGGTCGGGAACGCGAACGAGCTCCCCTCCCGCTCCACCAGCTCGGCGATCGCGAAGTTGAGCTCTTCCGCCACCTCGAGGTACTTTTCGAAGTCCTTCGTGGCCACCCAGCACAGCACCTCGAGGTTGAGCGCCGAGTCGCCGAACGACCGGAAGCGGACGCGGTGGTCGGGCTGGTGCACCCGTGGGTGGGTCGCGAGCAACCGCTTGATGCCGTCGCGTATGGCGCGAACTTGTGCCGCCCGTGTCTCGTAGACCAGACCAATGGTCGGGTTGAAAAGGATCCGGTCGCGGGCCGAGAAGCTCTCGACCCGTCCGGCCGCCACGATGCCGTTGGGGATCGTCACGACCGTGCGTGCCAGCGTGCGTAAGCGCGTCGAGCGGAACCCAACGTCCTCTACCGTGCCCAGGTCGCTCCCGATGGCCACGAAGTCTCCTACCTGGAACGGGCGATCGCCGGCGATCGAAGCAGCGCCGAACATGTTCTCGATCGTCTTCTGCGCCGCAAAAGCGACGGCGACACCGCCCAGTCCGAGACCGGCCAGCACGCCCACCACATTGATCCCTACGACGTCCAATCCGACAAGGACCAAGATGGCAACCACCAAGACCTTGAAGAAGCGGACGAAAACGGGCAGAAAGCCGACTCCGACCCGGTTTTCAGGGCTGGCTGAGCGCAGATGCTCGGCCGTCGAGTCGACCAGACGCAAAAGCAGCCAGCCGACCCCAGCCGCCATCAGCAGCTTGAAGAGGGTGAACGCAACCTTGCGCACCTCGGGTGCCAGGCCGATCACCGGCGACACCGCAAACACAACCACGGCCCAAATGACGAGCCTGACCGGCCCGTCGAGGGCACGCACCAGAGCGTCGTCCCAGGTGGCTGCGGTGCGCGCCGCCAGCCGGCATACCAGCGTGACCGACCAGCGCCCCAACCACCGGCTCGCGAGCCAGCCCAGCCCGAGTGCCACCAGGATGGCCAGCCACTGCCAAAGCTGCAGCCCAGCGAAGCTGAGCGAAAAAAAGACGAGAGGGGCATGGTCACCCATCCACCCCAGGCCGTAGCGTCTATACAGCCGGTCGATCCCAGCCACGGTCTGACGGGAAATGAGCCATACGTGGCCTTGGTCCGGATCCCAGCGATGGCTCAGACGAAGATCGAGGTACCGACCATGCGCCGTCATCGAAAGAAAGCGCTCCTCGTCGTCAGGGACCCCGGCCTCCGGGGTGCCGAGTGCCTCGTTCGAAACGGCATCCACATCGATCCATTCGAGGCGCAGCAGGGCGAGGTTGAGCCGCCTCGCCAAACGGGCGCCCTGAACCGCCTGCTCGGAAGCCGGATAGGCGCCGAGATCGAGGTAATGGGCGGCGAGATCGAACCTCCCGGCGTGCCACGCCTCGAAATACCCAGCCAGCGCTTCCCTCGGCGTGCCACGCCGCACCTCGGCCGGGACCTGGCCGAGCCCCGGGTTGATCGGCTCGCTACCACGCACGACTTCCCGTTTGACCAGCACCCGATACCAGAACGGTACGCGGGCGACGGTTTGAGGCGTGAACAGCCACACCCGCTCACCGCGCGAGGGATCCTCGACCCGGTGCAGCGCCACCTCTCCTCTGATCCCGTCCCGTTCGAAGCGCAGCGCCGACACGAACTCCACGGCTTTCCCGTCGACCAGCGGTCCCTCTGGGCTCTCCTCGACGACCGTGCTGCGTCGGGCCCGCAGGCGGTCGAGAACGGCGTCGAGCTGCTCGGCTATCTGCTCGCCCACCTCGCGCTGCCCGGAAGAGCTCACCTCCGAGAGATCGAGCAGGTGCGCTGCCTTTCCCCAGCTCCGCTGACTGGCGAGGGTCAGGAACGATTCCCATGCCGCCGCCGGCGAGACACGGGAGACGTCGGGGGGAACGGCTCCGAGGCCGGCGTTCACACCCGCTCGCGGTGGTGGGGTTGGGACCGCGTGCGCCAAACGCGCCGCCGGCACGGCACCCACCAGCACCGTCGCACAGGTCCACAGCAAGACAGTCGGCGTCTTCGTCACTCGGCCCTCCCGATCACACGCCCCGGCCTCCCCCGAGCAGCTCGACCTGCAGTCGCGGGGAGTACCGGAACCCCAAGCGTAAACACATCTCGGCCACCATCGGTGCCCTCGCGGCCACGGCCTCGGCCGTAGCTCCTTCCGGCATCAGTAGCACCCGAGCTGGCTCCACCCCGAGCGCCTTCACCAGGGCGCAGATCTCTTCGGACTCGAGCTCATCCTGTACCACGAGCTTGACCTGGTGCTCCGGATGACAGCGGAGCAGCCGCCGGGCCGGCACGAGATTCTCTCGCCGCCGCCGGTGGCGTTCCGACCACGGCCCCTGCGGGTCGGAGCTCGAGGTCTTCGGTGAGAGCGACAGCAGGTTGCATTCGACCTCCCGAAAGACCGTACCCGCGGTCTCCACCGTGAGGTGCAAACCGAGCCGTACGATCCCCGCGGTCAGCACGCTCACATCCCGCTGCACCAACGGCTCACCGCCGGTGAGCACCACGTGACGGCGGCCGCTTTCGGCGACGAGGTTGACCAGCTCTTCCACGCCGACCTGCGTTCCCTCGGGGAGGTGGGAGGCGTACGGTGTGTCACACCACCGGCAGCGGAGGTTGCACCCTGCTAGACGGATGAAAAACGACGGCGTGCCCGCCAACCCGCCTTCGCCCTGGAGTGACGAGAAGCACTCCGCCACGAGCACGATCAGAACCCTTCGAGGATGGTCACCACGAGGCTGCGGGCGAAGTCGCGTGCGAGCCGCTCGATCGCCTCCGTCTCGCGGTCGAAGTAGTCGGTGGCGTCGGCGTCGACCGTGTACGAGGTGTTGCGGGAAAAGCGTTTGTCCTGCCACAGCGTGACCGGTTTCTCGCCTGACCGGTCCACGAGCTGTACGTTCACGACCAGCATGAGCTGGTACTCGGTGGCACGCCCCTGCTGGTCGAACTGCACCGGTATCGCCGTTGCCTGAACGATCGTGCCGGAGAGCACCGCGTCGGCGTGCTCGGGGCTCGAGACGAGCTGAAACCGCCCTCGCTTGACCCACTCCTGGGTAAGCGCTTCGGCCAGACGCTGATCCAGCTCGTTACGCTCCGTCTGGTTGACGAACGGCGTCACGCACAGGCTCTCGATCGTCGCCGGCAGGCTCGACGACGTCCCCACCAAGTGGTACCCGCAGGCAGCCGGCAGGGCGCAGCAGGCCACGGCCAGGAGGCGGACGAGCCACGGGCCACGGGTCGCGCGCCACCGGGCGACGAGGTGGCATCTCCTCCGTCCGGCCGGGCCGCACGCCCACGACCTTCGACCTTCGACCTTCGACCGGTCGGCAGAGGGCGTCATCCCTTCACCACGAACGAGACCATCCGGTCGGGCACGTGAATCACCTTGACGACCTCCTTGTCGCCCAGCCACTTCGCTGCCGCCTCGCGGGCCGCAGCGGTGGCCACAGCGGCCGAGGCACCGGGCTCGAGGTCCACGGTCGTGCGCATCTTGCCGTTGACCTGGACCGCGACCGTGACCGTCTGGCGGGCCAGCAGCTCGGCGTCGTACGTCGGCCAACCGGAGCGGAGCAGCGACTGGGGATGCCCCAAAAGCTGCCAGAGCTCCTCGGAGGTGTGTGGGGCCATCGGGTGCATGAGCTTGAGCAGCGCCTCGTACGCCTCCCGCACGACCTCGCCCGACGCCTTGCTCTGCCAGTCCGAGATCGAGTTGCAGAGCTCCATGAGAGCGGCGATGGCGGTGTTGGGGTGGTAGCGCGACAGGTCGTCGGTCACCTTGCGGATTGCCCGGTGCGTCGCCACCCGGAGCTTCTCGTCCGCCTCGGGCCCACCCGGTTGGTTGGCGGCCGCGGCGACGACGTCCTGCAGCCCCCAAACGCGCTGCAGGAACCGGTACGCCCCCGCCACGCCCTCGTCGCTCCACTCGACCTCCTTCTCGGGAGGCCCCATGAACAGCGTGTAGACGCGTTCGGTATCGGCCCCGAAGCGGGCGATCAGCGCGTCGGGCGACACCACGTTGCCGCGCGACTTCGACATCTTCTCGATCTTGCCGGTGCGCTCCGAGAACGCGGTGATCATCCCTTGGTTGAACAGCACCTGGAACGGCTCGTCGTTGGGCACCATCCCGAAGTCGTGCATCACCTTGTAGAAGAAGCGGGCATACATGAGGTGGAGGATGGCGTGCTCGATCCCGCCGATGTAGAGGTCCACCGGCATCCACCCCTTGACCCGCTCGGCGTCGAGCATGCGGTCGTGCACGTGGGGGTTGACGAACCGCAGGTAGTACCAGGACGAGTCGACGAAAGTGTCCATGGTGTCGGTCTCGCGCCGCGCCGGGCCACCGCACCGGGGACAGGTTGCAGCCAGAAACGACGGGCTGTGGGCAAGCGGGTTGCCTTCCACCTCGCCGAAGCGGATGTCGGTAGGGAGCACGACCGGAAGCTGCGCGTCGGGGATGGGCACGATCCCGTCGCGGTCGCAGTACACGACCGGGATCGGCGTCCCCCAGTAGCGCTGCCGCGAGATGAGCCAGTCGCGCAAGCGGTAGCGCACGATGCGCTTACCAAAACCGCGCTGCTCGGCATAGATCCCCATCTCGGTCTTGCTGACCTCGGAGGCCAGCCCGTCGAACGGCCCGGAGTTGACGACCGTGCCAGGGCCCGTGTACGCCTCGGCCAGCACCGTGTCGGCACCCATCCCGGCACCGGCGATGACGACCCGGATCGGGATCGCGTACCGGGTGGCGAAGGCAAAGTCGCGCTCGTCGTGCGCCGGCACCGCCATGATGGCGCCCGTGCCGTACTCCATCAGCACGAAGTTGGCGACCCAGATCGGCAGCCGCTCGCCGTTGAACGGGTTGACGGCGTACGCCCCGGTGAAGCGCCCCTCCTTCTCGCCGCCTTCCGCTTCCCGCTGCAAGCGCGTCTGGTTGCGCAGCCGGTCGAGGAAAGCGCCATAGTCGGCGTCGGGGGCGGTGGCGCGGCAGCGCTCGGCGAGCGGATGCTCCGGCGCGATCGCCATGAACGTCGCGCCGTAGATCGTGTCGACGCGGGTGGTGAAGATCGTGATCGGCTCGTCCGTACCCTCGAGCCGGAACCTCACGTCGCACCCCTCCGAGCGTCCGATCCAGTTGCGTTGCATCGTCTTGACCTTGTCCGACCAGTTCGGCAGACGGTCCAGGCCCTCGAGCAGCCGCTCGGCGTACTCGGTGATGCGGAAGAACCACTGCTCGAGCTCACGCTGGTGGACGGGCGTTCGGCAACGCTCGCAGCCACCGTCTTTCACCTGCTCGTTGGCAAGCACCGTCTGGCAAGACGGGCACCAGTTCACCGGCGAGCTGCCGCGGTAGGCCAGGCCCTTGTCGAGCAGCCGGTTGAAGAACCACTGGTTCCACCGGTAGTACTCGGGCTCGCAGGAGGCTAGCTCCTTGTCCCAGTCGTAGAGGATCCCCCACCGGCGGAACTGGTCCTTCATCCGCCCGATGTTGCGCACCGTCCACTCGCGCGGGTGGGTGTTGTTCTTGATCGCCGCATTTTCGGCCGGGAGCCCGAAGGCATCCCAGCCCATCGGGTTCAGCACCCGGCGGCCCTGCTGTAGGAACAGGCGGAACATGCAGTCGCCCAGGATGTAGTTGCGGCCGTGCCCGACGTGCAGGTCGCCCGACGGGTACGGGAACATCATGAGCATGTACAGGTCCTTCTCTCCGGCGGTGTCCACCGAGGCGAACCCCTCACGGGCCCAGATCTCCTGCCACTTGGCCTCGAAGTGCTGCGGATCGTACGGCAACGCCATGACGGCCTCCGGCGGCGGATTGTATCCCATCCCCTCAGCCCGCCAGGGTACCGAGATGGGGGACAGCCCGGGCCGACCAAACCCGACCGGCCTCCTCTCCTCCCTGTCCCCTCGCCCCGTTCCCTATCCCCAGGGTGCGCGGGGGTCAGAGGGCGAGGAGCTCCGAACCGCTGCGGGCGAGCAACGCCGCCAGGCCACCGGTGGAGCCCTCCGGCACCAGCCGCCCGTCACCGAAAAACAGCGCCACGCACTCGCCGGAAGCCAGGACCGGGAAGACTCCGGCGCGTTCCAACGAGCTCGTGCCCAGCGCCGGGAGCAACAACGCGATCTCGGCCGCGGGAAGCGCGTCGAGCTCGACCGGGCGGCGACCGATGACCGCTTCCTCGAACGCCGAGATGCCGCGAGAGATGCGAACCTCCGCACCCATCGCGAAGCCGAACCCGCCGAGCGACTCGAAGCCGCCGTCACGAACCCGGAAAAGCACCCCCCGAGCGTAGAAGCTGCCCGCGAAGCGCAGCAACGAGGCGTGGGTCTCCGCCAGCGTGGAGTCGGCGTGCAGCGCCACGAAGAACTCGCGAAACGCCTCGCCTTCACTGGGGCCGGCGCTTCGCCGGCGAGCCAGCAGCCGTTCGACCAGCACGGTCGCCTCTTCACGGAACCAGCGCGCGGTCTCGCCCACCTCGCCTACCGGCGCCGGCAGCATGAAATCCACCCCATTCATCACCGCGGCGTGCCGCAGGTGCGGGTCTGACAGCCCCCCAACCCACAGCACCGGCACCGGCGGGCGCTGCCCCGCCGCCCGCGGCAGCAGCGCCAACCAGGGCTCAGCGCGTCCGGCGAGCGTGGTCGAGGAGGGCAGGTGCACGATCAGCACATCGATCAGCACCCCCTCCGGCCACCCAGGCTGATCGTGCAGGTCCACCTCCCAACCCCGCTGATGCCACTCGGCAGCCAGCGCCCGGTACGGCCTCGGGTCCGCCGCCACCACGCCGACGCGAGCCGCGGCTAGGGGCATCGGCACCTCGAGCAGGGAGTCGCGCAGCTCCGAAAGAAGGTCGGTGCCCGAAACCTCGCTCGCCGACTGGGGAGCCCGGCGCCGCGCTGCAGCCTCGGCGGCCGCGGCGAGCCGGTTCATGAACTCCTCCCCAGACACCCACACCCGGTCGGCGGTGGCGGCCTCCGGCCGAAAATAGAACGTCCCCGCCCGGCCGAGAGCGGACAGCGCCACCGGCACCTCGAGCAGGCCTGCGACCTCCTCCCGCCGTACCCACAACCGGCCCCGTCCAGCCGGTGTATCGAGGTCGACCGCACCCTCGGCACCGGCCGAGGACAGCAGCCTCAGGAGCTCGCGCAGCCCAAGGTCGGACAGCCTCCCGACGATCGCCTTCATGAGCCCTCCAATCGCCCGAGGTCGAGGCGCACCAGCTCCTCCCCGCCCACCACGACCTCGGTCTCCCGCACGTTCCCTCCACCCGACCATAGCAGCCGATAGCTGCCAGCGAGCAACCCGGAGAAAACCACCTCGCTGGTGCCGCGAAGGATCCGGCGCGAGCCATCGGGGCCGTACAGCGCCGCCCAGAACTGCTGTGCCGGCCGCGCCGATGCCACCCGCACCGTCGCGCCCCGTATCGGTATCAGGCGGAGGCGGTTGCGCACAGGCAACGCTGCGTACCCGCGCTCATCGATTCCGAGACAGCGAACGCCGTCCAGGCTCGTGCCCTCCCCCGCCCCGCGCATCGGGATGTAGCGCACCGACAACGCCCCGACCGCGATGCCCGGATCGAACGGGATCCAGCCGAGCCTCCCCAGCCACGCTTCGCCCCACCGGTGCCACCGCACCGCCCGCTCTCCCACCACCACACCGTGTACGACGCGCGCCGGTACGCCGACCGCCCGTAGCAGCCCCACAGCAGCGTTGGCCCGCCCCGAGCACCGCGCTCGCCCCCTCGCCAACACACTCGCGACGTCCTGAGCGCCACGGTCCGCTTCGTCGAGGGCGATGCGGGCGGATACGTACTCCACCACCCGCAGCGTCGTCTCCCAAACATCGAGCCCGGCGCGGCCGATCTCGGCCACCTCTTTAGGGGGCACGAAATCCGTGGGAAGCGCCAGGCTCGTGAGATCGCCGGTGGCCTCGGGGTGTCCCGGCGCCAGGCGCGGTGCCCGACCGAGCGGCCTGATCTCGCTGCTCACGGTTACCAGCGCCCCGGTGCCGTCGCGTTCGATCCCGATCACCAGCCCGCTGCGCACGCCGCTTTCGACCTGAGCCGCGAGCTGCGTGGGAAACCAGAAATGCGCTTCGTCCGCCAGCGCTGGCCGGGGCAGCCAGCCACTCGCCACCGCGAGGAGGACGGCAACCGAACGCACCGCTACCTCGCCGGCTGCCCCCGGTGCAGAAACCCATCCAGAACGCCGTTGACGAACTGGCTCGAGCGCTCGCTACCGAACCGCTTGGCGATCTCCACTGCCTCATCGATCACCACCGCGGGTGGGGTGTCGGGTGCGAACAGCAGCTCGTACATTGCCAGCCGCAAGATGTTGCGGTCCACGGCCGCCATCCGGTCGAGCCGCCAGTTGTCGGCTTGCTCCGCCAGCCGAGCGTCGATCTCGTCGCGCCGACCGATGGTGCCGCGCACCAGCACCGCCGCGAACTCGCGCGTCGCCGCGGGTGCCTGCTGTAGCTCCTCGAACGAGGTGACGATGGTCTCGACATTGTTGCCCGCCAGCTCGTGCTGGTAGAGCATCTGGAGCGCCAGCTCGCGGCCGCGTCGCCGCATCCCCATGCCCTACTCCCCGAGCCGGCGGTACAGCTGTGCCATCTCGATCGCTGCCAGCGCCGCTTGCCACCCTTTGTTGCCGGCCTTGGTGCCCGAGCGCTCGATCGCCTGCTCGAGGTTCTCGGTGGTGAGCACGCCGAACGAGACCGGAATACCGGAACCGAGCGAGGCCTGTGCCAGCCCCTTGGTGGTCTCGGCGGCGATGTACTCGAAGTGCGGTGTATCGCCGCGGATCAACACCCCCAGGGCGACGACGGCGTCCACCTTGCCCGAGCGGGCCAGGCGATCGGCCACCATCGGCAGCTCCCACGAGCCCGGTACCTTCACCAAGACGACATCCTCGTCCCTCACCCCGTGGCGGGCCAGGCAGTCCATGGCCCCGTCGAGCAGCCGCCCGGTGAGCAAATCGTTGAACCGGCTCACCACGATGCCGAAACGGAGGCCCACCCCATCCAAGACACCCTCGAACGTGCGTGGCATGTGACTCTCCCGGCGGTATTCTACCGCTTCCCACCACTCTCCCGTCGAGCGTCGAGAGCTGAGAGGTAGTACCAGCACCTGGGACGAGCCCCCCGGAAGCTGGACGTGGAGCTGGTCCCGAATCTGGACCGGGATGGGCAGGCCCCTTCCCTACGAGTCCGTCAGGCGGTGCGTACGAGCTGGGTGCGGAACTGGCACTCCACCTGGCCGGCCATGATCGTATCGCCGTTGTGGAGCCTGTGCACGCGCACCCGCTCGCCGTTGACGAACGTACCGTTCGAGGATTCCAAGTCGACGACGTAGAAGTCCTCGCCCTTGGGGACGATCTTGAAGTGCTGGGCCGAGGCTGAGGGGTCGTCGAGCGTGATGCTGTTGACCTTGGCGGCGCGCCCGACGGCCACGACGTGCTCCGGGTTGATGGCGTAGCTGCGCTGCGGTCCGCGCGGCGAGCGCACGACCAAGATGATCTGCTCGGTAAGCGCCAGGGTCTTCTCGAGCCGATCTTCGAGCGGCGCCTTGTCGAAGACCGAGGGATCGAGCGTCAGCTCCTCGTCCGCGATGGGCTTGGCCGGTGGCGCCGCGATCGCCTGCTGCTCGGCCCGGCGCAGATCCAGGCGGTCGAGCTTGCACGTCGCGCACTCCGTCTCCCAGGATGCCATCGGCCGTCCACAGTCGGGGCACAGGTTGCCGGTCGCGGCTGCCCGTCGCCGCCACGCCAGCATCCCCAGCCCGAGCGCCGCCACCGCCACCACGCCGAGCCCGAGAGCGAGCCAGTCAGGGCCTGCCGTCTGCCTCACCGGGGGCGTGAGGGTCGACGTGCTCTCCGGCACCGGGGTCGGTGGTGGCGCCGGCGTCGGCGGGAGCGACCGCTCCACCGCCGTCCGGGCTTGCCCGACCGCTCCCTCCAGCGTGCCGGCCGACGTCGCTCCCACCAAACCGAGGTACTGCCCGCCCGAGAGCACGGCGAGCCGCCGCAGCGACCGGCTATCCACGGTATGCCCGGTGCCCGCGGCGAGGATCCGCACCTGGCGAGCGGCGAGCAGCGCGGTGAGGTCGCTCATGGTCGCCGCCGAGCCCTCGTCCCGCCCGTCGGTGATGACGAGGATCACGCCGCCTGCTGGCAGCTCCCGGGCGGCAGTCACGAGTGCGTCGAGGAGTACCGTCGAGGTGCCCGCAGGAACGATGCGGCCGAGCACCTCCGAGGCTGCAGCGGCTGATCCGGGGAGCGGCACCACCCACCGCGGTGCATCGTTGAACTCCATCACCCCGACCGGCGTTCCCGCCGGCAGCGAGGCGAGCACCGGACGCACCAGGCTCGCCGCTGCCGCCAGCTCACCCGGCTTGAGCGAGCGGCTGCTGTCGAGCGCCACGACGAGAGGGATACTTTCCTCAGCAACCGCCCCCCTCACAGCAAGGACCGCGGCAACCACGAGGGCCAGACCGAGCAACCGTCGACGTCTCATCGGACACTCCCAACCAAGCCTACCATCGTTGCCGACGCAGCCATAACCCGCCCCCTGGGCCTCGTGCAGCGCGCCGTTTTCGCGTGTCGACCCAGCGCAAGGCGTGGTCGTGGGCCAGCGGAGACAGCCAGTGGTGACCGTCTTACGGGTTGAGCGGAGACCGCAACTTGGCGCCGACCACCGGTCACCGGGCGGGGGCGTCGGAGTGGTCGCCGCCGGCGATCATGCGCACGGCGTGGGGGAGGATGGGGAGCAGCGCGTCCATCCCATCCTGAACGGCCTTGAGGCTGCCGGGGAGGTTGACGATCAGCGTCGTCCCGCGCAGCCCGGCCTCGCCGCGCGACAGGCAGGCGTGCGGGGTCTTCCGCAGCCCCTCGAGGCGGATCAGCTCGGCGATACCCGGCGCCCGCCGATCGACCACCGCCAGCGTCACCTCGGGCGTCACGTCTCGAGGCGAAAACCCCGTGCCTCCCGTGGTGATGATCACGTCCACGCCGGCCTCGTCAGCCCACCGGCGCAGCACCGCCCCCAGCGCGGCGGCATCGTCGGGGACCACACCGAGCTCCACCACCTCGAAGCCGGCCTGGCGGAGCCGCTCGACGACGTGCGGCCCACTCGTGTCGACTGCCTCGCCGCGCGCGCACCGATCGGAGCAGGTCAGCACCGCAGCCCTCATGCGAGCAACCCTTCCTCTACCCGCACGGCGTCCCCGGAAACCACCAGCCCACCGACCACGACGCGCGCGAAGATCCCCTCCCTGGGCATCACGCAGTCGCCCACCTGGCGCCGGATGTCGCACCCGAGGTGGCACTGCTTGCCGATCTGCGTCACCTCGAGCACCGCTGCGTCGCCCACGGAAAGCCGCGTCCCAACCGGCAGCGCCCAGACCTCCAAACCATCCACCGTGAGGTTCTCGCCGAAGTCGCCCGGCGCCAGCTCGAGCCCGGCGTGCCGCATCTTCTCGATGCTCGACACCGACAACAGGCTCACCTGGCGGTGCCACTCCCCCGCGTGCGCGTCGCCCGCAAGGCCGTGCCCCACCCGGAGCTCCGCCTGCCGAACCGGGGTCTTGCGGGTGCCCGTCGTCACGGAAACGTTGACAGAGACCACGATGCCGACACCGTTTCTCATGCTCGTGCTTTCCTCCGATCCTCGACCATCCCCGAAGTCCACAACCCGGACCTGGCCGAGGCCCCACAGGATCGAAGCACGGGAGCTGTGCCCCGCAACCCCCGCCACGGCAGGCCATCGACGCAACCGCCCGGGACGGGTTCCCGCCGCGGCTCACTCACCGGTCCAGTCTCCGCTGCGGCCGCCGGACTTGTGGACCAGCCGCAGGTCGGTGATGCGGATCCCCCGCTCGACCGCCTTGCACATGTCGTAAACCGTCAGCGCCGCCACTGCAGCCGCGGTGAGTGCTTCCATCTCCACCCCGGTCTCGCCGCGGGTTCGGCACGTCGCCTCGATCTCGACGCTCGAGGCCGCTTCGTCGAGATGGAGCGCCACCTCGGCGTACGACAGCGCGAGTGGGTGGCAGAGCGGAACGAGCTCGGCGGTCCGCTTGGCGGCCTGGATCCCTGCGAGCTGCGCGACCGTCAAGACGTCACCCTTTTTCAACGCCCGGTCGCGAACCAGTGCGAGCGTCCCCGGGGCCAGCAGCACGCGGGCCCGAGCCGTCGCCTCGCGCCCGCTCACCTCCTTGTTCGAGACGTCGACCATACCCACTCGGCCCTGCTCATCGAGGTGGGTCAGTCGGTTGCTCACCTCACCCTCCGATCTGCGACATCCGGCGCCCCAGCTCCACCGTCGTGTCTGCCATGCGCCACGGCTTCTCGCGCATCGCCCGTCCGAGCAGCATCCGCAGCGCCTCGGGGTCGGGCTGTGGGCGCAGCGCCGGCTTGAGGTCGATCTCCTGCGGCGCCAGCAGGCACAGCCGGAGTCGACCGTCGGCGGTGAGCCGCAGACGATTGCACCAGTGGCAGAAGTGATCGCTCACCGGCGTGATGCAGGCGATCCGCCCGGGAGCGCCAGGGCGCCGGAACGCCCGCCCAGCCGGCCCAGCCCCCGGCAGGGGATCGACCTCTTCCCACGGCCCGAACGCTTGGAGCCTCGCCACCACGGTGTCTGCCGGCACAAAGTAGCGATGCGGCGCGACCGGCCCAATCGGCATGTACTCGATGAAACGCACCTCGACCGGAAGCTGCTCCGACAGCGCCACGAACGGCGCTGGGTCATCGTTGACTCCCCGCAGCAACACGACGTTCACCTTCACCGGCGAGAAGCCGTGCGCGAACGCCGCTGCAAGCCCAGCCAAGGCGTCCTCGAGCGCACCGCCGCGCGTGAGGTGGCGGTACGTCGCCGGATCGAGGCTCGGCAGCCCGATGTTGACCCGCGCCAGGCCGGCCTCGCGCAGTGCCGGCGCGTACCGCGGGAGCAGCGTGCCGTTCGTGGTGAGCGTGACCTCGCGCACCCCGTCGACCGCTCGTAGCTGGCGCACGAGCTCGGGGCAGCCGAGCCGGGCCAGCGGCTCACCCCCGGTGAGCCGCACGGTACCGATCCCCTCGCCCGCTGCCACAGCCACGAACGCGGCGATCTCCTCGAAGCGCAGCACATCGTGGTGCGAGACCTCCGGCACACCGGCCGCCGGCATGCAGTAGCGGCAGCGTAGGTTGCACCGGTCGGTCACCGAGACGCGCAGGTAATCGATGCGGCGGGCGGGTGGGTCGTGCAACATCAGCGATCCTCGGGCAGCTCCGTCAGGTGCACGAGCACGTCCCCACCCGGCAGCACTCCCTGGCTCTCGCCGGTGACAACGGCCAGTGCGTTCGCCCTCACCATCGACGAGAGGACTCCTGATCCCTGCGGCCCGGTTGAGGTTACGACCAGCCGGCTGCCCTCCTCGCGTGCCACCACCCGCAGGAAATGGGTCCGCAGATCACCGCTTTCTTTCGCAAACCCGTCGACCAGCGCGGCGGTTCGTACGGGCCGGTGCAACAGCCTGTGGCCCATCATCTTCCGCAGCGCGGGCCGGACGTACTCCTCGAAGCACACCATACACGACACCGGGTTGCCCGGCAGCCCCAACACCAGCCTGCCGTTCCACTCCCAAAACGCCATCGGCCGACCGGGTTTCTGCCGTACGCCCCAGAAAACCTGTCGCGCACCCAGCTCCTCCAGCACCGCCCTGACGTGGTCCCACTCCCCCACCGAGACCCCGCCGTTGGTGACGATCACGTCGGCTGCATCCCACGCCTGCCCGAGCGCGACCCGCACCGCCTCGTGGGTGTCACGGACCCGAGGCAACGGCACCGGCGTCGCACCCACCGCCCTCACCTGCGCACACAGTGAGTGGATGTTGGCGTCGCGGATCTGGCCTGGGCCGGGCATGTGTCCGGCCTCCACCAGCTCGTCACCGGTCGTGACCACCGCAACTACCGGCGCCCGGACCACCCGCACCCGGACGCTGCCGATCGCCGCCAGCAACCCGAGCTCGGCCGGCCGCAGCACCTGGCCGCGCGCCGCCACCCGTTCGCCCGCGCGTACGTCTTCGCCGGCCTCGCGAACGTGGCTGCCCGGTCGCACCGGACGAAGCACCTGCACGGCGCTGCCGGAGCCGGCGGTGTGCTCGACCGGTACCACCGCGTCCGCACCTGCCGGCATCTGCGCCCCGGTCATGATCCGGACGCCGGTCCCCGGCCTCACGCGGACAGACACCGGTGAGCCGGCCGGCTGGTCAGCGAGCACCCGTATCTCGACCGGGTCGTGTGCGCTGGCCCCGGCCACGTCGCTCGCGCGCATGGCAAACCCATCCATCGCCGAGTTGGAGAACGGTGGTAGGTTTTCGCGGGCAACCGCGTCCTCGGCCAGCACCCGCCCCAACGCCTCGTCCAGATCGCGCTCCTCCGCCGGGAGCGGGTTGGCGCGCTCCAGGATGGCTGCCAACGCTTCGTTCACGCTCAGCATCAGCCTGCCTCCGCAATGAGGTGCACCGCAGTGGCCTTGACTGCGAGCCACACATCGAGGTCCGGGACCAGCCCCAGATCCTCGGCCGAGCGCCGCGTCACCAGCGCCTCGAGCCTCACCCCGCAGGCCACGGTCACCCTCGTTGTCGCCCCCTGTGGGAGAACCGCCAGCACCTTTCCGGTCATCCGGTTGCGCGCCGAGTGGTGGGTGGCGCCGCCGCTTCGACCGAGCACCACGTCCTCGGGGCGGATGCACGCCAGCACCGAGGCCCCGACCGGAAGGTCAGCGACCGCTTCCACCTCGACGCCGCCCAAGTCCACCGACACGATGCCTTCCCGCACCGCGGTGACGCGACCCCGCAGCGTGTTGCCGGTCCCCACAAACCCCGCCACGAACGGTGTAGCCGGCTGGTAGAAGACCTCCGATGGCCGTCCCACCTGCGCGAGACGTCCACCCTCGAGCACCGCCACTCGGTCCGCTACCGCCAGCGCCTCGGCCTGGTCGTGCGTGACCCACAGGCAACCCACCCCGTGCCGCCGCAAAATCGTGGTCAGGTCGCTGCGGAGCCGCTGGCGGATCGGCTCGTCGAGCGACGCGAGCGGCTCGTCGAGCAGCAGCAGCTCAGGCGCCGGCGCCAGCGCTCGAGCCAGCGCCGTGCGCTGCGCCTCGCCGCCCGAAAGCGAAGCCGGCCGCCGTGCTGCCAGGGAGGCGATGCCGAACAGCTCCAGCAACGCACTCACCCGCCGCTTGCGCTCGGCTCCATCCACGCGCCGTACCTCGAGGCCATACCCGACGTTTTCGGCCACCGTCCCGGCGAACAGCAGTGGGTCTTGGAAAGCCATGGCGATCTGCCGCCGCAGCTCGAGCGGCGCTGGCCAGCCCACCGCCTCGCCACGCCAGCGCACCGTCCCCCTCAGCGGGCGCTCGAGCAGGTGAGCCACCCGCAGCAGCGTGCTCTTGCCCGCCCCGGTGGGACCCAGCACCGCGACGATCTCGCCGGGCTCGACCTCCAGCCACTCGAGATCGAGGATCCTCCGCCCACCCACCTCGACCGCCACCCCCTCGAGGGCCAACAGGCTCATACCCGCCCCCGCTGTTGCACCCAGGTGAACAGCCAGTTCACCCCGAGGGCAATCAGCAGCAGCACCACGCTGAGCGCGATCGCCAAGCCGAAGTTGCCTTGGCGGGTCTCGAGCACGATGGCGGTGGTCATGACCCGCGTCTCACCACGGATGTTGCCGCCAACCATCATCACCGCCCCGACCTCGGAGATGATGCTCCCGAAGCCAGCCGCGAGCGCCGCCACCAACGACAGCCGCGCCTCCCGCACGAGCTTCCAGTAAAGCTGGCTCGGGGAGGCGCCGAGTGAGAGGATCTGCAGCCGCAGCCGCGCATCGAGCCCTTGGATCGCCGCCAGCGTGACGCCGACCACCAACGGCCAGGCGATCACCACCTGGGCGAGGATCATCGCCGTCGGGGTGTACAGCAGCTCGAGCGACCCGAGCGGACCAGCGCGGGCCAGCAGCAGGAAGACGACGAGCCCGACCACCACCGGGGGCAGCCCCATGCCGGTATTGACGAGCGTCACCAGCAGCTGCCGCCCCGGGAACCGGTGCAGCCCGAGGAAAATCCCAACCGGCACGCCGAGCACCATCGAGACGACGATGGCGACGCCCGAGACGACGAGCGACAGGGCGATAACCTGCCAGAGCTCCGGTCCCATCGGACGAAACCTAGCACGCCGCCCACGCTGCCAACAAGAAACCGAGCGGGGATCGGCTCACCGATCGCACCACCCGGCGCTCACCCTCGACGCCGCAGCCACGATCCCGCGAGCGGCTGCCGACCAGGGGCCCCCCATCACCTTCTCTTTGGCGACAGGTACTCGCCGGCAGTGCGACGGAGACCCTCGTCGAGGCCGACGCGTGGCGCGTAGCCGAGCGCCTCGCGCACGCGTGTGAGATCGGCGAGCGAGTCACGCACGTCGCCGGGACGTGGCGGCGCGTAAACCGGCGTCGGTGCCCCCCCACACACCGCAGCGATGCGCGCTGCCAGCTCGTTGACCGACGTGCGAACGCCCGCCGCCACGTTATAGGACCGGCCGCACGCCGCCCTTGGAGCCCCGGCCGCGAGCAGGTTCGCCTCGACCACGTTCTCCACGAAGGTGAAGTCACGGCTCTGCCCGCCGTCACCGTAGATCACCGGTGCCCGACCGCGCGTCGCCGCGGCAAAAAAGCGCGGGATCACCGCCGCGTACGGCCCCGCGGGATCCTGCCGCGGGCCAAAGACGTTGAAGTAGCGCAAACCGACGATCTGCATCCCGAAACAGCGGGTGAAGATGTCGGCGAGCTCCTCGGCCATGGTTTTGGAGAGCGCGTACGGCGAGAGCGGACGCCCCTCCTCGCCCTCACGCTTGGGCAGCCGGAGCGAGTCGCCGTACACGCTCGACGACGATGCGAATACGACCCGCCCGACGCCAGCGTCGCGCGCCGCAGCGAAGACGTTGGCGGTGCCCGAAACGTTCACCGCCAGGCTGGTTGCCGGGTCCTCCATCGACCGTGGCACCGACCCCAGCGCTGCCTGGTGATACACGACCGCCGGCCTCGGGAGCTCGATCCCGGCGATCGGCTCGAGCCCGCACGCCGCCCGGCAAGTCGTCGCCGCACGGATGTCGCCCACCAGAACGGTCACCCGTTCGCCAGCGATGACCTGCGGCTGCGACACACCCGACTCGGTGCGCGCCGTGGCTACCTCGCCCAGCAGGTGGCGCAGGTTGTCGAGCCGCCCCGTCGCCAGGTTGTCGAGCACCACCACCCGCGCTCCCGCCTCGACCAGCGCATCCACCAGGTGCGACCCGATGAACCCGGCCCCACCCGTCACCAGTGCTGTCACGCGCTCGCTATCCGCCATCGGCACCCATGCTCCTCCCGTCAAACACCCAGCAGCCGGGCGGCGGCGGCGCGCGCCGTGGCGATGTCCCCGGTGCCTTTGACAACGATCCGACCGTCGGCGAACAGCGTCAGCTCGTGCTCGCCGGTGCGAAGCCGCACCAGGTGCTCGCCGTGCACCACCTCGCCATGGCGACGGATACGGGCCGCGATCGCCTGCAGGTCCGGTCGTTCCCGGCCTTCCGATCGCAGCATCACGGCGTTCCGACCGCACAGCACCGCCGCCGGCGGCAGCGCTGTGTCCAGAAACTCGAACCGCCGCTTCACACAGCAGAGGCAGTGATTGGCCGCCGGATCGTAGGCGAGCTCGACCCGGTCACACCGACCGTTCCAGACATCCGCGACCATCATCACCGCCGGTCGCGGCGCCTCGCGCGTCACGAGCCAGCGCAGCGCCATCCCGACCTGAAGCGCGGCCGTGAGGTGAGTGGCCGACCCCAGCACCCCAACGGCATCACAGGTGGGCGCTGCCCCGGGCTCGGGCCGCTGGGGGTACAGGCACCGCAGGCACGGCGTTTGTCCTGGCACGACGAGCATCGCCATCCCCGAGGCGGCGACGCACGCTCCGTACACCCAAGGCAGCCCGCGCTCGACGCACGCATCGTTGAGCAAGTACCGCCCCTCGAAGGAATCGAACCCGTCGACCACCAGGTCCACGTCCGCCGTGAGCGCACGTATGTTGGCCGGCGTGATGTCGGCCACGATCGGCTCCACCGCGACCTCGTGATTGACATCGGCGAGGCGTTCCGCTGCTGCCACCGCCTTGGGCCGCGCCAGCCGCACGTCGGCCTCCGAAAACAGCGCCTGCCGCTGCAGGTTGGACAGCTCCACCACGTCGCGGTCGACGATGCGCAAAAAACCCGCGCCGGCCCGTGCGAGCAGCGATGCCGACACCGTCCCGAGCCCCCCGCACCCCACCATCAACACCCGCGCTGCAGCGATGCGTGCCTGGCCGTCGACCCCGATCGGGGCGAACAGCGCCTGCCGCGAGTACCTGCCGTCCAGCATGCGCGCCATTGTGACCCGCAATCGCCCCGCGGTCCATATCACGTGACCTCGTCTTGGGCCTTCGTGGCGGCCGGTGGCCGACCCCCAGAGCCGCAGCCGTCATCGCTGCGGAAAGCAGCCTCTGCCTGCCGTCGTCACCGTCGTCGGCGACCCTCACCCGGTCCGCGACCACGGCAGGGCGCGGGTCAAGGCCCGAGCCCAGACCCGGTGCGGGGCCTGGACGGCGAGAGCAGGGCGGAGCGGGTGACAGCCACGTCGTCGGTGAGGAGGGCGTCGACGCCGAGCTGGCGGTACCAGTCCAGACGCGGCTCCGGCTCGGGGTCGAGCGGACAGACCCACAGGCCTTGGGCGCGTGCTGCAGCCATGTAGTCGGGGTTGGCCGCCATCGCCTGCGGAACCGTACCGATGCCGTTGCCAGCGAAGCGCGGCTGGGGACCGTACTCCTCGATCTTGGCGATCCACACCCGTGAGTCGGAGCGGCGCGCAGCCCACAGCAGCGCCTCCTCGAAGCCGAGGAGCATCACGGTACCGGCCGCGACCCTGTCCTCGATCGCGGCCAGCAGCAGTCGCGCCGCCTCGGGAGCCCCGAAATGCGGGTCCTTGAGCTCGAGCGCCAGCCCGACGCTCGCCGGCACCGCAGCGAGCAGTTGGGCGAGCGTGGGAATTGGGTCGGAGACACCGAACGACCCGTGATCGGAGCGCCACACGCGCGCCTGCCTGACCTCGGCGAGTAGGAGCTCCGGGATCGCGCCAGCGCGGTCGGTTACCCGCTCGAGGGTGCGATCATGGTGGCAGACGATGGCACCGTCGGCGGTCAACCACAAATCGGTCTCGAGGACGTCGGCACCCTCCTCGACGGCCTGCCGGAAACCGACCAGCGTGTTCTCGGGCAAGCGCTTCGGGACGCCGCGGTGGGCGATGAGGCGGGGGCTCCAGAGACTCATAGCGTCCCCGACACGTGGCCCACGGTGAGCCCCTCGACCAGCACCGCGGGCGGCCGCCCGAGTGCGTAGGCAACCGCTTCAGCCACCTCGGCCGGGGCCAGCATTCGCTCGCGCGGCCAATCGCCCGGCACCGAGCTCCACAGCGCGCTGGCGGTGGCCGCGGGGTAGACGTTGACCACCCGCACGCCGCGCCCGCGCAGCTCAGCGCGCAGGCACTGCGAGAGCCCCTCGAGGGCGAACTTGGCGGCGCAGTACGCACCCCAGCCTGGGAACCCCTGGCGTGCCGCCACCGACAGCACGTGCACGATCACGGCACCCGCTTCGAGCCGCGGCAGCAGCGCCTGGGTGAGAAGGAACGGGGCCGTGACTCCCAGCTCGAGGCTTTGCCGCCACTCCGCAATCGAGATCTGCTCGAACGGCTTGACCACCGCGCTGCCAGCGTTGTGCACGAGGGCGAAAAGCGGCCCTTCGCCCCCAACCTCGGCAGTCTGGCGCACGCCTTCCGGGGTGCAAAGGTCGCCGGTGACGGTGCGGACCGCCGCTCCCCGGCGGACGGCCTCGCTCGCCGCAGCCGTGAGCGCCGCCTCGTCCCGCCCGTGGAGGATCAGCTCGCGGCCGGGCTCGGCCAGCCGCACCGCGATCGCCCGTCCGATGCCACGGCTGGCGCCGGTGACGAGAAGGCGTTCCATCAGCGTGCCCCCGCCTCGCCCCGCAACGTGAACCGGTTGTTCGGCGTCTCGAAGATGCGGAGCCGCACCAGCCGCTCCTCGAGCCTCTCGTATAGCTGCGGCCACAGCGTCAAGGCGATGTTCTCGCCGGTCGAGGGCCGGGCACGGAACGCCTCCACCTCGCGGTCGAGGTGGCGTCCATCGAGCCTCGCCAGGACCTCCTCGAGCCCCTCGGTGAAGCGGTCGAGTGGGAAAACGATGCCGGTCCGGTCATTGATCGGGTTGGCGACCGTCGCCTGGACGGTGTAGCGGTGGCCGTGCCCGTTGGGGTTGGCGCACTTTCCGAACACCTGACGGTTCCGTTCCTCGGAGAACGACGCCACCCGCAGACAGTGGGCGGCCGAGAACGTCCGCTCGAGCCCGAGGTACCCCCGCTCGCCGTCGTACTCGGCAAAGAAGTGCGGCATCTCGTGCAGCCGCACGCGGGCGATCGGCAGGTGTGGCCAGAGGTAGACGAAGATGAACCGGGCCAGGCACTCGCTGGTGATCGGCTGGCGGGCCAGCATCGGCACCTCGAGGTTGAGGTTGCGGTGGTCGAGCATCTCGTGCAGCTCGCCCAGCAGCCGGCCGACCAGGCCGTAGCTCGCGACCAGCCCGGACTCGCGGTCGAGCGGACCGGCGAGCGTCACCCGCAGCCGGTAGCCGTGCCCGTGCCCGAGCGGCGACGCGGCGCGGCCGAACAGTGCCTCGTTTTCGGCCTCGCTGAGGTACGGCGAGCGGGTCACGCGAGCGGCGGAGAACTCCAGCCACCAGTCGCGCTCGACCCGCCCGTCCGCGTAGGCCGTCGCGGCCGTCGCGGCCGACTCCGCGAGGTGGCAGGCCACCACCGAGACACCGAGCTCGGCGCATGCAGCTTGCCCCCGGCTCAGGAGCTCGCGCGCCACCAGCTCCGGGGTCGGAGGTAGATGGTCGAACGGCGGCGTGTCGAGGTTCAGAAAAGCATGGTCGAACGAGGACTCCACCACCGGCTCGAAAGCGGCTTTGACCGCCGTGAGGTTCACGAGCATGCCGGTGACCGGGTCGGGCTCGCCGGCGAGCACCAGGTGCGCGGTGTAGTTCTCGCCGCTCCCCCACTGGCGCTCGAATCCGGTACCGTACGTCTCGTGGTTGCGGGAGGCGCTCCAGTCGGCCCGTGCGAGACGCCGGGAGGCCGAGAAGGCAAACCGACGGTTGGCGGTCATCAGCATCCGGCACCCTCCCTGGGGATGAGCCTTCCCGTACGCCCGACCCGCGGTCGCAGGGTGCTCACCCTCGAGCTAGGGTACCAGCACCGGCACCGTGGTCGGGTCGCCCGTCTCGTTGTCCACCACCGAGCCGTACGCCCAGGCGCGGCAACCGGCCGTGAGCACCTCGACGACGGCGTACCCGAGATCGCCAGGACCCGCACCCAGCTCAACGAGCACGCGGTCGATCTGCTGCCAGCGGCCGCCGGCGATGTCGAGCTCGCGGGCCGAGCCGACCGGCTCGCCATCGCCGTTCCGTAGCCCCACCCGCACCCGGCAGCTCCCGGCGGTGAGCACGACCACGCCAAGGTTCGACCGGAACCTCTCGTTCTCCCTCAGCATCGGCACGATGCCGCGCTGTCCCGCGGTTAGGCCGTCTCCGGCACCGAGAGCCGGATAGCTCTGGCCAAAGGTGCGGTCCGGAGACGGCGCGTTGTAGGTCCGGGAGGTGACCGCGAGCGGACCGCTCGCCGCCAGGTGCAGCACGCCCTTGCTGCTCGCGCCGGCCGGGGCGCCCAGCCACGACACGAGCAGGTCATGCCACTCCCGCGTCTCGCCGCCACCGAGCGTGGCCACGCCGGAGCGCGAGGCGCCGGAGACCGCGTCGTAGAACGTCGCCGCCACGTCGACCTGGGCGGAGCCCGGGTTGACCGCCGCCAGGTCGGTACGCCAGTTGGTGCCGGCCGCGCCCCCTGCGTGTGCGACCGACGGCACGACGTACTGGTGCGACTCACCGGGTCCGGTCCCACCGTCCCAGCCGGCCAGGCGCGCCAGCAGCCACCACAGGGCACCGCCCTTGAGCACGCAGTTGAGCCGCTCGGAGTGCGCGCAGTCGCCGCACAGCCCCGCGGCCTGAGCCTGCCAGGCCTGGGGATGCGCGTCCATCCACTCAGAGGCCCAGTTGCCGTCGTTCCAGGGGTTGCCGTCGCCGTTGGCGTCGTACTCGCAGCCATCGGTGGCGAACCGCGCCAGGTAGTCGACGGCGCCGTCGGGGTCGTAGCTCTCGATGTCGGCGAAGTCGAACAGCACCCTGTCGTGGCTCGCACACCACGCCCGGATCTGCTGGTTGCGCTGGTGGAGGTTGCCGGCCGTGCCGGAGCCGTCGAGGTGCCCGGTGATGTACACGAAGCGCACCCCCGGGTACTTTCGCTCCAGCCCCGCCATCGCACCGAGATACGCGTCGATGCCCGCGACCGTGTTGTCGCTCACGCCGCCGCACCACGACCACATCACCAAGTTGCGGTCGTTGCCGGCGCGCGCCAGCGCCCGTTCGGTGGCGTCCCGCCACGCCAGGTCGCCGGCGTGGCCGAGATCGGCGGCCCACTCGTTGGCCCAGCCGTCGTTGAGGAACACGCCGGTGCGCAGCCCCCAGCCGCTCGCGGTGAAGGCGTACCGTTGGCCGTCGAGCGCGCGCAGCGCCTCGAGCCCGGTTACGAGCTGGCTGCCGTGCGAGGTGTGGCTATAGCCGATGCGCAGCACCGAGCGCGCCTGGTCGAGCCACTGCGCCGGGATGCGGCTGGCGTCGGTGTGGCGGTGGTCGACGACGATCGGCGCCCCCTCGACGGCCGGTGTCGCGGCTGCCAGCAGCCCCAGACACACGGCGACGAGGTGGTACCAGGGTGACACGATAAAGCGGCGCGTGGTTGTCATGGCCCACGATAGCCGCCTTCCCAAGACCGAAACCGTGAGCCCACTCACAAGAGCATCACGGCACGACGACGAGGTCCCTCCGGACGACCCGGTAGGCGGGTTTGTAGGCGTCGGTGTAGGCCTGGGAGTGATGGACAGCCGGAAACCCCTGCGCCCCGAGCTCTGTCGCCAGCCTCCGCAGGCGCTCGGCCTCGGCCTCCCGGCCGTGGGCGGCCAGCGCCTCGACCGCCAACCCGAGCCGGGCCCGCATCGTCGTCGGGTCGCCTTTCACCGTGTTGGCAGTCGTCAACAGCGCCGCCAGCAACCTCGCCGGATCGCCCCGGCGCGCTTTGAACGGACGCAGGTTGACGCGCACCAGCGGCGGGTCGGCGGCCAGCGTCTCGACGAGCGGCTCGCTGTCGTCGGCGGCCACCCCGCCAAGCTCGCTCACCAGGTAGTTTTTCGCCGCCGCCTCGTCGGTGATCAGGTGCGCCGGACCGAACGTCGCCTGGTGGGCGAGCTTGTAGAGATCCTCGGCGCCCATCGCCGGGTAGCGCGCCAGATGCTCTTCGACGACCAGCTGCCAACCCTCCCCGCTCCGTGACTGGGCGACCTCGACCCGCAGCGCCGCGGCGACTGCCAGAACCACGAGCAGACGAACCACTCGTGTCATCGTGGTGCGAGCCTCTCGACGTCAGCCAGCACCTGCTGCGCATGGGTCGCTGGGTCCACGTCGCGGTAGGCTGCCAGCACCTTCCCGTCGCCGCCCACGAGGTAGGAGATCCGCCGCGCCCACAGCCGGCTCGGTGAGTCGGCGGCCGCCACCGCCACCGCCAGCTCCTTGTCGGTGTCGGACAGGAGCCGGAACGGGAAGCGCTGCGCGGTCACGAACTCGGCGTTGTCCTTGGGCTGGTCGAACGACACGCCGAGCACCTCGACGCCGAGCTTCGTGAAGTCGGCGTACGAGTCGCGCAGGGCGCACCCTTCCTTGGTGCAACCCGGCGTCGAGGCCTTGGGGTAGTACCACAGAAGGTACGGCTTGCCGGCCAGGCTCGTGGACGACACCAGCGCCCCGGTGTGGTCGGTCAGCTCCCAGGCGGGAAAGGCGTCCCCGGGCTTGAGCATCTCACCGGCCCGTACCGTCAGCGCCGCCAGCATCATCGTCACCACGCTCGCGATCTTCATCGTCGCCGCCACCCTCCGGCCGAGCCAACGGCGATCCACTTTCCCCGATTCCCCCTTCCTCGAGGTGCGGCAGCGCCGTGCGCAAAAAGAACTCCGCGTCCGGGCGGCACTGTGCCTCGACGTAAATCTGGTACGAGAACCACGTCTTGGAAATGGCGATGAGCCCGCGGTTGATCGCCACGGCGGTGCGCCCCAGCCATCCAGGACCCAGCACCTTCGGAAACGGGGCTGGAATGCCCTTTACGACCTCGATGCGGAACCCCTCCTCCCGCAACAGCCGCTTGAGGGTTCGGAAGGTGAACAGCCGCCGGTGGGTACGGTCGAGGATCCCCACCCGACCGTAGTTGAACTGGCCGACGAGGAGCATCAGACGCTGCACCACGAAAGCCACATTGGGCGTGGTCAAGATCAGCTTTCGGGGCTGTTCGTCGAGGCGGTGGCGCAGCTCGCGCAGAAAACGCTCTGGGCTTGCGAGATGCTCGATGATATCGAGAGCGAGAATGACAGAGAAGGGGCGCACGTCGATCGGCAGCGACCGTTCCAGGTCGTGGTGCACGAAGCTCAGGCCCGGCAGTGCGCGGGTGGGGGGAACGCTGTCGACCAGCGTGACCCGGCACCCCTTCTCCACCAACAACGCGGCGAGGTCGCCGGGGCCACCCCCCAGGTCGAGCACGTTGGCCCCGGCAGCCACGGCGTCGAGCGCCATGGTGTGGCTGGAGCGATATCCCAGCTTGAGCGCGTAGTGGGTGTTGCCCTCCGGCTCGCAGTCGTACCGCCGCTGGTACAGCAGCCCGAGGCGGTGGAGGCTCGAGCGCACGACCGCAATCACCACGTTCCACGCGTAGCCGACGCCGTTGACCCGGCAGATCTCGCCGCCGTAGTAGGTCGGGATCGGCAGCTCGACGATTCGCATCCCGCCGGACAGGAGCTGGATGATGATCTCGGTGTCGAAGTGGAAGTCGTCGGTATTGAGCAGGAACGGTAGTGCCGCCAGAGCTTTCACCGAGTAGATCCGGTACCCGGAGTGAAACTCCGACAGGCGCGTGCCGAGCAGTAGGTTCTCGAACGCCGTGAGCACTTGGTTGCCGACCAGCTTGTACAGCGGCATCCCACCCCGAAGCGCGTCCCCGCGCCTCATCATTCGAGAACCGAAGACGGCATCGGCTCGGCCACCACGCAACGGCTCGAGCAGCTTCGGCAGCTCCTCCGGGGCGTACTGGCCGTCGCCGTGAAGCAGCGCCACGAAGTCGAACCGCCTGCGGATGGCGTACGTGTAGCCGATCTTCTGGTTGCCGCCGTACCCCTGGTTGAGCTCATTGCGCAGGACCGTCAACCGGATCTCCGGATGCTGGCGACGGTACTCCTCGCCGATCTCGTAGGTGCGGTCTTGCGAGCTATCGTCGACCACCAGCACCTCACAATCGAACTCCTCGAAAACCTGCTTCGGGATTCGCTGGAGCACCCCGGTGAGGGTCGTCTCAGCGTAGTACGCGACGACGAAGACCAGCAGTCGGAAGCGTGACCGACTCTCGACGGTGGCTGCGCTTCCTACCCGCGGCGTCTCAGGGGCTTGCACGCCAACAGCCTAGCAAACACGCCCCGGCGCCGCACCGGTGTGGTGTTGGCGGCGATCGACGGTCGCGGGGGAGGGCTCGAAGAAAACCTCGCAGCGAGCGAAGAAGGCTCCCTCCGCCTCTCGCTGGTCGCCTACCGCCCGTTGTCTCGTGTCACTGCGAGGTGGGCACCATCGCATAGGGGCTTCGTCCGGGATTTGCCGCAGCGGCACAGCGAGCGGTCACGCACGAGCACGGTGTTCCCGCAGCTATCCTGCAGCACGAACGAGCCCATGATCGTCAGCGGCCCCGCTTTCTGCGGCCAGATCTGCAGGTGGCCGCGGCCCGTTGCCCCAGGGTCGGCGGGGATGCCGTCGACACGGCTGCAGTCATCCCAGCCGATCGCGAAGTGCGAGTCGTCGCACAGCGGCGGGTTGGCTGAGGCCCCACACCGGCAGAGCCCGACCCGCGTGTCCCTGAGGACAGCGACACCTCCCTCGTCGAGCACCTCGACATCACCGTGGACGTACAGCGGCCCGTACTCGGCGACGGTGACAGTGTTGATCTCGGGAGGCTGCTCGGCCGGACCCCCATCGTGGCGCTCGAAATGCAGCGCCCCCGTCGGGCAGCGCAGCACCACCGCCGCCACCTCGTCGGCACTGGCTGCGTCGGGCTCTACCCACGGCCGCCGCTGCATGTCGAACACCGCTGGGAGCCTGCGGATGCACTCCGCGACGTGGGTGCAGCGCGACCGCTCGAAACGGACGGTGATCGCCGACCCCTTGTACTCCTTGCCCTCACGCTCCATATCCACCCCCCAACCCGCTCCATTGTACCGACCGCCCCCGGCCCGGTTCTTCCCTCCCCACGGGTCCGGCGCCGACCCCGGATCATGGTCTCGCGCTCGCCGCCGAGCCCAGCTCCACCCCTGGCGAGCGCGGGCGAGGTCGCGGTCTCGGTCGCGGCGGGCTCGAAACGGTAAGGTGTTGCCTGCTTCCGGCGAGCGTGCTTGGCAGCCGAGCTATGATGAGCGAGATGAACACCGTCGAGAGGCTCGCCTCCCTCACCTCGGCCCTACCTTCCTGGAGCCTCGCTGCGGCCCTCCTTGCCGTCATCCTGCTGCTCGCCTGGGTGCTCGTCGAGCGGCTACGGCAGAGACGTCTGGGGAGCCGGCTGGCCGACACCGAGCAGCAGCTGCGCGCGCAGGTACAGACCCTGGCCGAGCACGTGCGAGTCGACCCTCTCACCGGGCTCGGCAACCGCGCCCGCCTGGCCGAGGATCTTCCCGGCCGGCTGTCGATGGCGCGGCGCACCGCTACCGCCGACTGGCCCGACCACTTCACGCCCCGCAACGGGCTCGCACTGCTCATGGTCGACATCGACAGCCTGGCCGGAATCAACCGAGCCCACGGCCGGGCCGTCGGCGACGCCGCCCTCAAGGCCATGGCGACCGCGGTGCGCCAGACGATCCGGCAGGACGACCTGCTCGCCCGTTGGGGGGACGACGAGCTGGTCGTGGTCGGCTCGGGCCTGCATCGCGAGGGGCTCGCAACCCTGGCGGCCAAGCTCCTGCAGGTGGTCAACGGCCTGTCGGTGACCGGCACCGACGGCAGCCCGGTGCCGATCCGCGCGTCACTCGGCTTCGTTCCCTATCCCCTCATCCGACGGGGCTCGATGTCGCCCGAGGAGTGGCCGCTGCTCATCGAGCTGACAGCGCGGATGGTCGGCCTCGCGAAGCGGCGCGGCGGCGGGTGCGGGAATGGGCTGGTGTGGGCCCCGACCTACCAGGAGGAGCAGGACGAGGCCGACCTCTTGGCCGTGCTGCTCGTCAACCCGACGGCTCGCGCCGAGGGCATCGAGCTCGCCGAGGTGACACTCAACCAGCCAGCCTGATCCCGCCCCGCAATCGGGGTGGCGGAGACGGCGATCTCGGCGGCGGCGCCGTTGGATACCGCGAGGCTCGTCACCCTCTGTACCCGGCAGAGACGAGGCCGGCCGAGCCACCCGCCCGCGGCATCACCGCATGCATCGGCGGCTGCTTTCGAGTTGTGGCGGCCGAGCGTGTGGTGGCTGCTGGTCAGCGGCCGAGATGGGCGAAGGGTCGGTCTACAGCAGGTTTGTGAGGTCGTCGTCTGGGCTGTGGGGCAGATCGACGTGTCCCTCGGGTCGCGGGGGCGCAGACACCGGCTCGAACAACCCCGTCTGCACCTGGCCGTCAACGCCCCACTTGACCTCGCAGCAGCCGGTGGCCTCGGGGCCGAGCAGGCGTCGCAGCGGGGCGTACACGTCGGTGCTGGCGGACTGGGTGCTCAGGTAGACCCACCGACGCGCACGCGTGATGCCGACGAACAGCAACCGCAGCCATGCCGAGGCATCGCCGTGCCGGAACGCCCCCTGCTCGATTCCCGGCAGCAACACCGAGTCGAAGACCAACCCCTTCCCGCCGTGGTAGGTGAGCAGCTTCGGGACCAGACCGTTGAAGTTCAAGTGTCGGCTGGTCTCGAGCGTCAGGCCGGCCTCGGTGCAGGCGCGCTGTATCCGCCCCATCATCCGCTTGCTCGGGACCAAAATGGCCACCCGCTCGCCTCGGGCCAGCCGGGTGCGCAGCACCTGCACCAGCCGCGCGCGTTCCTCCATGCCGCTGCGCGCCACGAATAGGAGTGGCAGCTCCCGCTCTCCCTGTTCCACCCGCACCAGCCGTAGGAATCGCTCACGCTCCTCCGGCTCCCCGATGTACAGCGAGGCGAGGCGGGACACCAGGGGCACGCACCGGAACGCGTCCAGAAACGACACGTTCCGTTGCCCGAGGCCGAGCCAGCCCGCGATCTCCGCCTCGCTGCTCCCGGTGTCGTAGAGCTGTTGCCGGGAGTCGGTGCACACCGTGACGTGGCTCGCCACGTGACGCAGGATCTCGAAGGTGCTTCCGTCCAAATCCTGCCCTTCGTCCACCAGGACCGCGTCGAAGGGCTTGTGGCGCAGTGGATGCTCGCGCAGCCATGCCGCCGTCTTCGCCCGCAACCGGGGGTAGTCCGTCTCACCGTCCTTCATCGGCACCTGCCCGTGCACCACGGCGTGGAAGAAGCGCAGGCACCAGCCGTCGAACGTGCTGACGCAGGAACCCGGCAACCCCAACAACCCCAGCTCCGAGTGGATGTAGCGCTTGAGGGTATTGGTGAAGACGAAGACCTGCAACCGCGCCGGGTCGATGCCGAATGCGTCCCGTAGGTTCGCCGCTCGGTGCAGCAGCACCATCGTCTTCCCCGATCCCGGCGGGCCGGCAAACACGCGGTGTAGCTCCGGCGACAGCAGCACCGCCCGCCGTTGGGCGTCGGTCAGCTCGGGGAAGGGAACCAGCCAGCCCATCTCACATCAACCAATCGTCCTTGGTCGCCGGGAGTACACCCTCCGGCGACACTGGGACCGTTCCTTCCTGGCGGCGCCGTTTCTGTTCCGCCTTCAGCCTCGTGGCCAACGGCTCGTTCTTCGCCATCGCGGCGCCGGTGACCAGCCACCCCAGCGTCCAGTCGTCCAGATCCTGCAGCACACCCAACCCGCGCAGCGCCTCGGCAAGCGCCTGATCCCGCTCCGGCTCACGTCCGAGCGCTGTCTCGATCTGCGCCTTCAGCACCAGGTACGGCGCATCGCTCTCCCGGCTCAGCGCCTGGGCGATGGTCAGGGCCGCCTCCGGCCACTGCCTGCGACGGGTCTGAGCCAACGCCAGGTTGAACAGCGCGGTCCCCGAGCGCGGCTCCGCCGCCGCGGCCTCCCGGTAGAGCTTCTCCTGCCGCTCGCAGTCGCCCATTTCACCGGCCAGAATCCCCATGCGGTTGAGGAGCGAGGCGTCGGGGCGGTTCCTGGCGAGCAACACCCGCTTGAGCAGCTCGAACGCGCGCTCCCGCTGCCCGATCTCGCCCAGGAGCTCGGCCACTTCGATCAGCTTCCCCGGCACTTGCTCCTTCGGCACCTGCCCAGTCCGGATCGCCTCCTCCAAGTCCTCGAGCTTCATCCGCGTGGCGTTGGGGTTGACCACGTGAGTGAGCGGGTTCTCCACCTCGCACGCGTAGCGCGGCCCGGTGGGATCGTCGACCAGCCCCAGGCCCAGCTCCAGCACCTGGTTCTCGTCGAAGCGGTACTCGACGAAAAGCCGTGTCCCCTGGGTGACCGGCCCCGGTACCTTCCAGCATCCCGCGTGCACCAGCCGCTCCTGATCGGCTTCGACAGACACCACCTCCACCCGCACCGGCACCGGCGCCAGCGGCGACGACACCGGCACCACCAGGCCCTCCTTCCGCCCGGGCCCGCCCCCGGGATAGGGCAGTACCGCCCCGGCCGGCACCAGCTCCAGCCGGCCGCCAACGGTGCGCAGGGCGATGGCGTCGTGACTGTGCGGCTGCACGATCCCCCGCCCGTTGACCGCCAGCGCCAGCGCGTGCCAGGCGGCGCCCCGCGCCACCGCCATCTGCGTGTCGTCGGCGGTGGCGTACGTCAGCACCCGCGCATGGGGGAAGAACCCGCCCACCGCCTCGCGCACCTGTGGGGCGAGCGTTGACCCGCCCACGAGCAGGCATGCCTGCACGTCGTCCCGCTCCAGCCCCGCCCGCTCCAGGGCATCCTGCAGCGGGGCGAAGATCGAGCACGTCAGCCGGTACTCCGTGTCGCGGGCGTACAGCAGGTCGTGGTCCAGAAATGGCGCCAGCACCGCGTCGAGCTGCGCCGCTGTAAGCGTCGGCTGGGACAGCCGCAGCGTGCGGCCCTGCGCCCTGAGTACCACCTCGTGCGTGATCGCCAACCGGGCCTGCAGCACCGAGCGGTCCGCGTCCTCATATCTCCCGAACCCCTGCAACCGCGTGATCTCCTGGCACAGCGCCACCTTGAGCGACTCCGCCAGCCCCCGCAGCGCCGGCTCGATCACCTGCTTCTTCTCCGCAAATCCCAGCTCGTGCGCGCCGAGGTTGTTCTGGCGCATCAGCTCTGGAATCAGCACCTCGTAGACGATGGCGGCGTCGATGTCCCCGCCGCCGAGACGGTGGTAGCGCGACACCGCCCGCGGTGCCACCCCAAGCTCCGTGGGCGAGGCGCCAGGGCTGACCGACAGCACGGCCACGTCGCACGTGCCGCCCCCGAAGTCGAACACCACCAGATTGAAGCGCTCGCGACCCAGCCCATCGAGCACCTCGCCCGCGCCCGCTGCGAAGTCGAGAAAAGCCGCCACCGGCTCGTCCAGCAGATCGCCGCCGGCAATCGTCAGTCCTACCCGCTCCGCCGCCGCCCGCGTGTCCCGCCGCTGCGCCACCTGAAACGACGCCGGCACCGTCACCACCACCCGCGCCGGGGGCGTCGGGTCCGCCTGGAGCGCCGCATTCATCAGCGTGCGCAGCACGTGACCGGCGATCTCGGGCGCCGAGCGGAATCCCTCCGGGGCCCGGTGGTAGGTTCGCCGCACCCCCATTTCGTTCTTGCACTCGGCGAACAGTGAGCGCTGCGGCTCGAGCCCCAGCTCCCCGGTGCGCGCCGCCAGCCGCTTTGCGCCCTCGCCGATGTCAACACCGGTTTCGTTTTGGACAGAATCACCGGTTTGGATTTGACACTTGGTCGGGGGGTGCCGCACCTCCTTGCTGAGCGACCAGCGGGAGTGGGGCGAGGCCGGCCTTGCGATGCTGGCGCAGGCGGTAGGACTCGCCTTGGATGTTGATGGTGACCGAGCGGTGCAGCAGCCGGTCGAGGATAGCCGCAGTCATCACCTGATCGGGCAGGATCT
>ERZ1026800.153-NODE-153-length-65630-cov-9.069493_pt1 | contig 65630 bp, 63 predicted proteins | sample MGYA00520873_ERZ1026800 | MGnify/ENA primary metagenome ERZ1026800 (study PRJEB33270, sample SAMEA104284475) | anaerobic digester metagenome | biome: Anaerobic digester microbiome; feature: mesophilic sludge digester; material: Anaerobic digester biomass | place...
CCGCGGCGTTGGGGGTGCGGGCCGTCCAGAATGGCTTCTCCGTCTCCTGGCTGACTGCCGACGACCTGCTTTTTCGCCTCAGGCGGGACGAGGAGAACCCTTCCAGGCGAAACAGGAGGAGGAAATATCTCTCCTCGAGTGTTCTCGTGATAGACGAGCTGGGGTTTCAGGTCCTGGACCGGGGCGACGCCCACCTGCTCTTCAAGGTGGTAAGCGCCAGGTACGAAAAAGCGAGCACGATCATCACGTCGAACAAGAGCATACGGGATTGGCCGGAGATGCTTGCAGGAGACGAAGTCCTCACTACCGCTATCCTGGACAGGCTTTTACACCACTGCCACGTCGTTCACGTCGACGGAAGCAGTTATCGCCTCTGGGAGATGGAACAACGGACCAGGCCCGCACCGCGGAAGGAGGGATGATCTGAACGGTCGAACATTTCAGGTTCACGAATCACCCCAACGCGTTCAAGAGGGAATGTGTACGTCTGCGGGAAAGTGGATGTAAATTTACTGCGGGAATCTGGGTGTAAATTGACAATCGTGGTCGTGATCCGGAAAAAACCCCCCAGTCATCCGCAACTTGGTCTTCTCGTCAAATGGCCTAACTGGTCACACCCTCAATATTGGAGGCCCTTTCCTTTAAACCCCGGCCTGTTTTTCGTTTCCGTAAGTTGCGCAGGCTTGCGGTTTGACGAGTTTTTGATAGTGAAATAAGAGGGCCTCTACCGGGGCTTCCATTCTGCTGCAATTTTCTGGGCCTCCGCCAACTGTTCTGGGGTAAGGCTTTTGGCGATTGTTTTTCTCGCTCCTATCGCTAGTTCTCTTTTTATTCCTTTTAAGCTCGGTAAGGCGATAGTTAACCAAACGAACGCTGTCTTGTCATCCCTAGTTACACCTTGGCCCGTAGCGTAAGCCATGGCAAGTTTAACCTGAGCATCGGCTAGCCCTTGCTCCGTCGCCTTGAGGTACCACTGGACAGCTTCTTTGTTGTCTTGAGGAACACCAAGGCCCTCTTCATACATCAAACCGAGACGGAATTGAGCTTCAGCTAAGCCCTGCTCCGCAGCCTCACGGAACCAGCGGGTTGCTTCTATATAATCTTGAGGACCGCCTCTTTTCTCATAATACGTAGCCCCAAGATTGTATTGAGCGCTGGGATGTCCTTGCTCGGCCGCCTTGAGACACCAGCGGACGGCTTCCTTGGAGTCTTGAGGGACGCCTTCACCCTTTTCATACATTAAACCAAGATCGTTTTGAGCATCAGCATGTCCTTGCTCAGCCGCCTTGAGGAACCACCGTGCAGCTTCTGTGAAGTTTTGCCGAAAGCCTTGACCCTTGTAATACATGACGCCCAGATTATGTTGAGCACCAGCATGTCCCTGCTCAGCCGCCTTGAGGAACCACTGGGTAGCTTCTGTGAAGTCTTGAAGGACGCCTTCACCCTTGACATACATCAAACCAAAATTGTTTTGAGCTATTGCGTACCCTTGCTCCGCTGCCTTGAGGCACCATCGGGCGGCTTCTTTGAAGTCTTGAGGGGTGCCTTGGCCATCGTGAAAGATCAATCCGAGATTATTTTGAGCTTCAGCTAAGCCTTGCTCTGCCGCCATGCGGAACCACCGGGCGGCTTCTACATGATCTTGTGAAACACCTCGACCCTCTTGATACATGCCGCCGAGACTGTTTTGAGCATCGGCGTTTCCTTGCTCCGCCGCCTTACGAAAATATTGGGCGGCCTCTTTGTAGTCTTGCGGAACACCTTGACCCTTGTAATACATCGTACCAAGATTATGTTGAGCTTCAGCCAGGCTCTGCTCCGCAGCCTTGTGAAACCATCGGGCAGCTTCTTCATGGTCTTGGGGGACGTCTTCTCCCATGTAATACGTCACCCCAAGTTTAAATTGAGCCTCAGCCACACCCCGCTCCGCCGCCTTGCGGTACCAACGGGCGGCCTCCTGGTAGTCCTTGGGGACGCCCAGACCCTCGTAATACATATTAGCGAGAACGGATTCGACTTCAGCAACCCCCTGCTCCGCCGCCTTGCGGAACCAGCGAGCGGCCTCTTGATAGTCCTGGGGGACACCCAGGCCATCGTAATACATCAGACCGAGAATCAATTGGGCTTCAGCAACCCCCTGCTCCGCCGCCTCGCGGAAAAACCCGTTGGTCAATTCTTCCATGCGATCACCCCTCCTTCAGAAAAACTATCCAGCCTTGGCAGGCGTTGAATAACTCTCAAAGGTGCGAGGCCAACAAGATCAATAAATCGCTTCCCCGCATGGAGCTCGCGGCACGCTCATGGCTCGCGGCCGATTCGCTTCGCTCCCACGTGTGAAGCCCAGGCTCCCCGAGGGCCTCCCTGCGCCTGGCCAGCGTACCCCCGGGGTGGAAAAACAGGGACAAAAAAGCGGCCCCTCCGCAAGGAGAGGCCGCAAAAAAGCATGCTCGATCCCGGAAAACACGCCTCGGGATACTTCCTCCCCTTATCATCCAGACCCCTCACGGGGCCTGCTGGTTTTGGCACCTTGCGAAAAGATCCGCAGGTTGCCGGGCTTCATCGGGCCAGTCCCTCCGCCGCTCTCGATAAGAGTTCCAATTGTTAAGGTCCAACTTTTCCAATGCAAATTATATTCCTCTTTAAGGCTTAGCGCAAGGCGATACTTCGAAAAATGTGGCCGGACGGCGGCAAGGCGAAAACGGCCCGGACAGGTCGCCGGGCCGCTTGCGAATTTATTCTTCTTAGTTCCAGCCCCATAACTTCCTAGGCCGTTGCGTCACCCCGGGGCTTCAGGCAGCGCCCCCGGACTTCTTCTTGTTCATCTTGTACAGGCCGATCGTGAAGAGGGCCACGCCGTGGAAGAGGAAGAAGGCCCAGCTGATGGTCCCGTAGCCCCTGGCGATGAGGCCGATGAGGCCGAAGGAGGCGACGCCGAGACCGATGAGGGCCATCGCTCCGCCGACAAGGCCGCGGCCGGCGTTGGAGAGCTCCTTGCCCTTGCGGTCCACCATCCACGAATTGAGCCTCTCGTTGACGGAGTGGATGAACCCGGCGGCCGTCTCGATCATCGTCCCGAAAAGGACCACCAGGAAGATCGGCAGGAGCCAGGGGGCTATCTGGGCCAGGATGGTGTAAGTTGGCAGTTCCACCTCGAGGATGCCGGGGTAGAAGCCCATCAGGACCAGGTAGAGGAAGAAGCCCGGGAGGATCGTCAGGATCGACGCCATTGCCCCCGATATGAAGGCTTCCTTCCTGGTCTCGATGGAGCGGAGTGCGAAAAGGACGGCCGAAAGCGTGGCCAGGTTGTAGAAGGCGTACTTGAACCCCCCCAAGGCCCAGCCTTCCCGGATATCACCGGAAGCCACGTTCGCGCTTATCTGGCCCCCCACCTTGGAGAGCCCCACGAGGAGGAAGATCAGGAAGACCGCGTAGAGGACGAAGGACCACCACGACAGGGCGACCTCGATGACGTAGCTGCCGAAGAAGGTCAGCGTGGCGACGCCCGCCAGGAAGAGGCCGGCCCCCACCAGGGGCGGCAGCCCGAAGGCTTGCTTGAAGACGCTCCCCGAAGTGGCTCCGACGACGCCGAGGATGATGAGGAGGAGGATTATGTAGCAGACCTCGTAGAGCATCCAGCCGGGTCCTATGAGTTCCTTGAAAAAGCTCCGGTAGTCGTAAACCTTGAAGGTCCTGGCGAACTCAAAACTCACGGCGTAGACGATGGCCCACAGGACCGTGGTTACCAGCACCATGCCAAGAATGCCGCCGAGGCTGCCGAAATTCCCGAAGTACTCGACGAGTTCACGACCTGTGCCGTAACCCCCGGCGATGACGACGGACTGGGAAATAAGGCCGGGAAGGATGAACTTCTTGTAGAAGGAAGAACCCATCATTTTGCCGAAAAAACCCCGGTTCACAACGGGGTCGCTCATTTCGTTCGACACCTCCTGTGTCTGGTTGTCTGCCCGCCCCGTTACAGGGCGTCCCTTAAATGCCCGCCGGTGTTTTTCTCTCAAGATGTCCCTTGACATCACCCCCAAAAAAAGAAAGGGACCCCTTTTGAAGGGGTCCCTTTATCCCGGTTCGTTGCGGAAGAGTACGGCTCAACCGCGCCAGGAGGGGGACCCCAAGGCGAAGTAAAAGTAATAGCCGTAAAAATAGCAGCCCAAAAGGTCATTCTCTCTCAGCACGGGTCACCCTCCCTTCAAGGCGATCGATTATTAAAAAACGTAGTATCTATGGGAGTCTATACCAGCGACCCGCACTTGTCAAACGCCGTACCAGGTCCGGCCAGCCTTTATTCTTCAAAGGTCCTCTTCCAGAGTCTTTCAAAAGTCTCCAGTTCTTCAGGAGCCGGGACCCTCAGCCGGACGCTCTCGGGGCCGATGCCCGGAAAGCAGGTCCCCGGCTCGGTCCGGATGCCCTGTTCCATCAGGGCCTCGTAGAGGTCCAGCGACCCCTCCCCCCAGGTGGCAAGGAGGATGGGCACTTCCGGGTCCGTCCTTGCTACGGTGATGCCCCTGGTCCCCTCCAGGACCTGGAGGATCCTGGCCTTGACGTCCCTCACGGTCTCCCTCGAGCGGGCCACATAACCGGCGTCGAGGAGGGACGCCCTGGCCATCTCCATCGCCAGGGAGCCGACCGAGAAGGGGGGAGCCACCTTCCGGAGGTATTTCCTGGCCTCCTCGTTGCGGATAACGCAGTAGCCGGCGCGCAGCCCGGCAAGGCCGCGGCCCTTGGAGAAGGAGCGGAGGACCACCACCGAGGGCGAGGTCAGGTTGAGGGCCGACTCCTCGGGCGGGAGGAAATCGCCGTAGGCTTCGTCGATGACCAGGAGCGAGCCCTTTTCCCGGCACTCCTCGGCCAGGCGAGCCATCTCGGTCAGGGGAGGGACCTGCCCGGTGGGGTTGTGGGGACGATCGACATATACTATGGATTCCTCGCCGGTCATCTCTCCCAGGAGGCGGGAGAGGTCGAGGTCGAACTCCGGGGGTGTGAGCGGCAGGAACCGGTAGGACGCCCCGGCGAACTGGAAGTGCATGGGCCCGTCGGGGAACTGGGGCGCGACCCCTAGGACTTCGGCACCCGGGGCGCAAAAGGCTCCAGCCAGGCTGATGATCAGGCCGATGGAGCCCGTGCCGGTGACGATCTCGTCGGGGGAAAAGGCGCCGTTCCAGGAGTCGGACAGGGCCTTCCGCAGGGGGAGGTCGTCGCCGGGATAGCCGCCCGGGTCGGGAAGGTTCCCTGACTCAAAGTACTCCTTAGCCCAGGGAGGGGAGCCCAGGGGGTTGGTCCCCAGGGCGCAGTCCACCAGGACGGGCCTCTCCTCCCTGGAGGATCCGTACTCGGCGAAGGTCCTGTCCCTCACGGGCGCCGGCATTTTCTCTTTCCACTTCATTCTTCTCACCTTCCATCCCAGGATACAGCAGCATGATAACAGGAAATCCACCCCGGTGCGGGAGCGGCGAAGATGAAGGTCGGGGCCGCTGAGCGAGGGTGTCGCTGGGTCGGGCAGAAAGAATGATAGGGAAGATCTTCCCGGTGAGGTACTCCAGCGTTCCACTCCGGGTCTCATCCCCAGATTTGAGGGTTCTGAGCGGCTGTTGTGCCGTCAGGGGGGTGATGGTACCATGTTACCCGGTGAAAGATGGAGGTTCGCCCTCGGACCTCCCTACAACCTGGATACCGAAAGGAGGATACGAGAATGTCCGGCTACCACGAACCGGTCGAGGAACTGGCCGCGGAGGACAGGGACATCAGCAGGGCCTTGAACAGCCTCAAGGAGGAGATCGAGGCCATCGACTGGTACCACCAGCGGGCCGTCACCACCAAGGACAGCACCATCAGGGACATAGTCGTTCACAACAGGGATGAGGAGATCGAGCATGCGGCGATGATGCTCGAGTGGCTCCGAAGGAAAATGCCGGTCTTCGACGACGCGTTGAGGACCTTCCTTTTCACCGAGGCTCCCATCACGGAAGTGGAGGAGGCGGCGGTCGCCGGTGAGCAGGCTCCCAAAAGGTCCTCCTCCGGCGGCAGCCTGGGTATAGGAAGCCTCAAGGGATAGGCGACGAAAGGGAAAGGAGGGAAAAAGGATGGACATCCTGAAGCGTTCCATATCCCCTATAAGCGATGCCGCCTGGCAGGAGATAGACGAACAGGCGATCAAAGTCCTGAAGAGCAGACTTTCCGGCAGGAAGTTCGTGGATGTGCTGGGTCCCTTCGGGTGGGACCATGCCGTGGTCTCCACGGGCAGGCTCGATGTCTCGGCCAGCGAGGACAAGGAAGATGTCCGCTGGGGGGTTCACGTGGTACAGCCCCTGGTGGAGACCCGCTCCTTTTTCGAGATGGACACTTGGGAGCTCGATAACGTGGCCCGGGGGGTCAAGGACCTGGAACTGGACTCCCTGATAAGGGCCGCCGAGAAGATCGCTTCCTTCGAAGAGAACGCCCTTTACAACGGTTTTGAGCCCGGCTGTATCGTCGGGCTGGCCCAGGCGGGGGAGGACCACCAGATCCCCGTCGCCACCGAAAACCCCAGGAGCATCATGGCCGGGGTCTCCGAGGGGCTCGTGTTCTTCCAGAAGAGTTCCATCGAGGGCCCCTACATCCTCGTCGCCGGGCCGCAGCTCTGGAAGGCCGTCGATGTCGCCGGCGAGGGTTACCCCCTTAGGAAGAGGATCACCTCCCTTTTCGACGGCGGGATCATCCTCGCGCCGGAACTGGAAGGCGGCTTCCTGGTCTCCGCCAGGGGAGGCGACTTCGAACTCACTCTGGGGCAGGATTTTTCCATTGGTTTCGAGTGCTCCACGGGCGACAAGGTCCAGCTCTTCATGGCCGAGTCCTTCTCCTTCAGGGTCATCGAGCCCAAGGCCGTGGTCCCGCTCTCCCTGTAAAGGGCCGCGCCGGTCTGATGCAAGGCAGCGCTACAGGTGGAAGCGAGGTGCCGGGGTCATCACGTCCCCGGCACCTTTTTTTCCCCCCTTTTCAAGGACAGGGCTGCAGCATCTCGCCCCTCTTACTCCAGGTGAAACCTGTCCCTGAAGGGGAACAGGCCGAAGACCCCGCCGGTGTGGATGAAGAGGATCCGTTCGTCCACGCCGATGCTGCCCTTCTCGATCTCCTTTTTCAGCCCGAACAGGGCTTTCGCGGTGTAGGTCGGGTCCAAAAGGACCGCCTCGAGGGAAGCCGCCTCCTTGATGAAGTCGATAAGATCGGGGGAGGCCTTCCCGTAGCCCTCGCCGATGTACCCGTCGATGACTTCGTACTTGCCGCGGGGGTCGGGCAGGCCGGGGATGAACCTTTCTCGGATGTCGGAAAAGACCTCGTCGACCTTTCCGTCGACCCAGGCTGCGGGGAAGGCCACGCTCACGGCCGTCACCCTGCAGTCCAGCCCATGGACAAGGCATCCGGCCACGATCCCCGCAAGGGTCCCGCCGGAACCGCAGGAGAAGACGATCCGGTCCAGGGCCGGACCCGACCGGCCGACCTGTTCGGCGATCTCTCCCATGGCGTCGACGTAACCCAGTGACCCCAGCGCGTCGGACGCACCCAGGGGTATCGTGTAAGGCCTCAGTCCCCGGGAGCGGTACTCCCCGGCGACCTCTTCCATGGTCTCGTCCTGATCCCTGAGGTCGGAGACGGGGGCGAAGGTCACCCTGGCGCCGAAGAGGAAATCCAGGAAAAGGTTGCCATCGGGGGGCGCACCGGGGCTCCCGTTGAGGACCAGGTGGCATCCCAGGCCGAGTTTGGCCGCCACGGCCGCGGTGGCCCTTGCGTGGTTTGACTGGGGCCCCCCGCAGGTTATGAGCACGTCGGCGCCGCGGGCCAGGGCGTCGGCGGCGCAGTATTCCAGCTTCCTCACTTTGTTCCCCGAGAGGGCCATGCCGGTCAGGTCATCCCTTTTCAGCAGCACCCTCCCGCTCCCGAGCAGGGAGGAAAGCCTGCCGGCGGGGTGAATCGGTGTGGGAAGGATAGCCAGGTCGAGTTTTTCGGCAAATTTTTTCAATTCCTTTCAAGTCCTCCTTCCGGACCCGTCAAGGGGTTTGTAATGGGTTTATCTTTTTGACACAAGGGAAGGGCATATATAATATATTAGTTCCATGATTTAATTACTTCAAACTATTCGCAGTATTCAGCCTTCAGAAAAACCTCATCTCCTGGAGAGGGTGATGTCCCATCAAGGTCGAAAAAGGAGACAGGGTACAGATCCACCGGGTGATACTCGGGGTCGGCGAAAGGGCCCCCCAGGTCCCGGGTGACACGGCGGCGGTGCCGCTGGAGATGACCGTAAGAGGGACCCTCGTGGATGCTTTCGCCGAGCCTGGAGAGGAGGTCACCGTGGAGACCCCGGCGGGCCGCAGGCTGAGGGGGAGGCTGGTCGGCCTGGAGCCGGCCTACGATATCGGTTTCGGACCGCCGCCGCCGGAACTCCGGCCGGTGGGTCCGGAATTGAGGAAGATCCTCTCCGGGGAAGTGATCGAACGTGAAAAGACCTAAGGATTATTCCTCCGTTATGGCCCGACGGGGCGAGATCATGAGGCGCTCCGTGGGCATCGATTACGGGTCCTTCGCCACCGGCAGGCTGGCCTTCGACTACGAAGGCATGATGGAAGAGACCGGCTACACCCTCGATGAAGTAAAAAAGATCCAGAAGGGATCCAACGTCGGCGATACTCCCCTCCTGGAACTGAAGAACCTCACCGCCCTGGCCAGGAGGATCTCCGAACCCGGCAGGGGGGCCAGGATCTTCGTCAAGGACGAGGCCAACAACCCCGCCCGCTCCTTCAAGGACCGTAGGGCCTCCCTCTCGGTCCACCGCGCCCTGGAGAGGGGCTACCCCGGGGTCGTGGCCGCCACCAGCGGAAACTACGGGTCCGCCGTGGCCAGCCAGGCCGCGAGGGAAAACCTCCCCTGTATTATCGTCCAGGAAGTATTCGACAGCAGAGGTTTCGAGCAGCCGGAAATAGCCGAGAAGGGGCGCGCCTGCGAGGCTTACGGTGCCGAGGTGCTCCAGCTCTCCGTCGGGCCCGAGCTTTTTTACGTCTTCCTGCTGGTCCTGGAGGAAACGGGCTTTTTCAACGCCTCCCTTTACACTCCCTTTTCCATCGCCGGCATCGAGACCCTCGGCGTGGAGATCGTGGAACAGACCAGGGAAATGGCGGGGCGGCCGCCCGACGCCATCGTCAGCACCCACGCCGGGGGCGGACTCACCACAGGGACCGCCAGGGGCGTGCTGAAGGCCGGAAGCCCCGAAACAATGATCATCGGTGCCAGCGTCAACCTCGAGGGGCTCCACATGGCCTCCGACAGGGATTTCAACCGCAAATCCTTCACCACGGGGCATACGGGGTTCGGCATTCCCTTCGCCGTCCAGCCCGACCGCTCCGATGTCCCCAGGAACGCCGCCAGAGTGCTCCGCTACCTGGACCGGTACGTGACGGTCACCCAGGGGTCGGTCTTCTACATGACGGAAGCGCTGGCACAACTGGAGGGCCTCGAAAGGGGGCCCGCCGGGAACACCTCCCTCGCGGCGGCCTTCTCCCTGGCCCGCACCATGGGCGAGGACGAGGTGATCGTCGTCAACGAGACGGAGTACACCGGCGCGGGCAAGCACCCCTATGCGCAGATCGCCTTCGCGAGGAAGATGGGCGTCGAGGTCTTCCGGGGGGACCCCTCGATGGAAAGGCCCGGGGAGAACATAGTGATCCCCTTGGAACCCGGGCAGGTGACCGCCGCCGAGGTGGACCTGGACAGGCTGCGGGGTTCCTATATCAAGAATGCCTGCAAGAGCCTCGGTGAGGACAAGGTAATTTCAGAGGTCGATCTCGACTTCCTTTGCGAGGACGCCAGGCTCGACAGGGGAAGAGCACTGGAACTCCTGGCGGCGGAGGGCGTGAGGATTTCGGCCTTGGGTTAGGAGCTCGGCTCCTACTTTTGAAAAGAAAGGAAGGATGTCCCGATGGGATGGCGGCCCACGAGGATGGAAGTAAGTCTCGATAATCTCCGTTACAACTACAGGCTCATAAAGGAGCACGTCAAGGGCGCCCGGGTGATAGCGGTGGTGAAGGCCAACGCCTACAACCTGGGCGCCGTCCAGGCGGCCTGGGCGCTTCGGGGGGCCGGTGCGGACTTTTTCGCCGTGGCGACCCCCGACGAGGCCATCGAGTTGAGGGATGGGGGGATAACGAGCCCCGTCCTCGTCCTGGGTACCTCCCCCTATTCCGTCGCGGGGGAATACGTACGCCTGGGGATCCGGGCGGCCATTACCGACCCGGCGATGGCCAGGTCCCTCTCAACGGAGGCGGTGAGGCAAGGCAAAAAAGCCCTGGTGCATATCAAGATCGACACCGGTCTGGGGCGCATCGGTTTCACCACCGACCAAGTCCTTGCGGCCGTCGAGGATATCGTCGCCCTTCCGGGCGTTGAGGCCGAAGGCGTCTTCACACACTTCGCCCTCGCCGACTCGGGGGATCTCACCTATACCTGGGAACAATACAGGCGCTTCCTGGGCGACCTGGATGAACTCTCCGCCAGGGGGATAACCTTCCGGGTCCGTCACTGCTGCAACTCGGCGGCCACCCTGGAGGTCCCCGAGATGGCCCTCGACGCGGTCAGGCCCGGCCAGATCATCGCGGGCATGTACCCTTCGCTCGAGGTAAAGCGCTCCATCGCCGTCAAACCCTGCTTCGAGTTCAAGACCGCTATCGGCCTGATCCGCGAACTCCCCCCGGGGACGGGGGTCAGTTACGGGCTCGATTACGTGACGACGGGGTATGAACGCATCGCCCAATTGCCCGTGGGTTACGCCGACGGCTATTACAGGGAATTATGGAACAAGGGAGCGGAAGCGCTCGTAGGGGGCGTCCGGTGTCCCGTCGTGGGGCGCATCTGCATGGACCAGGTGATGGTGAACGTGACGACCGTGCCTGCCGCGGCCGTGGGCGACGAGGTGGTCCTCATAGGCAGGCAGGGCGGGGAGGAGATCACCCTGGAGGAGGTCTCCGAAAAAATGGGGACCCTGGCCTGCGTCCCGCCGTCGCTGATCGGCAAAAGGGTACCCAGGGTCTACATCGACAGAGGCTCCCAGGAGCTGAACTTGTGAACCAGCTATGTGATATCCTTTTACATACTTCCTTGTTTAAATCGCTCACGAAGGGAGGGACCGGCCCGTGCTGGCGATAATGGACACGAAATTCTGGAGGATCCTCGGCACCCTGCAGAAGATCATAATGATCGTTACATCTATAGGCATACTCGCCCTGGTACTCATCCAGGTCCTCCTCAGGTACGTTTTCGTCAAACCCCTGATGGGCGTCGAGGAGCTGGCCACCATGGTGGGCTTCTGGCTTTATTTCATGGGAGCCTCCTGGGGCACCGCCGACAGGTCCCACATCAAGGCGGACCTGATGCAGGCGGCCATCAAGGACCCCAGGAAACTGATATGGGTCAAGGTGGTGATCTCCGCCGCCTGCGTGATCCTCACGGCGATGATGATCTACTGGGGTTGGGGCTATACCGTATGGGGCTACACCAAGAGGCAGCTCTCACCCACGCTCATGATCCCCATGATCTACTCCCAGGTCAGCATCTTCGTGGGAGCCATACTGATGTTCTTTTATTTTTGCGTGGAACTGGCCGATCATTTCCTCCAGGCCGTCGGAAGGGTCCCCCTTGATACGCCCGGCGACGATGCCTGCCTGCCCGTGGACGCCCCGGCCATTTGCCCCGCCGACCGGGGCGGCGACTGAAGAAAAGCGGGGGTGGTCAAAAATGGTGATAGCTATCAACCTTGTCATCCTGATCAGCCTGATCGTCGCGGGGCTGCCCGTCCCCTTCTGCTTCATGACCGCGGCCATATACATGGGAATCGTCTACAACTTCAGTTTCTCCTTCCTTCTCCCCGGCGGTTATTACGCCCTCAACTCGCTGACGCTCCTCTCGGTCCCCTTCTTCATCATGGCGGGGTCCCTCATGTCCTCTTCGGGCATTGCCGAGCGCCTCACCGACTTCGCCCAGGCTTTCCTGGGACGCATGAGGGGCGGCATGGGGGCGGCCACCATCGTGGCCTGCGCGATCTTCGGGGCCATATCGGGGACCTGCTCCTCGGCCGTCGCCTGCATCGGGGGGATCATGATCCCCCGCCTCGAGAAGCTCGGGTATCCCAGGTATTACTCGGTGGCCCTGGTGGGTTGCGCTTCTGTGCTGGGCCAGCTGATACCACCCAGCGTTCCGATGATCCTCTACGCGTGGGTCACCCAGCAGTCGGTGGCGGCCTGCTTCCTGGCGACGGTCATCCCGGGGATCCTGACCACCTTTTTGATGTGCGTCGTCAACTGGTTCGAGGTGAAGAAGATAGAGACCGTCCGGGTCGAACCCCAGGTACCCTTCTCCCAGAAGATCCAGCTCATAGGCAGGGCCACGAAGCGGGGCATCTGGAGCCTGCTCATGCCCGTTATCATCCTTGGCGGTATCTACGGCGGGATAACGACCCCCACCGAATCGGCGGCCATCGCCGTCTTCTACGGGATACTGGTGGGTTTCCTGGTCCATAGGGAATTGACCCCCAAGGTGCTGGGGCGCGCGCTGGTGGACTCTTCGACCACGACGGGGGTCTGCGTCCTGATGCTCTTCTTCGTGTCCATCCTGGCGAAGGTCTACACCATGCAGCGCATACCGCAGCAATTGGCCGATTTCATGATGACCATCTCCGAAAACAAAATGGTCCTGCTCCTGCTGGTGAACGTCTTTCTGCTGATCATAGGGATGCTGATGGACGACTTCAGCGGCACCATGCTCTCGGCCCCGCTCCTCCTTCCGTTGATGGTCGCCATAGGGGTCCACCCCGTTCACTTTGCCGCCATCATGGGGACCAACCTCGGGCTGGGCAACGTCACACCGCCCTGCGCGCCGATCCTTTACCTGGCCGGCAGGATAGGCGGCGCTTCGATAGATGAGTACTTCAAGCCGGCGCTCAAGTTCATGATATTCGCCCAAGTGCCGGTGATCCTCCTGACGACCTACATCCCCGGCCTTTCCATGTGGCTCCCGCGACTTGTGATGGGGGTCCAGTGAGGATATAAAGCCTTTTTTCACAAACGGAACGCGAAGGGGGGTGGCAGTGCCCGGCAGAACAGGCGTCCGGCTTGAAGGAGCTGAAGAGTGAGAGGCAAGCAGAGCGAAAAGGCTTTAAAACCTTTTCCTGTATCCTTCGAGGAGGTGCTCAAGATGAGAAGAGTGTTAGCGTTAGCGCTCGTGGCGGCCCTGGTCCTTTCAATGGGGACCGCCGCGGCGGCGGCACCGAAGTGGACCTTCAAGATGGGTCACCCCCACCCGGCGGACACCGATTACGACAAGACGGGCCACTGGTTCGCCGACCAGGTCTTCGAGAGGACCAAGGGCCAGGTCAAGATAAACATTTTCCCCGCCAACCAGCTCGGTGACTGGACGGAGACCTTCGAACTCATCTCCCGCGGCGTCGTCGAGATGGGCTTCCAGATCGCCAACGCCCAGTACGACCCGAGGCTGAACTTCGCCTACTACATGCCCTTCGTCGTCAACGACATCGGAGAAGCCAAGCAGGCCTACGCTTCCGGCGGTTGGGCCTTCGGGCTCATCAAGGGTCTATGGCTCGACCACGGCATCCAGCCCCTCGCGGTGTATCCCATCGGGATGGCCGGCGTCTCCCTGAGGTCCATGCCCCCGTCCCCCGGCGACCCCAACGTACCCAAGAACATGAAGGTCCGGGTCATGCCCCTGGCAGCCTGCTCCATGACCTACGGAGCGCTGGGATACATCTCGACCCCGATCCCCTACGCCGAAGTTTATAGCGGCATCCAGACGGGGATCGTCGACGGACAGATGGGCGGGCCTCCTTTCCAGGCCTGGTCCTTCCGGGACGTCAACAAGGTCTGGATCCAGTACAATGACTACTTCGAGCAGCACTGGATCGTCATAAACAAGGGGGCCTGGGATCAGCTCCCGGTAGACATCCAGGCGATCATGCAGCAAGCCGCCAACGAGGCCTCCGCCATGCGCTGGGACCAGGTCGAGACCGAGGACGAGGATTACCGGGAGATCCTGAGGAAGGATTTCGGCTGGGAGATCGTCATGCTGACCAGCGAGGAACTCAAAGCCTGCGCCGACAAGGTCCGCAGGGAAGTGTGGCCCAAAATGAAGGACCTCCTCGGCGAAGAGCTTTACACCGAGGTCCGTCTCCATTCCCTGGCTGAATAAGGTCCGGGTCGCCCCTTTTAATTGATCCGATCCCGTTAAAAAGCCGAGGGGCGGGAATGACTCCCGCCCCTGGCTCTTTGGTGCCCCGGTGTGCCTTTAGGCCAGGGCGTGACGGCCGTGGAAATGATCGTGGGAAACCGCTATCATTGTCGCTGTCGGTCTTTAAATTCAGAATAGGAGGTCACGCCATGGAGTTCACCGATACGGGCAAGATGGAGTCCAGGGAGGTTGTGAAGGGGGTCCACGGCAAGTTCGTCCACTCTCCTCACATGACCATGGCGTGGTGGGTGATCGAGCAGGGTGCCGCTCTGCCGGAACACTCCCACGAGCATGAGCAGGTGGTCAACGTCGTGGAGGGCACGCTGGAGTTGACCGCCGAGGGAAAGAAGTGGACCCTTGGGCCGGGGTCGGTGCTGGTGATACCTTCGGGGGTGCCGCACCTGGCCAGGGGTCTGACCGAGTGCCGCGTGATCGACGCCTTCTGGCCAGCCCGGGATGATTATAAGTGAGATCTCAAGGGCATCGGGTGCATAAGGGAAGAGCGCCGGCCAAGGGCCGGCGCTCTTTTCGCGTTCCACCTCACCCGTTGCTAGGGTCTGATCACATCCCCGTAGACGCTTATGGTCTCGACCCCCGGCCTCAGGCCGAGGCGCTGGACATTGATGCCATTGGGAAGGATCTTGATGGCGTTCACCGGTTTCCCCTTGCCCCTGAGGTTTATCAGCAGGTTCTCCCCCAGACGGAAGGGCACCACCACGGAATTCTTCCCGAAGAAAACCCTCCTCGATCCCCCGCCGCCGCCGAAGACCTGGCCGTGGTACTCGGAAAGTACTTCCCCCGATTCGTCGTAGATAGCCAGGAGCTGGATGTTCTCCCTAGCCAGGGCCAGGATCCCGTACTCGCCGTACCCGTCGAGGAAGCCCTTGATCATCTCCAGGACCTCGAGCTCGGCCCCTCCATGGTTGACCGAGGGGGAATCCGCCAGCTTCGAGAGATCGTAGCCCTGGGAGAGGAACACCTCGGCGTACTCACCGGCGGCGGCGCACAGGAAGTTGAGCTTCGCCTGGGAGAGGGACTCCTCCATGGTGGCGCTGGACAGTTCGGCCCCTGAGAGGCCGTGGGCCTTGTACACCAGGTACTCGAGCCTCTCCCTTTCCTGGGGGTCCACCTCCTCGCCGAGTGAGACCGATGACAGCCGTCTTGAAAAATACTCACCCACCATGGCCGAGGCGGACGCAAGGTCCTCCTTTTGCAGGAGGCTCCTGCCCCGGACGGAGAGCTGCCTCGCGTCCTCACCCGGGAACAGGGCCGAAAAGGTCAGTATCATCGGAAGGATGAGGTCGCCTCTGCGGTCGCCGGTGGCGAAGGGGCCGACATGAAGGTTCATCGTCACGGCCCGTTCCAGGGGTTCCGCCGGGAGGTCCTGGGGGTCCAGGACCTTCATTCTTATTTTCAGCGTGTAGTCGCCGTAGTCCCACAGGATGATCCCGGGGAAGGCGTTCGGGGGGATCGGTCCTCCATGGGCGGGGCCACCGACGAGGAACCACCTGGAACAGGCGTCCTTCGCCAGGGACCATGTCTCCGGCTCGATGGGGACTCCGCCGCGGGGGAGAGCGGCCCCCTTCACGTGGTCCAGCAGCGCCGTCAGGTTCAACCTCGAGGCGGAGGTTTCCGGGTCGATCGGTTTGAAATCCGCCTGGCTGATGTCCAGCACGGGTCGGAGACGGAAGGACCGGAAAAACTCGGCCATGTCGAGATCGGGGTGGAACGCGTCCTTGACGTAGATCTTGAGGGGGACGAAGAGGCCGGGCTGTTCCAGCTCCAGTTGCTCCTGCTGGGCGGAATGGATCTCGAGGTCCGCCCCCACGGAAAAGGTGACGGTCTCTTCCAGTTCCAGTTCAGGCACCTGGATAAGGATGGATTCCGTCGCCGGGCCGGCGAGGACCCTCGGCCCGAACCAGCGGTAATACAGGACATGGTCCTTGTCCGCTTCGACCTCCATGGCGAAGGCGCTCTTGCCCCCCGAGCCGCTCCGGTCGGGGGAGAGGGAGCCGTTGCCGCTTCTGACGGTGATCTTGACCCTGTATTTTTCGCCCCTGTCATCCCCTGCCCCCCTCCCGTCAAAGCGGAAACGGAGGGTGTCCCGGAACCCGGCAAGGGCGGGAAAGACGGGGTGATCCACGGAGGCGTCCAGGCCCCTGGGCCGGGTCACCTTGAAAGAGATGGAATGCCCGGCCCCGCTCTCCCTGTCCTCGACGGCGATGCGCACCTCCCATTGGCTGGGGCCCAGCATCCTGAGCTCCGCCAGGGGTGGCGGTGTGTAAGTGACCGTCACCTCTCCCAGGGGGTCAGTCCTGACGAGAAGCCACTTCTCGTCCCCCCCCTCGGCGTTCCTGGAAGAGACGGTCCCCACCTCGGGCTTCCTTATGGCCACTTCCGCCTGGGGGACCCGCCGGTCGCCCTCCCGTACAGACAACGTGAAGGATGTCCCTCCCGGGTGTTCCCCGTCCACGAACATATCCTTCATCTTGGCCGGTTCCAGTGTCACCGTCCTCGGGTGCTTGCCGTCCTCGCGTCCCTCCTCGGGCCGGGAGGGGGGTTCCTCCTGCGGGGCCGGCTTAGGGGCCGTCTCCTTCACAGGGACGCCGAAGCACTCCTCCGCGGCCTCGAGAAAAGCCCCGGTGACCGCCTCGATGATCTCTTCCTCGACCGCCTGGGGGAAGCGCACACCTCCCGCCGGCGTGAAGGACACTTCGTGTCCGAAGCCGGAGACACCGTCGAGGTACAAAGAGAGGATGAACTCCCTGGTCTCGCCGTATTGCTTCCTGGTCACCAGGTACCTCGGGGTGACCTCCTCCACCACGGCCCCCCGGTCGTACTCCGGCGAGTGGGCGGGGGATGTTCCCCACTGGAGCCTCAGGGCCGGTCCGGAGACCACCTTCTGCTCCGGGATGGTGACCTTCTCGCCGATGTAGGGATACTCGATCCGGGTAGCCGTACCGATGTGGTCGGTGTTCGGACCTTCCTGGACGGGGTTGCCGTTGAAAACGACGTGATCCTCCGACCAGGGTTCGGCGTTCCAGGAATAGGTGAACCTCGGGCAGGCCCTGTAGAAGGCGGCGCGGAACAACCCGTCGATCCTGTCCAGCCCATCCAGGGCTTTTTGGGAGAGCTTTTGACCCTGTTTCACGAGAGAAGCCTCGAAGGCCTTGTCGCCGGCCCAGTTGGTGTCGGTCCTTTCCGACAGCAGGAGCAGCATGGGGATGTCGTTACCGGCGGCATAACCCTCCGCGGCTTTCTCCACGAGGGAGTTGTACATCTGGACGTCGCGTTTCTTCTGCTGGAGCACCTTGCCTTCGTACTGGTTGTAGGGGACGAACCCCTTGTCGGGAAGGCCGAGCATGTACTCCTCGACCCGGATGATGCTCCTGATATCCTGCCACGCCAGGGGGAAGAACTCGATCATGAAGCGATCGAGCAAACCCCTGGGGACATCCTGCACCGTCAGGTGGTCGTTGTTGAACCACTCCTCGAAGCCCCAGCCGTCAAAGAGGCACCGCGCCCAGTACGAGGCGGGGTCCGTCTCCTGGGCCTTCATCTTTGCCTGGGCCTCCTTGTCGAACTGTCCTTTGAATTTCGGGTGGGCCATGGCCCTCCGGTTGAAGGCCACCTGGACCTCGTGGATATGGCGGAACTCCTCCGGCCACAGGGCCGGGTCGTCGCCGTAGGTTCTCAGGAACGCTTCCCGTACTTCTTCCAGGGAGGGCGGCTCACCGCCGAAGGTGAACTGCTCCGGCACCGGGTCCCCCGGGCGGAGCGATGAAAGGTCTTCCTGCGAAACGGCGGGACAGCAGGACGCCATGAGCGAAGCCGCCAGGAGAGCGGAAAGGAAGAGCGGAAGGAACCCTCTCGCCGGGCACAACAGCATCAACTCCCCCCGGCCTGTTCGTCCGGCGGGGGATAGGGGAACCTAAATAGAACCCCCGCTGGAAAACAGGCGAGTTATGTATAATGATATCAATAGCAATGGACTGCGGGAATTCGTCTTGTGAACCTGCCCAACACGGATACAAATGACCTGGGAGGAGATGAAGAGAGTATGCTTTATTTTCGGTTTCTTGCTCTCCTGTTCGGGACGACGATGGTTTTCCTGGCACCGGTGATCGCCTTGAGGGGCCAGCGATGGATCGACCTGTTCAGCGAGGCCCTCATCCCCGAAAAACAGCCCGTGTGGTTTTGGGCCGCCGGCGCCTTTGCCGCCTTCCTGACGCTTATAACCTGGTACATGCAGATCACGTCACCGGTGACGCTCTCATGGGTCATGACCTTGTTCATTACCCTTTCGCTTGTGAAGGCCTACTGCTTCATCTTCCGGTACGACCAGACCCGGAAGGTGGCCCTTTCGCTGATGGATAAGGGCCGCACCTTCACGACAGGGCTGGCCGGCATCCTGTTCCTCGCGGGGTTCTGCATCCTCTGCCTGGGAATATTCGCCTTCTGATGTCCCAAGGGGGCAAAGCTGAAAAAACCGGCCCCCCCCTCGAGCGGGGAACCGGCTTTTATCTCACCCCTGTCGTAAAGGGGGGCCGGCTTTTTCAGCTGCAGTCCCGGCAGGATTTTGGATCCATGGTCTGCGACTCGACCCATCCCACCTCCATGTTGTCGATGAGGTCCCTGAGCACCTGTATGTCGTACTCGACCAGGGAGCACAGGTCGGAAGTGCAGGCCAGGTTCGTAATGATGACTCTCTTCTCTTTCATGGACAGCCTCCCGGCGGGAGGGATCGTCACTGGTATCCCCCGCCGGGTAAATGATATCACCCCGGGAGGGGGGCATCAAGGCCCTGGGCCTCCCGGGGTGAGCGGGTCCCCCTTCAGGCGGTGTATAGAAAGTGTACATCATGTTATACTGACCTTTGTATAAAGGATCCTCCTCTTCCAGGAGGCGAAGACGATGCGGCTCGAGATGATCCCTGATTATGACGTACTTTTCGAAGGTCTTTTCGAGAACTCCCCGGAGGGGGTGGTCATTCAGGGACTTGATGGGGTTGTGCACAAGGCCAACAGGGCTTTCTGCGAGATGTTCGGTTACGCCCTGGAGGAAGTGATCGGTCACGACCTCGACCGCCTGGTCGCCACCGACGAGAGTTTGAACCTCGAAGCCGCGGAGCGCACCCAAAGGGCTATCCTGGGTGAGGAGTTGGTGTTCGAGACGGTCAGGCAGAGGAAGGACCGCACCCGGTTCCACGTAATGGCCCTCGGGGTGCCCATCGTGGTGGAAGGCCGGCTGGTCGCCATCTACGCCATGTACAGGGATATCACCGACCGCAAGAAGGCCGAGGAAGCGCTCCAGAGGAGCGAGGAACAGTACCGGGCCATTGTCCAGCAGCAACAGGAGGTCATCGTGCGCTACGCCCCCGACTGGAAGGTGACCTTCGCCAACGAGGCCTACTGCAAGTACTACCAGACCACCCCCGATGAGATCATCGGCACTTCAATGACGCCCCACATGCCGGACGAAAACCGCAAAGAGATCCTGGGGTCATTGAAAAAACTGGACCCGGGATCCCCCACCCAGGTCTCCGAGGAACTGACGATCCTCCCCTCGGGCGAGACTCGCTGGCAGCAGTGGATCGACACGGCCCTCTTCGACGGCGAGGGGAACCTTGTCGAGTACCAGTCCGTTGGGCGCGATATCTCCGATAGGAAGCGCATGGAGGAATCTCTCAGGGTGAGCGGGGAAAGACTCGAAAGGGTGCTCGACGAAACAGTGAGGGTCCTCGCCGGGACCATGAGGATCCGGGACGTCTACACGGCGGACCACCAGGAAGGCGTCGCCCAGCTGGCCTACGCGATCGGCAAGGAGATGGGGCTTTCCGAGGACGTCCTGAAAGGCCTGTGGATGGCGGCCCTCATCCACGACATAGGCAAGCTCCATATCCCCGGGGAGATCCTCAATAAACCCACGACGCTGACGGCCCTGGAGTACGAGATAGTCAAACGCCACCCCGAGGTCGGGAGCGAGACGCTGAAGGGCATCTCCTTCCCCTGGCCCATCGCCCAGATCGTATCCCAGCACCATGAACGCCTCGACGGCTCTGGGTACCCGAGGGGCCTCAGGGGTGACCAGATACTCCCCGAGGTGCGGGTCCTCTCCGTCGCCGATGTGATGGAGGCCATGTGCTCCCACAGGCCCTTCCGCCCGGCCTACCCCCTCGAAACGGCCCTCGACACGATCCATGCCGGTGCAGGGACCCTTTTCGACGAAAGGGTCGTCCAGGCCTGCCTCAAGGCCTTCGAAAGGGGCTTCAGGTTCAAAAGGGCCCCACGGTGACGGCTTACGAAGCCCGCACCGCCAGCTTCCCCTCCTGTTCGTCCACCACTATCCGCGACCCCTCGCCCAGTGCCTGGGAGATCATCAGCCTGGCTACGGGGGTCTCGATCTCCCGGCTCATGTAACGTTTGAGCGGTCTGGCGCCGTAGACCGGGTCGTAACCCTCGCGGGCGACGTGGTTTCTGGCGGCCGGCGTTATCTCGAGGGTCATCCCCAGGTCGCGCAGCCGCTTCTGGAGGCCCGCGGCCAGAAGGTCCACGATCTGCTCGATCTCCCCCACGGTGAGGGGTTTGAAGAGGACGATGTCGTCCACCCGGTTGAGGAATTCGGGCCTGAAGGAGGCTCTCACCTGCCGAAGGACGCTCTTCTGGACGGCCTCGGGGATCTCGCCTGAGGGGGTTATCCCCTCCATGAGGTCCGCGGCGCCGATGTTGCTGGTCATGATGATTATCGTGTTCGTGAAGTTCACCGTGCGGCCCCGGTTGTCGGTAAGCCTGCCGTCGTCAAGGATCTGCAGCAGGATGTTGAAGACATCGTGGTGGGCCTTCTCGATCTCGTCGAAGAGTATCACCGAGTAGGGTTTCCGCCTGACGGCCTCGGTGAGCTGCCCCCCCTCCTCGTACCCCACGTAACCCGGCGGCGCCCCGACGAGGCGTGAGACGGAGTGCTTCTCCATGTACTCCGACATGTCTATCCTGACCATGTTCTCCTCGGAGTCGAAAAGGGCCTCCGCCAGGGTCCTGGCCAGCTCGGTCTTCCCCACGCCGGTGGGTCCCAGGAATATGAAGGAGCCCACGGGCCTCTTCGGGTCCTTTATCCCGGAACGGGCCCGCAGGACCGCGTCGGCCACCAGGCGGACCGCCTCGTCCTGCCCGATGACCCTCTGGTGGAGGATATCGTCGAGGCGCAGCAGTTTTTCCCTCTCTCCCTCGAGGAGCCTCGACACGGGTATGCCCGTCCACCGCGACACTATCCGGGAGATCTCCTCGGCGGTGACCTCCTCCCGTAGCAGTTTTTCGCCGCCCTGCCTGGAGACGAGCATCTCCTCCTCGGCGGCGAGCCTCCTCTCGAGGTCGGGCAGTTTGCCGTGCTTCAGTTCGGCGGCCCTGTTGAGGTCGTAGTCCCGCTCGGCCCTCTCGATATCCCTTTTGACGCTCTCGATCTGTTCCCTAAGCCCCTGGAGTTTGCCGATGGCCTGTTTCTCCGCCTCGTAACGGGCCCTCAGGGCGTCGGCGGCGGCGCGGGCGTCCTGGAGCTCCTTCTTCAGGGATCCCAGCCTCTGCCTGCCGGCCTTGTCGGTCTCCTTTGAGAGGGCCGCCTCCTCGATCTCCATCTGCATCACCCTGCGGGCGGCGGCGTCGAGGTCGGCCGGGAGGGAGTCTATCTCGGTGCGTATCAGGGCCGAGGCCTCGTCCACGAGGTCGATGGCCTTGTCGGGGAGGAAGCGGTCTGAGATGTACCGGTTGGACAGGACCGCCGCCGCCACCAGGGCGTTGTCCTGGATCCTGACGCCGTGGTGGACCTCGAAACGTTCCTTGAGACCCCGGAGGATGGAAATGGTGTCCTCCACGGTGGGCTCTTCCACGAGGACGGGCTGGAAGCGGCGTTCCAGGGCGGCGTCTTTCTCGATGTGCTTGCGGTACTCGTCGACGGTGGTGGCGCCGATGCAGTGCAGTTCGCCCCTGGCGAGCATGGGCTTGAGCATGTTGCCGGCGTCGATGGCCCCTTCGGCCTTGCCGGCGCCGACGATGGTGTGCAGTTCATCTATGAAGAGCAGGATGCGGCCGTCGCTCTCCTTGATTTCGTTCAGCACGGCCTTGAGGCGCTCCTCGAACTCGCCCCTGTACTTGGCCCCCGCCAGGAGGGCCCCCATGTCGAGGGCGAAGACGGAACGGTCCTTGAGCCCCTCGGGGACGTCCCCCCGGACGATGCGCTGGGCGAGCCCCTCCACGATGGCTGTCTTGCCCACGCCGGGTTCGCCGATGAGGACGGGGTTGTTCTTCGTCTTGCGGCTCAGTATCCTGACCACCCTGCGGATCTCCTCGTCGCGGCCGATGACGGGGTCGAGCTTTCCCGACCTCGCCAGGGCCACCAGGTCGCTGCCGTACCTCTCCAGGGCCTCGTAGGTGGCCTCGGGGTCGGCGCTCTGGACTCTTTGGCTGCCCCTTACATCCTGCAGGACGGCGAGGAAGGCCTGGGGCGTTATGCCGGCCCTGGCGAGGGCCCTACCCGCGGCGGAGGCGTCGCCCTCCTCGAGGAACCTCATGAACAGGTGCTCCACCGAGACGTACTCGTCCTTCAACCGGGAGGCGTCCTCCTGGGCGAAGACGAGAAGCTTCGAAAGCCGCTGGGAGAGGTGGATCTTCCCCGGCTCGACGCCGGGGCCGGAGACCCTGCTCCTGCGGGAGAGCTCCCTCTCAGCTTCTAGCGCTATCTCCTCCGGGTGGGCGTCCATCCTGGTCAGGAGCCGGGGGATCAGCCCGCCCTCCTGGCGCAGGAGCGAAAGTAGCAGGTGTTCCCCGTCGACCTCGGTGTGGCCCATGGTCACGGCGATGTTCTGGGCGCTCGATAGCGCCTCCTGGGACTTGAGGGTCAGTTTGTTCAGATCCATGGACAACCTCCTCCAGCGGGGTCAGGTCTACACTTTTGACTATTCCCAGCGCTTCTTGGTCTCCGGCTTGAAATCCGACTCGCTCCTCAACGCCTCGAAGAGCTCCCGTTCCCTGTCGGTGAGCTTCCTGGGCACGGCGATCCTCACGGTGACCAGTATGTTCCCGGGGCAGTCCCCCCTGCCGGGCAGGCCCTTGCCCCTGATCCTCAGCACCTGGCCGCTCTGGGTCCCCGTCGGGATCTTCATCGTCACCGAACCGCCCAGGACGGGGACCTGGACGCTCCCGCCGAGGGCCGCGTCCCAGGGGGCGATGTCCACGGTGGTGCGAAGGTCCTGGCCCTCGACCTCGAAGCAGGGGTCCTTCTTTATGTGGACCTCCAGGTAGAGGTCACCGGCGGGGCCGCCACCGCTCCCGGCCTCGCCCTGGCCGGCCAGGCGTATCCTCGAGCCCTGGGTCACCCCCTTGGGAATGGTCACCTCGAGGGACTTGCGGCTCCTTTTGGCCCGCCCGTCGGGACCCCGGCCGAGGACTTCGAACTCGACCCGTTTCTTCCCCCCGGCGGCCAGCTCATCGAGGGTCAGCTCGATCTTCGACTCCAGGTCGCGCCCCCGGCGGCGGAGGGAACGGCCGCGGAAGGGCTGTCCTTCCATGGTCGTGAAACCCCCCAGGTTGCCGAAAAGGGCCTCGAAGAAGTCGCTGAAAGCCCCGCCGCCCCCGCCGCCGAACTGGAAGGACCCCTCCCAGCCCGGGGGAGGGGAGAAGTCCTGCCCGTTCTTCCAGTTGGCCCCGAGGGTGTCGTACTTTTTCCTCTTTTCGGCGTCGCGGAGCACCTCGTAGGCCTCGTTGATCTCCTTGAAGCGGTTCTCCGCGTCGGCATCCTTGTTGACGTCAGGGTGGTACTTCCTCGCGAGTTTCCTGTATGCCTTCTGTATGTCCTTCTGCGATGCGTCCCTCGGCACACCGAGGATCTCGTAGTAATCCCTGAACTTCATCGAAACCCCTCCACCCTGACCGGGGCGCTTTTTACCTCGCGGTCATGCCTACGGCACGCCCCCTTTTTCAACGGCATCAGCCTTCATTGAATTCGGCGTCTATTACATCCTCTTCCTTGCCGGGCCCACCCTCGGGGGCTGGCCCCCCGGTCTCCTCATGAGGGGATGGGCCTTCATGCTGGGCGAGCGCCGCCGCTGCCTGCTTCAGGTCCTGCGTCAGCGACTGCAGCCTGGGGGTCTCCTCCTCCTTGGAGATGGCCTCCTTGGCCTCCCGGACGAGTTCCTCGCCCCGGGCCTTTTCGTGGGCCGGGGCCCGGTCGCCGAGTTCGCCTATCATCCTCTCCACCTGGTAGGACGCGGCCTCGAGTTCATTCCTGGCGTCGACCCAGCCACGCCTCTTCTTGTCCTCCTCGGCGTGGAGCCGGGCGTCGTCGACCATCCGGTTTATCTCGCTCTCGTCCAGGTTCGTCGAATTGCTTATGGCGATCTTCTGCTCCTTGCCGGTCTCCTTGTCCCGGGCGGACACGTTGAGGATGCCGTTGGCGTCTATGTCGAAGGTCACCTCGATCTGCGGTATCCCCCTTGGGGCCGGCCGGATCCCCTCCAGCTTGAAGTTGCCCAGTTTCCTGTTGTCCCTGGCCATCTCGCGCTCGCCCTGGAGCACGACCACGTCCACCGCCGGCTGGTTGTCCTCGGCCGTGGAGAACACCTCCGACCGGCGGGCCGGTATGGTGGTGTTCCTCTCGATGATCTTCGTCATGACGCCGCCGAGGGTCTCGATGCCGAGGGAGAGGGGCGTGACATCCAGCAGGAGCACGTCCTTGACCTCGCCCTTGATTATCCCCGCCTGGACGGCGGCCCCCACGGCCACCACCTCGTCGGGGTTGACGGTCATGTTCAGGTTCTTGCCCCCGGTGAAACGCTTCACCAGTTCCTGCACGGCGGGGATCCTCGTAGAGCCGCCCACCATGATGACCTCGTCGATATCCCCCGCCTCGAGCTTGGCGTCCTTCAGGGCCTGCTTCATGGGTTCCAGGGTACGCTCGACGAGGTGCCTCGTGAGTTCGTCGAACTTGGCCCTGGTGAGGTTGGACGACAGGTGCTTCGGGCCGTTGGCGTCGGCGGTGATGAAGGGCAGGCTGATATCGGTGCTCGTGCGGCTTGACAGTTCGCACTTGGCCTTTTCGGCCGCCTCGTAGAGTCTCTGCAGGGCCTGCCTGTCGTTCCTGAGGTCGATCCCCTCGTGGTTCTTGAACTCGTCGGCGAGCCAGTCGACAACGCGCTTGTCAAAATCGTCCCCGCCGAGGTGGGTATCGCCCGAGGTGGAGCGCACCTCGCAGAGGCCTTCGCCCACGTCAAGGATGGAGACGTCGAAGGTCCCGCCGCCCAGGTCGAAGACCATGACGGTCTCGTTGTTCTTCTTGTCCATGCCGTAGGCCAGGGCCGCCGCCGTCGGCTCGTTGACGACCCGCAGCACGTTCAACCCCGCTATCTTGCCGGCGTTCTTGGTGGCCTGGCGCTGGGCGTCGTTGAAGTAGGCCGGTACAGTTATGACCGCGTCGGTGACCTTTTCGCCGAGCCAGGAAGAAGCGTCCTGGGCCAGCTTTCTGAGGACCTGGGCGCTGATCTCCTCCGGGGCGTACTGCTTTCTGTCCACCTCGACGCGGACCGAGTTGTTGTTCCCCTTGACGACGCTGTAGGGGACGATCTTCATCTCCTCGCCGACCTCGTCGTAGTTCCTTCCCGTGAAACGCTTGATGGAGGAGACGGTCCCCTTGGGGTTGAGCACGGCCTGCCTGCGGGCGAGGATACCCACCAGGCGTTCCCCGTCCTTCGTGAAACCCACCACCGAGGGCGTGGTCCTGCTCCCCTCCGCGTTGGGTATGACCGTGGGATGGCCCCCCTCGAGGACGGCCACCACCGAGTTTGTTGTGCCGAGATCTATCCCGACGGTACGAGACATTAATATTCCCCCTTGAGGCTCTCTCGCGGGAGGACCCGCGAAAAGCCTGACTAATGTTGACCTTTACCCTGACAATTATATAGGTCAATATTCATCAGGCAATATGGGAAAGGATGGTATATAGCGGTTAAAGGCAAATATACCTTGTTTCTTTTGATTTGTCACGTTTTTCCCCTTTTTTCAAGGGATATCTGGGGGAAAATAAAAAACGCGGGGCCCTGGGGCCCCGCGGAAGGGAGGAGTTGGTGCCGTTATTTCTTCAACGATTCGATGTAACTTTCAAAACGCCAAAGGGAGATCTCGTTCCTTATCTCCTGAGCTCTGGAGAAAAGGGACCTGGCCTTTTCCAGGTCCGGCTTCTCCTGGGTGAGGGCGAGCCTCATCTCGAGATGGGTCCGCTGGAGTTCGCCTATCTTGTCTAGGATCTCCTTGGGGTAGTCGACCCTCTTGGTGTCCCTGTCCCTGAAGTAGCCGCCTCTGGAGGACATCCGGGGGCCGCAGAAAGCGCCGCCGCCCATCCCAGCGCCGAACCGGCCGTAAGAAGCGCCATCCATTCCAGGTCCGAACCGGCCGTAGGGCCCGCCGTAGGCATAAGCCGCCGTGCCGATGGTCAGCAGTGCCGCGAGGGCCAGGAGAACAGCTCTTTTTTTCATCCCATCCACCTCCGGGTGTTTTTCTTTGAACCCTGTTGACGCCATTATATTCAGCGCCCCCGGCGGAGGTGATGGGTAAAATGGCTTATCCTCCCCTGGGTGGTTTTACCGGGACCAGTGCGAGACCAGTTCCACGACGGCGTCGGCGGGCAGTTCCTCCCTGTTCCCGTCGGGCTTCCATGCCTCGACGACGCCCTCCGAGGCTTCCCTGCCGACGACGATGGTCACGGGGAGGCCTATCAGTTCGGCGTCGGAGAATTTAACGCCCGCCCTCTCGTCCCGGTCGTCCAGCAGGACCCTGAAGCCCTTCTCTTCGAGTCTTTCGGCCAGGATGTTGCCCAGGCCGACGGCGTCATCGTTTCTCATGGACGCCACCAGGACGTTCACGTCCAGGGGCGCGAACCGGGGCGGGATCCTTTCACCCCCCGCCAGGGAGAGCGCCAGGGGGGTGACGCAGAAGGTCCCCTCCCAGCGGTGGCCTCTTGAAAGGGCGCCCCCTTCACCCTGGAAGGTCAGCGGCGACGGCCCGGGGTCAGTCACGGCCACGGCGACGCTCCTCAGGTAGGATGCCGCTATGGGCGAACCGCAAAGGGGGCAGGGGAAGCCCTCCTGCAGGCTGACCAGGTCCGCCGTGTCGGAAGCCCTGTAGTCCCTCCCCCAGCAGGCGTTGAGCAGGTGGAACCCCGGCCTGTTGGCCCCCGCGACCAGGCGGGAGCTGCCCTCGATATGGCGGTCGGCGAGGACGCGGATGCCGGCGGGGAGGCCGACGGGTCCCAGGTAGCCGGCCAGGTCGCCCACGGCTTCCCTGATCTCGAGGGGGTCGGCGAAGCGGACCACGACGCCGCCGAGGGCATGGGACAACTTCCGATCGTTTACCTGGTGATCGCCCCTGGTGAGGACGGCCAGGATCTCCTTGTCGGCGCCCTGTTCCGCCGCGTAGAAGAGGGTCTTCAGGGTCCGATCGGGGGTTATGCCCAGTTGCCTGCACAGCTCGGCGATGGTGTCGGCCCCGGGGGTCTCGACCTCTTCCAGGGGCGCCTCCTCGCCGGAAGGCCGAACCGTGGGGTTGGCCGGGGCGGCGTCGTCGCCGCACCAGTCACAGGAGGAGCAGACAAACCCCTCCTTGGAGTGCCATGACCCCTTGTCGACGGCCAGGGCGACGTAGCGCCTCGCCTCCTCGATGGTACGCCCGTCGCGGGGGGAGAGGCCCGCCTCGCGGCAGATCTTCCGGGCGGTGTCGAGGAACCCGTCGCGCTGGAGCGCCGCTTCCCCCGCACCGGCAGCGAAACCGCAGGCGTCGATCCTCCTGGGGTTTCCCGACGCGAAGGAGAGGGGGAGCTGCCGGTAGCTCCTGACGTACCTGGCGGCGACTGAAAGGGAGTCACCCGCTATTTCGTTGAAGTCGACCATCTGGATGCCGGCCTCCCGGGCGAGGCCGCGAAAGGCGCCTGCAACCTTTTCCCAGAGCATCGACCCCAGGGGGAGCAGGCTCAACTCTCCCGTCTCGGCCTCGACCGCGGCGTAGCCCGCCCTCACTAGGCGCGCCACCGCCGGGTCGGAGAGACCCTTCGGGGCTTCCCTGGCGGTAGGGATGAAGGTCCTGGAAAAAAGCATGGGCAGTACCTCCTCGCTGGTCGGCATTTTGTCGTGTCCCCTTTGGCCTTTAAGTATAGTCCATGCCGCGGGTGGTTTTTCATCATTTCCTCCCCTTGGGTTATAATCGGATTCACTTGGACTGGACAGGCTCCCGGAGAACGCCCCCGGAGTGGGGGGCATGGTCCTAAACGAAAAGGGGATGATCGTCTTGGCGGCACACAGCCCTGAGCCCGAGATCCTGAAGGGAGCCCACCCGGAGGAGAGCTTCCGCACGGGCATCCTGCACGAGGTCCTCGAGGTGCTCTCTGAACTGCAGCAGGGCGGCATGATCGACGAGTTCTTCCTGATGCCCGGCTTCGGCTTCGACCTGGGCGTTTTCATCGGACGGGAGGGGAAGACCCGGTCGGCCTTCTTCAACCTCAAGATGTACATGGGGGCGAAACCGAGGGTCGTCGAGATAGGCGACCAAAGCGGCTCGGGGTCGGAGGTGGAACTGCTGCAGCTCAACACCGCCAGGAGCTCCCTCGCAGCGGAGTCCTTCCGGTGGGTCCTGGTGGATATCACCAAGCCCAGGGGGAACCGCAGGTACAGCCTTTTCACCACCGACCAGGCAAGGGAGGGCCTCATGGGGGGTCTGAACAAGAAAAAGCAGAACAGTATAAAGCTGGCTTCGGTGATGACCTTCCCGATGACCTGGGACGAGCTTTCGGGCAAGCTCGCCGACTTCCTGGCCCGTTGATCTCATGGACCCCCTGGCGCTGCTGGGGCGTCTCCTCGGGAGGAGGAGGCCGCCCCTCACCCTCAAGGACATGGCCGAGAGGGCTCCGCGCCTGGGGGAATACTTCGAAAGGCTTAAGGGAAAGAGGGTACTGGTCTTCAATCCCCCCTTCTGGGGCTTCCACGATATCTTCGTGGACCGGGAGGGGGGCGTTTTGTTGGTGGCCCTTAAAGCCGAAGGCGACTCCTTCGCCTTCATCGGCGACGAGCGCGGGGCGTCGCTGATGCTGAAGTACGGGCCCGGGCCGGTTTTGAACGCCGAGGAAGACCTCGCGCCGGGTCTCCTCGAATGGGTCCTTTACGACGACTTCATCGTCTACCGTGGACCCTTCTTCCCCATGAGCCGCGACCCCTACCACCTGGGCCGGGTCGCGGCCCTGGCGGACTTCGATGGTGAGGTGGAGAGGGAGGCCGTCCCGGCGGAGATCACCCGTCTGAGGGAATGGTACAGGAAGCGGAAACAATGAGGTTCGGCGGTGAGGAAGGTTCGGCGATCCTGAAATGACCTGTGAGGTATGACCCTTGGGGGAAGGGGCGGAGTCGATGGGCCGTTTCGGCATTCGGGAGGGGACGCCCGGCGATGTGCCGGTGATCCTGCGGTTCATCAGGGAACTGGCGGAATACGAGGGGATAGGACACAGGGTGACCGCCACCGAGGAAGGGCTCCTGGAGACGCTCTTCGGCGAAGCGCCGGCGGCGGAGACCCTGCTGGCATCGGTGGGAGGGGAGCCCGTGGGTTTCGCCGTCTTCTACGAGACCTTCTCCACGGTCCTGGGCAAGAGGGGGCTCCACCTGGACGACCTCTACATAAGCCCGAAGTGGCGCGGCAAGGGCCTGGGAACGGCTCTGCTCCGCCACCTGGCGGCGATCGCCGTCCGGCGGGGGTGCGGGAGGTTCGAGTGGTGGTGCATGAAGGACAACGCCCCGGCCCTGGAGTTCTACGACAGGATCGGGGCGCTGAAGCACGACGAGGTGTTCATATTGAGGCTGCAGGGGGAGGCGATCGCGGCCTTCGCCGGGGGAGAAGCGCCCCAGGGGTCCCCCTCGTGATCAGGAACCCCTGACGACCCTCCTCGCCCCTCTCTGGAGGAGCCACTTCTCGGCCCGCTCGGCGTTGTCACCCTGGATGACCACCGACCCGTCCTCGACCCTGGCCCCGCAGCCCAGGGCCCTGCGGATCTCCCGGGCGAGGGGCTCCAGCGCCCTCGGCAAAAGACCGCCTCCAGGGGTGGAGAGGGTTGTCACGGTCTTACCGCCCCTCCCCTTTCTCTGGACCCTGAGGACGATCTTGCCCACACCGGCCAGGTCCGGGACCCCGTCTTCCGGGGCTGGGGCCGCCCCCGGCCCGGGCGGCGTGGCCTTCCGCGGGCCCTCGTCGGGGCCGGGAAACCCCAGCTCCCGCAGGAGGCCGCCCAGGACGCTCTCAGGGACCTCCTCGCTTGAGCCGTCGACGGGGACCCTCCTGGGTTTTTTGCCGGCCATGGGCAACACCTACCGCTCACCGGGAGATATAGTTCGTGGCGTAGACGACCTTCCTGCTGCCGGCGAAGCCCACGTCGAGGTCGATGCCCTCACCCCGAAATTGAAGGGAACGGTCCACCCATAGCAGGAACCCCTCGCCCTCGACGGCCTCAAAGCCCGCCGTGTCCCCCGGGGCGCCGCCACGGACCGTGGCGGCAACCACCCTGGCTCAGCCGCTGGAAAGGGTCTCCGGTGCCAGGGTCAGTACGCTCCCCAGGTTGGCCATCTCGGCCTGGGCTTCCGGTGTGACCCTCAGTTCAACCTCGGCGGCCGCGGCATGACCGGCCGCGAAGGCCGCCACCGCCAGGAACGCCGCCATGACCAGGTATCCTTTCTTCATCCCATCGACACTCCTCTCTCTTGGGAAAGCGCCCTCAAAGGGATCCCCTGTACCGCCTGATATGCTCGTAGGCCTCCTGGACCTCCTGGAACCTCTTGGCGGCGAGGTCCACAAACTCCTTGTCCAGGTCGAGGCCGATGAACTTGTCGGGGTGGTACTTGGCTACCAGCCTCCGATAGGCTTTCCTGATCTTCTCGTCGCTGTCGCCCGGCGAGCAGCCCAGGACCTCGTAGGGGTCCCGGGCGGGCCTCCCCCCACCCGGAGGGGGCGGGTAGGATCGGTACCCCCCGGCGGCGCGGCGCCCCTGCTGGGCCGCCCATCGCCGGTACAGGTCCGAGAAGGCCCGAAAGGCCACCAGGACAAAGACGAGGGGCAGGAGCAGCCTGACGAGACGGACGATGATGAGCATCAGACGCCCCCCCGGGCGACGGAAGGCTCCCCGTCGTCCAGGGTGAACTCCTCCAACAGTTTGCGGGTCCGCTTGATATCTTCCCGCGTCTCGCGCAGCCACCGTTCCCGCAGGTCCTGGTCCATGTCCTCGGCCTTTGGATCGGATTCCAGGAAGGCCTGTTTTTTCTCCTGGATGGCCAGCCAGTCGCGGAGTTTTCTCTCCCGCTCGAGCCTCTCGCGGTTGAGACGAACCTCGCTGTCCTCATCGACGAACGCCCTGGACACGGAGTCCACCTCCCCCGGGGATGTTGATGACCATGCCGGCGGCACGGCCAGTTAATTATACCGGCTCCGACAGCAGTTCGGCGACCTCTCGGCTGAAGGCCGCAGGGTCGTCCAGCCCTCCCCCCTCGGAGAGGGTCGCTAGGCCGAAGAGGACCCTGGCGAACCTGGGGACCCTTGGGTCGGAGGGGTCGGAATCATGGATGCCCTTCAGTTTCATCACCAGGGGATGGGAGGGGTTTATCTCCAGGTTCCTCTTCACCCTGGGGACCTCCTGCCCCGCCGCCCTGAGGAAGGCTTCCATCTGGGGCGTGAGGTCGAAAGCCTCACCCACGAGGCACGACGGCGAAGCCTTCAGGCGGCCGGAGAGTCTCACTTCCTTCACTTCCCCCGAGAGGGCCTTGCCCAGGTCCTCCAGGAGGGCCTCCAGGCCTTCACCGGTGGCGCCGGCCTCACTCGTCCCCGCCGACGAGGGGACTTCGACGGCCCCCCTCGAGAGGGAGGTGAACTTCTTGCCCTTGTAGTCCTCCACCGCCGGGGACCATATTTCGTCAACGGGGTCGCTGAGTACGATCACTTCGTATCCCTTTTCGGTGAAGGCTTCCAGGTGCGGGGCGTTTTTGCCCACCGTCAGGCTCGGCGCCGTGATGTAGTAGATCTCTTCCTGGCCTTCGGGCATCCTGGCCAGGTACTCGTCGAGGGTCACAGGGCCGTCGGGGCCGGTCGTGTCGAAGAGGGAGACCTCGAGGATCCTGTCGCGGTTCTTCCCGTCGGAGAATATCCCCTCCTTGAGGACCTTTCCGAAGTTCCCCCAGAAGGCCAGGTAGGCGTCTCTGTCCTCCTTCAGCATCGCCGAGAGGGAATCGAGGACCTTCCTGGCGATGCTCCTCTTTATGGTCTCCACCTGCCGATTCTGCTGGAGCATCTCCCTGGATATGTTGAGGGGCAGGTCCTCGGAGTCCACGAGGCCCCGGAGGAACCGGAGGTACTCGGGCACGAGTTCGCGGCAGTCGTCCATGATAAAGACCCGACGGATGTAGAGCTGGATGCCCTTGAAGAGGTCCCTCGTGAAGAGTTCCAGCGGCGCCCTGGGCGGAATGTACAGCAGTGCCCTGAACTCCATCCCCCCTTCGGCCTTGAAAAGGACCCTCCTGAGCGGTTTGTTCCAGTCGTGGGTGATGTGCCTGTAGAACTCGTCGTACTCCTCCGCGGTGACCTCCTCTTCGGGCCTCGTCCAGAGGGCCTTCATGGAGTTGAGGGTCTCCAGGGAGCCGTCGGCGGATTCCATCCGGATCGGCCAGGCCACGAAGTCGCTGTAACGGCGGATTATCTCGCCGATCACCGGGGGGTCGGAGTAGTCCCTGGCGGTCTCGTCCTCCTCGTCCTTTTTCAGGTGGAGCGTCACCGAAGTCCCCTGGGCGTCGCGGGAGGTCTCCTCGAGGGTGTAGTTCCCATCGCCGGCGGACTCCCACTTCCAGGCCGCGGCCTCGCCGGCCCGGCGCGTCACCAGGGAGACCCTGTCGGCCACCATGAAGGAGGAGTAGAACCCGATGCCGAACTGGCCGATCAGCTCCTCCGGGAATGAGCCCGCGCCCTTACCCCGCAGCAGTTCCAGGTATTCCCTCGTGCCCGACCGGGCGATGGTCCCGATGAAGTCCACCAGTTCCGCCTTGGTCATGCCGATGCCGTTGTCGGAGACGGTCAGCGTCCGGGCCCCGGGGTCGACCTCGATCAGGATGTGGAGGTCCTCCGCGAGGGGGGCGAGGTTTTCATCGGTCAGGGCCTCGAAGCGCAGCTTGTCCAGCGCGTCCGAGGCGTTGGACACAAGTTCCCTGAGGAAGATATCGCGGTTGGAGTAGACGGAGTGGATCATCAGGTCCAGGAGTTGCCTGGCCTCCGCCTGGAACTGGAAGGTCTCTTTCTCTGGCATCAACGGATCCCTCCTGGGTTCGCCCGGCTTTACCGCCGGCGTCTTTTCTTTGGGTTCATCGAAAAAAGGGCGGCGGGTCCGCCGCCGCCCCAAAACCTTATCTTACAAAAAAGGAGCCTTCAACCCGTGATAGGGCGGGCCTTATTCCTGCTTCAGTTCCAAGACGCGGCCCTGTACCGCTTTGCTCTTGGGGAGCCTCAGTGATATGACCCCGTTTTTGAAACTGGCCTGGGACCTCTCGGGGTCCACCTCGGTGGGAAGGGTCACGCAGAGGTTCATGGTCCTCTCGCCCCTCCTCATATACCAGGTCTTGCCGCTCTCTTCCTCGGCCTTCTCCTCGACCTTGGAACTCACGTTCACCCTGTCGGAGTACGTCTTGATCTCTATCTGGGATGGGTCGAAACCGGGCGCGTCGATATTGACGACAACCTCGTCATTCTCCTCGTAAAGGTCGACGGGAACGTATCTTCGCGTCATGGGCCTGATGGCGTCGGAGAAACCCCTGAAGAGATCGTCCATTTCGTCGAATATGCCCATACCCCTGCCGAACGGAATCAATTGTCTCATCAAAAACCCCCTCCTTTTGCTTACCTGGGGAGAGGATACCAAAATTCGTCAGTAAAGGTCAAATATATTAGTCAGTATAGGTTAGTAATTTTCCCGCTTGAAGGAAAATATCCCTTTTTTTTGACCGATTCCGTCCGATCCTGCTGTTTTCCAAGGATTTTCTTCAGGGTCCTTTGACGCTCAGGAGTCCCCTTTGAGGGCCTCCTCGACGGCCGCCAGGGAGTGCAGTCGCGTCGTGTCGAAGAGGGTGACGGCCGTGTCGGGCTGCTTCACCAGCAGGGGGATCTCGGTGCAGCCCAAGATGACCCCCCCGGCGCCCCGGCGAGCCAGGTCATCGATGATCCCCAGGAAGCGTGCCCTCGAGGCCTCCTTCAATTCACCCAGGGTGAGCTCCTCGTCGATGACCCTGTTCACGAAGGCCCTGTCCTCCTTTTCCGGGATCAGGACCTCCAGGCCGTGTTTTTGGGCCAACCGCCCCTTGTAGAAGTCGTGTTCCATCGTGAAGACCGTCCCCAAGAGACCCACCCTGCCTATGCCCTTTTCCTTGACGGCCTCGGCCGTCACGTCGGCCAGGTGGATGAGGGGGACCGACACCGTCGCTGAAACGGCCTCGGCCACCTTGTGGATGGTGTTGGAGCAGATCAAGAGGAAGTCGGCGCCGAGACTCTCCAGCCCGAGGCCCGCCTCCGCCGCCTTGGCCCCGACCTCCTCCCAACGCCCGGCCAGCATGAGGGTGTCAATATCCTGGAAGTCGAAGCTGTGCATCAGGATCCTGGCGGAGTGTACCCCGCCGAGCCTCCGGGCGACCTCCTCGTTGATGATGCGGTAGTACTCGATGGTGGATTCCCAGGTAAGCCCGCCTATCAGTCCAATGGTTTTCATGATCTGACCTCCCTGTGCGTAAATCGTGAATCGTAAGTCGTGAATCGTGGTTCCCAAAACACCAGGCCTGAAACAAAAAATTAAAGATTGTTTCCAAGACGATCTGAAGAACTTCATCTTCGATGCATGCTTGGGGTTTAGGTTCCATCCATTTGCGTGTTCTATCGTTCACCCCGCGATGAACTCGCGGGAGGTTTTCCGATTTGCGATCCCCGATTCATGTTCCACGGTTCTTTAATATTCCTCTCGCGGCCACGATGCCGCTGGCCGAGGCCTGGATGACCCCCCTGGTCACGCCGGCGCCATCGCCCGAGGCGAAGAGCCCCGGCACGCTGGTCATCAGGTCGCGGTCCAGGGAGAGCTTCAGGCTGTAGAACTTCACCTCCACGCCATAGAGGAGGGTGTGCTTGCCGTTGATCCCCGGCATGATCACGTCCAGGGCCTGGATCATCTCGAGTATCCCCTTCAGGTGCCTGTAGGGCAGGACGAAGGACAGGTCACCGGGTTCGGCGGTCTTCAGCGTGGGCTCCACCAGCCCCCTGGCGATCCGGCCGGGCGTGGACCGCCGCCCCTGCTTGAGGTCCCCCAGGCGCTGGACCAGGACACCGCCTCCAAGCATGTTGGCCAGCCTGGCTATATGGCTGCCGTACCCGTTGGGGTCCTTGAAGGGTTCGGTGAAGTCGGTGCTCACCAGGATGGCGAAGTTGGTGTTGCCCGTGCGCCCGTCGCCGCCGCGGTTGCTGTGGCCGTTCACGGTCAGGATATCCTGCTGCTCCATGTACTCCGTGGTGACCTCGCCGTAAGGGCACATGCAGAAGGTCCTGACCTGGTCGTCGAAGGTGGGGGTGTCCAGGATCGCCTTGACCTCGTAGAACTGGTCCGTGACGGCCTCGGCTATCCCGGCGGGGATCTCGACCCTGACCCCGATATCCACCGGCAGGGACTTTATCCCCAGCCCGAGGGAGGCGACGGTCCTTTCCATCCAGGGCGAGCCCTCGCGGCCCGGCGCGAGCAGCACCGCCCCCGCCTCCAGGACGCTCCCGTCGGCGATCTTCACCCCCGCGGCCCTGCCGTCCCTGACCACGACCGAATCGACCGGGGTCTCCATCATGACGTCGCAGGTGGGCGCTATCTCCTGGTACATGCTCTTCAGTATCTCCCTGGACCGGTCCGTCCCCATGTGCCTTATCCGGGCGGGGATGATCCTGAGGCCCACGGTGTTGGCCCTCGTGATCAGGTCTCTCGCGTAGGCCGGGTCGGGGGAGAAAACCTTTCGGCTGGCGCCGTGCTTCACGAAGATGCCGTCCACGACGTTTATGAGTTCCACCAGCTCTCCCCGGCCGATGTACTGTTCCAGGTTGCCGCCGAACTCGGGGGTGAGGGTCAGCTTCCCGTCGCTGAAGGAACCGGCCCCGCCCCAGCCGGAGGTGACGTTGCAGGGCTTGCAGTGGAGGCAGGTATCGCTTTTGCCCTCCTTCAGGGGGCAATGCCTTTCCTCGATCCTTTTCCCCTTGTCCAGGACCGCCACCCTTTTGCCCGCCGCCGCCAGTTCCCGGGCGGCGAAGAGCCCTGAAGGCCCGGCCCCCACGATGATCACGTCGTACTTCATGACCTCACTCCCGCTTTTGGGGATACCCTCCCTTGCAAGGGTCATTATAACCCAGGGAAATGGGTGGGCTCCCGGGTCCCCCCTTTTGCTAAAATGAGCAGGTACCATTCCGGTCGCCCTGCGCGGAACTCCCTTCGCCGGGTACCTTGAGAGGAGGACAAGAGCGATGACCTTGCACACGTCCAGAGAGCCCGCCAAGACGCGTCGACCCATAATGGAACTCCTGGCCAAGCGATGGAGCCCCAAGGCCTTCAAACTGGAGGTCCCCACCGAGGACGAACTGATATCGATGTTCGAGGCCGCCCGGTGGGCGCCCTCGTGCTTCAACAACCAGCCCTGGAGGTACCTGGTGACCACCAGGGACGACCCCGAGGTCTTTTCCAGGGCGCTGGGGTGCCTGACCGAGGCGAACGCGGCCTGGGTCCGCAACACCCCGCTGCTGGCCTTCCAGGTCATGAGGGAGGCCTTCGAATACAACGAAAAACCCAACCCCTGGTCCGGCCTCGACTGCGGCCTCGCCATGGCCCAGCTGATAATACAGGCCGAGTCCATGGGCTGGTCGGTCCATGTCATGGCGGGGTTCAGCCGCGACAGGGTCCGGGCGGCCTTCGGGGTGCCCGAGGGCTTCAGGCCCATGGTGGCCTTCGTGATAGGCAAGGAGGGGGATCCCGATACCCTCCCTCCCGATGACAGGGAAGAGGAAAGGGCTCCCAGGGTGAGGAAGGAACTGGAGGAGACGGTCTTCTCCGACCAGTGGGAAAAGAGCCTCTTCTAGAAGCGCCGGTATCGGCTTTTTTCGCACCCCCCTCTCTCTGCGGGAGCCCGCCGGGGGAGGGGGAGGGCATGAAACCAAGGAGAGGGTGTATTTCGATGAACGCTGCCCGCGCACTTCTGGATATGCTCCACCGCTACGGGGTGGAGTACGTCTTCGGCCTCCCCGGCGAGACGACCCTGGGCCTTTACGACGAGTGGAAGAGGTTTGAAAAGGTCACCCACGTCATGGCCCGTGACGAGCGCCACGCGGTGTACATGGCCGACGGGTACGCCCGCGTCAGCGGCCGCCCCGGCGTCTGCGAGGGGCCGAGCGTCGGGGCCACCCACATGGTCCCCGGCGTCGTCGAGGCCCGCCGGTCCTCCATACCCTTGGTGGTTCTGACGACGGACATCCCCCTGGGGGTGGAGAAGCGCAACGCCCTCACGGGCTTCGACCAGGGGTCCCTCTTTGCACCCTTCGCGAAGGAGAGCCTCACGGCCCACCGCGGCGACGACGTGCCCTTCCTGGTCCGCAGGGCTTTCCGCGTGGCCGTATCGGGGTGCCCCGGGCCGGTGCACCTGAGGCTCCCCCAGGACGTGTTGACCCAGGAGGTCAGCCAGCCGCTGCCGCCCGCCCAGGAGCGCTTCGGGCTCTGCCCGGGGACGCGGCCCCTACCCTGCCGGGAGGAGGCCGCCGAGGCCGCCCAACTGCTCGCGGCCTGCGAGAGGGGGGTCATGGTCTGCGGCCAGGGCGTCCTCACATCGAGGGCCTGGGAGGAGGTCGAGCGCGTCGCCGAGAGATTCGGCCTCGCCACGGCCACGACGATCAACGGGAAGGGGAGTATCGGCGAACTGCACCCCCTTTCGGTGGGCGTGATCGGTTCCCGGGGGAGCACGGACTTCTCTAACTCCTTCCTCGAGGAGGCGGGGCTGGTCTTCTACGTGGGCTGCAGCACCGACTCGGTGGCCACCGACGGGTGGAAACTCCCCCGGGAGCCCGGGCGGGACCGCTTCATCCACCTGAACATATCCGAGGGAGACCTGGGCAACTCCTTCGGCGACGGCCTCCTGCTTCACGGAGATGTGAAGGCCACCCTGGGGGCCATCCTCGAGGCCGCCGATGACCTGGCCCTGCCGGTGAAGGGGAGCGGGGCCCCGCTCCGGGGCCGCCCCGCTGAGGGGGAGCCCATGGCCAAGGGAGGTTGCCTCGATCCCCGGTCGGCCACCATGATGGTGACCGGCGCCATGCCCGAAGGTTCCGTGGTGGTCGCTGACCCCGGGATGAGCGCCGTCTACCCCGCCGCCTTCTGGAGGGTCCCCAGGGCCGGGCGCTACTTCGCCACCAACTACGCCATGGGGGCGCTGGGGTGGGGTCTCGGCGCAGCCATCGGGGCCACCTACGCCGTGAGCCCTGGCACGACGGTCCTTAACTTCATAGGCGACGGCAGCTTCGGCTTCACCTCCGGGGAACTGGAGACCGCCGCCAGGCTGGGGAGGAACCTCAAGGTCGTCCTCTTCAACAACAGGAGTTTCGGCTGGATAAGGGCAACGAACTACTTCAGTTTCGGCAAGCCCCACTTCGCCACCGACCTGGGGACGGTCGACTACGGGGCCCTCGCCGGGAGTTACGGGCTCAGATCTTTCCGGGCCTCGACGGGGGAGGAGCTGGCCTTGGCCCTCGCCGGCTTCTTCGAAGGGGAGGGGCCGGCCCTGCTGGAACTGGTGGTACCCCCCGAGGACGAGTGCGTCCCCCCCGTGCCGGAATGGGGGGCCCGTTCCAGGGAAGAGGGTCTGGGCTGCCATTACTGGGAGCGCTAGGCCGTAGACCATACTCTCCGCGGGCCTTCGGACCTCCTGGTCGAGACGAAGGGGGGGTGCGAAGGCCCTTTTTCTTTCCGGCCTTGAGCCTTCCTGCTTGGGCGGCCGAAAGCGAAGACCGCCCTGTATTGAGCGCTGTATCCCCCCTTTCCCTCATCCTCTTTGAAGAAAAAGAACCGATCCAGGATCTGGCCCCGAAAGCCTTTGACAAAACGGTATCTGGCGATAAACTGGTGTGAGCATCGCCGGTCATCAGTGATGAGCGGTACATTCCGGGAGGGTCCATGGCGCAGGAATTCGAAGAGCAGGAGTACTTCGTACTTCACCTTCTCTCGGTCACGGCGGAGCCCCTCGGAGCGGGCTCCATTCGGGAGGAACTGGCTAAGAACGGTATGGACCTGAGCGAGGCCTCCGTGGGGCGCCTGCTCCGCGGCCTTGACGGCAGGGGCTTCACCACCAGGGTCGGTTTCCAGGGCCGTCTCCTCACCGCCGCCGGGGAGGAACGGCTTTCGCTTCTCCAGTCCGAGAGGGAAAAGATCGTCTCCACCGGGGCCTTCCTCGAGGCCGTGAAGTCCCGCGAGAGGGAGATGCTCCTGGAGATCCTCGTGGCCAGGAGGGCCATCGAGCGGGAGATGGCAGCCCTGGCGGCGAGGCTCCGGACCGCTGGTGATGTGGCGGCCCTCAGGGACATCCTGGACAGGCAGAACGCCCTCCTGGCCAGGGGGGAGCCCATGGCCTCCGCCGACGGCGAGTTCCACGAGGAGGTGGCCCGGATCTCGGGCAACAAGGTCCTCCAGTCGGCCATAGGGATAATCCGCAAGAGCGGCGAGGGGGCCTCCTTCTTTGAGTACATCAGGACAAAGGTGGGAAGCAGGGTAGGGGCGGACCACGAGGCGGTCTACGAGGCGATCGCCGCCGGCGACCCCCAGGCTGCCGAGGCCGCCATGACGAGGCACATCGACAATATCATCAGGGACGTGAGCACCTACTGGAAGGATCACGTGAGGGACCTTCCCGCGGGCCTGGGGAGCCGAAAGTCGCGAACCGTCCGAAATGACCCCCGGTCAGGCCATTGCCGGGGGATGCCGGGTCAAAACCCAAGGAGGGAAAAGAGATGAGAAGGACCGCAGCAATGTTGGCAGCGCTTATCCTGGTCGCTTTCGCCGGAACAGCCCCGGCGGCCGACGTCATCAGGATAGGGCACACCGTCTCCCTGACGGGGGGCGCCTCCATGTGGGGGCAGTCCGAGGCCAGGGCCCTCGATATGCTGGCAGGGAAGATCAACGAGGCCGGCGGGGTCCTCGGGAAGAGGATCGAGTTCGTCCGCTACGATAACCGCAACGACGCCGTGGAGTCGGTCAACGTCGCCAGGCGGCTCGTCACCGACGGCGTCGTGGCCGTCATCGGCCCCGCCCAGAGCGGCAACTCCATCGCCACCGCCCCGGTGCTCGAAAAGGCCGGCATACCCATGGTGGTCACCACGGCCACCAACCCCTACGTGACGATCGACCAGAAGACCGGCAAGGTCAGGCCCTTCGCCTTCCGCCCCTGCTTCATCGACCCCTTCCAGGGCACCGTGGCGGCGCGGTTCGCCATCACCGACCTGGGGGCCAGGAAGGGGGCCATCCTCTACGACGTGGGCTCCGACTACGGCCAGTGGCTCGCGAAGTACTTCGAGGAGGCCTTCACCGATAAGGGCGGCACCATCGTGGCCAAGGAGGCCTTCCGCACAGAAGAGCTCGACTACCGGGCCCAGCTCGGGAAGATAAAGGAGCTGGCTCCCGACGTCATCTTCATCCCCACGAGCCAGAAGGAGGCCGCCATGGCCGCCAAGCAGGCCAGGGACATCGGCATAAAGGCCACGCTCCTCGGCACCGACAACTGGGGCAGCCCCGACCTCATCGACCTCGGCGGCAGTGCCATCGACGGCGGCTACTTCGTCAACCTGACGGACCTCGCCGACCCCGACATCCAGGACTTCGTCGCCGAGTACCGGGCCGCTTTCGGTGAAGACCCCGTACTCCCCAACCCTGTCATGGCCCAGGACGCCCTGATCATGATCATCGAGGCCATGAAGGCGGCGGAGAGCACCGACGGCGCGAAGGTCGCCGAGGCCCTGGCGAACCTCAAGGATATAAAGGTGACCAGCGGGGTCCTGACGATCAGCCCCGAGGACCACGACCCGCTGGACAAGCCCGCTGTGATCCAGCAGGTGGACGTGGCCGGCAGGGCCTTCAAGTTCGTCAAGAAGTACGTCTCCGTGGACTAACCGGGAAAAGGGCGGCGTGAAGAGCGAGTGTTCCTCCAGACGGTAATAACGGGTCTTTCCATCGGCGGCATCTACGCCCTGATGGCCGTGGGCTATTCGCTGGTCTTCAGCGTGCTGAACTTCAGCAACTTCGCCCACGGCGCGGTCATCATGCTCGGCGCCTACGTGGGGCTGGCCCTGGCCACGAAGCTCAACCTGGGCTTCGGCCTCGTCCTGGCCGGCAGCGTGGCCGGGGCCGGCATCATCGCCGTCCTGAACGAGAAATTGGCCTACTCGAGCCTGAGGGGACGCAAGGCCCCCTCGCTCTACCTGATGATCAGCGCCATGGGGTGCGCCGTCTTCCTGGAGAACCTGGTCTACGCCACCATAGGCTCCCGCTTTTACGCCTTCCCGGAGTTCTTCGGAAGGCAGGTGGTGACCCTCTGGGGGAGCAGCGTCAGCCTCCTCGACGGCGGCGCCTTCCTCTTCGCGCTGCTGGCCATCCTCGGGCTGCACCTCTTCATCAGGCGGACCCGGACGGGCATCGCCATCCGCGCCGGCGTCTGCGACATGACCATGTGCTCCCTCATGGGGGTGGACCTCAACAGGCTTATCGCCGTCGTCTTCCTCCTCGCCGGGGGCTTCGCCGGGGTGGCGGGCGTCTTCCTCGGGGTGAAGTACCTGGTCTACCCCACCATGGGCTGGGTGACCAACAAGGCCTACATAGCCGCCGTCATCGGCGGGCTGGGCAGCCTTCCGGGGGCGCTGGCCGGCGGGCTCATCCTGGGGATGGTGGAGACCTTCGTCTCCACCTACGTTTCGAGCGTCCTCAGGGACGTCTTCAGCTTCACCCTGCTCATCGCCTTCCTGGTCTGGAGGCCCAACGGCCTCATGGGCATCGACAGCGAGGACAAGGTCTAGCCGTGGACTACATCCTTTCCATCGTGACGCTGGCCTGCATAAACATGATAGCGGTGCTGGGCCTCGCCATATTCACGGGCTTCACGGGCCTGTTCTCCTTCGGTCACGCCGCCTTTGTAGGCGTCGGCGCTTACACCTCGGCCGTCCTGACTTACTACTACCCCGTGCCCTTTCCGCTGGCCCTGGCGGCGGGGGCGGCGGCGGCGGGGGCGGTGAGCCTCGTCATCGGGGTGCCCACCCTGCGGGCGAAGCTGAGGAGCGACTATTTCGCCATAGCCATCCTCGGCTTCGGCGAGGCCCTGCGGGTCATACTGGAGAACCTGGGCATCACCAACGGCGCCCGGGGGCTCCCGGGCATCGACAATCACACCACCCTGCCGGTGGTGCTCCTCTGCCTGGCCGGCGGCGTGGTCGTCGCGCGGAACTTCCTGCGCTCCCGGTGGGGCGTAGCCTGCGTGGCGGTCCGGGAGGACCCCGTGGCGGCCGAGTTGTCGGGCGTGCGGCTTTTCCGGACCCGCCTGCTCTCCCTGGTGGTCAGCGCCGTCTACTGCGGCCTCTCCGGCGGACTCCTGGCCCACTTCCTCTCCTTCATCCAGCCGGTGATGTTCACCCTCACCCAGTCCACCCAGCTGCTGGCGGCGGTGATCGCCGGCGGAATGGGGAGCATCACCGGACCGCTCATAGCATCCTTCGTCTTCATAGCCCTCCCCGAGGCCCTCAGGGTGGCCCAGATGTGGCGCCTCGTGGCCTACGGGCTGCTCCTGGTGCTGATCATGGTCTACCGGCCCCAGGGCCTCATGGGCTACCGGGAATTATCGTCGCTCTGGGGCAAGAGGGCGGGCCCATCTGCTGGGAGGCGGCCGTGAACTCCCCCGCGGCGCCCCTCTTCTCGGTCCGGGGCCTCACTAAGCACTTCGACGGCATAAGGGCCGTGGATTCTCTCTCCTTCGACGTCGCCGAGGGGAGCATCACCGGCATCATCGGGCCCAACGGGGCGGGCAAGACGACGGTCTTCAACATCGTCACCGGCCTCTACCGGCCCACGGCGGGTGCGGTGCTCTTCAGGGGCGAGAGCATCACGGGGCTCAGGCCCGACAGGGTGGTCCGACGGGGGATAGCCAGGACCTTCCAGAATATCCGCCTCTTCAACAGGAGGAGCTGCCTGGACAACGTCCTGACGCCCCTCTTCCAGAGGGAGCGGTGCAGCTTCCTGGGCTCCCTCCTGGGGACGCCGTCGACGCGGCGGCTGGAGAGGGAACTCCGCGAAAAGGCCCTGGGACTTCTCCAGGTGCTGGGGCTGGAGAGGTTCGCATCGACCCAGGCCGACAACCTCCCCTACGGGTTCCAGAGGAAGCTGGAGATCGCCAGGGCGCTGGCGACGGAGCCATCCCTCCTCCTCCTGGACGAACCCGCGGCGGGGATGAACCCCGAGGAGACCCGGAGCCTGGCTGACCTCATCGCCGAGGTCCGGGAGCGGTTCCAGGTGACGATCCTCCTCATAGAGCACCACATGGACCTGGTGATGAACATCTGCTCCCCCATCGTGGTCATGAACTTCGGCGCCCTTCTCGCCAGGGGAACGCCCGACGAGGTGAGGGCCGACCCCGCCGTGGTGGCGGCCTACCTCGGGAAGGGGAGGGGTCGGCGATGAAGGCGCTGCTCGTCGAGGACCTCCACGTCCACTACGGCACCATCCACGCCGTCCAGGGGGTCTCCTTCCCGGTGGAGGAGGGGGAGATCGTGTCCATCGTGGGCTCCAACGGGGCCGGCAAGTCCACGATCATGTGGACCCTGGCGGGGGTCGTCCCACCCTCCGGCGGCCGGGTCGCCATCAAGGGGAGCCCCATGCCGAGGAAGCCCCACGAGGTGGTGGCCCTGGGCCTCGCGCTGGTCCCGGAGAGGAGGCGGCTCTTCTCGGCCCTCACCGTTCGGGAGAACCTCCTCATGGGCGCTTACCGGAGGGCCGGCGACGATGAGATCGGGGAGGCGATGGAAAGGTGCTTCGAACTCTTCCCCATCCTGCGGGAGAGGCTCTCCCAGCGATCGGGCACCCTCTCCGGGGGCGAGCAGCAGATGCTGGCCATCTCCCGCGCCCTCATGAGCGGGCCCGAGATACTGTTGCTGGACGAGCCCACCCTGGGTCTGGCGCCTATCCTGGTGGAGGCCGTCATGGAGACCGTCGCTCGCATCAGGGACGAAGGGGTGACGGTGCTGATGGTCGAACAGAACGCTACCCAGGCTCTCGAGATAAGCGACAGGGGGTACATCCTGGAGGCGGGGGTTTTCGTCAAGAGCGGGCCCGGCCCGGACCTTGCCATGGACCCGGAGATCCGAAGGGCCTACCTCGGGGGCTAGGACCGCTTCTCCGGGGGCCGCATCCGGCGATAGGCGCGGATCCCGGCCCCGGCGGCGGCTCTGACGTTACCCGTGGTCGGCTTTGTAATTCCTTCCCCTCGAAGGGCACGCTCCGCTTAAACAACCGCTCCGCGGCGTCGAAACTTTTATTCCATTGCCCCCGCACCCCACCAGGATGATAATGTTAGGGAACCAGTTGACGGGGCGAGCGGCACCGCCGGCCGCCCCTCAAGGGAGGATCCGGCCATGATAAAACCCGCCGTGGTGGAGACCCTTTTTTCGGCGGCCTCGATGACCAGGTGGAATGACCACGCCAGGCCCGGGCAGTTCACCGAGTTGGCCAAGCAGGCCCACAAGATGATCATCGCCTGGGTCATCGCCCGCTGCGAGGAGGACCGGGGCGACGGGCCCGACTGGCTACGCCTTATCGAGGGCGGGCTCTTCGAGTTCCTCCAGCGGGTGGTGCTGACCGACATAAAACCCCCCGTTTTCCACAGGATGATGGAAAGACACGGGCCGAGGCTCAACAGGTTCGTCCTTGAAAAACTGGCCGGTCCCTTCGAGCCGCTGGCGGGCGGCTTCTGGGGACGCTTCAGGGAGTACCTCGAGGACCCGCTCTTCTCGGTGAGGGAGAAGGTCATCCTTCGGGCCGCCCATTTTCTGGCCACGGACTGGGAGTTCCGGATGACCTACCGCTTCAACCGCGACCTCTGGGGGATCGAGGAGACCCGGAGGGAGATCGAGAGCCGGGTGGGGGAGCACATCGACCTGGTGGGGGTCAGAGAGATCCTGGCGCGGCGGGGGATGGCGGAAAAAGGCCTTTTCGCCTTCATCGACCTCTGCGGGCAGCTCCGGTTCCAGGTCCGTTGGGCGCAGCTCCCCAGGGTGCCCGCCACGACGGTACTGGAACACCTTTTCGTAGTGGCCTCCCTCTCCTTCTTCGCCGCCCTGGAGAGGGGATCATCGCCCAGGAGGCTCCGCAACGCCTTCTACGGCGGTCTTTTCCATGACCTGCCCGAGGTGCTCACCCGGGACATCGTCTCCCCGGTCAAGCGCTCCGTCGAGGGGATCGAGGAACTGGTGAAGGATTACGAGAAGGAGTCCATGGAGACCAGGCTCCTCCCCCTCCTGCCGGAGGGCTGGAGGCCACAGGTACGCTACCTGACGGAGGACGAGTTCTCCAACAAGGTCAGGGACCCTTCCGGCGGCGGGGTCCGTACTGGCCTAGAATCGTCGGAGATGGATTCCCTCTACGACGACGAGTGGGACCCCTTCGACGGTTCCCTCGTAGAGGCCTGCGACAAGCTGGCCGCCATGGTCGAGGCGGCCCTTTCCATCCGTAACGGCGTCCGCCCGCCCGCCCTCGAGAAGGCGCGAAGGGAAATATACGAGGTCTACAAGGATACCGTCATCGGGGGCGTCGACCTGGGGTCCCTCTTCAGGGCCTTCCTGGATTGAGGCCGCCCGTGTCGTCGAGGCTCAGCACCTCGAGGCGGCCGTCGGGGTGTTCCACCAGGGCGGAACAGTGCTCGACCCAGTCGCCGCAGTTGCAGAGGAGCACGTCCCTCACCTTCCTGATGGAGGGGTTGTGGAGGTGGCCGCAGATGACGCCGTCGAGCCCGGCCCCCTTCGCCTCGGCCACGACCCTCCCCTCGAAGCCGCTGAGGGCGCAGGCGAGGTTTTTGAACTTCCTCTTGAGCAGCCCCGCGATGGAGCGCCGGTGCCTGCCGGCCAGGGGCAGCACCGCGTTCAGCTGGAGTGTCAATTCGTAGGCCCTTCCCGCCAGGGTGTTCAGGAACCTGAAGCCGCGGATCACCCGGTCGAACTCGTCGCCGTGGGAGACCAGGAAGCACCTCCCGTCGGCGGTCCTGTGAAAGGCCCTGTCGCGGAAGAGCATCCTGGCCTTCCTCAAGCCCAGGAAGCGGTCCAGGAACTCGTCGTGGTTCCCGGTGATGAAGGTCACCTCGGACTCACGGGCCAGGGCGCCGAGCCTTCTCAGGATATCCCTGTGGGGGTCGCTCAGGTGGCGGAGCCGCGATACCTTCCACCCGTCGATTATGTCCCCCACAAGGTAGAGAAAATCACACCGCACCCTGCCGAGGAACCGCCCGAGCGGTTCGGGGCGACTCCACTTCGTCCCCAGGTGCAGGTCAGAAAGGAACACCGATCGGTATCTGTTCAAGATTCTTCTCCCTGGTCGCCAGGATGGTCCCCCGCCGGGGTCGGGTCTCCCCGGTTCCTTTTCGCCGAAGGGGGTTTTGAAAGGTGATCACCTTTATAATAGCAATGAGGTTGTCTTAATAATACCTGAAGGAAGGGAAAAAGGGGGTTAAGACATGGAAATCGTCCTGGGCGAGGCTGTCAGCATCGGCAGGGGTGTCCTGGAACAGGGGGCGGTGGCGACCTACATACCCGAACTGGCCAAGTCGGACCCCATGGCCCTGGCGGCGGCCTATTGCGGGCTGGACGGCCGGGTCTGTTCGGCCGGGGATACCGGCACGATGATCACCATGCAATCCATCTCCAAGGTGGCATCCCTGGGTCTGGCCCTTGAGCTCTGCGGCGAGGAGGTCGTCTTCACCCGGGTCGGAGTGGAACCCAGCGCCGACCCCTTCAATTCCATCATGAGGCTCGAGATGAGGGCTCCCCACCGGCCCCAGAACCCACTGATAAACTCGGGGGCCATCCTCGTCCTCTCGCTGCTTCCCTTCAGTGGTAGTTCCGAGCGCGTGGCGGCGGTGCTGGAGACGACGCGCCGGATGTCGGGCAACGAACGGCTCGGGGTGAACCAGGCGGTGGCCGCCTCGGAGAAGGAGACCAGCGACCGGAACCGGTCCCTGGGGTACTTCCTGCGGAGCGTGGAGGCCATGGAGGGGAATGTGGATGACATACTCGACTCCTACTTCAGGCAGTGCGCCATCGAATGCTCCGTCGAGGACTTGGCCGTCATGGGCGCCACCCTGGCCGGCGGCGGGGTGAACCCGATGACCAGGGAGCGGGTCTTCTCCAGGAGGACCGCCCTGGTCCTGAGGGCCCTCATGATGACCTGCGGCCTCTACGACGGGTCCGGCGACTTCGCCGTAAGGGTGGGGTTTCCCGCCAAGAGCGGCGTTGGCGGCGGGATCATGGGTTCCGTGGCCGGGAGGGCCGGTGTCGCCGTAGCGGGCCCGGCCCTCGACGAAAGGGGCAACTCCATAGGGGGGATCAGGACCCTAGAGGAGCTATCAAAGTCCCTTTCCCTGAGAGTTCTATGAGACGAAAGGCCTGTACCCAATCCTGACCCGGGGGGTTATTATAGGGTCCCTATGTTCGTGATACGCTAGATGTTGAGGGTGTCGCTGGTACTAACCACACATCAAGTGCCCCTGGGGGCGAATAGAAAGGGAGATCATGGCCATGGACGGATCCGGAAGCCCGGTGAACAGGGACCAGTCCTTGTCGGACAACGCCTTGAGAGTTCTCGAGGAGAGGTACCTGCTCAAGGACGAGGACGGCAAGGTCATCGAGACGCCCGACGAACTTTTCTGGAGGGTGGCCCGCTCCGTCGCCGCCTCCGAGGAGGATCCCTCCGACGAGACCATCGTCAAGATGTTCCACGACATCATGGCCCGCCTGGACTTTCTGCCCAACAGCCCCACGCTCATGAACGCCGGGCGCCAGGGAGGACAGCTGGCGGCCTGCTTCGTGCTCCCCGTCGAGGACAGCATGGAGGGCATCTTCGATTCCTTGAAGCACATGGCCCTGATCCACAAGTCGGGCGGCGGCACGGGGTATAACTTCAGCGAACTTAGGCCCAGGGGGGACAAGGTCTCCAGCACGAACGGGGTGGCGTCGGGCCCCGTCTCCTTCATGGGGATGTTCGATCACGCCACGGAGGTGGTCATGCAGGGCGGGATGAGGAGGGGCGCCAACATGGGCATCCTGAACGCCGACCACCCCGACGTCTTCGATTTCATCCGGGCCAAGACCGAGGAGGGCAAGCTCACAAACTTCAACATATCGGTGGGCGCCACCGACGACTTCATGAGGGCCGTCGAGAACGACGGCTACTGGGACCTCAAGAACCCCAGGACCCGGGAGGTCGTCCGAACAGTCAAAGCCAGGGAACTGATGGCGCTGATATGCGAGATGGCCTGGAAAACCGGCGACCCCGGCATGGTCTTCCTGGATAAACTGAACAAGGACAACCCCCTGTCCCACCTGGGCCCCATTACATCGACCAACCCCTGCGTCACGGGGGACACCCTGGTTCATACCGTGGAGGGGCCCAAACTTGCCAGGGACCTTTGCGGCAGGAAGGTCACCCTTTTACTTAACGGAAAGAGAGTTTCTTCTACCGAAGAGGGATTTTTCAAAACCGGGGAAAAACCGGTCTTCCGCCTGGAGACCAGAGAGGGCTTCAGCCTGAGGCTCACCGAAGACCACCCGGTACTGAGGGTGCAAGGAAAAATCCCCGGTGGGGAAGACGCCGAATGGGTCGCCGCCGGGAAACTCAGATCCGGCGACAGGATAAAAATTAACGACCACCGTTCTTTGTCGGAATGGAAAGGTCTTGGGACCCTTGAACAGGGTTATGCCGTCGGGCTCCTGGCCGGCGGGGACGAGGCGGTCCTTTCACTTCGGGCTCCCTATGCGAAGGCCGCCGGGGAGGAGAATATGGGGCAAGGCCCCATGGCCGTTCATTCATACGGGTCCCTGGCCTCATCCCTTGGGATGTTGCCCGGGAACAAGGGCGTTACGCGAGTAATGGAGACCCACACCTCTTCCGATTTCGTAAGAGGTTTCCTCCGTGGGTTCTTTGATGCCGACGGTTCGATCAGGGGCGAACAGGAAAAGGGTGTGAGCGTCCGGCTGAGCCAAAGTTCATTGCCGACCCTCCAGGCTGTTCAGAGGATGCTCTTGAGGCTGGGGATCGCCGGCAAGATCTGCAAAAACCAGGAACGGACCGGCCAGGGGGGCATGAAAGCCCACCGGGCGTCCGCGCGGCAAGAACTGGTGATCTCCGGGGAAAACGCCGGGCTTTTTTCTGAAAGGGTGGGTTTCAAGGACCCCGTCAAACAGGGGAAACTCAAGGGCGGCCTCGGCTTTTACGGGCGAAGGATGGAGGAGGAACCTTTCACCGCGACCGTCGACCGGCTGGTCCCCGACGGCATTGATGAAGTGTTCGACGTCACGGTCCCGGGCGAAAACTCCTTTGACGCCAACGGGCTGGTGGTCCACAACTGCGGCGAGCAGCCCCTCCTCCCCTACGAGGCGTGCAACCTGGGGAGCATAAACCTGGGCCACATGGTGGAAGACGGCAAGGTGGACTGGGAGAAGATAAGGCTGACCACCAGGCTGGCCGTGCGCTTCCTCGACGACGTGATCGATGTGAACCGCTACCCACTCCCGCGGATCGAGGAGATGGTTAAGTTGACCCGCAAGATAGGCCTCGGGGTGATGGGCTGGGCGGACATGCTCTTCCAGTTGAGGATACCCTATGACTCGGAGGAGGCCCTGGACCTGGGCAGGAGCATCATGGGGGCCATAAACGCCGCCGGCCGGCAGGAGAGCGCCGCCCTGGCCCTGTCCAGGGGGGCGTGCCCCGCCCTGCCCGATTCCGGTTTGCGGAACTCCACCATCACCACCATTGCACCCACGGGGTCCCTCTCCATGATCGCCGACTGTTCCTCGGGGATAGAGCCCGTCTTCGCCCTGGAGTTCACCAAGGAGGTCCTGGATGGCAAGCAGTTCTCCTATCGCAACCGTTACTACGTGGAGGCCCTGGAGGGGGGCGGATCGCCTGTGACGGTCGCCAGGGTTTTCAAGACGTCCCACCAGATAGCCCCCGAGTGGCACGTCAGGATGCAGTCGGCCTTCCAGGAGTATGTGGACAACGCCGTGAGCAAGACCATAAACATGCCCAACAGCGCCACCATCGAGGACGTGGAGAAGGCCTACGTCCTGGCGTGGAAGACCCACTGCAAGGGCATCACCGTCTTCCGCGACGGGTGCCGTTCGGGCCAGGTCCTCTACGTGGACAAGCCCGCCGTCCAGCAGGCTCTGCCGATACCGCAGGTGTCGGAGGTGGAGAGCCCCATGGAGCGCCCCTTCATCCTTGGGGGGAAGACCGCCAAGATACCCACCAGTTACGGCAACCTTTACCTGACGGTCAACGAGGTGAACGGACGGCCCGTGGAGGTCTTCACCACCATGGGCAAATCGGGGCATGAGACGATGGCCTTCACCGAGGCCATGGGCAGACTGATCTCCCTTTCGCTGAGGAGCGGCGTGAGGCTCCACTCCATAATCAAGCAGATGAAGGGCATCGGCGGTTCCCAGCCGGTATGGCACGGCGACGGCGTCATCATGTCCGTGCCCGACGCGATAGCCTACGGGCTGCTCAGCATGGGTTACCTGGACATGGAGGAGAAGGGTATGATGGAGTCCCTCTCCGATACGGACATGTGCCCCGTCTGCGGTGCCTCCATGACCAGGCAGGAGGGGTGCATCAAGTGCCCCGCCTGCGGTTTTTCAAGGTGTTGACGACCTCGGAGCAGGCTTTGCCGAAGATGAGGCCGTCCACGCTGTAGCCGATGTAGCGGAAGCCCTCGTCGATGCGGCGCGCCGCCTCCTCGGGGGTCGTGACGAAGATCCCCGCGGGCTTCCCGGCACGGTTTATCACGTCGAGGGCCCGCGCGACGGCTTTAACCATGGAGGGGTGGAATATCTCGCCCGGCACCCCCAGGGACTGGGAGAGGTCGTAGGGCCCCACGAAGATCATGTCTATCCCCTCCACGGCGGCGATCCCGTCCAGCTTCTCCAGGCCGGCGGCGCTCTCGCAGTGGGCGATCACCATGACCTCGCGGTTGGCCTCCTCCAGCGACGCCCCCAGCGGCTTCAGCCCGTAGGAGAGGGCCCTCGGCACGGCCACACCCCGCATGCCCTCGGGGTGGTAGCGGGCGGCCCGCGCCACGTCCTCGGCCGCCTCGACGGTGTTCACCTGGGGAACGTGGATGCAGTGGGCGCCCACGTCGAGGACCTTAAGGATGTCCACGGGCTCGGCCCGGGGGACGCGGACGACGGGGGTCATCCCCGAGAGCTCCGCCGCCCTTACCAGTCCCTGGATGGACCCCGGGTCCATGGGGCCGTGCTCCGTGTCGATGACGCAGAAGTCAAAGCCCGCCAGGCCCATGATCTCCACCAGGTCGGGGCTGTCTATCCCCACGAAGGGCCCTATCACCGTCCCCTTCGCTTCGAGCTTCATCCTGACGAGGTTTTTCATATCCCATGGCCTCTCTTTCTTTTAAAAAAGTTCCGGTGCCCCGCGACGTCCCTCTTCAGCGGCATGGGGGCTGGCTACGAAGGCCGACAGGTCCGGGCGGTCCCGGGGCAATAAAAAAATCCGCCCCGTCGAGGGGCGGAAGGGGAATAAGACGAAAACCTAGCGGACCTTGTCCTTGAGAGCCTTCCCGGCGCGGAAGGCGGGAACCTTTCTCGCTGGGACCTTGACCTTTTTCGTGGGGTCCTGGGGGTTGCGCGCCTCTCTCGCCGCTCTCTGCCTGACCTCAAAAGTGCCAAAACCCGCGATCTGGACCTTGTCGCCCTTGGCCAGGGTCCCGGCTATCTCGCCGATCACTGTCGATACCACCTGGGCCGCCTTGGTGTTGGTGAGGCCCACCGATTTAGCCACGGCCTGGACCAGTTCCGATTTGTTCACTGCTGTCATCCTCCTCTCGAAAAGGCTTTGTTCAAGGGGATTATCCCATCCCTTGCGCCGCAGGGCAAGCCCTGCGAGGGTTTTTCCCCATCCTTCCCGCCCTTAAAAAAGCGGCATCCCCTTGGGGATGCCGCCGCTCGTCATGGTTCGCCCGCTATGTCTTGAGGAATGAGGTCAGGAGATCTTCTCCACGTTTGCGGCCTGGGGGCCCTTTTCTCCCTGCACCACCTCGAACTCGACACGCTGTCCTTCCGCCAGTGTCTTGAAGCCCTCACCCTGGATCGCGCTGAAGTGGACGAAGACATCGTTGCCTTCGTCGGGGGTGATGAAACCGTACCCCTTGGCTTCGTTGAACCATTTGACCGTACCCTGCATTTGGATAATGCCTCCCATACAAAAGGATCTGCCGGCCTTTTAACCGGTTGATAAAACAGTACGTATTATCCGCCCCTTTGTCAATGCTTTAGCCCTTAACGGCGATGGCGTCCACCTCGACCAGGACGTCCTTCGGCAGCCGCGCCACTTCGATGAAGACCCTGGCGGGGGGGTCGGCATCGAAAAACCTGGCGTAGACCTCGTTGACGGCCTGGAAATCGTTCATGTCCTTGGCGTAAACCGTGGCTTTCACCACGTTCGCGAAGGAGAGCCCCTGGGACTCGAGGATGGCGCCCAGGTTCCTGAGGACCTGATCAGCCTGCTCAGCGGCGGTCTTCCCCACCAGGGCACCCGTCTTCGGGTCCATGCAGATCTGGCCCGAAACGAAAAGCAGGTCACCCGCCCAAACGGCCTGGCTATAAGGGCCTATCGCGGCCGGCGCTCCCGGTGTCGCAACGGTCTTCCTCATCGATCCAACACCTCCATCGTCTCCTCCCGGCTGAGTTCTCCCCGGGTGTGGGGCAATTGTATATCATCGCCCCTGCTTTTGCCCTTCCTCTTCATCCTCCGACGAGGCCTCCGCCACCGGGGCCGCCCCGTCCCGGCGCTTGGCCCCGAAGGAGATGTCCTCCGGGTCCACGGTGATCGTCAGCTTCACGCCGTCGCCGGAGGGGCGCAACTCCGCCTTTTCCGGCCGAATATACACGAAGGGCAGCGCCTCGAGGACCTTCTCCGTCGTTTCGAGGGTCCTTTTGTCCAGTTCATCGACGATCTCCTTGGCCTGTCTCGCCATGTCCCCTACGGCGGGATGGATGCTCGCGGGGTCGAAGACGGTCTCACCCCGCTTCCCTGTGATGTCGCAACCCCCGTGGGTCCGGGCGGCCTCCAGGTCTTCCCGGCTGAAGGGCTCCCCCTGGGCGGGACGGAAACCCGGACTGGGGGCGGCCCCGCCGCTCCGGCCGGAAGAGGCGGGGCTTCCCGGCGACGGCACGGCCGTCACCTCGACCTCCGGTGTTTTCACCCCGGGGTCCTCGGGAACACCCACCCGTCCGTGGGGAGCGGGTCCGAACCTCCCCCAGGCCAGCAGCACCCCCGCCAGGAGGATGGTCAGGACAAGGAAAAGGATGTTCCTTCTTTTCATCGCACCTCCTTGGGTCGTGCTATCACCGCTTTCCCCAAAGGGGGGTGAGCCCTCCCTGGGAGTTCCGTGAGTAGGGGAGCCACAAAAGACCCAGCAGGGAGAGGTTCATTCCCGAGGCCTTGGGGGTTATGAACTCCTCCTGGATCGCCATCTCTGGCGAATCCACGGGAATGAGGGCGTTAATCTCCCCCTCCATCGCGACCTCCAGTTCGGCCATTTCCTGCTTGACGGCCTCGGCGGTCTCCCTGGCACGGGCTACGTCGCCGCTCTCCTTCTGGAGCCGCGCCGCCTTGGAGATGGCGGTCCCCATCCTTGAAGCTGAATAGGTGTTGACCTTCCTGCCGAAGAAGGCACCCGCCAGTGCTGTTCCGAAGGAAACGGCCGTATCCAGTTTCTTATGCCTGGCCTGCTCGGTCTCCCTCTCGATGGCCTGCTCGGCCCTCATGAGCCGGTTCTGGAGCGTGGTCAGTTTGGAGGCGTACTTCCGGCGGATCTTCTCGACTTCGGTGTCGCGCATCTCCCGCCTGGCCAGGGCCACTCGGGCCGCGAAGTCGGCCCTCGATTCATCGGACCTGGCGGTCTCCTTCAGCGAGGGGCAGGTCATGACGGCCAGCCGGGCCTCCTGGGGCAGCCACTTCAGGAACTCTCGCCCCCAACGGGTGTAGGCCTTCGGGTCCAGCGCAGCCGTTGGGGCCTCGGCCATGACCGGCGTAGGGACCCCTTGGGCCAGCCGGGAGGGGTCCTCCTCCAGTTCGAAGGCGTTCCGCCAGTCCACCGTCACGGGGCCGGCGTCGAACTCCACGGCGAAGGCGTAGTCCCTCGTCTCGGAGATTGATCGCTTGCTGTCGTCAAAATGGACGCTGGCGAAGGCGCCCAGGAAGGGGGCGTACTCCGCCTCGACCCCTGCCGGAGCGGGCAGGTAGACGGAGTTGACCCCCGAGACCATCACCCTCGACTCGATCGAAGCCTGGGGCATGGTACCGGCGGCGGGCGCCGTCACCGGCCGGGCCGTTGCAGGAGTCGCCGGGGAGGCCTCATCACCTGCGAGGGTTTTTATCTGCTCCCTCGTCACGGGCCCCGCCAGGTAGGACATGGCCCACCGGGTCTGAAAGAGGACGGGCCTGTCCTCGTGGACGTTATGCAGAAGGAAGACCCGCTTGCCGAGCCCCGATATCATCCTGTCGATCTCCTGGAGGGGGAAGCCCTTTTCGGACGCCCCCTTGAGACCCTCGAGGATCCGCGCCTTGTCGCGCTCCGTCTGGAGCCTCCCGATGAACCAGGTCCCCGTGTTGGCTATGCCCTTGTAGTCGAGGTCCACGGGGTTCTGTGTCGCCAGGAGGACGCCCAGCCCGTAGGCCCTGGCCTGCTTGAGCAGGGAGAGGAGGACCGTCTTGGAGGGCGGGTTCTTCACCGGCGGGAAAAAGCCGAAGATCTCGTCCATGTAGAGGATGGCCCTCAGGCTCGACGTGCCGGGCTGGGTCCTGACCCAGCCGAGCACTTCATTCAGAAGCATGGAGACGAAGAACATCCTCTCCCGCTCGGAAAGATGGCTGATGGTGAATATCGATGCCCTGGGCTTTCCGTCGGGGGCGTAGAGGAACCGTCCAGCGTCGAGGGGCTCCCCCTCCATCCAGGGGGCGAAGGAAGGCGCGGCGGCCAGGTGGTTCAGCTTCAGGGCCAGCTCCATCCTCGCGCCGGTGGGGTAGAAGGTCTCCAGGTCCAGTACGCCGAGGGAACTGAAGGGCGGCAGCTGGATCATCCCGATTAGGGAGGGTACGTCCAGGGACTCCCCCCGGGACCACTTTTCCTCCAGCACCCTGGAGATGAGGATATGCTCCCGGCTCGTCAGCGGGTCGGCCTCGATCCCGATCAGCGCCAGGAGGCTCGAGGCGGTGGTCTGCACCCTCTCCCGGAAGAGGTCCCCGTCGGACCTGACGGCCTCCGGCGGGGCGTCGAAGGAACGGAGGACGCTCACCATCTTCCCGGCGGAACTCCCCGGGGTATAGACGGCCAGGTCGACGGACTCCCTCATCTTGTGGATCCTGGCGCCGTCGATGCCCCATTCCCCGAGCCCCTTCTTCCAGGTCTCGGCCGTCTTTCGGGCGAGCTCTTCCGGCGTGAGCCCCTCCCTGGAAGCCTCCTGGGGGCTCACCCAGGGGAGGAAATCCCCCGGCGCCAGTTCGGGGAAGGTCAAAAGCAAGTTGGGCAGGTCGCCCTTGGGGTCGATGGCTATCACCGGTATCTCGTCGATCAGGGCCTCCTCGATGAGTGAAATGGCGAGTCCCGTCTTGCCGCTGCCGGTCATCCCGATGATCATGCCGTGGGTGGTGAGGTCCTTGGCATCGTAAAGGAGCAGTTCACCCGTCGCCGAACCGGTGGTGTCGTCCACCTGTCTACCCAGGTAAAAAGAGCCCATCTTTTCAAAATCCTTCATTGGCTCCCACCTCCTCTGGTAGAAGTATAAACGGTTACAGTATTCCGGCCACCCCCACGGCGGTCCACACCAGCAAAAGGGAAAAGCCCAGGTTGATGATCCTGTGATGGAGGGGGTTCTGCAGGAAACGATGGATGCCGAGACCGAAGAAGGCCCAGGCCATGATCGAGGTGAAGCCTATAGCGGCGACCAGGGCGGCCGACAGGAAAACCGGGGTCGGTCGGGCGAGGATGGGCCCCAGGAAGGCGGTATAGAGGGTGATCGAGAAGAGGATGGACTTAGGGTTGGCGAACTGGAGCACGAACCCCTTGGCGAAGCCCCTCATGGGCTCCCCGCCCCCCATGCCCCCCTGGCCCTCGCTCCGGGCGATGCCGTAGGCCAGCCAGAGGATGTAGGCGGCACCTACCCACCTAAGGTACCCCTCGAGCGCGGGGAGGGCGCTTATGAGCGCCCCCGAGAAAGCCCCCGCGAGCAGGAGGACGACGAAAAAACCCATGCCTATGCCCAGGAGGTAACCCCAGGTCCGCCTCATACCCCACCGGGCCGCGGCGGCGGCGCAGCTTATGTTGTTCGGCCCCGGCGTGAAGGTGGTGACAAACACGTAGGGGATCAGGGCGACGAAGTTTATCTCCTCCAGCATTTCCTCTCCCGGCCTTTCCCTAATTTATTATCCACGGGCTTGCCCGCCCGGCGCGTTCCTTACAGCAGGAAACCCGAGCCCATCTCGTCGTTCTTCTGCTGAAGCAGGAAGTTGAAACCGGTGATACTCGCCCGTCCCCTGATGAAGGGGAGGATCGTTTCGAAACCGCCGACCTTGGGGCCCGGCTCGTAATGGCCGTGGAAGACGCTCCCGGCGACGCTCTCGTGATCGAAGACCTCCCCCGGTTTCAGAAGGCCCTTCGCGGCCAGCAGCGCCATCTTGGCGCAGGTCCCAGTCCCGCAGGGGGACCGGTCCACATTGCTCTCCCCGAAGACGACGCAGTTCTTCGTGGGCTTGCCGGGCCGCTCCAGGGCGAACTCGGTCAGGCCGATGAAGTCCAGGTGCCTCTCGGTGGGGTGCTGAACCTTCACGGCGCGGTTGGCCTCGCGGAGTATCTCGAGCCCCAGTGAGAGCAGCCGGGGCACCTCGTTCCTCTCCAGGGTGAGGCCCATCTCCTCGGCGTGGACGATGGCGAAGAAGTTGCCGCCGAAGGAGACGTCCATGTGGATCTTCTTCCCGCCCAGGGAGGGGATGGCCAGTTCCACGTCCCGCTTGAAGACGAAGGCCGGGACGTTGGCCAGGGTTATATCGCCCACTCTCCCGTCATTGACTTCCACCTTGAGTCGGATCTGCCCAGCCGGGGAGTCGAGGACCACCTCGGTGTAGGGTTCCGTCCTGGGCACCATGCCCAGTTCGACCAGGGCGTGGGCAGTGCCGATGGAGCCGTGCCCGCACATGGTGACCCCGTCGCCGGAATCCATGAATATAACGCCGTAGTGAGAGTCTTCCCTCTCGGGGGAGGTCAGGAAGGCACCGAACATGTCGCTGTGACCCCGGGGCTCGTGCATGACGAAGTCGCGGAAATCTCCCATCTCATTCTTCATGTAGGCCCATCTCTCGCTCATGGTCTTGCCGGGGATGTAGGGTCCTCCGCCGATGATTATCCTCGTAGGTTCGCCCCCGGTATGGGTGTCTACTACTGCTGTGGCACGGGTCAGTTCCATGTGATCCATCTCCTTTCAGTCGTCCTGGGGAATGCAGGTCCCGATTATAGGCGGTATTGTACCAGCAACGGCGAGGGGCGGCATTTGACTGGAGGACGGGTAGAAAATAGAATCTGTTCAAAGGTCCAGAGCATTATATCCGGGGACCGGCGGCGGGGCAACGGCCGGTCTTCACTCTCTCGCGAAAGGGGTCGGGCGGGGTGGGTCGTTCAACAGCGGACGTGGCGATAATCGGTGGCGGGGTACACGGCTGTTCCATTGCCTGGCACCTGGCGAAAAGAGGGGTGAAGGCGGTTCTCTTCGAGAGGGATTATATATCCTCCGGATCGAGCGGCCGCAGCGCGGCGGGCCTCAGATACCAGTTCGGCACCGAGGTCAACTGCAGGCTGGCCCGGTACAACATGGAGAAGATCCCCCAACTCCAAGAGGAACTGGGCTTCAAGGCCGACCTGGAATACGACCCCGCCGGCTACCTTTGGATAGCCTACAGCGAGACCCAGCTGGAACAGCTGAAAAAGAACGTGGCACTCCAGAACTCCCTCGGCGTCGGTTCCGTCATCCTCGACCCCGACGGGATAAAGGAGGTGGCCCCGGGGCTGGACGTGAGGGGCATGCTCGGCGCCAGCTTCAACGAGAAGGACGGCCACGTCAACCCCCATGCCATGAACTTCGCCTACGCCGACGCCGCACGGGGCCTCGGGGCGGACATCAGGACCGGGACGTCCGTCACGGGCCTTCTCACCGACGGCCATAAGGTCCGAGGCGTCAGGACCGCGAGGGGGGACTGGGAGACGGGGGCCATCATCTGCGCCGTCAACGCCTGGTCCAGGGAGGTCTGCGGTTGGTGCGGCCTGGACGTGCCCGTGACGCCGGAGCGCCACCAGATCCTCGTCACCGAGCCGGTGGAGAGGATGAAGCACCCCATGACCCTTTGCCTCGACGACGGATGCTACTGGAAGCAGTGCCCCAACGGCACCTTCATGTTCGGATGGGATAACCCCGAGGAGAAAAAGGACACCAGTTTCGAGTCATCCTGGCAGTTCCCCGAGGAGGTCTCGAAAAGGGTGCTCGCCAAGATGCCCTGTCTGGCCGGCGTCCGCGTCGTCCGCCAGTGGACGGGCCCTTACGCCGTGACCCCCGACGAGCAGGCCATTATGGGCAAGACACCGGTGGAGAACTTCTTCTTCGTCGGCGGGTGGAGCGGCCACGGCCTGCAGTTCGCGCCCTCCTCGGGAAGGATCATGTCCGAGATAGTCCTGGGCGAGGAACCCTTCCTCGACGTCAGCTGCTTCCGCTTCAGCCGGTTCGAGGAGGGCTGTCTCTACCCGGAACCGGCCTGTATCTGATCGGCATCGTGGCCGGGATGGGCCGTCCCCGGCCTCGGCGCGGTCACGCCTGGACGGCCACCTTCCCCGCCCTTCCGGGTATGCTTTTTTGGACCACGTCCATCACCGGGAGCGCTCCCTTTTCGAGGCGCCCCAAGGCCTCCCCTGTGCTGGTGATATCGACCCCGAGTTCGAGGCACCGGTCGAGCAGCTCCTCGAACAGGCCGGACCTGGAGCCCCCTTCCATCTCGGCGTGGACCGTGTGGACATTCAGCCCCGTCCCCATGAGGCCGAGCAGGTGGGAGTTCAGGTTGCCCTCGCCGATGCCGGCCGTCCCCAGCAGTTCGTCCATCGTGGGCAGCGTCGTGGGGACCTGGGGAGTTACGAAGACCCGTCCCCCCATCCGGGGGATGAAGGGGGAAACGCCCCGGGTGTCGCTGCAGTAGTCGAAGCCGTACCCGTCCTGCATGGCCAGGCTTGAAGCCGCCGCCTTCCAGGCCGGGGCGGCGCAGCAGCGGGGCTCACTGCCGGAAAGATCCCGGAACATCTCGAAGGCCCTGTCGAAGTGTTCCCTCATCCTGGGCTCAGGCATACGGTCGAGCTTATCCTGCCACGTCACGTGATCCCAGGCGTGGATACCGCCCTCGTGACCCTCCGACAGGACGCGGCGGAAGATACCAGGGTCCCGCGGAACGATCAGCGGCGCCGGCAGCAGCGTGCCGTAGAGCATGGTCTTCAGACCGTAGGTGCCGGGTGCGTCGGTGCGGAGCATCTTGCCGATGAAACCCTTGCGGAAAACCCGCCGGACGGCCCTGCCCGAGTTATCGGGCCCGAAGGAGAAAAAGAAGGAAGCCCGGAGATCCCGCCTCCAGAGGATGTCCAGCAGCCTCGGGACACCCTCCAGGTAGCCCTTGAGGGTATCCACGTCGACCTTTATCGCGAGGGTCTTTCCCTCCACCGCCACTCCCCCTTTTAAGCCGGGGTCCGACCCCGGGCGTTCCCCGCTTCCATGGTGACACGGCCGGACCCCGGGGCCGCTCCCACCCTTGAATCCTAGATGGTAATCCCCTTGCCGTAAACCTCGAAGGGGTCCGCGGGACGGTTTACGAACCGCCCCCTACGGCTTATGATCAGGTAACTGAAGGTCCACCTACAGGAGGTTCCATGCGGCTTTCCCCGTTCCTTTCCTTTTTCGGCATCGCCCTCGGCGTCTACGGGGCGGCAAACCTCTTCATATGGTTTCACCTCGCCAGAGTCGCCCCCTACCTCGGGGTCTTCAAGACGCCCGTCGTCATCGCTTTCTGGCTCCTCGCGGCGGCCTTCCCGGCGGGGAGGGTCGGCGGCGCCTTCTGCCGGTGCGCCCTGACGGACCAGCTCACTATCCTGGGGTCGTGGTACCTGGGTTTCATGGTCTACGTCCTTCTCTTCCTGATCCTTGTCGATGTCCTCCGGCTGGCCGACCACTGGGTCAGGATCGTACCGCGGTCCCTCGCCGGGGGCCGGGGGGCGCTGGCCGCCTTCTGGGGGGTCCTCCTCCTGTCGGTGGCCGTCGTCGCGGCGGGGCGGTGGAACGCTCGGAACCCCGTGGTGAGGGAGTATGACCTAGCCCTCAGGGGGACGCCCAGGGAGGCTCCTCTCCGGGTGGCCGTGGCCTCGGACCTCCACGTGGGCCTCCTGGTGAGGAACCAATGGCTGGCTGACATTATCGGGACCGTCAACTCGACCGGCCCCGACGTGGTGCTCCTCGTGGGGGACATCGTCGACTCCGATGTAACCCGTGCCCAGGAGGAGGACCTTTCGGGTCAGCTGGGAAAATTGTCGGCGCCCATGGGTGTTTTCGCCGTCCTCGGCAACCACGAGTTCTACTCCGGGGCCAAAGAGGCGGCCCGCTCCTTCACCGAGGGCGACGTGACCGTCCTGAGGGACCGGTCGGTGGTGATCGATGGGGCTTTTACCCTGGTGGGCCGTGACGACCGCACCGCCTCCCTGCTCGGGGCGGCCCGGAGACCGCTCGTAGCCGTTGAGGGCGTCGGCGAGGATCTCCCGGTGATCGTGATGGACCATACCCCCAAGGACCTCCGCGAGGCGGAGGAAGCCGGCGTGGCCCTCCAGGTCTCCGGCCATACCCACCGGGGGCAGCTCTGGCCCTTCAACCTCATCACCTCGAGGGTGTTCGAACAGGACTGGGGCTTCCTGAAAAAGGGCGGTACCCTCTTTTACGTTTCCTGCGGCGTCGGTGTCTGGGGGCCGCCGATAAGGACCTCGAGCCGCCCCGAGGTAGTTGTGTTAAATATCAATTTCGAATAGAAACCCACCAGGCAGCGCCTATCGATGGGGGTGAACCATGTCCAGGTACGAAGAGCTTCGCGGGAATCTTCCCTCTACGCCGTTGAGGTGGGTCGTGACCGGCGGCGCCGGTTTCATCGGCTCCCACCTCGCCGACGCCCTCCTCGCCTTGGGGCAGTGCGTCGTCGTCCTCGACAACTTCCTCGCCGGCAAGGAGTCGAACCTCGAGGCGGCCTGCCGGGATTCTTCCGGTCATAACCCCTCCTTCCGGCTCCTGAAGGGCGACATAAGGGACATGGAGCAGTGCCGCGAGGCCTGTCGCGGTGCCGACATCGTCCTCCACCACGCGGCCCTCGTGTCGGTGCCCAGGTCCTTCCAGGAACCCCACATGAACAACTCCTGCAACATCACGGGCTTCCTCAACATGCTGACGGCGGCCAAGGAAGCGGGGGTGCGCTCCTTCGTCTTCGCCTCTTCCGCCGCGGTCTACGGGCGCCAGCCCGAGGGGCCCATAGGGGAGGACGCTCCCCTTGGCCCTCTCTCACCCTACGCCGTGGCCAAGCGGACGAACGAACTCTACGCCTCGGTGCTTTCCGGCGGGATGAGGACCACCGGCCTCCGGTACATGAACGTCTTCGGGCCGAGGCAGGACCCGGGAAGCCCCTACTCGGGGGTCATATCCATCTGGTCCCGGTGCCTGCTGGAGGGTGAAACGCCGGTGGTCTACGGCGACGGGAAAACCGCGAGGGACTTCATCTATGTCGATGACGTGGTGCAGGCCAACATCCTCGCGGCCTTGCGGGAGGATCCTAAAGGCGGAGCCTCCCTCTTCAATATAGGGACGGGGCGGGCCGTGTCACTGATCGAACTCCTCTCGGCGCTCCGCGCGGCGTCGGGGAAGGCGGGCGAGGGTGTTGAGCCCCGTTACGAACCAGAGAGGGAGGGGGACATAAGGCACTCCCAGGCCGACATCACAATGGCCGGGGCCCTCCTGGGTTTCGAACCCCGCTACACCCTCGAGGAAGGGCTTGCCCGGACGCTGGAGTCCATGAGGCCCTGACCTCTGGGTCAGTATTCCCAGTCGAAGTCCTCCACGCCAGCCTCCAGGATCCTTCTCTTCAGGTCCGTCGAGTACTCCGCCAGGTCCCCTTCCGTTTTGCCCTCCGTCCGGGCGACGATGACGGGCTGGGTATTCGACGCCCGGACGAGCCCCCAGCCCTTGGGGTAGAGGATCCTCACGCCGTCGACGGTGATGGCCTCGTGGTCCTTGAGGGCGTCGTCCCGGATATGGTCGATCACGTCGAACTTCCGCTCGTCGGGACAGGCCACGCGGGTCTCCGCCGTGCTGTGGTAGACCGGCACGTCCGCGAGCAGATCCGACAGCTTCCGGCCCGTGTTGGACAGTATCCTCAAAAGCCTTCCCGCGGCGTAGAAGGCGTCGTCGAACCCCCAAAACTCGTCGGCGAAGAACATATGCCCCGACACCTCGCCGGAGAAGAGGGCGTCGATCTCCTTCATCTTGGCCTTTATCAGGGAGTGCCCCGACTTCCACCAGACCACCTTCCCCCCCAGGCGTTTTATCTCGTCCACCAGCGCCTGAGAGCTCTTGACCTCGACGATGGCCTCCGCCCCCGGGTGCCGGGGCAGTATCTCCCGCCAGAAGAGGATCATCAGGATGTCGCCCCAGACGATCTCCCCCCGGTCGTCGATGACGCCTATCCGGTCGGCGTCGCCGTCGAAACCCAGGCCCACGTCGGCCTTCTCCCTCCGGACGGTCTCGATGAGGTCCTGCAGGTACTCCCGCTTCGTCGGGTCGGGGTGGTGGTTCGGGAAGGTCCCGTCGGGTTCCTCGAAGAGAGGGGTCACCTCGCACCCGATCCCCCTGAGGAATCGGTTGACCAGGGGGCCCGCCGTGGCGTTCCCCGAATCGGTGACCACCTTGAGCTCCCTTCCCCCGAGGCTGATCTTGGACTCCAGCATCGCCAAGTACTCCCCGGAAAGGTCCATCTTCGTGGCAAAGCCCTTTTGCACCGCCGTCACCAGGTCGTCGGCGGCGATCATCCTCCGGATCTCCTGGATCTGGTCGCCATAAAGAGTGGTCTTGCCGAAGGCCAGCTTGAGCCCGTTGAACTCCTTCGGGTTGTGGCTCCCGGTGATCATGACGGCCCCGTCCAGGTCCAGGTGGAAGAGGCTCCAGTAGAGCAGCGGTGATGTGACCATGCCTATATCGATCACGTCGATGCCGGCGGAGGTCACCCCCTGGATGACGTCCTCCCTGATCCTCTCCGTCGAGAGGCGGACGTCGCCGCCCAGGGTGATCTTCTTCACCCCCTCCCGGTTGAGGAAGGTCCCGTAGGCGAGGCCGATGGCCCTGACGGTCTCGCTGGTCAGTTCCTCGTCGGCGTTGCCCCTTATGTCGTACTCCCTGAAGATGTGAGACGGCACATTCATGGCCGCACCTCCCGATGAAAAGGAAAACACCTTTTTAAACTCCCTGCTCGGCGAGGGTCTCCTCGACGGTCATCCTCACGGCTTCCTCGAGGGTGGTCCTCGGCCCCCAGCCCAGGAGCCTCCCGGCCTTTTCCACCGACGGCACCCGGTTGAGCACGTCCTCGTAACCCTTGCCGTAGTAGTCCCTGGAGTCTATCTCGACGAGCCTCGCCCTTTCCGCCAGCGGCCCGTACTTCGGGTGGGGCTTAAGTGCCTCGATGACAAGGAGGGCCAGTTCCCTGATGGAGGCGTTGTTCTTGGGGTTGCCGATGTTGAAGATCTCGCCGTCGGCGCGGCCCCCTTCGTTCCTGATGACGGCCTCGAGGGCTTCGACGCCGTCGCCCACCCAGGTGAAACTCCTCCTCTGGCGGCCGCCGCCCACGAGGGAGACGTCCCTCCCGTGGGTCACGTCGTAAAGGATCTGGGTTATCGATCGGGCCTTCCTTCCCTCGGCATCCCTGAAGGTATCCAGCCGGGGCCCTATCCAGTTGAAGGGTCTGAAGAGGGTATAGCGCAGACCCTCCTCCTGGCCGTAGGCGGCGATCACCCTGTCCATCATCTGCTTGCTGCAGCTGTAGATCCACCGCGACTTGCTGACCGGTCCCAGGATAATGGGGCTCTCGTCCTCCCTCAGTTCCGTGTCGGTACTCATGCCGTAGACCTCGGAGGTCGAGGGGAAGATCACCCGCTTGCCGTGCCTCACGCACATCCGGACGATCTTCAGGTTGGCCTCGAAGTCAAGGTGGAAGGTCATCACCGGGTTGGTGATGTAGAAGGCGGGCTTGGCCACCCCCACCAGTGGAAGCACGGCGTCGCTCTCCCCGAGGGCCCCCTCGATCCACTCGTCGTCGGTGTAAAAGTCGCCCTTGCGGAAGGAGAAGCGGTCCTTCTCCAGGCAGTTGCCGAGGTTGAAGTCGTTGATGTCGAAGGCTGTGATCTCCCAGCCCGTGTGGCTCAACAGCCGCTCACAGAGGTGGGAACCGATAAAGCCGTTGGCGCCGAGGATGAGTATTTTCAAAAATGGACCTCCTTGTTCTTGTGAGTCGTGAGTCGTGAGATACCGTCTTCCGTCAACCCTAAAAATAATGAACCCTCATAAGCCGATCTGTTTCAACAGGCCATGGCGAACCTGTTCTTCGCCCAAAGGGGGTCAAAGGCGGTTCTGTTCTTCAGGACCCCGTAGATTATGTGAAGCAGTTTGCGCATGCAGGCTATGAGAGCGGCTTTCTTGGGCTTGTTGCGGTTCGTCAGCCTTTCGTAGAACTCTTTCAACAGGGGGTTGTATCTTATGCCGACCAGGGCGGGCATGTAGAGGTGCTTCCTCAGCCTGGACGAACCGGTTTTGCAGATGGAGGTCTTGCCCTTCACGGAGGTACCGGAGGTCCTTTCCGCCGGCGCT